>Ga0073934_10002802_pt1 | contig 34439 bp, 30 predicted proteins | sample LarsenN4metaG_FD_76834 | JGI IMG/M metagenome (GOLD analysis project Ga0073934, IMG submission 76834) | Hot spring sediment bacterial and archeal communities from British Columbia, Canada, to study Microbial Dark Matter (Phase II) - Larsen... ... | reverse complement strand
GACGCCACCCTTGAGTCCGATAAGGATGCGTCCGTCGGGCATGAATGCCATCACGGTCGGCTCACCAAGCCCGCTCGCGACGGTATCCGCAACGAAGCCGCCCGGCAGCGCCTGCGGCGTGATGCTCGGCGCGATCGCGTACGGCTGCGGCGGCCTCGAGGGCCGCAGGGCGCTGCTATCACCGCCCCAGATGCACCCGGCACCATCTCGGCGTGCGGCGGCCTCTGCTGCCTTATAACGGCCCAGGAACTTGTGCGGCGCGTTTGTCGCGCGCGCGAGCCCGTGCCGGATCAGGATCTCCCCAACGAGCTCCCCGTCCGGCGTGAAAGCGTGGTAGAGCCGGCGAAGCTCCGCGTCCAGGTCATACCCCGGCTCCTGCACGAGCCGCGTCCCACCTCCGACGAGCCCCCACTGCATGCCGGTCGCCTGACGCCCGCAGTCCGTGTTCCCCGGCGCCGCCTCGATCCCGATGATCGCGATGCCCCACGCGCTCCCGTTCCACACCTCGAGCGTGTCGCCGTCGATGACGCGCGCCTGTGGTACGCGCAGCTCCGGCACGCTCGGCGGGTACGATGCTGTCGTCGACCCACCGCCACCGGCGCCGGCCGGCTGCGCTCCCGCGTCCCCGACGCCGCCCCGCGCCCCATACGCGCGCGAATCGAGCGCGACGATGATGGTCGCGCCGAGCGCCACCATCACTGCGAGCGCGAACCAACGAGGTCGACTCATCTCGCCACCTGGATCAACCGAAGCTCCTTACGACTTTTTTGCGCGCGCGTTGCCGGCCGACGTGCCTCACGCGCCCGCGAGCGCACGCGCCAGCACGTCCACGACGCAATCCTGCTGCTCGAACGACAGGTCGGGATGCAGTGGTAGCGTCAGCATCTCGTCATACAGCCGCTCCGCCACCGGCAGACGCACCGAGTCGCTGCCGAATCTCGAGAGCAGGTGATTCGGCTTGTAGTGGATGCCGCACTCGATCCCTTCGCGCAGCAGTGCCTCGCGCACAACGTCCCGCTGCCCACCCTCGACGAACGCGACGAAAATGTGCGGCACCACCGCTCCGTACGGGAGCCGCAATAGTCGCAAGCCCGCGACGCCTGTGAGCAGCTCACGGTACCGCCGCGCCAGCGCCACGCGAGCTGCCGCGAACTCGGGGAACCGCTCGAGCTGTGCACGCCCGATCGCCGCCATGAGGTCGCTCATGTGGTAGCGCCACCCCTGTTGGGTCACGTCGAACTCCCAGCTGCGCTGCCCCGCGAAACGCTTGTCGGTATCTCGCTCAACCCCCAGCAACCGCGCGTCCCGCGCCGCCGACGCAACGGCGCCGTCACTCGTTACGATCGCGCCACCCTCGCCGGACGTGATGTTCTTGATGCCGTCGAAACTGAAGCATACGATGTCGCCCGTCGCCCCCACCATGCCTCCGTCGTGCTGGCACCCGAATGCATGCGCCGCGTCCTCGATCACGCGCAGGCCGCGCTCTCTCGCCAGCGCGTACACTTCGTCGATCCTCCCGCGTCCGCTTGCGTAGTGCACCGGCATGATTGCGCGCGTCCGGCCATTGATCAGGCGGCGGGCGTCGTCCGGGTCGATGCAACCGGTATCCGCGTCCACGTCGCAGGCTACGGGCGTCGCTCCCGTCGCTGACACAGCCTGAAACGACGCGACAAACGTCAGCGTCGGCACGATGACCTCATCCCCCGGCCCGATCCCGCACGCCTGGATCGATAGGTGCAGTGCCGACGTCCCGGTGTTTACGCAGACAACGTGCCGGTCTCCGCCGATGAACGCCGCCAACTCCTCCTCGAACTCCTTCACCTCCTGCCCCATGCCGAGGAACCCGCGCTCGATCACGCGCCGTACCGCCGCCAGTTCCTGCTCACCCACCACGGACTTCGAGAGCCGGATCGGCGCCGTCTGCACGCTAGCCATGCTTCAGATCCCAGTTGTACGGAATGCTGTTGCAGAAGGGGTCGAGCCGCTCGATCTCGTCTGGGTCATGCGGCTCCGTCGGGCAATTTGCCACGATCGCTTCGCGCGTTCCGATGCACTTCCAGCCGTTCCACACCAGCGGCGGCACCTGGACCAGCGCGTAGTTCCGCTCGCCGATGAACAGCTCCTGCAGCTCTCCCTTCGTCGGCGAGCCTTCCCGATCGTCATACAACACGAACTTGATCATCCCGACAACGACCGCGTAGTTCAGCGTCATGCGCTTGTGGATATGCCACGCTTTGATCACGCCGGGGTAGGCAGTCGAAAAGTAGATCTCACCGAACTGTGTGAAATGCGGCGCATCCGACCGCAGCATGTGCATGACGGTCCCGCGTTCGTCCGGGATCTTGCGCAGCGGGATGACCTTCACGCCGTCGATCATCGTCAGTCCGCCCTCGTCCAGCGCAGCTCCGCGTCGAGCTCGCCGCGGCCGAGCAGGTGACGGAGCTGCTGCAGGCGCACGTAGCGCCGCGCACCTTGCAGTTCGACGGCCTCCATTCCGGCCTCGGTGAATGCGTCGTAGAGCTGGCGCGCGCCCCGCCGCACGTCCCACGCCGGCGCGAACGACGGCACGAGCGCGCGGAGCTTCGCGAAGCTCACCCTGTAGTCGCGCGCGTCCGCTGCGCCACCCGCCGCGTATTCGACCTTGGCGCCCTGCGCGACGTCACGCACGATTTCCGCGACGTCGCGCACCTGGTAGTTCTGATCGTCGCTGCCAATGTTGATCGCCTGGTTGTGCGTGGCATCCGCCGGCGCCTCCAGCACCGCCACGAACGCGCGCGCGATGTCCTCGACATGGACGAGGGGCCGCCACGGCGTCCCATCGCTCATGATCCGGACCTTCCCCGCCGTCTGCGCCCAGCCGACCAGGTTGTTCACCATCAGGTCGAGCCGCAGCTTCGGTGAAGCGCCGTAGGCCGTCGCGTTCCGCATGAACACTGGCGAGAACGAGGCGTCCGCCATCGCCGAGATCGCTTCCTCTGCCCGCACCTTCGAGATCGCGTACGGCGTGAGCGGCGCGAGCGGCGATTCTTCCGTCGCCACATCGCCGTTCGAAGTCCCGTAGACGCTGCACGACGAGGACATGAGGAACCGCCGCACACCGGTCTCCTTCGCAAGCCGCGCCAGCGCGATCGTCGCTTTCAGGTTGATGTCGTAGGTGAGCTCCGGCCGCAGGTCGCCCAGCGGATCGTTCGAGAGGGCCGCCAGGTGCACGATGGCGTCGAATCCCTCGAGGTCGCGCACGGTGACGTCGCGCACATCGCGCGAGCGCGCGCGCTCCCATCGCGGCGCCTCGCCAAACGTGCAGTCGCGGTAGTAGAAGGTGTCGAGCCCCTCGACCTCAAACCCGGCGGCCGAGAGCATCGGGGTCAGGACGGCGCCGATGTAGCCGTCGTGTCCGGTGACCAGTATCCGCATGTGCCCTCATTTCCGCCCTTCGCGGGCCAGAAGCGAATCAGAGCCAGATCTTCCACGGCGCGCAACCCTGCGCCCACATCTCCTCGAGTCGTCGCTTGTCCCGCAGCGTGTCCATGCACTGCCAGAAGCCATCGTGCCGGTACGCCATCAGCTCGCCGTCTCGCGCCAGCCGTTCGAGCGGCTCACCCTCGAGCACGCATGCATCGCCGTCGAGATACTCGAACACGCCCGGTTCCATCACGAAGAACCCGCCGTTGATCCAGCCTTCGCCCAGTTGCGGCTTCTCCTGAAACTCGATGACCCTGTCGCCGTCGAACGTCATCGTCCCGAAGCGCGCGGGAGGCCGTACTGCGGTGATCGTCGCCAGTCGCCCGTGCGCTCGATGGAACGCCACCAGCGCACAGACGTTCACATTCGCCACGCCGTCGCCGTACGTCAGTATGAACGTGCCGCTATCGCGCACGGTGTTCTCGACGCGCTTCAGCCGCCCGCCCGTCATCGTGCTGAATCCTGTATCCACCAGCGACACCTGCCAGTCGACGACACCGTTGCCCTCCCGCGTCACCGTGCCGCTCGCGAGGTCGACCGTCATGTCGCCATTGAGCCGCTGGTGCCGCAGGAAATAGTCCTTCACCACCTCGCCCTTGTACCCGAGCGCCACGACGAACTCGCGGATGCCGTAGTGCGCGAAGATCTGCATGATGTGCCAGAGGATCGGACGGTCGCCGATCTCGACCATCGGCTTCGGGCGTACGTCCGTCTCCTCCGCGAGCCGCGTTCCAAGACCCCCGGCGAGAATGACCGCCTTCACTGCAATCCTCGAATCTGCCAACGAATGTGTGTCAGGACGTAACGCTATGTCAGTACGGTTGAAAAACGTACATGTGCCGGTGGAGAGGCGGTTAAGAAACGGTCAGCGCAAGTTCGAATCTCCGGCTCGCGGTTGAACGGCAGTCACCAGCCCATCGCAGCTACGCCGGTCGAGGCTCGGTGCTCCGAGCATCATCGTCGCGATCGGGTGCAGGGCGAGCGAGCGATCGCCGAGCCGCCGCCAGCGCAACCCGAGACAGCAACCCCCAGAACTCCCGACTCGCGACGACCGGGGGATCGCGCCGGACCGCGTAGCGCATGCCATCGACCGTCCGTCCCAGCCGCCTGTGGAAGAAGTCCACCCAGCCGGTCTGGAACAGCGCATGCCGCATTACCGCCCGGCGCTGACGCATGATCTCGACCGCATCGCCTGGAAGCTCAGCGAAGGCGTTCTCAAGCGTGCGGATGAGTTCGTCCGTCGCCGCGCGTGGCGAAACGCTCCGGTGGTGCATGTTGCGGTCGTGCACACGATACGCGTACAGCGGTTCGGCCACGTAGCCCACCGACCAGCGCGCTGCCGTTCGCAGCCAACGCTCCCAGTCGCCCGCATACGGCAGGTTCGTCTTGTACGGACCGAGGCGCTCGACCGCGTCACGCCGCAGCAGCGTGCCGGAATGGGGGATGTAGTTGCTCCACATGAGCTGCTCGAACTCAGCCAGCCCCGCGTTCACGTAATCCGTCGGCCATGGCTGCGCCCGCGAGAGCTCCTGGCCGTCACCATCGACCAGCACGTGCGCACTGTAGACCAGCCCGACGTCCGGACCGCTGTTGAACAGCTCGAGCTGCCGTGACACCGCATCGCTCCGTAATGCGCAGTCGTCCGCGTCGACGATCCCGACGAACTCCCCGCGGGCTTCCGAAAGCCCCAGGTTGTTCGCCGCGACATGCCCGATGTTCTCCGCCAGCTCGATCACCCGCAGGCGCCGATCGCTCCGCCTCCTCGCGATGACATCGAGCGTCTCGTCGGTCGACCCGTTCTCAACGACGACGACCTCGATATCTCGGGCGTCCTGCCCCAACAGGCTGTCGATCGCCTTCCCCACGAAACGGCCGTAGTTGTACGAGCTCATCACGAACGAAACTAGCAGCACCGACCTATGCTCCTCCCGAGACTGGACGTTCCATGAGGCACGATCATGGCCACTCCCCGAGCACCGTTCGGCGCGGCATGATGCGCGATAGTAGGTATGAGTGGACGAAGTGGATGTCGTCGGTCGACACCGTCCGCAGCACCAGCGATGCCGCCAGGTACACGCCCGCGCCGGCTACCACGCGAAGCGGCAGGGACACCGCCGGCATCGCCCAGACTAGCGCACCCATCAGCGTCGCCGCCGCCACGCACTTCATTGCGAAAGCCAGGTCGTGAACCGTGAATGTCCCGCGCTCGAGCAGGCGTAGACCGCACATCATCAGAAACAGCTCCGTCACGACCGTCGCCGTCGCCGCCCCGATCGCTCCGTTCGAGAATGCGCTCTCTGTCGGGGCGATGAGCACCGTGTTGAGCGCCGGATTTAGCACGGCCGCCGCGACCGCAGCCAGCGCCCACGCGCGCTGCCTGCTCGACGCGCTCAGCGCGTTCCCCACCACCATGTCCGCCCCCACCAGCGGGATGTGTAGGGCCAGGATCATGATCAGCGGTATGGAGTGCTCAAACTCGGACGGATACCCCAAAAAGTCGATGATGTCCCCCGCGAGCACGATGAGTCCGGCGGCGATTGGAACCGTCAGCAACAGCACGAAGTTGAGGCTCCGGCGCGCGACGTCGCGAAACCGCTCCATGTCCGCAATCGCGAGCTGTGAGAGGCGCGGGAACGTCGCCGCCGTGATGATCACCGGGATGAACACGGGGATGCTGATGATCCGGTACGCTGCGTCGTACCAGCCGAGTACAGCCTCGCTCGCCCAGATCGATAGCAAGATCACGTCGATCCGCGCGTACACCAGGAAAGAGCTCTGCCATACGAAGAATGGCAAGCCACCCGCCAGCACCGCCTTCGCGCCAGCGCGAGATCCCGCCCTCATCGGTATCCCCTCGCGCACGAGTGCGACCGTGACCACCGCGAGGGCGGCCACCATCGAGATGTCCCATGCCACGGCGATGCCTGCGGCCCCGAGGTCAAAGTACGCCGCCGCAAGGATGCACCCGACGAGAAGCGTCTTTGACACCGCATTCGATACCGCGATCGGGCGCATGATCTGCAAACCCATCAATGCGCCGCTGACGATGCCGAACGCCGCCGACAGCGCGATGTATGGCACGAAGAGGTACAGCAGCATGCGCGTCTCATGGTCGAGCTGCAGCAACACGCTCGCCAGCAGCGCGGCCACGATCGTCAGCAGCACGAGCGGCACGCGAAGCAGTAGCGCCGTGGCGACGGTGCCGCCCGCGGCCTTCCCGCGGCGCGCCACCTCCTTCGTGACGTACGTCCCCGTGCCCAGGCTCGCGAGCAGCCCGCACAATTCTGTGATCGAGAACGCCAGGCTGATCTGACCGAGCTGCCGGTCGCCGAGATAGTGTGGAAGCGCAATCGCCAGCACCGACGAAGCGGTCCACGTGACGAGTTGCCCCGTCCCGAGCGCGAGCACGTTCCCCGCGACCCGCCCGCCGCCGCCCTCGACCGCATCCGCGCGCGCCTCGCCGAGGACTTCGACGTTGCCGGCCGCTGCTTCTTTGATTGCCATCGGTTCCTGCGCCCTCAGCGGGAAGGGTTCCAATTCTAAGTTGCGTTCAGGTTGAGCGCGGGTGGTGGACGAGGCGTGGAGGCCGGCCGCAGGTAGACCTGTCACAACGTGACACGCGTTTACGTCATCGTTGCGAGACGCAGCCGCGGTAGACGTTGAGCATCCGCTCCACCATGACGTCGGGCGCATACCCGGCTTCGACCGCCCGCCGCGCACGTTCGCCCATCTGTTGACGCAAGCCGGCATCGCTCGCCAGCATCCCCACGGCGTCGACGAGCGCGTCGACGTCGCCCGGCGGCACGATGCGACCGTTCTCCCCGTCGACGATCACCTCTCGCACCATCCCAACGTCCGTCGCCACCGTCGGCCGCCCCATTGCCATCGCCTCCAGCACGGTGATCGGCCCACCCTCCCACAGCGACGGCACCACGACGATGTCCATCGCCGCGTAGCACGCCGGCGCATCCGGCTGCCGTCCCAGAAAGGCGACTACGCCCGCCGCACGCTCCTCCAACTGCGCCCTCCGCGGCCCATCACCGACCACAGCGAACTTCATGTCATCGCGCGACGCACCCATCCGTCGCGCCATGTCCACGAAATACTCGGCGCCCTTCCGCGGCTCCGCGAGCCTTCCCAGCATGCCGATCAGGAGCTCGTCATCTCGTGCGCCCGCGAGCCTCCGCACCGCATCGCGACCGCTAACCCCCCGGCATGGGTCGAAGAGCTTGAGGTCGACGCAGTTCGGCACCACCGTGAACTTCCTCGCGTCGCGTCCGAGGTCGCGCACGTGCTCCTTCATGTTCGCCCGAGAGACGCAAACGATCCGCGCCAGCCCGCGATCTCTGGCACGGATGAGCAGCCGCTGCCGTAGCGACACCGGGTGATCGGGCGGCTGGTGCTCCGTGCGGATCAGTGCGCCCGCCCCGGCGAGCTTCGCCGCCAGCATCGGCAGCGTCCCACCGTCGGATCCCGTGTTGTGCAGGTGGAAGAGGTGGCCCCGATACCCGCGCAGCACGCGCACGAGACCGTGAAGCCGCGACGCAAGGCCGGTTGGCCCCCGCCTGTTCTCCGGTATCGCGTGCAAATGGATCCCTTCACCGCCGAGCTGCTCCCGGAACGGCGCGATCGCCTGCCCGTCCGGGCAGATCACCGCGACCTCGACGCCCCGCTCGACCAGCCCGCCAGCGAGCGCCACGATGTGCGCCTCCATACCGCCGACCATCGTGCTGTTGGTGAACATCACAACGGGCCGATCGATGGCGCTGCGCCCCCGCACGTCACGCGCTTCTTCGACTCCGATCATCGCTTGCGGTGCTCCCGTACCGACATCGGTCGTTTGACATAGTGAGACGCATCGCGTTTTACTCGCGGTGCGCATCATACGAGCGCCCAGGCCAACAGCAGTTGAGCATTAGTTGAGAACGAGTGCAGCTACCTTGAACGACCGCGCTCCGCAGCGCCCCGTTCGCATCCTCTTCGTCCCGCTGCTCTTCGTCGCCGAGCCGTGGAACGGCATCATGGAGCACCTCCGCATCCTCGCCACCGGAATACCGACGGATCTCTTTGAGCCGATGCTCGCGGTACGCCCCTCCGACGGCGAACAAACCACGACGCTCGCCGAACGTGCGCACCTTCCCGTTGTCGGCCTTCCCTCCACGTTGGGAGTACGAAACCTGGTCCGTGTCTTCAGGGATCACAGTATCGACGTCGTGCACGTGCACACGCCTGTCACAGCCGGCGTGCCGCACGTCGTTGTCGCTGCTCGCCTCGCACGCTGCCGCGTCATCGTGACGTACCACCAGGTGCAGCCCGCGCGGCTCCCCGCGCGAACCCGCGCCATCAACCGCGGCGTTCATCGCCTCGTGGCAGCCACAATCGCGGTCTCGGGCGGCGTCGCTGGCACGCTTGGTGAGCACGCCGGCCTTGAACGTCGCCGCATCGGCGTCATCCATAACGGCGTCGAGCCCTACGAGGAGGAAACCGCGGATAGGGTGCGGGCGCCGTCGGGCGACTGCACCTTCGGCTACTTCGGCCGGCTCGCGGAGGAAAAGGACGTCGCAACGCTCGTCCGCGCGACCGAGGTGCTCGCGCGTGATGCCGTAGCCGCACGGGCCATCATCGTTGGTGATGGTTACGAGCGCGTTGCCCTCGAGCGACTGGCGGGCGAACTCAGAGTGATGGACCGAGTGAGCTTCCTTGGCTTCCGTTCCGACGCGCGCGCCCTCATGCGCGCCGTCGACGTGGTCATCCATCCCCCGCGGTTTGAGGGCTTCGGTCTGTCGTTGATCGAGGCCATGGAAGCCTCGAAGCCGATCGTCGCCACGCGCGTCATCGGCGGCATCACCGAGCTCGTGCGCGAAGGCGTGAACGGCCTGCTCGTCCCACCAGGCGATGCGTCAGCGCTCGCATCGGCGATGCAGACGCTCGTCGACGACCCGTACATGCGCCGACGGCTCGGCGCGAACGGACGCCGCATGTACGACGAGCGGTTCCGTAGCGATGTGATGGTGCGCGCGATCCTCGACCTATATCGAGAGGTCGCTTCGGTTCCCGCGCGGCAGTCAGTCGAGGTTTGAGGCAGTCATCCCCGACGCCCGAGCGAGCCATCGCGGCACCCAATTGCGGGTCCGGTTGAGAATCAGCCCGCGTAGTTCGACGTCGCCGGCGGACTCGATCGCGCGCCGGACATCGCCCGAGTGCGTGCTCCCCGCGCGGCAGGTCATGATGAACGCGTCGCCTCGCCGGACGAGTAGCGGCGCATGCGCGTTGGTGAGCAGCGGAGGGACGTCCAGCACGACGGCTGCGAAGAGACCGCGCAGCGAGTCGAACAGTTGGTCCATCCGCTCGCTGCGTAGCAACGGCCCCGGGTTCGCAGCGTAGCTTCCGCTTGGAAGCAGCCACGCGCCCCTCGTCCTGCGAATGATCTGTTCGATGTCGGCCGTCCCGTCGAGGTATTGCGCGAGCCCAGGCGTCTCGTCGACGTCGAAGTCCCGCGCGAGCACCGGCTTTGCCACATTGGTCTCGATGAGGAGCGCCTCGCCGCCGATATTGCGCGCAGCCGCTGCTGCGAGTCCCGTCGCAACGGTCGTCGTGCCCTCGCCCGATACCGCGCTCGAAACTGCAACGATCTGGAGCGGCTTCGACGACTGTGTCGGGTCGAAGCATCGCTCGGCGATCTGATCGAAGCGGGGCTCCAGCACCTCGTACAGCTTCTGCCGGCGCCGCACCTCCTCTAGCTCAGCGACGATCGGGTCAACCGGCGCAGCGCGGTCGAACGGCAACCGCCGCATGCCTGCGCGAATACCGAGGCTCATGCGTTAACCTCCACTCCCGCCAGCGGGGCGTGCCCCTCCGCCGGACACGATGTTTCGTGCAAGCCCTCGGATATTCGGAATCGCCCTGGGCGTGTCCATGTCAGGCACCGTCCCGAGCGTGCGTACGCCCGGAAGCGCCGTAACGTCGTCGAGCGTGCGCAACGTGCTGTCTGTCTTGAACAGGAACGCGAACAGGCCGGCGCTGATCGTCAGCGCCAGCAGGAACGCCAGCGCAGGCGGGCCGAAGATCTCCATCTTCGGTCGCACCAATGCCCCCGCCGGCACCTCCGGCTCGTCGATCATCCGGAAGCCCAGGTTGCCGTCGTCCTCCACCTGCCTCATGAGCTGCCGTGCCTCCGATCGGCCGCGCAGCGCCTCCGTGTGTGTCGCCTGGAACGAGTCGGCCCGGCTCGAGAGCTCGCTCACCGCCGGCACGAAGTCGGGATTCGTGCCCGGCGGGAGATCCTCGACCACGCGCTCGAGCTCCTCGCGGGCGGCGCTCGCCTCCGCCAATGCCTCGTCGGCCTGCTGCGTGAAGATCGCGTCTACGAGACGCAGCTCTTCGAGTGTCCGCTCCCTGACCAGGGCGGCGTACTCCTCCGCGACCGCGTCGACGACACGCGCCGCTACCTCGCGATCTGCGCCAGTGAAGCCGATCGTCAGCAGCGTCGCGCCGTTTGCCGCCGCCCATGCCCCGTTCCGCACGTCGTCCCGCGTGATCGGGCGCTCGAATCCGAAGCTCGCTCTCCTCGCCACCTTGTCCGTGAAGTCATTCGTACGGAGAGCCTCCTGCACGAACCCGGCTTCATTCGCGGCATGGCTCAGGTACGGGTTCCGGTCGGCGGCGCGCGGATCGTCGAGCAGGGAGGGCCGTGAGACGTCGAACTGTGCCTGCGCCTGATAGCGCGCGTCGCCGCTGATCGCGACGAAGATCAAGGCCGCCGGGATGGCGATCGCGAACGGCAACAACAGCAGATACTTGTACCGGAACAACAGGACCAGAGCGCGGGACGGCATGAAACCTCCGGCCTTCATCAGCGACGTGATCGTCACGATAAGAAGCGCCGGTTGAGACGGCGTTGAGCGCGAATCGAGTTCCAGTCGTGGCCCGCTATTCCGGGGTAGATTCGGATGTCAAGCGATGCTGCGTACGCACACCGTTAGTATGCCCCGCGGCCTGTCACGACGGCCGGAATCGTCCGTAGCAGGATGAGTACGTCGAGCGCGAACGACCAGCGCCTGATGTACTCGAGGTCGAGCGATACCATCTCATCCCACGAAAGCAGGCTCCGGCCGCTCACCTGCCAGAGGCCCGTCATTCCGGGTTTGACCGCAAGTCGAGATAACTCACGCGCCGAATAGCCGAGCACCTCATAGTCGAGCGGCGGGCGCGGCCCGACGAGCGTCATCTGCCCGAGCAGGACGTTGATCAGGTTCGGCAGTTCGTCGAGACTCGTTCGGCGCAGGAATGCGCCCACGCGCGTGCGTCTCGGATCGTGCCGCATCTTGAAGATCGGTCCGTCGTGTTCGTTCTGCGGTGCCAGTTCCTCCTGCATGCGTTCCGCACCATTTCTCATGGTCCTGAACTTGAACATCGTGAACGACGCGCCGGCCCTTCCAACGCGCAACTGCCGGATGATGACACCGCCGCGCGATTCGAGGCGGATCGCGATCGCAATCGCGAGCATCGGCACGGCAAGGACGAACAACAGGATGCTCGACGCTACGATGTCGAGGGCGCGCTTGGCGATGAGCTGCACCCGGTGTTTACGCGCGCGGTCTCTCGGCAGCGCGTCGGCGATGACCGACGCGAGTTCGATCCTCCTGGGGAGTACAGACATGGATGTGTGCCCTCTCGACAGCGCGGCTCCGTGCGGGAACGCCGCCTGCGCGTATCGTTCGCGACAGGCGTTGATCCACGGTTAATGCAGCGTGGAGAGGCGGTTCGTTCGCGTGGTTCTTACGCTACGACCGTCAAGAGGATTGCCGGGCCGGGACGAGCCGGTACCCGATGCCCGGCACGTTTTCGATCTGCAGCGGCGCGTCCTCGCGCTTCAGGTTGAGTTTCCAGCGCAGGTGAGAGATGTGCGTTTTCAGGACGTTCGCGTCGCCACGCTCGTCTGGCCACGCGAACTGCAAGAGCCGGTCTGCCGGCGCTACGCGTCGGTAGTTCGCCACGAGACAGTGCAGCAGCCGGAACTCGAGCCTCGTAAGGCTCACCGGCGTCTCGCCGATAGTCACTTCACCTGAGGACGGGTCGAGGCGCAATGTCTCCGCCTCGAGCACCGCCGGCGAGTGTACGCGCGCGCGTCGCGCTACCGCCCCGATCCGCATCAACAGCTCGCGGAAGCTGAACGGCTTGATGACGTAGTCGTCCGCGCCGAGCTCGAACGCCCGCTCCATGTCCCACTCCGAGTCGCGCGCCGTCACCATAATCACCGGTGCGTTGGAGGCTTCGCGCACGCGCCGGCACACTTCGAACCCGTCGATCCCCGGCAGCCCGATGTCAACAAGCATCACATCGGGCCGTTCCCGAAAGAACCCGGACAGCGCCTGCTCGCCATCGTATGCCAGCACTACGGCGTGCCCTTCTCGCCGAAGCGCATACTCCGTGACATCGATCAGATCGACATCGTCATCGGCGACCAGAATCTTCATGGTGTAGTGCGGCGGCGCGCGCTGCTTGCCCTCATTGCGCTCTTATAACGCGATCGCGGCGGATGTTACATACGTGGGTCACGGCTGATGGTTGAGTCCAAGTGGCGACGGGGTTGAGATGAGGGCTCCATCGCGCTAGCGCGCCGGCGTTCCCGTGAACCGGTACCCCACCCCTGAGACCGTGTGCAGGTAACGAGGATGCGCCGGGTCAGGCTCGATCTTCTTCCGCAGGTTGCGGATGTGGCTCTTCAGCATCCGCCCGTCACTCAGTCCGTAGTAGCCCCACACGCGCTGGATCAGGTCGCGGTGCATCACCACCGCCCCCTCCCGCATCGAGAGCGTCTGCAGCAGCCGGAACTCGAGGTTCGTGAGGCGCACCTCGCCGGTCGGCAGCGTGACCGAGTGCATCTGCAGGTTCAGCTCGACCTCGCCCACCCGCATGGCCTTCGCCATCGCGCGCTGCTCCTGCTTCTCGCTGCGGCGCAGCACCGCCTCGACCCGTGCGACGAGTTGCGCCGGACTGAACGGCTTCGTGATGTAATCGTCCGCCCCCGTATTCAGCCCGCGGACGATCTCCTCGTCTTTCCTCTGCCCCGTCAGCATCACGATCGGCACCGACGAGCATGAGCGGATCTGCCGGCACACCTCCCAGCCATCGAGTCGCGGAAGACTCAGGTCGAGGACGACAAGACTCGGGTCCTCCGACCGCCATGCCTTCAGCGCGCTCATGCCGTCGTATGCGCAGGTAACGTCAAACCCCGCGCGCCTGAGTACGTACACCAGGATGTCGGACAGCTCGTGCTCGTCTTCTACGACCAGGATCGCCATCGCTATGCTCCCCTAGCGGACCACGCGCGGGGCCCCCGAGATGATGTCTGCCCCTGGCGCGGCGCCGTCCAGCCCGTGGTTGACGGCGTATGCCGCCGCCTGCACGCGGTTCCGCGCCCCTAGCTTCTGCATCACCGAGCGCAGGTGCGCTCGCACCGTGTGGACGGACAGCGACAGTTGTTCGGCGATCTGCTGGTTCGTCTGGCCCCTCGCGAGCAGGCCGAGCACGTCGATCTCCCGCTGCGACAGCCCGTCCCGGAAGGGACCGCGCTTGGACGATGCGAGCGCGGCGTAGCCCTCTACGAGGTGCGTCGCAAACCGCGGCATGATCGTGATCTCGCCGAGCTGGGCCTCCCGGATCGCCTCCGCGAGTCGCTCGCCGTCGGCGTTCTTGTCGAGCAGGCCGCGCGCACCCATGCGCAGGGCCTCCACCGCGCGGCCTGTATCCGGGCCGCCATGCAGCACGACGATTACCGGCACGCCCGCCAGCCCGTCGTAGAGCCGGCGCGCCTCCTCGCCGATCGCCTTTGCCTCGTCATTCGCCAGGAACAGGACGACGGTTGCGCCGCTCTGCTCCACCTGATTCACCACATCGGACGTGAGATCCGAATCGCCGGCGACGCGGATATCGTGCTGTCGCTTCAACAGGCCCGCGACCGCCGTCCGAATCAGGACATGGTCCCCGATAATAAAAACGTCAATCTTCATGAGATGGGAATTCGCACCTCAGGTGTCTTTGGGTGGGCTTGAGCTCGACGGCGATCTGACGATCTGGGGAGCGCTGGGCCCGTCCGATCTGGCCAACGGTGGCACGTGTCTCAGGTGTCCTGTCGCGAGGCCGTCTGCAAACACTCCTGCATTGCGCAGTCGCGCCGATGCGAGAACGACACCAGGGATGACAGTATGGGCAGGCGCACGCCACCAATGCGCTCCACCCCTTTACGCTGCCGCGTCGTCCACATCCCTGTGTACCGTGGCGGTGACGTACTAGACACCGTCTTATCACTGCCTCTGGAGCGTGTCAATCGCAGTTTGACAAATATGCTCGACGTAACTTGCTATTTAACGGCCCTGACACTTGCCCTCGACGTTCGAGCCACATGCCCTTGATCCGCCCTCGACCATCCATTCCCGTTCCAGACTAGTCCTCTCGGGCGATGCCACGCGTCCACCACGCGTACCTCACCTACGGCCACCTCGGCGAAACGATCTCTGGCCGAACGCCCGATGGCACGACCATAACGGTTCGTTACGTTGACGCTTGTCGCGTGACGGGGACGTCGGCTCGCGTCCTTGATCCTGCGGCACGGCGCCATCACCCCGCACCGCTCGGCGGCGCCTGCCGGCGACGGACAACCGCCGGCATGCCACGCCGCCTACACGCAGCATCAGCGCACCGCGGCACAGAGGGCCTAGATATGAATGCCACCGTGGTCCGCTCCGACGTCACCTACGTCGAACGTCCGCGCGTCCGGCTGCTTGGAGTGCCACTCCATCCGGTCACCGCCGACACGGTTGATCGTGTGCTCGACGAGTTCGTTGACTCGCACTCGCACCGACAGATCGTCACCGTCAACGTCGACTTCCTCAGCGTGGCACGCCGCAACGCGCGTTTCCGCGATGTCCTCGAGCGCGCGCACCTCGTCGTTCCCGACGGCGCGCCCGTCCTCTGGGCGTTGCGTGCGCGCGGCTCCGACCTCCCCTCGCGCATCACCGGCCCCGATCTGATCCGCGCTGCCGTCCGTCACTCGCGCGCGCACGGTACGCGCATCTACTTCCTGGGCGGCGTGCCCGGCACGGCTACGAGGGCGATCGCAGCATTGCGTCACGAGTTCGGCCCGTTCGAGGTGGCCGGCGCCTCTGCTCCAAACGCTGGTGTGACCTCCGAGCATGATCGCCGCATCGCCGAAGAGGTCCGTGAAACCGAACCCGACTTCATCTTCGTCGGGTTCGGCTGCCCCAAGCAGGACCTCTGGATCTACGACCATCGTCACATCCTCGACCGCTCGGTCTGCGTCGGCGTCGGCGGCAGCTTCAGCTACCTCTCCGGTGCCATCCGCCGTGCACCGGAGTGGGCGCAGCGCCGCGGCCTTGAGTGGGCCTTCCGCCTCGGCGCCGAGCCGCGCCGCCTCGCCCGGCGGTACCTGATCGACGACCTACCAGTGCTAGTCCGCCTCGCGATCGAGACGGTGAATCGAAGGGAAGCGAAAGAGGGCACATATGGCAGTCACGACACATACAGGGATCCCCATTGACCGAACCGTTGACGATCTCGTCCACGATGCTGAAACGGCCGAGCTTGTGGGCTTTATCGGACATGAATTGCGCACGCCGCTCGCCTCCGTCATGTCCTGCGCTGAGCTCCTTGAGAGCGCCGACGACCCCACCGAGCGCTCGATGCTCGCGGCGACGATGCGCCGCCACGCAAAACGCTTGATGCTCGTGTTCGAGGCCGCGTTGCAGACCTCGCGCGTCTGGCCCGCCGGCGAGAGCGCAGGCCGTGCAAACATTCGCGACGCCCTCTGCTCCGCGGCTGAGTGGTTGACGGCGTTCGATGCGCGGCTGCGCGTGCGGCTGCATCATTCGCCGCGACTGCGTGATGTTGCGATCGAGCCCGACGCGCTCCACCTCGTCCTGAACAATCTCGCGGTGAACGCTGCAAAGCACGCGCGCGGACGCACCGTCAGTCTCAGCGCGGTCGAGCACCCTGGCGCGGTCGAGCTGATCGTCGAGGATGACGGATCCGGCGTCCCGGCGCACCTGCGTGAGACGGTCTTCGAGCCGTGCGCGAAGGGAAGGGACTCCGACGGGCACGGCCTTGGGCTGTACGTCGCGCGCCGCCTCGTCAGGGGGTGCGGCGGCGACATCTGCGTCGGGAGGAGCAAGCTTGGAGGCGCCGCCTTCCATGTGCTGCTGCCCGTGGCGGAGGCCCGCCATGACTGAGCGCATTGCCATCGTCGGCGCCGGCCACGTTGGCCTCGTCTACGCCGCCTGCCTGGCAGAGATCGGCCACGACGTCGCCTGCGTCGACATCGATACGGACCGCATCCGCATGCTGCAACATGCGCGCCTCCCCATCTACGAGTCCGGGCTCGATGAGCTCGTCCGCCGCCATCTCGACGGCGGCCGCCTTTCGTTCACAACCGACTATGCCCGCGGAATCAGCGATCGCGAGTTCATCTTCATTGCCGTCAGCACGCCCTCTACCGCGGACGGCGCAGCCGACCTGCGCGCCGTCCGCACCGCAGCGCGCTCCATCGCCGCCGCCTCGCAGCACCCGTGCCCGATCATCATCAACAAGAGCACCGTCCCGGTCGGTACCGGCGATTCGGTCGACCACATCCTCGCCGAGTCGGGTGACCGTTCCTTCAGGGTCGTCTCGAACCCCGAGTTCCTCCGCGAGGGCACGGCCGTCCACGACTTCTTCCATCCGGATCGCATCGTCCTCGGCTCCCGCGATGAGACGGCGGCTTGCCGGGTGGCTGAGCTGTACGCCTCGCTCGAAGCGCCCGTCCTCATCAGCGATGTGAAAACTGCGGAGATGATCAAGTACGCGTCCAACGCCTTCCTCGCAACGAAAATCTCGTTCATCAACGAGATCGCGCAGATCTGCGAGGCTGTCGGTGCCGACGCAGCCCAGGTCGCCCACGGCATGGGCCTCGACCCTCGCGTCGGACCTCACTTCCTCCAGCACGGACTCGGTTTCGGCGGTAGCTGTCTGCCAAAGGACGTGCGCGCGCTCGCGTTCATGGGCAGCGTCTTCGGCACGCACCCGCAACTGCTCAACGCGGTCATGCAGATCAACGCCGACCAGCGTCGCCGCGTCCTCCACACGCTGCGCCGCTCGCTCGGCTCGCTCGAAGGCGCACGCGTCTGCATCCTGGGCCTCGCGTTCAAGCCCAACACCGACGACGTCCGCGACGCGCCCTCCGCCGATATCATCCATCTCCTCATCAACGAAGGCGCCTCGGTGCATGCCTGCGACCCCCAGGCCAACGCCATGATGGCCCGGCTGTGCCCGGACGCGCAGTACTTCGCGTCTCCCTATGACGCGGCGCGCGACTGTGACGCCGTAGTCCTTGCCACCGAATGGGACGAGTTCTGCCGTCTCGACCTACGCGCGCTGCGCGCGTCGATGCGCGCCCCCTTGTTCATCGATGGCCGGAGCGTGTTCCCACGCGGCGAACTTGAGCGCGCGGGATTCATCGTCCCCGACGCGCGCAGCACGCCCCTCTTCCTGCGCGATCATGTGATGGAGGCCGTGCCGTGAAGACGCTGATCACCGGCGGCGCCGGCTTCATCGGCTCGAACCTCGCCGAGCGCCTTCTGTTGGAAGGGCATCAGGTCACCGTCATCGATAACCTCATCACCGGAAGGCTCCGCAACGTCGAGCCCTTCATGGACGACGAGCGCTTCCATTTCCTCGAGGTCGACCTCGCCGCGGCGCCTATCGTCGACGCCGATGCCATCTTCCATCTCGCCAGCCCCGCGAGCCCCGTCGGCTACGGCCGCTACCCTCTCGAGACCCTTCACGTCAACGCGATGGGCACCTGGCGCGCGCTGCAGATGGCGGTGGCGTCTCGCGCGAGATTCCTCCTCGCGTCCACATCGGAGGTCTACGGCGACCCGCTGCAACACCCGCAGCCCGAGGAGTACTTCGGCAACGTCGATCCTGTCGGCCCGCGCAGTTGCTACGACGAGGGCAAGCGCTTCGCCGAGGCGCTTACGGTCGCGCACATCAAGGAAATGGATGTTGACGCGCGCATCGTTCGCATCTTCAACTCCTACGGCCCCCGAAACCGCATCGACGACGGCCGTATGGTGCCGACGTTCGCCGCACAGGCGCTCCGCAACGAGCCACTTACCGTCCATGGCGACGGATCGCAGACGCGTAGCCTCTGCTACGTCGATGACGTTGTCGAGGGCCTGATGCGCGCCATGTTCCGCGAAGGGACCTCCGGGCGCGTCTATAACCTCGGCCAACCTCGCGAACACTCCGTCCTCGAGTTCGCGAGCCTCATCATCGGTATTGCGGGTTCCGCATCCACCATCGTGCACCTACCGCCGCGCGAGGGTGAGATCGAACGGCGCAAACCCGAAGTGCGCCGCGCGCAGCAGGAACTCGGGTGGACGGCTGCGACGCCGCTCGAAGAAGGCCTCGCGCGCACCATCAACTGGTACCGCGGTGAATTGCGCCAGGAAGGAGAGCGGGCGGTCACCGCTACTCCGCGAACTCGCTGAGCGCTCGCTGCGCTGCGTCCGCGAGCGACACATCGTCGAGCGGCGGATGGATCAGGCCGCTCCGCACATCGCGAAACGCCCGTTCGACCGGCTCTCGCTCCATCAGCCCGAACCCGCCGCCGATCCGCAGCGCCAGGTCCGTGATGCGGACGGCGTTGTTTGTCGCGACGTACTTCACCAGCGCCACCTGCGCCGCAATCTCGCCACGCTCGGCCTCGCGCCGCACCCAGTCACGCGCGGTGTCGAAGATCATCCTGCGCGCGACGAGCAGTAACGACTCGATCTCGCCCAGCTTCGCCCGCACCGCCGGCAACTCACCGATCGTTGTTCCCAGGTTCGTGGGCTTGCGTGTCGCTGCGAAGCGCACCGCCCAGTCGCGGGCCGCATGCGCGATGCCGACGTACGTCGCCGAAAACGTCAGCCCGTGCCACGGCGCCACCTCCTGCGACGGCGTGAACGGCGCCCCGTCGTCGCTCACGCGGATCACGTCCTCGTCCGGCACGAACACGCCGTCGAGCACCAGGTCGTGGCTTGCGGACTCGCGCATCGCCAGCGCCTCCCACGTCGGCTCGATCGACAGCCCGGGCGATCCCGCGGGCACGAGGAACTGCCCCACGTGTTCCGGCACGCCCGACGCCTTTACCGTCGCGCTCACGGCGTAATGCGTGAGGAGGTGGCTCGCTGTCGTCCAGCCCTTGCGTCCATTCAGACGCCAGCCGCCATCGACGCGCGTCGCCGTCGTCGCCGGCAAGCCTCCCCGCGCGGGGCTGCCCATCTCCGACTCCGCCTGACAATTGTTGACGAGCCACCCCTGTTCTACGACACCGCGCAGGAATCGCTCGAGCATCTCCGGCCCCCACAGACCGGAGACCAGCGAGACGCCGACGTACTGCGTGTGCATGTTCGCCGCCAGCCCCGCCGATCCCAGCGGCCGCGACACGATCTCCTGCGCCACGCACGCGTCCAGGACGTTCCCGCCGAGCCCGCCGAGCGACGCGGGCACCATGATCGTCAGGAAGCCGCTCGCGCGCAGATCCTCGACCGCCGCGGCAAGCACGTCGTCGTCACGCTGCGCCGTCTGCACGCGCGCCTCGATGCGCCGCGCGGCGTCCGTCGCGACCTCAAGGATTCGCGGATCCGCTATGCGCGCGAACATGTCCATGCCGACAGGGTATCAGCCTGCAGGTGAGGCAGTGGCGGCGCTCTCAGCCGTCGGCGCGCGTGTACGTCTCACCGTCGTACACGATCCACGCGCTCCGCTCGGCGGTGTTCTGCCCCCGTGGGTCGAGCTCCGTCCGCAGGATGTTCAGCTCTTCCTCGGTCGGCCCCTCGAGGGTTGCCACATCATCCGCCACGATCGGCGGGTACTGGCACTCCGCGAGCACCTGCTCCACCGTCACCCACGGCGCAACGGCGACGAGCCGCAGCCGGCGCTCCGCCGTGTAGTCGTACATCGCCCACGGCGTGACGACGCCGTACGGGCCCGTCCCCGAAGGCAGCCCGGCCCGCTCGCGCGCACCCTCGCTCCCGTCGAGGAAGCCCGGCGACGAGATGAAGTCGACGCGCTCGACGAATTTCCGCTTCTCCTGGTCCGTCATCAGGATCGTGCGCCAGCATAGCGCCGCTATCGAGTCCGCGCCGCCGGGCCCTCCGAAGCGCCGCGCGCCCGCGTTGTATTCGCCGATCGCCGTCGAGTTGATGTTGCCGTACTGGTCCACCTGCAGCGTGTTGAGGATGCCGTAGTCCATCAGCCCCAACTGTGCGTGGTTCCCCGCCGTGTTCATCGTCCCCCACGCCAGCGCTCGGTACCCCGCCCGCGAGCTGACCATCGTCATCACCGGCTCAAACGGCAGCATCGGCTCCGGCGCGATGACGCCGTCCTCGGTGATGTACTGCGCGCCCGGCGCGTAGAGCTTGATCGCGAGAAGCACGGCGTACATCGGGCTGCCGCCTCCGGCCACCCAGTACGTCTTCCCGTCTTCGACCATCCGCGCGACCGTGCAGATCTGCATCTCGCGCTCGTTGAAGGATGTCGCCTTCGTGCCCTTCGCCGGGCGCAGCCGCTCGATCACTTCGCTCGCCATGCTCTTACCTCGCAGCCACTACGCCGTGTATCCATCCTTGATCGTCTCGTTCGCCCGCAACCGCTCGAGGCGCTCCTGCCCGATCAGGCTGTCGAACATCTGCTGGTCGTCCTCGAACGGCGTCACATACTTCGCCACGTACTCGCCCACCGCATCCCGCGCGATCGCCGCGAACGTCTCGATCACCGCCGGCGTGTCCGAGCCGTAGTAGCCGCCGCAGTTCCCCGGCCATGCCCCGAACGGCGCGTGCACGACCGCGTCGACGACGTAGTACGGAATGCTGGTCCGCCCCGGATCGCGCCGGATCTCCTCCGTGTCGATGATCTCCTCCGCCGAGATGATCACCTTCTTCGATGCCATCGCCGACTCCTCGTGCGCGATGCCCGTCCCGAACACGCGCGCATTCCCGTAGACGTCGGCCTGCTGCACGTGGATCACCGCTACGTCCGGGTTCAGCGCCGGCACGAGCGTGATCGGCTTCCCGGTGAACGGGTCTTCGACCAGCTTCGCCCCGGAATACTCGAACCCGTCCGTCCCTCCGAACGACCGCACCGGGAGGAATGGCAGCCCCATCGCGCCAGCCTGCAGCCGCAGCGTCATCACGACATTGCTGTACTCGTACACCTGCAGCCGCCCCTCGCGGATCGCGTTGTCGATCGCCGCACCCGGCCAGAAGAAGCCGCAGTCCGCCTTCGTCGCGCAGCCCGCCCCCACGAGCAGTCCAACATCCACGTACGAGAACTTCCCGCAGATCCACAGGTCGCGCTTCTCCTGCCGGATGATCTCCCGCAGCAGCGTCGAGGGCCCCCGCTGGAAATAGTTGCAGTCGTAGACCAGGTAGTCTCCGTCCGCCACGAACCGCGACACGGCGTCCCGGGCGGACATCAGCTTCGACGTCAGCGCGCGGTTCTTGTTATCGCGCACATACGCACGAAACCCGTCCGGATCGACCGGGAAGTACTCGGCGGCGCCTTCGGCCACGACCTGCATGCCAGCTCCTTCCGGTTAAGCGCCGGGATCATCCCGAACCCCCATCCGCCCGTCAAGCACGCCCGCGTCCCGGCCAATCCTCTATCCGGTTCGGCGTCCACCTTCCACCGTCCAGCTTCCAGCCTCCGGCCCTCAGGGTGCCCGCCCCCGAAAGTAAGGGTTTCCCCCGCCGATACTTCTCTCGACAGCGGGGTCACCTTCTGAATCTGCACGGAGCGCCCGTGGTAAGCGACAGCAGCCGGACGCGTCGCCCTGTCCTCACGCTTGACGACCTTGCCGCCCCTATCACGCGGCGGCCGGAGCGCCTCCACGCCCTCACGGCGGCCGAGCTGGCCATCGCCCTCAGCCAGGCGCTCGACCTCGCCGAGGGCAAGCAGATCGGCCACGCCCAGCGGGTCTGCTACATCGCCACCTCGCTGGCAGACGCCCTCGAAGTGACGCCGGAGCAGCGCGCCGGCGCCTACTTCGGCGCCCTCCTGCACGATGTCGGCGTCACACGCTCGGCGTCCGACATCTGCCGCATCGCCGGCGTCGACGAAGCCACCATCTTCGGACCAATGCCCCTCCGCGCCGAAGAGCAGCGCACACCGTTCGCCTTCGCCGATCAGCACGCGGTGGCCGACGCCGTCCACCAGCACTGCACGCTCGGCGCCGAGACCGTCCTCACGCTCGAACTGCCCGGCGAGGCCGCGGCCGCCGTCCGCTCCCACCACGAGCGCTGGGATGGCTCCGGCTTCCCGCAAGGCGACGCCGGCGAGGACATCCCGCTCGAAGCGCGCGTCGTTGCTGCGGCCGATCTCGCCGAGGTCGTCATCTCCGCCGAGCCCAGCTCGCTCGCAGCGCGGCGTCGCCTTCCCGAGGCGTTGATGGAGCACGCCGGCACCGCGCTCGACCCGAAGGTCGCCCGCGCGCTCCTGCAACTCGCCCGCTCCGACGGCTTCTGGCTCGGCCTCTACTCGGAGGATCTCGCCGAGACGCTGAACGCGATGCGCGGCCCCTGCGACACCCGCAAGAGCAAGAAGCGCGTGATGCGCTTCGCCGAGGTCTTCGCCGACATCACCGACGCGAAGGGCGGCCACAGCATCGGCCACTCGCGCCGCACCGCCGATGGCGTGCAGAAGCTCGCCGCCGCCCTCGAGCTCGACCCCGACCACACCGAAATGATCCGGATCGCCGCGCTCCTGCATAACCTCGGCCTCCTCGGCGTCCCCGCGCGCATCATGTCGAAGCCCGACATCCTCTCCGTCACCGAGATGCAGATCATGCGCCAGCACCCCGCCAGCGGCGAGATGATCCTCCAGTCTCTCCCGGGGTTCGAGGAGATCGCCGTCTGGATCGCCCGCCACCACGAGCGCCCCGACGGCAAGGGCTACCCGGAGATGCTCACCGGCGACGAGATCCCGCTCGAGTCCCGCATCCTCGCAGTCGCCGACGTCTACGCGGCCCTCGTCAGCGACCGCGCCCACCGCGGCGCCCTCTCCGTGAAGGACGCCAGGCAGATCCTCATCGGCGCCGCCGGCACCCAGCTCGACGCCGAGCTGGCGCATCTCTTCGTCTCGCTGATCTAGACCTCAACACGATCTGGAAAACTCCCCCTGGCAGGAGTAGGATTGAATCCCCGGAGCCTCGCGTCGAACAAAGGAGGGATCGATGGCGACGTACATCATGCTCAGCACCCTTACCGATGAAGGACGCAAGACGCTCAAGGAGCGGCCGGAGCGACTGCAGGAGGTCAACCGCGAGATCGAGGCCATGGGCGCGCGCGTCCTCCAGCAGTTCGCCGTCCTCGGCATGTACGACTTCGTGAACATCCTCGAGGCGCCGGACAACGAGACCATCGCCCGCATCTCCGTCGAGCTCGGCTCGCGCGGCACCGTCTCGCTGACGACGCTCCCGGCCCTGCCCGTGGATTCGTTCACGCAGATGCTCAAGCGCTGACCATGGCCGCCTACGTCGTTTTCACGCAGCTCACGCCCGCTGGCCGTGCCAACGTGCGGCAGAACCCCGACCGCGTGCGCGAGGTGACGAAGATGGCGGAGCGACTCGGCGCCAGGGTCACGGCGCAGTACGCCGTCATCGGCCCCTACGATTTCGTGACGTTCATCGAGGCGCCTGACAATGCCGCCGTCGCGCGCATCGAAACGGAGATCAGCGCCATCGGCACCGCGCGCCTCATCGTCGCGCCCGCGATCGCCATGCCCCGCTTCACGCAGCTCTTGAAGATGGAGCCCTATCGCACCGAACCGCACCGCTGGCAGACGGCGCTCTTCGCGCGCATGGCCCGGCGTGTCGGCCGCTACTGGGTGATGACACGGCACGTGAAGCGGTACTGCCGCCCCCTGGAGATCGAGGGCGCCGAGAACCTCCGCGAGCTGCGCGGGCCCGCCATCGTCATTGCCAACCACAGCTCGCACTTCGACACGCCCGTCGTCGTCTCGGCGCTGCCGGAACGCATCCGTGGCCGGCTGCTCATCGCCGCCGCGGCGGACAAGTTCTATGCCAGCCGCAAGAAGCGCCACTGGTGGTACTCGCTCTTTCACGGCACGTTTCCCGTGCATCGCGGCGGCGGCATCAGCCAGCTCGACTACCCGATGTCGCTGCTGCGGCGCGGCTGGTCCGTGCTCATCTATCCGGAGGGCGGGCGCTCCAAGTCCGGCCAGGTGCAGCGGTTCAAGCCCGGTTCCGCCATCATGGCGATGCGCGCCAATGTGCCCGTCGTCCCCATCTACATGGAAGGCCTGCGCGAAATCATGCCCAAAGGCCAGCGCGAGCCACGTCCCGGCCACGTCCGCGTGCGCATCGGCGAGCCCGTCTCGCTCGCCGGCATCGAATCGGTGAACGACGCCACGATCATGCTCGAGAACGCCATGCGCGAGCTCGCCGGCATACCGCCGCACCACCACGCCGTCCCCCAGCCCGCGGCGGGCATGGCGGTCGCCGCCGCCTCCTCCGGCGGCCAGTAGCGGCAGCCAGCAGCCGACGAATCCTCCCGGCCGCCTCGGTCGTATCTCCTCGTAGCCCCGCTCGTGTCACCGTGTTGCATCGGACGCAAGGAGGATCCACATGCGACTGCTGATTGCCGCGTGGACCGGCGTGCTGATGGTCGCCGCCTCGGCCGGCGTCGTCGCCGCCGTCCAGCCCGGCGGCCAGTTCCACGCCGCCCCGCTCGAGGCCGAACAGGAGGTGCAGACGCCCGCCGTCGTCAGCAACGCGACCGGCATGGCGCAGTTCCGCCTCAGCGACGACGGCCAGTCCGTCGAGTATCGCCTGAACGTCGCCAACATCGACGAGGTCGTCGTCGCCCACATCCACATCGGCGCCCCCGGCTCGAACGGCCCGCCCGTCGTCTTCCTTTTTGGGCCAGTCTCACCGACCGATCGTGTCCAGGGCGTGCTCGCCTCCGGCGTCTTCACCGCCGCTGAGCTCGTCGGCCCGCTCGCCGGCCAGCCGCTCTCCGCGCTCATCGACGCGATGGAGGCCGGCAACGCCTACGTCAACGTCCACACGTCGGCCTACCCAAACGGCGAGATCCGCGGCCAGGTCGATTGAGCAGGTCCCGCTTCACGCGTGCGAGGCTGTCCATCCGGGCAGCCTCGCCCATCACTAGTGACTTCGATAGGTAGTAGTGCTACCCTAGGCGGCGCGTCGGCGTGGATCCAGGAAGCGCGCGCTCACGAGGTTGGTGCCCGTGTCAACCGCAGCGACCGTCGGCGTCTCCGAATCAGCCGAATCGACAAGCGCGTGGCTCGCGCTCGGCGGCCTGATTCAGGCGGCCGTCAACGGCGCGCTCGCCGGGGCGATCGCCGGTGCGCTCGCGGGCGGCGTCGGCGGCCGCATCGCCATGCGCATCACCGCCATCATGGCCACCGACGCCGAGCAGGGCGCGCTCACGGACGCCGGCGAGCGCGTGGGCGATATCACCTTCGAAGGCACGCTCGCCCTCATCTTCTTCGGCGGCATCTTCAGCGGCGTGCTGGGCGGCTTCGTCTTCGCGGCAACGTCCCGATGGTTCCGCGACGCAGGCCGCGCCACCGGGGTGCTCTTCGGCGTGTTCCTGCTCGCCACGCTCGGGTGGGGTGTCATCGAGGGCGACAACTTCGACTTCGCCACCTTCGGTGCCGTCACCGCCAACCTCGCCATGTTCGCCGCGATCTTCCTGCTCTTCGGCGTGCTGGTCGCCCCGCTCTACGATTGGATTCGCTCGAGCTTTCCGCGACCATCACTCACCGTGGGCGGCCTCGCCGTGCTGCCTGCCTACGCGCTCGGCCTCCTCATGACGGCTGGTTTGCTCGGCGCGGTCGCCGCCGGCTTCGGCGCCGAAGGCTCGAAGCGCTGGTTCTTCACCATCGTCCCCGCCTACCTCATCCTCGCGATGCCTCTCGCGGCAATCCTCATCGGCCGCCGCCGCCGTTTCGATCGCGTGTCGGAGTTGAAGGACGATCCGCTCGCCATCGCCGCCGCGCTCGCCGTCATCATCCTTCCGGTGGTCGTCGGCGTCGCCCTGGACGCGCAGGCGCTCAGTGAAATACTCGGCGACGCGTACTAGACGACCCAGCTCAAAGATCTCGCTGGCAAATCGTGTCGTGCGCCTCCGCTGCCACAGCTATACGGCTAATCAGGTGCAAGTCCTCGGTTTAGGTGGCGGTGCCATGGCCACGCCCGTAGCCCGCGCTACCTGGGCCTTGAGCGCGAGGGCAGGATCATCACTGTGGAAGAGGCAGACGGTGCTCCCCTTCATCGCCGGGGCGGCGCAGGGATCGCCCTCTTCGTAATTGCCCGACAGGAGGCGTTCGCGGCCTTGCTCGATCTCGTCTTCATGCTGTTAAACTCCGCATAACATGGGACTTATCGCTAAGGCACTGGCACCTCGTTCGGTGAGGTGCATCGGATGCGGCTTCCTCCGACTCGGTGATGAGGGGGAAACTGCTGTTCCCCAGAGCGAAAGAAGCAACCAAGCACAGGTGGAGCGACGCGCGCGGCTCCACAGCACACCGATAGAATCACCTTTCAGCTGCTATGTCTCGGCCTACAACCTCCAGTGGGAGGTCAATGACATTGATGATGAGCCGCCCACACCGGGATACGAGTGGTACTGGGTGACCAGCGTGAAGGAACGCCATTGCGCCTCCTTCATCGAGCACACTCCCGACCTCAGCTGTAAGCGGCACCTTGACGCTAGGGAGAAGGCCGCCCAGCGGCGGGAGGATCGCTTGTGGACGGCTCTGACGACTCTCGGAGCGGCGGGCGTGGGCGGTCTCTTCACGCTGATAGCCGTCGCGATCGCCCAGCGCGGTGGATAGATAGCTGATCGAGGTGGTTGTCAGATGAAGTCCATCATCGTCGCTGCGATAGCTGGCTCAGTCGCGCTGTTGTTGGAGTCGCCGCAATTCTCATCCTGAGGGGCGGAGACGATATTGCGGCCGGCGATAGGGACTTGGTGTCGTGGCTCGTTGCGAGTTTCGCGATTTCGAAGGTGATGTTCGGATTGAAGCATCGGGTAAGCGCTGTGAAGCGGCCGACAGGTCGATAGGCGAGACTGGAGGGAAGTTCAACTCCCGCCTCGAACTGACGGTGCGCACGTCGGAGACCGCAACCTACAAGGTCGGTTCGCCCGATACGGTCGTGAGCGTCGGCGATCCGTGGCCTTAGCGGCTCTATAGCTTCCCCTTCTCTCTTAGCTCGCTGACTCAGTCAGGCCCGCTACAGACCGCGTACGCTCCGGCGGGCAATGGCAACGCAAGAAGACGAGCCTAGCACCGCAGCGCGGTCGTTGCGGGGGCAAGTCTTTCCGAGTGTCTCACGTCCCCTTGACGTTCTTCCGCTTGTTCTGCACGTAGTCCACCAGGATGTACTGGCCAAGCTTGTCCGGTGTCGTGTAGAACACCCGCCCCTTGTTGATCTTCGCCACCTGGTTCACGAACTCCTTCAGGTAGTAGTTGCGGTCCAGCATGAAGGTGTTGATCGTGATGTCCTTCTGCGTGCAGCGCTTCACTTCCTTCAGCGTCTCGCGGATCGTGATCGGGCTCGGCGGGTACGCAAAGTACGACCGCCCCCGCTCCAGGTGCGCCGTCGGCTCGCCATCCGAGATCATGATGATCTGTCGCGTCCCGCTCTTGTGCTTCGAAAGCAGGTTCTGCGCCAGCATCAGCGCGTGGTGCATGTTCGTGCCCAGCACCGACTCGTCCCACCGCACGTACGGCAGCTGCTCCGCCTTCAACTCCCGCGCGTACGCCGAGAACCCGATGATGTAGAGGCTGTCGCGGCTGAACTGCGACCGGATCAGGTTGTTGAGCGCCAGCGCCACCTTCTTCGCCGCCTGGAACGAGCCCCGCAGCGCCATCGACCACGACAGGTCGACCATCATCACGGTCGCCGTCTGCGTCAGCTGCTCCGACCGGAACACCTCGAAGTCGTCCTTGTCGAGCCGCACCGGCAGCGACGGCCCCTCGCGCTGCAGCGAGTTCATGATCGTCTTGTCGAGCGCCAGGTGGAACGGGTCGCCGAACTCGTACTTCTTCGTGTCGTCAGCGCGCTCGCCGCCGCGCCCGTTGTCGCGCACCGCGTGCCGCCCGAACGAGTCCTTCTTCAGCTGCGAGTAGATCTCACCCAGCGCCTTCTGCCCGATCTTCCGCGTCCCGCGCGGCGTCAGCTCCCAGTTCGCGCCCTTCCGCCGGATGTACCCCGCGTCCTCGAGGATCTCGAGGAACTGCTTCAGCTGATCCAGCGTCTCGGCCGCCTCGTCCCCCAGCAGCTCGCGGAGCTTCTCCTCATCGATGTCTTCGATGTCGCCGCCGTATTGCGTCCGCTCCAGCTGCCGTTCGAGCTCGTCCATCGACTGCATGCGGTCCATCAGCCGCATCGCCTGGTTCAGGTCGATCTCCTCATCTCCGCGGAACGGGTACTGGTTCCGCATGTCCCGCATCGGCGAGAGGAACTCCAGGTTCGACGCCAGCTCCGACAGCTCCGCCTGCAACTCCGGGTCGCCGATCTTGTCGCTCAGCAGGTCGTGCAGCTGCTGCCGCATGTCGCCCGGCAGGCTGTCGAGCAGGTTCTGCATCTGCGAGATCTGTGACTGCATCTGCGCGACCAGCTCGTCCAGCGACTGCGGCGGGTTCGGCCCGAACAGGTCGCCGTACTTCTGCATGAACCCGTCGAAGTCGGGCTCGCCGCCCGCCAGCTTGTCGCTGAGCATCTGGTTCAGGTCGCGCACCATCTCCTTCATGCGCGCCATGTCCTCCGGCGACATGTTCGCGATCTGGTTGTACATGTCCTTGAAGAAGGTCTCCGTCATCGCCTTCTTCAGCATGTCCATCAGCTCGTTGAACTTGTGCTGCGCCTCCGGGTCCATGAACTCGTAGTTCTGCAGCTCCTTCACCGCACCCGCCGGGTCCTGCGGCAGGTTCGAGAGGAAGTTCTTCTTCCGGTTCGCGATGTTCTTCAGCATCTCGGCGAACTCGTTCTGGCCGCCCGCCTGCTGTCCGCCCGGCGAACCCTGCTGCCCTTCGCTCGCCTCGCCGCCGGACTGCTGCCGCCCGCCCTGCTGGCCGGCTTCCGAGCGCGCGCCCTGCTGCTGCCCCTGCGCGCCCTGCTGCTGCTGCTCGGAGTGAGCGCCCTGCTGCCCGCCATCCTGCTGCCCAGACGGCTGTCCCTGCGACGATGTCTCGCCCTGCTGCGGCTCACCGTCGTCGCCCGCCTGGTCGCCCAGCGCCTCTTGCAGCCGCCGGTCGATCGTGTTGCGTTCCATGTCGAGCAACTCGTCGAGCCGCTTCTTGATGTCGTCCATCACCGACGAGAGGTTGAACCGGTCGAGTGTGTTTCGCCGTTGCTGCCGCAGCTGCTGCAACAGGTCGCGCAGCCCCTGCAGCCTGTTCCCCATGCCGTCGCGCATCCCCCGCTGCAGCAGGTTCCGCATCGCGTGCTGCAGGTCCCCGAAGTTCATCAGGTCGTCCGTCAGCGACTCGAGCACCTCATCCGGGTCGAGCGGCGGGATCTCCTGCGTGCCGTCCCATTCGCGGTATCGCCAGACGACCATTGGCCCCTCCCGAAACAGCACCGCACCCGGTAGCGGGTGCGGTAGCTTCGCGACTAACCCAGTGTAGCTCTCGGACGCCGGCGCATGTTAGCCACGGTACTGCGCGCGCCCGCCGATGCGGTCCTTGTTCAATCGCTTGTTCAGGTGCAGCCCCTCGAGGATGAACTCGATCGCGCTCGCGATCACCGCGGGATTCTCGCCCGTGTCGAGCTTCGTCACCGCCCGGTTCAGCCCGTCGATTGACCTCATCAACTCCACGTACTGCTGCGACTTCATCGAGTCGCTCACCTCCGCCGAGACGCCCGCCTTGAAGCGCGTCACGACGTCCTCCAGGTCGACCACGTTGAAGTAGCGGTTAAACACCGCCACCACCGCGCCCTGGATCAGCTTCTCGATGATCTGCTCTTCCTTCCCATCCTCGACGGTCTCGAACTCCACCTTGCCGCTGATCGTCGGGATCACGTACGGCAGGTCGCTCACCCGCGGCACTACGTCCATCTCGCCGAGCCGGATGCTCCGCCGCATGGCGTTCGCCAGCAGGCTCTCGTAGTCCGCGATCGACGCCCGCACCGACACGCCCGACCGCTGGTTCACGTCCGGGCTGCGCCGCGCCAGCCGCGTGATCTCCGCCACGATCTCCTTCATGTAGTGCGGCACCGTCACCTTGTACTCGCCATCCTGGAACATCGCGCTTTCCTGTTCCATGATGCCGATCTCGTGCTCGACGTTCCGTGGGTAGTGGGTGCGGATCTGCGCGCCATACCGGTCCTTCAGCGGCGTGATGATCCGGCCGCGGTTCGTATAGTCTTCCGGGTTTGCCGACGCCACGATCATGACGTCCAGCGGCATGCGGATCCGGTACCCGCGGATCTGCACGTCGCGCTCTTCCATGATGTTCAGCAGCCCCACCTGGATGCGCTCCGCCAGGTCCGGCAACTCATTGATGCAGAAGATTCCCCGGTTCGTCCGCGGGATCAGCCCGTAGTGGATCGTCAGCTCATCGGAGAGATACCGCCCCTCCGCCACCTTGATCGGGTCGACTTCGCCGATCAGGTCAGCGATCGTGATGTCGGGCGTCGCCAGCTTCTCGCCGTACCGCCGGTCGCGCCCGATCCACTCGATCTCGAGGTTGTCGCCCTCCTGCTCGATCCGCGCGTGGCTCGCGCTCGTGATCGGCTCGAACGGGCTCTCGTTCAGTTCGCTCCCGGCGATGATCGGGATCTCTTCGTCGAGCAGGTTCACCAGCGTGCGGATGATGCGCGACTTCGCCTGCCCGCGCTCGCCGAGGAAGATGATGTCCTGCCCCGAGAGGATCGCGTTCTCGAGCTGAGGGATGACCGTCTCCTCGTACCCGAAGATCCCTTCGAGCACGGGTTGCCCGGAGCGGATGCGCTCGATGAGGTTCTTGCGCATCTCCTCCTTTACTGTCAGCGGCTTGTAGCCCGACTGCTTTAGTTCACCGAGAGTGCGCGCTCTGCCGTCCGCCATCAATCATTCCTTCCGGGGCTTTGCCTGTTCGACTGCCTCGTAGAAGCGCGCCAGTTCGTCGCGGTCAAACGACGGGAGTGGCAACGAGGAGCCGCCGGCTCTCATTATAGCTTCGGCATCGCCAGCTTCGACCGTCCCGATAATTCGACTAGCGATCTTAACTTCCGCGAGCGCGGATGTAACGGCTGCGACATCCGCCGCCGGAATTATGGCCAGTAGCGCGCCGGACGCCAGCAGCCCCAGCGGGTCGAGCGAGAGCGCGGAGCAAATGGCCCGCGTCTCTTCCCTGACGCCGATGGCGTCTACGTCGACCGCGAGCCGCACGCCCGCGGCTGCCGCCATCTCCTGCAACGCCGTCGCGATGCCACCCTCCGTCGGGTCATGGAACAACCGTGGATGGCACACCAACATGATCGCGCGTGCCTCCGGCACCACGCTGATGCCCGGGTCGAACAGCATCGCGCGCGCCCGCTCGATCGTCGCGTCATCCACCCCACGTGCCCGTAGCACGTGCGGGAACTCGCGGGCGAGCAGGGACGTCCCCTCGATCGCGATGCCCTTCGTCAGCAATACGACGTCCCCCGCCTCCACGCTCTCTCCCGTGACGATCTCGTCGCGCGATGCTTCACCCATCATCATCCCGACGACGATCGCCCGCTCCAGCCCGACGGTCACCTCCGTGTGCCCGCCGACCAGCGACACGTCCAGCGATGCACACGCCTCGCGAAGCTGCCCGAAGATCGCGTCGGCGAGCGTCTCCGGCTCCCCTGGCGGCAGCAGCGCCGTCGCCAGCATCCACGCCGGCCGTGCGCCCATGCACGCGATGTCGTTGGCGTTGACGTGTACGGCGTACCAGCCAATGCGCTCCGTCGCGAACGTGATCGGGTCCGTCTTCGCGACCAGCACGCGCCCGCCGCCGATGTCGATCACCGCCGCATCCCGGCCGATGCCCGGGCCGACGATCACGCGCGGGTCCGATGGCCTGATGGTCGCGAGCAGCTGGGCCAGCAAGGCCGATGGCAGCTTCCCCGGCCGGAGGTTCATCTCGATGAGGCGGCCTGACGCACCACGTGCTCGCTGAACGCGTCGACAAGTTGCGGCAGCAGCCGCCGCGCGCCCATCCCCAGCGTCGTCCCGACGAGGAAGTCGCCGAGTAGGCCGTCACCTTCGGCGCCCACCTCCACATCGAGCCGGCAGCCTTCGTCGTCGTCCGTCAGCTCGAACAACAGGTACGCCGCCTGCACGCCCCGCGCGAGCGGGATCGTCGAGTCGACGTGCTCGCACATCAACAACTGCGGCTCGTCCCACTCGACCACGCGCCAGCGCACCCATTCATCGGGCGACGCGCCCACCGCGTGCAGCTCGACGCCTGGCGCCGGCCTGACGCCATCAGGCAGCCGTACCTCGGTGAGGTTCGGGAACCACATCGGCCACGATGCGAAGTCCGTCAGTACCGCCCAAATCTGCACGGACGGGACATCGTACTCCTGCGAAATGTAGTAGGACGCCATCGGCGCCAGTCTACTCCCTCGGTTCCGTGAGCGATGCCGGGTCGAAGAGGCGCTGCAGCTCCTCGTCCGATAGCAGCCCCTGGCGTCGTACGACCTCCACGATCGTCTCGCCCGTGCGCGCCGATTCCTGTGCCACCTTCGCCGCTGCCTCGTAGCCGATGACCGGGTTCAGCACCGTCGCTATCCCCACGCTCGCCTCGAAGTACCAGCGCGCCCGCTCCTCGTCCGCAGTGATGCCGCGCACGCACTTATCCGCGAGCGCCCTGCTCGCGTTCGTCAGGATCTCCATCGACTGCAGCAGGTTGTGGGCGATGACCGGCATCATCACATTTAGCTCGAGCTGCCCCGCCTGCACCGCCAGCGCGATCGTCGTATCGTTCCCGACGACCTGGAAGCACGCCATGTCGGTCATCTCCGGGATCACCGGGTTTACCTTCCCCGGCATGATCGACGAGCCCGGCTGCAGCGCCGGCAGACGGATCTCGCCCAGCCCCGTCCGCGGCCCCGAGCTGAGCAGCCGGAGGTCGTTTGCGATCTGGATCAAGTCGAGCGCCGCGGCCCGCAGCGCGGACGACACGTGCGCGAAGTCCGACATCGACTGCATGACCGAGAAGAGGTTGCCTGCCGGGCGCACATCCAGTCCCGACACGGCGGCGAGCTCCCGCGCCACGGTCTCCGCGTACCGCGGGTGCGTGTTTATCCCGGTGCCCGCGGCCGTGCCGCCGAGGTTGATCTCCAGCAGGTAGGCCGCCGCTTCGTCGATGCGCCGCGCGTCACGGCGCACCGTCCACGCGTACGCGGCGAACTCCTGCCCGAGCCGCACCGGCACCGCGTCCTGCAAATGCGTCCGCCCCGACTTGAGAATCCCGTCGAACTCGCGCCCCTTGCCTTCGAGCGCGTCCGCCAGCTCATCCAGCGCGGCGCCGAGCTCTGGCGCCAGCGACAGGGCGGCCACCCGGATCGATGCCGGCACCGTGTCGTTCGTCGACTGGCTCATGTTCACGTGGTCGTTCGGGTGGATCGGGTCGTAGCGCCCGCGCTGGCCGCCCAGGATCTCGTTCGCGCGGTTGGCGATCACCTCGTTCGCGTTCATGTTGTGCGACGTCCCGGCGCCCGCCTGGAAGACGTCCACCACGAACTGGTCGCGCAGCTTCCCGTCGACGATCTCCTGCGCTGCTTGCCCGATGGCGTCCGCCAGCTGGCCATCCAGCTTCCCGAGCGCCTTGTTCGCTCGCGCCGACGCCAGCTTCACCAATGCCGTCGCCCGCACGAGGGCGGGATGCGCCTTCATGCCCGAGATTGGGAAGTTGTGGATCGCGCGCTGGGT
>Ga0073934_10002800_pt1 | contig 34445 bp, 27 predicted proteins | sample LarsenN4metaG_FD_76834 | JGI IMG/M metagenome (GOLD analysis project Ga0073934, IMG submission 76834) | Hot spring sediment bacterial and archeal communities from British Columbia, Canada, to study Microbial Dark Matter (Phase II) - Larsen... ... | reverse complement strand
GGGTATCTCATTCCGCCGAGCTTCCTGCCGCGCAGTCGCGAGGAAGCGCGCAAGCTCGCCGTGCAGGTCGTGCAGGCGCGCACCAGCGAAGAGATGCGCCAGCTCTTCCGCACCAATGTCGTGCGGGGGTCGGGCCGGCGCGCGGAGGTGCCGGGCTATCTGGTCGGAGGCAAGACGGGGACGGCCGAGAAGGTCGAGAACGGGCGCTATTCGAAGAGCAAGCGGTTCAACTCGTTCCTGGCGGCCTTTCCGATGGACGATCCGCAATATGTGGTCCTCGTGGTGATCGACGAGCCGCAGCCGGAGAGGCCGGGCCTGAGCGCGACGGCCAGCCTGAACGCTGCGCCGACCGTGGCTGCCATCATCCGCCGGAGCGCGCCGATGCTCGGGGTGGCGCCCCGCGACCCGGGACAGGACACCGCCTTACTTGCGTCTTACTGAAGCCCGCAATATGCCCCCGCGTATGCGGCGCGGAGCTTTGAGCGAACGGACAGAAGACCGCCGATCATGCGCCTTGGACAGCTCGATATCGCCGGACTGGCGGTGGATTCCGACGCCGCCCAGGTGGAGATCACGGGCATAACCGCAGACAGCCGGGCCGTCCGGCCCGGCTTTCTCTTCGCGGCGCTGAAGGGTGTGGCCCGGGACGGGGCGGCATTCGCTCCCGACGCGGTGAGGGCCGGCGCGCGGGCAGTGCTTGCCGCGCCTTCGGTCGGCCTGCCGCCGCTCGGCGTTCCGGTGATCCGGGCAGACGATCCGCGGCGGATGCTGGCGTTGATTGCCGCCCGGCTCTTTCCGCGCCAGCCCGAGCATATCGTTGCCGTGACCGGCACGAGCGGGAAAACGTCGGTCGCCGCCTTTGCGCGCCAAATATTCGAAGCTGCCGGATACGAAGCGGCCAGCATCGGCACGGTCGGTGTGGTCACCAACCACGGGGTCGACCCCGTCAACCTGACCACGCCCGACCCGGTGACGCTGCACCGGACGCTGGAGCGCCTGGACGCGGCAGGGGTGACGCATGTCGCCATGGAGGCCTCGAGCCACGGGCTCGATCAACGGCGGCTCGACGGGGTGCGGCTGCGTGCCGCCGCCTTCACCAATCTCGGCCGCGACCACATGGACTATCACCCCACGGTCGCGGACTATCTCGCGGCCAAGCTTCGGCTGTTCGCGGAGCTGGTTCCTGCATCGGGCGCAGCGGTGATCAACATGGATTCGCCGGTCGGGGCGGAAGTGCTCGCGGTTTCGGAGAAGCGCGGTCTCCGGCTGATCCGGGTCGGCAAGCATGCCTCCGAGATCCGGCCCGAACGGGTAATGCCGGACGGCTTCGGCCAACGCATGTCGGTGGAGGCGTTCGGCCGGCGGTACGACGTGCTGCTGCCGCTGGCGGGTGCTTTTCAGGTTTCGAACGCCCTGGTGGCGGCGGGTCTCGCCATCGCCGCGGGCGTGCCGGAGCTTGCCGCGTTCGAGGCCCTGGAGGGATTGCGTGGGGCGCCGGGACGGCTGGAACGCGTCGGCGAGACTGCGAAGGGTGCCCTAATCTATATCGACTACGCCCACAAGCCGGAGGCGCTGACGAGTGCGCTCGGCGCACTGAAGCCGCTCGCTCGCGGGCGGCTCATCGTGGTGTTCGGCGCCGGCGGCGACCGCGACCAGGGCAAGCGCCCGCTGATGGGGATGGCCGCGGCGGCAGCGGCAGATGTGACGATCGTGACGGACGACAATCCGCGTAGCGAAGACCCGGCGGCCATTCGGGCGGCGATTCTCGCCGGCGCGCCGGGGGCGATCGAGATTCCCGACCGGCGCAAGGCGATTGAGGCGGCGATCGCGATGCTCGGCCCCGGCGACATTCTTTGCATAGCCGGCAAGGGGCACGAGACCGGCCAGATCGTCGGCACGGAGGTGCTGCCGTTCTCCGATCGCACCGTGGTTGCCGAGGCCCTGAAGGGGTGCGCGGCATGAGCGAGGCGCTCTGGACTTTCGACGCGCTGCTCGATGCGACGGGTGGCCGTCCCGTGGGGCAGGGGCCGGCCGGGGTTGTCGGGGTGTCCATCGACAGCCGCACCGTCCGGCCGGGCGAGGCGTTCTTCGCAATCAAGGGCGACCGGTTCGACGGGCACGAGTTCGTGGCGCGCGCGCTCGCGGCAGGCGCCGCCACGGCAGTGGTCTCGGAAGCGAAGCTCGCGGGCCTGGGGCGCATCACCGGGTCGATGGTCGTCGTTGACGACGTGCTCCGGGCACTCGGCGCGCTCGGGCGCGCGGCGCGAGCGCGAAGCGCGGCGAGTATCGTCGGGGTGACGGGGAGCGTGGGAAAAACCTCGACCAAGGAGATGCTGGCGCATGTCCTCAGGGCGCAGGGCAAGGTGCATTCGTCCGCCGCCTCGCACAACAATCACTGGGGGGTGCCACTGACGCTTTCGCGGCTTCCGCCGGACGCCGATTTCGGCGTGTTCGAGATCGGCATGAATCATGCCGGCGAGATCACCCGGCTGACGGCGATGGTCCGTCCGCATGTCGCTCTCGTAACGGGGGTGGAGCCGGTGCATCTGGAGTACTTTCCCAGCGTGGAGGCAATTGCCCGGGCGAAAGGAGAGATATTCTCCGGCGTTGTCGCCGGCGGTGCCGCCGTTCTCAATCGGGATAACGGGTATTTCGAATTGCTGCGCAATTTGGCGCGTGAGGCGGGCATTGCGCGGATCGCGGGCTTCGGCGTTCACCCGGAGGCGGATGCGCGGGCGGAGGATGTCAAACTGATGCCTTCCTTTTCGGAGGTGAGCGCGCGCATCTTCGGCATCAGGTTCGACTACACCGTCGGCGCGCCCGGCGCCCACATCGTCCAGAACAGTCTCGGCGTGCTGGCGGCCGTTGCGCTCGTCGGGGGCGATGTCGAGGCTGCGGGCGAGTCGCTCGCTGCCATCGGACCGCCGCAAGGGCGCGGTGCGAGGTCGAGGCTTGCCGTCGGGAACGGCAGCGCGACCCTGATAGACGAAAGCTACAATGCAAATCCCGCTTCGATGCGGGCGGCAATCGCGTTGCTCGGGCAGACGGAACCGGGGCGCGGGGGGCGCCGCATCGCTGTGCTTGGCGACATGCTCGAACTCGGGGCGGGAGAGCGTGCGCTGCATGCCGGGCTGGCGGAACCACTTTCCGGCGCGAAGGTGGACCGGGTCTATCTGGCGGGGCCCCGCATGGCGGCACTCTGGGAGGCCTTGCCGGAAAAGGTTCGGGGGGCGCATCGGGAGAGCGCGGCCGAACTCCTGCCGATTCTCGCCGAGGAACTCGCCGCCGGCGACGTCGTCATGGTCAAGGGGTCCAACGCCAGCCGACTCGGGCCGCTGGTTGCGGAGTTGAAGGAACGTTTCTCGCCCGACAAGGACGGGCGGCCGGATATGGCCGCGCGCTCGGGAGGAATCGCCTGATGCTGTATCTGCTGGGGGATCTCGCGGGGCAGGTGCCGGCGTTCAATGTCTTTCGCTACATCACATTCCGCACCGGCGCGGCCGCGATCACGGCGCTGCTGTTCGTCTTCCTCTTTGGACCGGCGATCATCGCCGCGCTGCGTCTCCGGCAAGGCATCGGCCAACCGATCCGCGCCGACGGGCCGCCGAGCCACGTGCTGTCCAAGAAGGGCACGCCGACGATGGGCGGGCTGATGATCCTGTCCGGGTTGCTGGTTTCGGTGCTTCTCTGGGCGAACCTGTCGAATCTCTATGTGTGGGTGGTCATCGGCGTGACGGTCGCCTTCGCGGCGGTCGGCTTCTACGACGACTACCTGAAGGTTCATAACGCGAACAACTACAACGGCTTCTCCGGGCGGACGCGGCTTCTGATCGAGTTCGTGATCGCGGCGATCGCGGGCATGCTGATCGCGCGGATCGGCTCCGGGCCGCTGGCAACGTCGCTCACCTTTCCCTTCGTGAAGGAAGCGGTTCTGAACCTCGGATGGTTCTTCGTGCCGCTGGCGGCGTTCGTAATCGTCGGCGCCAGCAACGCGGTGAACCTTACCGACGGTCTCGACGGACTTGCGATCGTTCCGGTGATGATCGCGTGCGCGACCTTCGGGCTGATCGCATACCTCTGCGGCAATATCGTCTTCGCCGACTATCTCCAGATTCATTTTGTGCCGGGCACGGGCGAGCTGGCGGTGATCTGCGGCGCGGTGGTCGGCGCCGGGCTCGGTTTCCTCTGGTTCAACGCCCCGCCGGCGGCAATCTTCATGGGCGACACCGGATCGCTGGCGCTCGGCGGGCTCCTCGGCACGGTGGCGGTCATCGTCAAGCACGAGATCGTGCTGATCATTGTCGGCGGACTGTTTGTCGTGGAGGCCGTGTCCGTGATCGTCCAGGTGGCGTCGTTCAAGCTCACGGGCAAGCGCGTGTTCAAGATGGCACCGATCCATCATCACTTCGAGCAGATCGGGTGGACGGAGCCGCAAATCGTTATCCGGTTCTGGATCGTCTCGGTGATGCTGGCGTTGATCGGCCTGTCCAGCCTGAAACTGAGGTGAACGAATGATCCCCGTCACCAGCCTCGCGGGGAAGAAGGTCGCGCTGTTCGGCCTCGGCGCTAGCGGGGTCGCGTCCGCGCGGGCGCTGGCCGCCGGCGGGGCGGCGGTCGCCGCCTGGGACGATTCCACGGCGTCGGTCGAGGAAGCTCGTCGTGCGGGCGTGCCTGTGGTGGACCTCAAGGCAGCCGACTGGAAGCAATTTGCGGCGCTTGTGCTTTCGCCCGGCGTGCCGCTGACTCACCCTGCGCCACACTGGAGCGTTGAGAAGGCGAAGGCGGCCGGCGTGGAGATCGTCGGCGACATCGAGCTCTTCTGCCGGGAGCGGCGCCGGCATGCGCCGGAGGCGTCCTTCATCGCGGTCACCGGGACCAACGGCAAATCGACAACGACGGCGCTGATCGCTCATCTTCTTCGCTTCAACGGCCGCGACGCACAGCTCGGCGGCAATATCGGGACGCCGATTCTGTCGCTCGAGCCGCCACGCACGGGCCGCCACCACGTGATCGAGGTCTCCTCGTTCCAGATCGACCTTGCCCCGAGCATCGATCCGAGCGTCGGTGTACTGCTCAACATCACGCCCGATCACCTCGATCGGCACGGAACCGTGGAGCATTATGCGGCGGTGAAGGAGCGGCTCGTGGCCGGTTCCGAACTTGCCGTGGTCGGCGTGGACGACGACCGGAGCCGCGCGATCGCGGACCGGCTGGAGCAGGCCGGGCGGCAGGTGGCGCGGATTTCGGGGCACTTTCCGGTGGCGCGCGGATTCTATGTCGAGGGTGCGACGCTCTTCGAGGCGGCGGACGGCGCCGACCGGACCATCGCTTCGCTGGCCGGCATCGGCGCGCTTCGCGGCGTGCACAACGGGCAGAATGCTGCAGCGGCGGCCGCAGCGGTGCGGGCCGTTGGGCTCCGCGACATCGACATCGCGGCGGGGCTGCGTACGTTTCCGGGTCTGCCGCACCGGATGGAGGAGGTGGGGCGGCGCGGCGAGATCCTCTTCATCAACGATTCCAAGGCGACGAACGCCGACGCAGCGGAGAAGGCGCTGGCGAGCTTTTCGCGCATCTACTGGATAGCCGGGGGCCGCCCGAAAGCGGGCGGCATTTCGGGCCTCGACAATTATTTCCCGCGCATCGTCAAGGCATATCTGATCGGTGAGGCGGCCGAGGAGTTTGCAAGGACGCTCTCCGGCAAGGTGCCGTACACGATTGCCGGAACGCTTGCCGCGGCGGTGCGTGCCGCAGCGGAGGACGCTGCGCGGGACCGAACCGGGGCCGAGAGCGTGGTGCTCCTTTCTCCCGCATGCGCGTCCTACGATCAGTTCCGCAATTTCGAAGAACGCGGCGATGCGTTCCGGGCGTTGGTGAAGGAGCTGGAAGGGATTCACGCCAAAGGGGAGGCCGCCTGATGGTCAGTCGGACAGACCGGAGTGCGTTTTCCGAGTGGTGGTGGACCGTCGACCGGTATCTGCTTGTCGTACTTGTCGGTCTGATGGTGGGCGGCGTCGTGCTGTCGCTGGCGGGAAGCCCGCCAGTGGCCGAGCGGCTTGGGCTGGACAGCTTCCATTTCGCCAAACGGCATATCGCGTTTTTCCTCCCGTCCGTCGTGCTGATGATTGCCGTCTCGTTCCTCACTCCGAGGCAGGTTCGGCGCGTGTCGCTGATCGTGTTCGTCACCATGGTCGTGCTGATGCTGGCCACGCTCTTTGTCGGCGATGAAATCAAGGGCGCGCGGCGCTGGATCACCGTCGGTGCTTTTTCGCTGCAGGCGTCGGAGTTTGCGAAGCCCGCGTTTGTGGTGCTGACGGCATGGCTGTTCGCGGAAGCCGGCCGGCAGACGGATATTCCGGCCAACCTGTTCGCGGTGCTGCTGCTGGCCATCGTCGGCGCGTTGCTGGTCGCGCAGCCGGACTTCGGTCAGACGCTGCTGGTGGCGATCGCATGGGGCGCGCTCTTCTTCCTTTCCGGCGTGTCGTGGAGGTGGATCGTGGGGGTGCTCGGCGTCGCCGCGGCAGGGATTGCGGCGGCATATTCGACCATGCCCCATGTCGCCATGCGGATTGATCGCTTCCTCAATCCGCAGGGCGGCGACACCTACCAGATAGACACAGCGCTCAACTCCTTCCTTGCCGGCGGCTGGTTCGGGCAAGGGCCGGGTGAGGGTGTGGTGAAGCGTGTGCTGCCGGACTCGCACACCGACTTCATCTTCGCGGTGGCGGCCGAGGAGTTCGGCATCGTCGTGTGCCTGCTTCTGGTCGCTGCCTTCGCGTTCGTCGTGGTGCGCGGGTTCAGCTACAGCCTGAAGGACGAGGATCCCTTCACGCGGCTTGCCGTGGCGGGCCTGACGATCCTCTTCGGAGTTCAATCGGTCATCAACATGGCGGTCAATCTCAACCTCATGCCGGCAAAGGGCATGACCCTGCCGTTCATCTCCTACGGTGGCTCGTCAATGTTGGCACTTGGGCTCCAGATGGGCTTTCTGCTCGCCCTGACGCGCCACCGGCGGCAACGTTTCCAGCCGGCCGACCGATTCGTCTATCCGGCGGGATGGCGGGCCGGATGAGTACAGCATGTCGCGCACGGTCCTGATCGCGGCCGGTGGAACCGGGGGACATCTGTTTCCGGCAGAGGCGCTCGCGACCGTGCTCAAGGCACGCGGATGGACGGTGCATCTGGCCACCGACCGTCGCGCCGAAGCGTATGGGTCCGCGTTCCCCGCCGCGCAGGTTCACATCGTCCCCTCCGGTACGCTTGCCGGGGGTCTCATCGACCGGCTCGATTCGCTGATCCGGCTGGCGCAGGGATTCCTGCGGTCCGTGCTCCTCCTTAATCGCATCGGTGCGGACGTTGCCGTCGGCTTCGGCGGTTATCCGACGCTGCCGCCGATGCTGGCGGCGTGGTTTACCGGATACCCGACCGTGATTCACGAGGCGAACGCGGTTCTCGGGCGCGCGAACCGCCTGCTGTCGTCTCGCGTGACGGCGATCGCCGCAACGACCGGCGAACTCAAACTCCGCGAACGCGACCGGAAGAAAATCACGATCACCGGCAATCCGGTGCGCGCCGCGATCCAGGCGGTGTCGGGCACGCCGCTTCCGCCGCTCGGCCCGGGCGATCCGTTCCGGCTCCTGGTTTTCGGCGGCAGCCAGGGTGCGCGATTTCTCTCCGACCTGCTGCCCCCCGCCATGGAGGACCTCGATCCTGACACACGGCGGCGGCTTTCCATCGTGCAGCAATGCCGGGCGGAGGATCTGGAACGGGTGCGCGCAGACTACGATCGGCTGGGCGTGAAGGCGGAACTGGCGCCCTTTTTCCGCGACCTACCGGTGCGGATGGCGGAAAGCCATCTCGTGATCTCGCGCTCCGGCGCCTCGACCGTGGCGGAGCTGGCCGCGATCGGCCGCCCGGCGATCCTCATTCCGCTTCCCGGCGCGCTGGACGACGATCAGGGGGCCAACGCGCGGGCGATGCAGGCAGCGGGCGGCGGATGGTTGCTGCCGCAGCGCGATCTCACTCCGGAGAAGCTGGCGCGGGAGTTGCGGCGGCTCATCGCCGCGCCAGAGGCTCTTGCCAAGGCGGCCGAAGCTGCGCGATCCATCGGCCGGACGGACGCGGCCGAACGCCTCGCCGACCTGGTCGAGCGAACGGCCGCGGCCGCAAAAAGGACGCGCACCCCATGAAAATGTCTGGCGATATCGGTCCGGTCCATTTCGTCGGCATCGGCGGAATCGGCATGAGCGGCATCGCGGAAGCCCTGGACACGCTCGGCTACAAGGTGCAGGGCTCGGATATCGCGGAGAATGCGAACGTGCAGCGCCTGCGGGCGCGCGGCATTCCGGTGACTATCGGGCACGACGCCGCCAATCTCGGCACGGCCCAGGTCGTGGTGGTGTCCTCCGCGATCAAGCCCGGCAATCCGGAGCTTCAGGCGGCGCGCGAGCGGTTGTTGCCGGTCGTGCGGCGGGCCGAGATGCTGGCGGAGCTGATGCGCCTCAGATCTGCCATCGCGGTTGCCGGCACGCACGGCAAGACGACCACCACGTCGATGGTGGCGGCGCTGCTCGATGCAGGCGGCCTCGACCCGACCGTCATCAATGGCGGCATCATCAATGCCTACGGTACGAACGCGCGCATGGGCAAGGGTGAGTGGATGGTGGTCGAGGCCGACGAAAGCGACGGCACGTTCGTCAAGCTGCCCGCCGACGTTGCGCTGGTCACCAATATCGACCCGGAGCATCTCGACCATTACGGCACATTCCAGAAGGTGCGCGATGCGTTCGAGCAGTTCGTCGAGAACGTGCCGTTCTATGGCTTCGCCGTGATGTGTGCGGATCACCCCGAGGTACAGTCCCTGATCGGGCGGATCGAGGACCGGCGGATCATTACCTACGGCGCGAACCGCCAGGCGGACGTGCGCTACACGGACCTCAGGATGGAGGGGCGGAAGTCGCATTTCACCGTGTGCATTCGCGACCGGGTCACGAACCGTGAGCAGACCATCGGCGACCTCACCTTGCCGATGCCGGGAGAGCACAACGTGGCGAACGCGACGGGGGCCATAGCCGTGGCGCATCAGCTCCAGATTTCCGGAGAAGCGATCCGGCGTGGGCTGATGAGCTTCGGCGGCGTGCGCCGCCGTTTCACGCATACCGGGAGCTGGAACGGCGTCGATATATTCGACGATTACGGCCACCATCCGGTGGAGATCGCGGCCGTGCTGAAAGCCGCGCGCATCGCCTCGAGGGGTCGGGTGATCGCGGTGATGCAGCCCCACCGTTACACGCGGCTTCGCGATCTGTTCGACCAGTTCTGCGGATGCTTCAACGACGCCGATACCGTGTTCATCGCGCCGGTCTATCCGGCGGGCGAGGCGGAGATTCCCGGCGTCAATCGCGACGCTCTCATCGACGGCATGCGCACGCGCGGGCATCGGGACGTGCGTCCGCTCGAGGGGCCGGCGTCGCTCGCGCGCGAGATCGCGGGGCTGGCGCAGTCCGGCGATTTCGTCGTTTGCCTCGGCGCAGGCTCGATCACGCAGTGGGCCTACGCGCTCCCGGTTGAACTGGCGAAGCTGACATGAGCCTGGCCACCGGGATTCCGTCGCGCTTCGGCGATCTTTCCGGCATTCGCGGACGGCTGACTCCGGGGGCCAGCCTGACTCCGGTGACCTGGTTCCGCGTCGGCGGGCCGGCGGAGCTTCTTTTTCAGCCGGCGGACGAGGACGACCTCGTGCTCTTCCTGAAGCGGCTGCCGGACGACGTGCCCGTGACCGTGGTCGGCATCGGCTCCAACCTGCTGGTGCGCGACGGCGGGATCGAGGGCGTGGTCATTCGCCTCTCGGCCAAGGGTTTCGGCAACATGGCGCGCGAGGAGGGGAACCGCATCCGCGTGGGCGCGGCGCTGCCGGACAAGCGCGTGGCCGCCTTCGCGCTCGAGCAGGGGCTCGCCGGTTTCGCCTTCTATCACGGCATTCCGGGCGGCATCGGCGGTGCGCTCCGCATGAATGCGGGGGCGAACGGGCGCGAGACCCGCGAGCGGCTGATCGCGGTACGGGCGGTCGACCGGCAAGGCAAACGGCATGTGCTCACAAATGCGGAAATGGGATTCAGCTACCGGCATTCCTCGCTGCCGGCCGATTTCATCTTCACGGAGGCCGTCTATCAGGGCGAACCGGCGGAGCGGGCTGCGATAGAGGCGGAAATGGCGGCGGTGCAGGAGCATCGCGAGCGGGCGCAGCCGATCCGCGAGAAGACAGGCGGCTCGACCTTCGTCAATCCTCCGGGCGGCAAGGCGTGGCAGCTCATCGATGCGGCGGGCTGCCGCGGGCTGGCGATCGGCGGCGCGCAGGTCTCGCCGATGCACTGCAATTTCCTCATCAACACCGGCACGGCCACCGGCCATGACCTTGAGCTTCTCGGCGAAACGGTGCGGGCGCGGGTGCTGGAGAATTCCGGCATCCGCCTTCAATGGGAAATCAAGAAACTCGGGCGCTTCGGGGAGACGGGGGTGGTGGAGGCGTTTCTGGGGACGGGTCAGCCCGAAGGGTGTGCCCCCGCCGGACGGTTGTAAATCGCTGCGCGGCCCAACGGCGGATTACGCTTCGCTAATCCGCCCTACGAACTACGGAGCCCGCCAACCGAGTCTAAACCCCTCATAAACCCACCTTAACGCTTCGTTACAGAACGGCTGATAATCCGAGACACAAGGCCCGGCAGCGGCCGGGGACGGGAGTGGCGTATGGCGAAGCACGTCGCGGTGCTGATGGGCGGCTGGTCGAGCGAACGGCCGGTTTCGCTCGTTTCCGGAAAGGCCTGCGGCGCAGCGCTGGAAAAGGCCGGCTACCGGGTGAGCCTCGTCGATGTCGGGCGCGACGTGGCCGAGGTCCTGGGCCGGCTCAGGCCGGATGTCGTCTTCAACGCGCTGCACGGGCCGTTCGGCGAGGACGGCTGCGTGCAGGGAATCCTCGAGGTGCTCGGCATCCCCTACACGCATTCGGGGGTGCTGGCGTCGGCGCTGGCGATGCACAAGCCCAAGGCGAAGGACGTAATGCGCGCGGCCGGGATCCCCGTAGCGGACTCCGTGGTCATGTCGCGTCTCGATGTGGCGGGGGCGCACGCCATGCGGCCGCCTTATGTGATCAAGCCAATCGCGGAAGGCTCCAGCTTCGGCGTTTTCATCGTTCGCGAGGATGCTCTCCATCCCCCACAACAATTGTTCGCGGCGGAGTGGAATTACGGCGAACTCGTCATGGTGGAGAAGTATGTCGCGGGGAGGGAACTCACCTGCGGCGTGCGCGGCGACGAGCCGCTCGATGTCATTGAGATCGTTACGGAAGGCCGCTTCTACGACTACGAGGCCAAGTACGTTCCTGGCGGTTCGAAACACCTGCTCCCGGCGCCGCTTTCACCGAATATTTACCAAAATGTACAGATGCTTGCCCTGCGAGCGCATCGCGCGCTCGGGTGCCGTGGGGTCAGTCGGGCCGACTTTCGATTCGACGACCGTCCCGGGGGGACGGGCGAGCTGATCTGCCTCGAAGTCAACACGCAGCCGGGCATGACACCTACGTCGCTCGTACCGGAAATGGCCGCGTACGCCGGGATGGATTTCACGGCGCTGGTGACCTGGATCGTAGAGGACGCGTCATGCGGGCGGTGAGTTCGATCATCGCTGTCTTGACCCGGCTCGGCGCGGGGCAGCGCCGGCTCGTGCTGCCGCGCGCGCTCCGGCGTCCGTTCCGCATTCTGTCGCGGATCGAGTGGCGAGCGCCGCGCCACGCGGAGATCAAGCTGGGCGCCGCGCTGTTCGTCGCCACCGGGGTCGGCGGCATGATCATGGGCGGGCATGTCGGGTCGGCACTCGCATACATCACGGCGAACAGCGGTCTCGAAATCGCCGAAGTGCGGATTACCGGACAAACCGAGACTTCCGAAATCGACGTCCTCAACAAGCTTGCCATCGCCAACGGCACGTCGCTGGTGACTTTTGACGTGGCGGCGGCGCGGGATCGCATCCAGACGCTGCCCTGGGTGGAGCGAGCGGTTCTGACCAAACTCTATCCGTCGACGCTCCAGGTGACCGTTTCGGAGAAAGCGGCTTTCGCCATCTGGCGACGGGGCGAGCAAACGTTCCTGATCGACGCAGCGGGCAATGTCATCACCGATGCCATCGATGCACGCCACGCACACCTGCCGATGGTAGCCGGCGAGGGCGCTGCTGCGCGCGCCGCGGGGATAGTCGCCATGGTCGCGACCGCCCCGTCGATCGAGCAACGGATCGACGCTGCCGTGCTGGTCGCCGGGCGGCGGTGGAACCTCATTCTCGACGGCGGGATCGAGATTCTTCTGCCCGAGGAGGATCCGGAAGCGGCGCTCGCCAAGGTCGTGGCGCTCGACGTTCTGGAAGGTCTTTTCAACCGGGATGTCGCGCGGGTCGATCTGCGCGATCCGAAACGCATCGTCCTTCGCCTTACCGACGGGGGGTTCGCCGCGCGTCAGGCGACTCTCAGGAAGAACGGCAAGCGGGGAGGAGCGGCTTGACCCCTCGCTCCATCGCCGGCGGCGCACGGCCGCGGCTTTCGATAGTCCGGCGGCCGTCGGTCGTGTCCGTCCTCGATGTCGGTTCGAGCAAGATCTGCTGCCTGATTGCACGGCTGACGCCGCGGGAGTCGGGCGAACTTCTGCCCGGGCGCACGCATGGCGTCGAGGTTCTCGGCGTCGGGCACGTCAAGTCCCGCGGAATCAAATCGGGCGTCGTTGTCGATCTCGACGCTGCCGAAATGGCGATCCGCCATGCAGTGGAATCTGCGGAACGCATGGCGAAGGTCACCGTGGACTCGCTGATCGTCAGCGTTTCGGCGGGCCGGCTGGCGAGCGAAACCTACACGGCCGGCGTCAATCTGCCCGACGGGCGGGTGGGCGAGGCCGACGTCGGCCGCGTGCTGGCAGCGGGGCGCAATCATTCCGCCGGCGGCGGGCGGATGGCGGTGCATTCCATTCCGATCGGCTATTCGCTCGACGAGGCCCGGGCGATCCGCGATCCGCTCAACATGATGGGCCGGCGGCTCGGCGTCGACATGCATATGGTGACGGCCGACGAGCCGCCGCTCCGCAATCTCGAGCTGTGCATCAATCGGTGCCATCTTTCCATCGCGAGCATTGTCGCGGCGCCCTACGCGAGCGGGCTTGCTGCGCTGGTGGACGACGAGGCGGAGCTGGGTGCGGTGTGCGTCGATTTCGGCGGGGGCACGACCACGATGTCTGTCTTCCTCGACGGACAATTCATCCACGTGGACGCGGTTGCCATCGGCGGTCACCATATCACGACCGACATCGCGCGCGGTCTTTCGACGCGCGTGGAGGATGCCGAGCGGCTCAAGGTCATGCACGGCAGCGCGCTCAGCGGGGCTTCCGACGAGCGCGAACTCATTTCGGTGCCGCCGCTGGCCGACGACGAGCGCGATGTACCGAACCAGGTACCGCGTTCGGCGCTGACGCGGATCGTCCGGGCGCGGGTCGACGAGACGCTGGAGGCGGTGCGCGACCGGCTCAACGCCTCGGGTTTTGCTGCGCTGATCGGGCGGCGGATGGTTCTGACCGGAGGCGCGAGCCAGCTCACGGGTCTTACCGAGGCGGCGCGGCGGATTCTGGCGCGGAACGTGCGGCCGGGGCGCCCACTCGGCGTCGCCGGGCTACCCGAGCTGGCGCGCGGGCCGGCGTTTGCGACTGCGGTGGGTCTCCTGATCTATCCGCAGGTCGCAACCTTCGAGCGATATGCCGGGGCGCATGTCGATGCACCGGCAATGACCGGAACGGGCGGCTATTTCGGCCGCATGCGGCGCTGGTTTCAGGAGAGCTTCTGACCGGCGGCGGAAGCGAAGAGGGATTCACGCCGGTGACGGCGGCGGGCGCTCGCGGCGGCGGGGCCCGGGAAACATCGGGGCCGGGGACGTACGGCCGAGGGTCAGGACGAGGTAGGCCATGACGATCAATTTGAAGTCGCCCGACATCAGGGAGATGCGGCCCAAGATCACCGTGTTCGGCGTCGGCGGCGCCGGAGGCAACGCAGTCAACAACATGATCCGCTCGGGGCTGGAGGGCTGCGAGTTCGTGGTGGCAAATACGGACTCGCAGGCGCTGATGTCCTCCAAGGCCAGCCGGCTCATCCAGATGGGCGTGGCGGTCACCGAGGGTCTCGGCGCCGGTTCGCAACCGGAAATCGGCCGTGCCGCGGCCGAGGAGGCCATCGACGAGATCAACGATCATCTCACCGGGTCTCACATGGTCTTCGTCACGGCCGGCATGGGCGGCGGCACGGGCACGGGCGCGGCGCCCGTGATTGCGCGAAGCGCACGCGAGCACGGCATTCTCACCGTCGGTGTGGTTACCAAGCCATTCCAGTTCGAGGGGGCGCGCCGCATGCGCGTGGCTGAAGCGGGCATCCAGGAACTTCAGCAGCACGTCGATACGCTCATAGTCATCCCGAACCAGAACCTGTTTCGTATTGCGAACGAGCGCACGACATTCGCGGACGCTTTCGCCATGGCGGATCAGGTGCTCTATTCCGGCGTTGCATGCATCACCGACCTCATGGTGAAGGAAGGCCTGATCAATCTCGACTTCGCCGACGTGCGATCGGTGATGCGCGAGATGGGCAAGGCGATGATGGGCACGGGCGAAGCGTCCGGCGAGCGGCGCGCGCAGCAGGCGGCGGAGGCGGCGATCGCCAATCCGCTCCTCGACGAGACTTCGATGAAGGGTGCGAAGGGACTGCTCATCTCGATCACCGGCGGCAAGGACCTGACGCTGTTCGAAGTGGATGAGGCGGCGACACGGATTCGCGAGGAGGTCGATCCCGACGCGAACATCATTCTTGGCGCAACCTTCGACGAATCGCTGGAAGGCGTCATCCGCGTTTCGGTCGTGGCCACCGGCATCGAGAACGAGGCCAAGTCGCTAGCGACGCCACAAGGCGCGGCGCGGCCGGCCGAGATTGTCTCTCGTGCACGCGCCCAGGCCGAGCCGGTCATCCGACCGAAGGGAGAGCCGGTGCAGCGCAAATCCATCGAGATGCCGCCGGCCGCGACGGCCGGGCCGGCCATGGAGGCGCGGGCGCCAATACCCCCGCGTCCGGCAGTGCCGCCTGTGCCGCGACCGGCGACGACCGATCCCGGGGTGAGCATCGCACCGATGCGTCCGCCCGCTCCTCCCGCCTTCGACGCCGTGGACCTGGAACAGGCGATGCGCGACGTCGAGCCGCCTTCGCCGGCGCCGTTCATTCCGCCGCCGCCGGAAGCGCCGCCGCGCATGCCGCGCGTGGAGGATTTTCCGCCGATCGCGCAGCGCGAGATCGCGGCGCGCCAGCGTCCACCCGGACAGGAGGAGGAGCGCGGGCCGATGAGTCTGCTCCGCCGTCTCGCGCATGTCGGTCTGGGGCGGCGCGACGAGGACGACTACGAGCCGCCGGCGCAGCGGCAGCGTCCGCCAATGCAGCGTTCGGCGGCGCCGCAGGTACAGCCGCCGCGTCCGCAGGGACCGCCGCAGAATCCGGCGCGGCCTGCCGCTTCCGAACCCGCGACGCGACCCGCTCACCCACGATCCGGTCCGGCCGACGCATACCGGCCGCGCGCCGGCGAGCTCGATCAACATGGGCGGCCGACGCCGCGCGACCGACAGCAGATCGACGACGATCAGCTCGAAATACCGGCGTTTCTCCGGCGCCAGGCGAACTGAGTCGAGCGCCCCGGCCGAATCCTCTGGCCGGGGCTTTCCGCCTTTCCGGACCACATCCGAACCAGAATCCGAAGTCCGATCAGTAACATGCTGTTAAGAAGCGTGATTTGTTGAAGAAGGAGCCCGCCGATATGGTTCCAACCAGACAGACCGACCGTCGTGCGATTCGCGGCCTTGGCCGAGAAAGGGCGCGAAAAACAAGGGGTTACTGGTTCGGTTTGGCGAGTCGCGGTCGCGGCGCGGGGGTTGGACAGTTCAGGGGCGGGCTGCCGGTCATGCTCAAACGGCTGGGTCGCATGCAGACGACGCTGCGGAGGCACGCAGCGTTGTCGGGCGTCGGGGTTCACAGCGGCGAGTTGGTTCATCTGACGATCCTTCCGGCGGAAGCCGGAAGCGGCATCAATTTCATCCGGACCGATCTGGAGGAAGGCGGCACGATCCCGGCCGATCACCGGTTTGTCGCGGCGACGGAAAGCTCGACGCGGCTTGCCGCGAACGGCGCGTCGGTGGCGACGGTCGAGCACCTGATGGCGACGCTGTCCGCCCTCGAGATCGACAATGCCGCGATCGAGATCGACGGGCCCGAGCTGCCCGTCATGGACGGCAGCGCGGCGGCATTCATCGACGCGGTCGATCTTGCGGGTGTCGTGACGCTTCCGGCGCCGCGCCGCTACATCAAGATTCTGAAACCGGTGCGCGTCCTGTCGGGGCGTTCGGTCGGCGAACTCAGGCCGCACGACGGCATGCGCATCGAGATCGAGATCGATTTCGAGCACAGTGCGATCGGACGGCAGGTGTTTGCGGCCGATCTCGATCCGGCCGTCTTCCGCCGCGAACTGGCGCGGGCACGGACCTTCGGGTTCCTCGCCGACGTCGAAAAGATGTGGGCGCAGGGGCTGGCGCTGGGAGCGTCGCTCGAGAATTCGATCGTTCTCGGGCCAGACCGGATCATCAATCCCGACGGGTTGCGCTACGACGACGAGTTCGTGCGGCACAAGGCGCTCGATGCGGTGGGCGACCTCGCGCTCGCCGGTGCACCCATTCTCGGCTGCTATCGCTCTTACCGGGGCGGGCACAGGCTGAACACGCTGGTGCTTGAGGCATTGTTTGCCGACCCCGATGCATGGACCTATGTCGAGACGCATGTGCGTCCCGAGACCGGTCACGCGGAGGTTCCGGGACTGGTTCCGGCGGTCGCCTACGGGGCCGACATTTCCTGAGCGCCTGGGCGGCACGGCGCGGCCCTTGCACCGATTCGGCCACAAAAATGCGCGATTGCGCTGCCACGCGTCGTGGCGCGGGCCGAGGGATTCAGCTAGAAGACGCGGGTAGCCGGGCCCCGGAGGGGCGGGCGCGGGAGCACGGTCGGGCATGATCGGTAGAGGTCTGGAAACCGGAATCCGCCGCGCGGCGGTGGCGGCGGTGTTGCTCGGCCTGGCGCTTGCGGTCGGCGGTTGCACGAGCGTCGGCAACATTTTCGGCAAGAAGGATTCCGCCGACGAGACTCTTCCTGAGCGGCCGGCGGGCGAGCTCTACAACGAGGGGCTCGCAGCCATGCAGCGCGGCAACCTCCGCAAGGCGGTCGAGAGCTTCGAGGAAGTCGACCGGCAATATCCTTATACCGAGGCGGCGCGGAAGGCGCAGGTCATGATGGCCTTCGCGAGCTATCGCCGGGGGGATTACGAAACGGCGATCAATGCGGCGCAGCGCTACCTGTCGCTCTATCCGGGCACACCTGACGCGGCCTATGCGCAGTACATCATCGGGATGAGCTACTACCACCAGATCCCGGTGGTGACGCGCGACCAGGAGGCGACGCGCAAGGCGATGGCCGCGATGCAGGAAATCATCAACAACTACCCGGATTCGGTCTACGCTAACGACGCGCGCGAAAAATACGCGGCGGCGCGCGATCAGCTCGCGGGCAAGGAAATGCAGATCGGCCGCTATTATCAGGAGCGGCGGGAGTATGTCGCTGCGGTCAACCGGTTCAAGGTCGTGGTGACCGAGTATGCAAACACGCGGCACGTCGAGGAAGCGCTCTACCGGCTGACGGAGACCAATCTCGCAATGGGGCTGAACTCCGAGGCGCAGACCGCTGCGGCGGTGCTCGGGCACAACTTCCCGGACAGCCAGTGGTACAAGGATGCCTACAGGCTTCTCGGGTCAGGCGGGCTGAAGCCGGTCGAGAACAAAGAGTCGTGGATCAGTAAGGCGTTCAAAATAGTGACGGGCTAGCCTGCGGCGGCGGTATCCATGCTGGTCCGGCTCTCGATCCGCGACATCGTCCTGATCGAAAAGCTCGACATAGATTTCGGGCGTGGCCTCACGGTGCTCACCGGCGAAACGGGTGCCGGCAAGTCCATCCTGCTCGACGCGCTGTCCCTGGCGCTGGGTGCGCGGGGTGCGGGGCGGCTGGTGCGGCACGGCGCCGTGCAGGGACAGGTTTCGGCCGTGTTCGATCTGCCCTCCGGTCATCCTGCGCTCTCCATTCTTCGCGACAATGCGATCCAGGCCGATGGCGAACTGATCCTTCGCCGCGTGCAGATGGCGGACGGGAAGACGCGCGCCTTCGTCAACGACCAGCCGGTGGCGAGCGGGCTTCTGGCGAGCCTCGGCGCGGCCCTCGTCGAGATTCACGGGCAGCATGCCGACCGGGCGCTGGTGGCGCCGGCGGCGCACCGCGTTCTTCTCGATGCATTTGCCGGCTTGCAGGAGGAGGTTGCGGGCCTTGCGGCAGATTTCCGTGCGTGGCGGACTGCGGAGGCGGAAGCCGACGCCTTGCGGCAGCGGATCGCGGAGGGGGAGGCGGAGGCGGAGTATCTCCGTGCCGCGGTGGACGAGCTTCGCGCGCTTTCGCCACAGCCCGGCGAGGAACAGGCGCTCGCCGACCGGCGGCAGGCAATGATGCGCGCGGAGAAGATCGCCAGCGACGTGAACGAGGCTTATGAAACGGTCGCCGGTTCCGCGTCGCCCATACCGACGCTTGGAAGTCTCGTCCGCCGTCTGGAGCGCAAGCGCGACCAGGCCGGCGACCTTCTGGATCCGGCCATCGCGGCACTCGACCGTGCGCTGGCGGGATTGCAGGACGCATCGGCCGCACTCGAGGCCGCGATGCGCGCGGCGGAGTACGATCCGAAGGAGCTGGAGCGCGCGGAGGAGCGCCTCTTCGCGCTTCGCGCCGCGGCGCGGAAACACAATGTGCCGGTCGACGCGCTGGCGGAGCTTGCTTCGCGCCTCGCCGCCGAGCTCGGCACCGTGGAGACGGGCGAGCACCGGCTCGCGGCTGCCGTCGCCGAGGCCGAGGCGGCACGGGCGCGCTACGAGGTGAAGGCGCAGGCGATTTCGACTGCCCGGCGCAATGCGGCTGGACGGCTGGCAAAGGCGGTGGCGGCGGAGTTGCCGGCGCTGAAGCTGGAGCGCGCGGCATTCACGGTCGAATTCGGAGAGGCCGAACCCGGCGAGTCGGGAATCGACCGCGTCGAGTTCTGGGTGCGGACCAATCCCGGCGCGCCGCCGGGGCCGCTGATGAAGATTGCCTCCGGCGGCGAGCTGTCGCGTTTCCTGCTTGCGCTCAAGGTCGCGCTGGCGGACAAGGGCTCGGCGCCGACGCTGATCTTCGACGAGATCGACACGGCTGTTGGCGGGGCGGTGTCGGATGCGATCGGGCAGCGGCTTGCGCGGCTGGCGCGCAGGGTGCAGGTCCTGACGGTCACACATGCGCCACAGGTGGCGGCGCGGGCCGACGCGCACGTCTTGGTCCGCAAGGCCACGCGCGCCAGGCGGGCAGTGACCGAGGTCGAGCCGCTCGATTCCGGGCGACGGCGGGAGGAGATTGCGCGCATGCTTGCCGGCAGCGTCGTTACCGACGAGGCGCGGGCTGCGGCGGAACGGCTCATACTCGGCGCGGCGTGACTGGCGCGGAATCTTCGTCTATCTCCTTCGGCGTGAAGCAACGAGGCGCACATGGCGTCCGCAAAGTCTGCCGCGACCGTGCCGGTCGAGGCCCTTACCGAGAAGGAAGCGGCGGCCGAGCTCAAGCGCCTCGCTGCGGAGATCGGTGCGCACGACCGGCGCTACTACCAGGAAGAAGCGCCGATCATTTCGGACGCGGAGTACGACCGGCTGCGGCAGCGCAATGCGGCGATCGAGGCCCGCTTTCCCCATTTGAAACGTCCCGATTCGCCCAGCGAGCGGGTGGGCGCAGCGCCTGCAGGCCGGTTCGCTGAAGTCCGCCATGCCGTGCCGATGCTGTCGCTGGAGAATGCGTTCAGCGAGGAGGACGTACGCGACTTCGTCGGCCAGATGTACCGGTTCCTCGGCCTGCCCAGGGAAGAGCGGATTGCGCTGACGGCGGAGCCGAAGATCGACGGTCTTTCCATTTCGCTCCGTTACGAAGACGGCGAACTGGCGCTCGGGGCCACGCGCGGCGACGGCATCACCGGCGAGGACGTCACCGCGAATGTGCGCACCGTGAGGGACATTCCGCACAGGCTGCCGAAGGGCGTTCCCGCGGTGGTCGAGGTCCGCGGCGAGATCTATCTCGGCAAAAAGGATTTCCTGCGTCTCAACGAGGAGCAGGCGAAAGCGGGGAAGCCCCTTTATGTGAATCCGCGCAACACGGCGTCGGGCTCGCTGAGACAAAAGGACCCGCGCGTTACCGCGTCGCGCCCGCTCCGGTTCTTCGCCTATGCGTGGGGGGAGATGAGCGCGCTGCCGGCCGACACCCAAATGGGCGTAGTCGGGAAGTTCGGGGACTGGGGGTTGCCGATCAATCCGCTGATGCGGCGATGCCGGGACGTGGACGAAGCGCTCGCCGCCTATGCGGAGATCGAGAGGAAGCGCCCCAGTCTCGACTACGATATCGACGGCGTGGTCTACAAGGTCGATTCGCTTGCGCTGCAGGAGCGGCTGGGCTACCGCACGCGCAGCCCGCGCTGGGCGATCGCGCACAAGTTCTCCGCCGAGAAGGCGGCTACGGTGCTCGAGGCGATCGACATCCAGGTGGGGCGCACGGGCGCGCTGACGCCCGTGGCGCGGCTGAGGCCGGTCACGGTCGGCGGCGTCACGGTGGTCAATGCCACGCTCCACAACGAGGATTACATCCGCGGCTACGGTCGCGACGGAACGCCGATCCGCGTGGGGCCGGACGGCGAGCCGGTCGATATCCGGGTTGGCGATACGGTCATCGTCCAGCGTGCGGGCGACGTGATCCCGCAGGTATTGGATGTGGACCTGTCGCAGCGGCCGAAGGGCGCAAAGCCGTTCCGCTTCCCGAAGGTATGTCCGTGCCCGCTCAAAACGCCGGTCGTGCGGGAGGAAACCGCCACGGGAGAGGAAAGCGCGGTCAGCCGGTGCAGCGGCGAGTTCGCCTGCCCGTATCAGCGGAAGGAACACCTCCGGCATTTCGTCTCCCGTGCTGCGTTCGACATAGAGGGGCTTGGCGAAAAGCAGATCGAATATTTCTACGAGGACAAGGAACTGCCTATCCGCACGCCGGCAGACATATTCACGCTTCGACAACGCGACGCGGCGAAGGGGCACGTCCTGAAAGAGCGCGAGGGATTCGGGGAAGTATCGGCGCGCAATCTCTTCAACGCCATCGAAGCGCGGCGCGAGATTCCGCTCGAACGGTTCCTGAATGCGCTCGGCATCCGTCATGTCGGCGAGACCACGGCGCGCCAGCTCGCGCGCGCATACGGATCGTGGAAGGCATTTCACGATGCGGCGCTGAAGATTGCGAAAGGCGATGCGGCGGCGCGCGAGGAGATGGATGCGATAGACCAGATCGGCGAGACGGTTGTCGATTCGGTCGGGTGCTATTTCGCCGAGAGCCACAATCGCAAGCTTGTCGAGGAGCTGACGCGGCAGGTCAAGGTTCTCGACGCCGAGCGGCCGGCGGCACACTCCCCGGTTTCAGGCAAGACGGTCGTGTTCACCGGCACTCTCGAGCGCATGAGTCGCGATGAGGCCAAGGCCATGGCCGAGCGCCTCGGCGCGAAGGTCTCCGGCTCTGTGTCGAGAAAGACCGACCTGGTCGTCGCGGGGCCCGGCGCGGGCTCCAAGCTCAGGGAGGCGCAGAAGCTCGGAGTTCAGGTGATCGACGAGGAGGGATGGTTCCGACTTATCGGCCGGCGGGATTGAGAAATATGCGCACGCGGTGCCGACACCATCGAAGCGCCGCGTTTGCGTTCTCCCGCGAGCAACGACGTCCGGTTTAACCGATCCGTGTGGGTGTTCTTCGGGCGCGCGATGGCTCTCAACCGGCCACAGGCGCGGCGGCCTCTTCAAGCCAGCGGCGCTCGTTCTGGTCCAGAAGATGGCCGAGCGCCGGCGCGAGGCGCGCGTGATATGCGTCGAGCCAGGCTCTTTCGTCCGGACCCAGCATCGTGGCATCGATCAACCGCCGATCGATCGGACAAAGCGTGAGGGTTTCGAACGCGAGCATCGCGCGGTCGCCGCCGGCTACGGGCTTCGGCTCCGTGACGACGACCAGGTTCTCGATGCGAATTCCCCAGGCATGCGGCTTGTAGAAGCCAGGCTCGTTGGAAAGGATCATTCCCGGTTCGAGCGGTGCATGTCCCGTGCGCGCGATGCGCGCCGGACCCTCGTGGACGGAGAGGAACGAGCCGACGCCATGGCCGGTGCCATGGTCGTAGTCGAGGCCCGCTTCCCAGAGCGCGCGGCGAGCGAATGCATCGAGATGGGCCCCGGTCGTGCCTGCCGGGAACCGGGCGGTGGCCATGGCGATATGACCCTTCAGCACGCGCGTGAAGCGGTCGCGCATTTCCGCAGAAGGCTCGCCGATCGCCACCGTGCGCGTGATGTCGGTGGTGCCGTCGCGGTACTGGCCGCCGGAATCGACCAGATACAGGAACCCCGGCTCGAGCCGGCGGTTCGAGGAGCGGGTAACCCGGTAATGCACGATCGCGCCGTTCGGTCCGGCGCCCGATATGGTGTCGAAGGAAATGTCCTCCAGCGGGGTGCCGTCCCGTTCGGCGGTGTCGGCGCGGAAGCGTTCCAGCGCCTCGGCGGCGGCAATCTCGTCGACGGCACCGGCCGGCGCTTCGCGGTCGAGCCAAACGAGGAAGCGCACCATCGCGGCGCCGTCGCGGATGTGTGCGCGGCGGGCACCCTCCAGCTCGACCGCATTCTTGCGGGATTTGGGGACGAGCACCGGATCGGCGCCTTCGACGACGGTTGCGCCCGCCTCCTCGACGATGCGGCGAATGGCGGCGGGCGCTGTCTGCGGATCGACGAGCACTCGCATGTTCCTGAGGCGCGCGAGCGCGGCGATGAAATCCGCGGGTTCGAATATATCCGCAACGGCGTCCAGTTCGGCACGCACCGCGTTCGCGAGCTTGCGGCCGTCGATGAAGAGACTCGGCCTTCCTTCGCGCCGCAGGATGGCGTTGGACAGCACCACAGGATTGTGGGGAATGTCGGCGCCCCGGATGTTGAAGGTCCAGGCAATCGAGTCGGCGAGCGTGAGTACTGCGGCATCCGCCTTGCTCTCGGCGAGGAGCGCGCGGAGGCGGTCGAGTTTTACGCTGGAGCTCTCGCCCGCGCAGGCGAGCGGATGCAGGCGCACGGCACCGAGCGGCGGCGCGGGGCGGTCTGTCCACAATGTGTCGATGAGATTGGCAGAGAGCGGAACCAGGTGGGCATTCGCCGCAGCGCAGGCGTCGTTGAATCGCGCCGCCTCGGCGGCGGTCAGGAGCCACGGATCGTAGCCGATGCGGTCGCCGGGCCTGAGCCTTGCCGCCAGCCATTTGTGCGGCGGGTTCTCGACCAGATGCGCAATGGAGAAGGCGGCGGTGTCCACCTCGGCCGCAGCCTGCAAGGTGTAGCGTCCGTCCACGAACAGCGCGGCCTCGTCGCGGAGCACGATTGCCATTCCCGCGGAGCCGCTGAAGCCCGTGAGCCAGGCAAGGCGCATGGCCGAGGGCGGGAGATATTCGCTCCGGTGCTCGTCGGAATGCGGGACGATGAAGCCGGCAAGACCTTCCGCCGACAGCGCGCCGCGCAAGGCAGCGAGACGGGCGGTGCCCGGTCTCGTTCCGCTGCGATCGTCGAAGCTCTGGAACATGATGGGTCTTTCTAGATCGCGCGGCGCGCGGCATCAAATCAATCGCGATTCAGGGTCAGCGTGAGCCAGCCCTCGCGGACCGAGGCGCGGTCGAGCCGGAAGCCCTGGTTGGAATATGCCGCCAATACCTGCCGCCGCTGATCCGGCAGGAGGCCGGAGAGGATCGTTGTCCCTCCGGCGGCAAGGCGGCGGGCAAGGGTGGGCGCAAGCTCCGTGAGCGGGCCGGCGAGGATGTTCGCCACGATCAGGTCGAACGGCATGTGGCGCCGGAACGCGGGATGGCGAAACCCGGCCGCGGCGATCGCGCGCACGTACGCGCCGACGCCATTGGCGCGTGCATTGGCGGCTGCAATAGCGACCGCGCGCGGATCGACGTCGGAGGCGAGCACGGACGCGCGCCAGAGTCTTGCCGCCGCTATTGCAAGAACGCCGGACCCGGTACCGAGATCGAGGACATTGCGGAATCGGCGTGCGCGGCCAAGCTCTGCCATCGCGGCAAGGCATCCCGCCGTCGTGCCGTGATGGCCGGTGCCGAAGGCCTCGGCTGCTTCGATCTCGATGGCGATGTCGTTGGTGCGGCGGGCAGCGCGAACGTGGGCGCCATGGATAAGGAAGCGTCCGACGCGGACGGGCGGCAGCGCGGCCTGGCCGATCGCGACCCAGTCGGCGTCGGGGAGGGCGGCAATCTGCCAGCCCGGCCCGGTCACACCGACCTCGCGGGTGAGCGCATCGAGCCTGCCGGCATCCGGCGGCGCGGGGAAATAGGCGGTCACACGCCAAAGGCCGGGGCCGACTTCCGAGGCATCGACGGCCTGGCAGGCATCCCATCCGGCCAGAAGGTCGGCGAGTTGCCGGGCGGCGGCCTCGGGTAACGGCGCAGAGGTCGCGCTGGCTGTCATTTCAGACCGGGAATCCCGAAATCCGGCGGCATCGCGGTCACACACAACCCCCCTCTCATGTCGGCGGGGGCGTGCATAGCTCAAATCCTGCCAGTCGCCCGCCGCGATGCGTCGCCGCTCCGGTTCGCTGCCGCCAACGATCGCGAGGAGGGCACGAGGAATCGGTTTGCCGGGCAGCCTTCACGCTCAGTGCTTCTCGACGAAGCTGTCGACGACGCGCTTGGTGCCGGCCTTCTCGAAGTCGATCGTCAGCTTGTTGCCCTCGATCGAGGCGATGCGGCCATAGCCGAATTTCTGGTGAAAGACGCGTTCGCCCGGCGCGAAGCGGGCGTTTTCCGTGACGCTCCTGGCGACGAGGTCGCCCTCGATGGTGAGCGGGCCGCCGCGCGACCGGCGGTTGGCGAATTCGTCGGCGCCCCTGCGATTTCGCTGTGCGCGCTGCCAGCCCGGCGTCTGGTAGGTGTTGGCGAAGGGGTCGCGCGTGTCGAAGCGGCTCGCGCCATAGGCGCTGCCGCCATAACCGCCATAGTTCGCGGCGTCCTCCACCAGCTCGATATGCGCTTCCGGCAATTCGTCGAGGAAGCGCGAGGGCACGGCGGATTGCCAAAGGCCGTGCGTGCGCCGGTTGGCAGCGAACCAGACATAGGCCCGCTGCCGCGCCCGCGTGAGGCCGACATAGGCGAGGCGGCGCTCCTCCTCCAGTCCGGCGCGGCCGTTCTCGTCAAGCGTGCGCTGTGAGGGGAACAGCCCTTCCTCCCAGCCGGGCAGGAACACGGTGTCGAACTCCAGTCCCTTGGCGGAGTGGAGCGTCATGATGTTGACGGCGTCGTCATTGCCCTCGCGCTCGGCGTCCATGACCAGCGCGATGTGCTCGAGGAAGCCGGTCATGGTGTCGAAATCCTCCATGGAGCGGACAAGCTCCTTGAGGTTTTCGAGGCGGCCGGGCGCGTCGGCGGTGCGTTCGTTCTGCCACATTTCGGTGTAGCCGGACTCCTCGAGGACGATCTCGGCCAGCTCGGTATGCGGCAGCACGCTGAGCTGATTCCGCCAGCGGCCGAAGCTCGCGAGCAGATCGCGGAGCGCGGTGCGCGTGCGCGCGTTGATCTCCTCCGTCTCCACCAGCTCCGCCGCTGCCTGCATCAGCGGGATGCGCCTGGTGCGCGCGTATTCGTGGAGGAGGCGCACCGTGGTGTCGCCGATGTTGCGGCGGGGAACATTGATAATGCGCTCGAAGGCGAGGTCGTCGGCGGGCTGTGCGACCGCGCGAAAATAGGCCAGCGCGTCGCGGATCTCCTGCCGCTCGTAGAAGCGCGGGCCGCCGATGACGCGATAGTTGAGGCCGAGGGTGACGAAGCGATCCTCGAAGGCGCGCATCTGGAAGGAGGCGCGGACGAGGATGGCGATCTCGTTCAGCCGGTGGCCCTTGCGGTGGAGGCTCTCTATCTCCTCGCCGATGGCGCGCGCCTCCTCCTCGGAATCCCACGCCGAGGTGACGCGCACCTTGGGTGCATCCGGATCGGCCTCATCGGTGAACAGCGTCTTGCCGAGGCGGCCCTGATTGTGCGCGATGAGGCCGGAGGCGGCGGCGAGGATCGGGCTGGTGGAGCGATAATTCCGTTCCAGCCGTATGACCTTCGCGCCGGGAAAATCCTTCTCGAAGCGCAGGATGTTGTCCACCTCCGCGCCGCGCCAGCCATAGATCGACTGGTCGTCGTCGCCGACGCAGCAGATGTTGGCGACGCCGACATGCGCCGGGCGCGTCTCTCCGGGCGCTGCACGCGGCGCGGGCGTCTGCGCCAGCAGCCGCAGCCACAGATACTGCGCAACATTCGTGTCCTGATACTCATCCACCAGCATGTATCTGAAGCGGCGGCGATAGTCGGCGAGCACGTCCGGCCGCTCGCGGAAGAGACGGAGGCATTCGAGCAGCAGATCGCCGAAATCGACTGCGTTCAGCACCTTCAGCCGGTCCTGATAGGCGGCGTAGAGCTTGATGCCCTTGCCGCCGGCGAAAGCCATGCCGTCGCCGGGCGGCACTTCCTTCGGCGTGAGGCCGCGGTTCTTCCAGCCGTCGATCAGCCCGGCGAGCGCGCGCGCCGGCCAACGCTTCTCGTCGACGTTCTCGGCCTGGATGACCTGTTTCATCAGGCGAAGCTGGTCGTCGGTGTCGAGGATGGTGAAGTCCGATTTCAGCCCGACCATCTCGGCATGGCGGCGGAGCAGCTTCACGCCGATCGCGTGGAACGTGCCGAGCCATTGCATTCCCTCGACCGCGCCGCCGATGAGCTCGCCGATCCGCTCCTTCATCTCGCGCGCGGCCTTGTTGGTGAAGGTGACGGCGAGGATCTCGCCGGGCCGGGCCTTGCCGGTCGCGAGCAGATGCGCGATCCGCGTGGTGAGCACGCGCGTCTTGCCGGTGCCCGCGCCGGCGAGGACCAGCACCGGCCCCTCGGTGGTCTCCACCGCCAGCCTCTGCTCGGGGTTCAGCTTGTCGAGATAATTCCCCGCCCGCGCGCCGGCCAGGCGCGCGGCAACGCCGCGCGGGGCGGGCGCATCCCCGCCGGGGGCGGGCAGGTCGTCAACGCGCTTGGCGGGGTCGGTCATGCTGACCTGCTGCTATACCGAATCCGGGGAGGGGAACAGTATAGCAACATGTGGGGTGGAGGGACGAAACAGGAAAGTGTAGAGAGCAGGGATTGCCTAACCCATCTGCTCGGGGATTGATGATGATCAGGTCTGCCGTGAACGTTCCGAGGGTGGTTGACCTGTTCGTCCCGACAATCCAGGCGCTACAACGGCTCGGCGGTTCTGCGTCGATAGAAGAGATCGATGAAGAGGTTGCAGATATTCTCAACCTTCCAGACGAGGCGCGGTCCATTCTGCACAACGACGGCCCGCGGACTAGAGCGCTTTTCGACCGTTTTGAATCGCGTGGGGATTCCCACTGGGCGTGATTTCTGATTCAGAATCCGTGCTGGTGAGGGAGGCCAGCATGGATGGCTCAACCTATTTCGATGGATTTGCGTTCCCGGCTTCTTGCGGCGGTTGATAGCGGACTGAGCTGCCGTGCTGCGGCGGCCCGGTTTGGTGTTGCGCCGTCGACGGCAATCCGCTGGCAGGCGCAGCGGCGCGAGACAGGTGACTTTGCTCCGAAGCCGCAGGGTGGCGACATGCGCTCGCGCCGGGTGGAAGAGCGTGCGGCAGACATCCTCACCATCTGGGAGGCGCGTAAGGACATCTCGCTTGAGGAACTTCGCCTGGCGCTGACTAAAGTTGGCCTGACTGTCTCCGTGGCCGGGTTGCATCGCTTCTTCGTGCGCCGGGGCATGACGCGCAAAAAAAGACTGGCCATGCCATCGAGCAAGACCGTCCCGACGTCCTGAAGCAGCGCCGGGAATGGTTCGAGAGGCAGATCGATCTGGAGCCGGAGCGGCTCGTGTTCATCGACGAGACCTGGACCGCCACAAACATGACCCGCAGCCATGGCCGCTGCCCGAAAGGCGAACGGCTGCGGATGGGCTTCCCGCATGGCCATCGCAAAACCACGACGCTGGTTGCGGGGCTGCGCATGACCGGCATGGTCGCGCCGATGGTGCTCGACGGGCCGATCAATGGCGACTGGTTCGAAGCCTACGTCACCCAGGTACTCGTGCCGGAACTGAGCCCCGGAGACGTCGTCATCATGGACAATCTGTCGAGCCACAAGCGCGCCTCGGTGCGCGAAAGGATCGAGGCGGTTGGCGCAACACTGCGCTTCCTCCCGCCCTACAGCCCGGACTTCAATCCGATCGAGAAGGCGTTCTCTCGTCTCAAGGCCATGCTCCGCAAGATCGGTGAGCGAACCGTCAATGGCCTCTGGGACCTCATCGGCAGGCTCGTCGATATCTTCCAACCCCACGAATGCGCCAATTACTTCAGTTCGTGCGGTTATGACCCGGAATGATCGAAAAACGCTCTAAATTGCAATATCGATGTGCTTGGTCCAGAAGTTGGCTCAAGGCAGCAGGGCTCATAAACAATAGCGACAGAGGCGTCTGGGCACTTACGCCTGACGGGGATCGTGTCCAAGAGAGCGATCTTCCGGACCTGCCGCGGCGTGTGCGCCAAGCCGTCTATGTCTTGCGAAGGAAGCGAGAAAACGCAGAAGAGCCGGAAGAAGCGGCCGACGATGAACTAGAAGCATCTACCGCGGCGGAGCCAGATTGGCAGGAGCGATTGCTTGATGCCGTGGTTGCCGCTCCCCCTGCGGCTTTTGAACGTCTATCTCAACGGATTCTACGCGAGTCGGGATTTGCTCGGGTGCAAGTGACCGGTCGATCGCACGACGGTGGAATTGATGGCACCGGTGTCTTGAGGATCAACCTTCTGTCGTTCCATGTTCTATTTCAATGCAAGCGCTGGCAAGGCTCCGTTGGCCCTGGGGTCGTCCGAGATTTTCGAGGGGCGATGCAAGGTCGAGCGGATAAAGGGCTCATCATAACTACAGGGACATTCTCTCCCGATGCCCGCCGGGAGGCAACGCGCGACGGCGCACCTGCCATAGACCTCATTGATGGAGAGGCCCTTTGCCAGCTCCTCAAGGATTTGAGACTGGGTGTTGCCGTCCAGCAGATTGAACAAATCGAAGTAGATGAGGATTTCTTCAAGAGCATCTGAGCTCGGGCGCTATGCCCCTCACCCTCCTCCCCCTCAACCACCCCCACACGCGCCCGTCGGTCGCGGCGAGGCCGATGGCGACTTTGGCGACGCCGATGAAGTGGTAGGGTTCGAGTGGTCCACCGAGCCCTTGACCTCTATACGGAATATCCGTATACATGAGTCCGGATGCAAACGGTAGTGGAGACGCCGGCCTTTCTCGCCTCGGCCGAGGAGGAAGGGCTGAGTCCGGAGGATCGGCAACGGATCGTCGATCACATCGCGCACAATCCCAAAGCCGGCGAGTTGATGCCCGGCACCGGCGGAGCGCGGAAGGTGCGGTTTGCCGGCCGCAGCAAGGGAAAGAACGGCGGGTATCGGGTCGTGACGTTCTTTGGTGGCGACGATATTCCGGTGTTTCTGATCGATGTGTACGGCAAGGACACGCAAGCGAACCTCTCAAAAACAGAGCGGAACGAACTGCGTCGCGCGTTGACCGCTCTACCGCGGGAATGGCGTGAGAGCCGGGCCAAGCGCTCCGGAAAGAAGGAATTCAGGAAATGAAGAAGCGCAAGAACAGGATATTGCAGGGCGCGCGCGAGGCACTTGCCTTTGCGAAGGGCGAGGCGGATGAGTCCGCGTACGTCATTCACGTCCCCGACGAGATCGATGTGAAGGCCTTGCGCCGCAAGCTCAAGTTGTCGCAGGTGGCCTTCGCCAAGCGCTATGGATTCAACCCGGCGCGCATCCGCGACTGGGAGCAGGGCCGCTCCCGGCCTGACGGCGCTGTGCGCGCCTATCTGCTGGTGATCCAGCGGGAGCCGAAAGCCGTGGCGCGCGCCCTCGCAGCGTGATCGCTCACGCACCCCTCACACTCATCCGCCCCCGTATCCACCCCCACACGCGCCCGTCGGTCGCGGCGAGGCCGATGGCGACGATCCCGAAGCCGATGAAGTGGCGGGGTTCGAGGCGTTCGGCGAGAAGCAGCGCGCCGTAGATGACGGCGAAGACCGGCATGAGGATGGTGACGAGGAGCGTGTTGGTCGCGCCCACCTGCCGCAGCAGGCGGAAATAGATCATGTAGGCGACGGCGGTCGAGAGCACCGCGAGGCCGATCACCGCGCCGATTATGTGCGGAGCGGGGACGGGGATCGTCCATGGCGCGTCGAAGGCGAGTGCCAGAACGATCATCACGACGGAAGACGAGAGGAGCGTTCCCGCACCGGACTGCACGGGCCCGATGCCGAGTTTGGCGAAGGTGCGGCCATAGACGCCGGAGAGGCCGAAGGCGACAGCGGCGCCGAGGCAGGCAAGCTCCGCCAGCACGTGCACGCCGATGCCGCCGGCGAGCGAGGGCAGGAACATGATGCCGACGCCGATCAGGCCGAGCACCATCCCCGTGACGCGGTTCGCGGTCAGCGGCTCGTCGTGCCATGTGAAGTGCGCGGTGAGGTTTCCGATCAGCGGGGTGGCGGCGGTAAGGAGCGCGGCGAGGCCGCTCGCGATATGGCTCTGGCCGAAGCCGAGCAGCGTGAACGGGATCACGTTGTTGAGAAAGCCCATCACGATGAAGGCGGTCCATGCCGCGCGGCCGCGCGGCAGGGTTTCGCCGGCAATCCGCATCGCAATGTAGAGAATGATCGCGGCGAGGCCGACGCGGAGCGCGATCACCGTGAAGACCGGCAGCTCCGAAACCGACACGCCGAGGAACAGGAACGAGCCGCCCCACAGCATCGAAAGCACGATCAGCATCACCCACTGGGTGGGGTTCATGGTGCGGCTGATGACGGGAGCGGTCATTGGGAATCGGCTTTCGGGTTTGATTTGATTGCGCGTGGGGCAGTTGGCGGGCGCGCCAGCCTAGCCGAAGCCAGGGCGACGGGCATGCGGAATTTTTCCCGGGCGGTAAAAGGGGGGCGGTGCCGATCCTCCCCCGCATCGAGGGGGGAGGGGGACCACGCGCCGCGCGGCGGAGGGGCGGCCGCTCAGTCCGAATCTGCCGTCGCCCCCTCCACCGTCTTCGGCGGTCCCCCTTCCCCCATAAATGGGGGAGGAAAGCGCCGACATAACTTCGCCAGAGATGGTCTGAAGGGTGCCGAATCGCGGGGCTCGCCCCCGGCGCGGGGCGGCGCGGGTTTTGCTACCCTCCAGCGGGCGGGATCGGCCGCCAGGGAGACAGGGGCTGCTCAAGAGACTCGACCTTGTTGTCGGCGGAATCGTCATACTGGCGCTGGTGACGGCGCTGGTCGGCCCGCTGCTGGTCGACTGGTCCACCTACCGGTCGAACTTCGAGGAAGAAGCCAGCAGAATTCTGGGGCAGCCCGTGCGGGTGGAAGGCAGCGCCAGCGCGCGTCTTCTGCCCATGCCGACGCTCACCTTCACCGACGTCGCCGTCGGGCCGGACGCGGACGCGCCGGTGATGACGGTCAAGCGGTTCGGGCTTCGGATCGAGCTGATGCCGCTGCTCAAGGGCATCTTCCAGGTGGACGAGCTGGTGATGGAGGAGCCGACGCTCCAGGTGGCGGCGGACAAGCAAGGGCGGATCAACTGGCTCGTGCAAGGCGATTCGACGCCGATCGACCCCGAGCGCGTCGTCGTGCAGAGGCTTGAGGTGGTCAACGGCAGGATCGACTTCACCGACGCGCGTGCGGGTGTCTCTTTCTCGCTGACCGACATCAACACCGACCGCGTCGATGCACGTTCGCTCCATGGGCCGTGGCGGATCGAGGGCAATCTCAGCGTCAACGGCGTGCGCACGAGCTTCAATGTCGCGACCGGGCGCCGGCTGCAGAGCGGGGCGATCGCGTTCTCCGCCGAAATCGTGCCCGCCGAATCGATCTTCGCGGGCCGGCTCCAGGCGGACGGTACCCTGCGGGTTGCATCGGCGGGGCCGGTGTTCGACGGGCGGTACCGGTACGAGAAGTTCGGGCCGGCGCCGGGCGGCGGCCGGGCCGGGCCGGCCACGGTCGTCAGCTTTCACAGCGAGGGCAAGTTCAACCTGACGCCGGAGCGGCTGCGCATCAGCGATTTCGCGCTGGCGCGCGGGTTCGGCGATCTCAGCGATGTGACCGGCGCGCTCACGGTCACGTTCGGGGCGCGGCCGCGATTCGATGCCGTGGTCACGGCACGGCAGGTCAATCTCGACGGCGCCGCCGGACAGGGGCCCGAGGCGCGGGCAAGCGTCTCCGACGCGGCGCGCGACTTCGCCGGCCTCATTTCGCAGGTGCCGCTGCCGCCGATACCGGGAAGCATCGGGATCGACATTCCGGCGGTCGTCATCGGCGGCGGGCTCATCCAGAACCTCCGCCTCGATGCCGTCGCGAGGGACAATGTGTGGTCGATCGAGGGGATGTCGGTCGAGCTCCCCGGCCGCACGCGCGTCAGCGCCGACGCGCTGCTCACGCCCGGCGCGGAAGTGAGCCTGGTCGCCGATCTCAAGATCGCGAGCGAATTTCCGGCGGCGCTCGCCTCCTGGTACCAGGGCAGCAAGGAGGCGCGGCCGATCGCGGCGTTCGATTTCGCGGCCGGCATTCGTGTCACGTCCGATGCGCTCAATGCGGAAAACATCGTTGTGCGCATGGGCGGCGCCACGGCGCGCGGCTCGGCGCGCTGGGCGCGGTCGGGCTCCGGCGAGCGGTCCAGTCTCGACCTGGCGGCCGACAAGCTCGATCTCGTCAGCCTCCTCGGCGTTGCGGAATCGCTCGGCGGCGGCACTCTGCCGCGGATGACAGTCTTCCCGGACGAGTTCGTGGTGCGGATCGCGGCGGACACGGTCATCGCGCGGCACGCGACGCTCGAACAGGTGGCGATCGACCTCAGCCGCGAGGCGGACCGGGTGACGGTCAACCGGCTCTCGGTCGGCAACCTCGCCGGTGCGAAGCTCGAGACCCAGGGCGGGGAGATCACCGGCATTTCGGACCGGCCGAGCGGCCGGATCGAAACGGTGCTGACGGCCGAGCACCTCGACGGACTGACGCAGCTCGCGGGCGCAATCGCGCCGGATTCCGGTTTGACACAATGGCTGCGCCGGGCGGGCGGCGATCTGGCGCCGGTTCAGCTCACCGCGGTTCTCGCCGCACCGGGCGACGGAACGGCCGACTACACGCTCTCGCTCGACGGGCGGCTCGGGCTTACCGATGTGAGGTCGCGAGTCAGCCTTGCGGGCAAGCCGTGGGAGTGGCGCGCGGGCGTGGTGTCCGCGGAGGCCGAGTTCATGAGCGAGCAATCGGCGGCGTTGGGTCGCCAGGCGGGGCTCGACCTCATGCCGATCGAGCGTTCCGGGGCGGGGAAGATCAGAGTGCGCTTCGATGGCGTACCGAAGGACGGTGCGGCGACAAGCATCTCCGGCGAACTTGCCGGACTCGCCTTCGTTGTCGACGGCGAGAGCACGGCGCTGCCGGAGGGAGGGATGCGTTTCGACGGGACCATCGAAGGCCGGACGCAGGATCTCGATCCGGTGCTTATGCTTTTCGGGCGCCCGCCGTCGCTTGAGGGTTCGGGTGCCTTCGCGATGTCGGGCACGCTGACCGGTACGAACGAAGGTGTGAAGGCAGCCATCACGCGCGGCACAGTGGCAGGGCAGTCGTTTCGGGGGGAGGTCGAACTCGCGCCGCAGGCGAGTGGATGGCGCCTTGGCGGAAGGATCGATCTCGATACGCTCGACCTGACCTGGCTTGGGGAACTGGCGCTCGGCGTGAGGCCCTATCCCGTGGGCGGGGGCGAGCGGGTCTGGCCGGAAGTGCCGCTCACCCGTCCGGCATTCGCGGGCCTCAGCGGCACGGTCGAGGTGTCGGCGGGCCGGCTTGCGGTGGGGACTACGGTCGACATCGCCAATGCGCGGCTCGGCCTGTCGGTGCAACCGGACCTCCTCGGCATCGTTCTCAGGTCGGGGACGGTTGCCGGCGGCTCGGTAAAAGGCAACGTGGAGATTCGCAATCCGTCGGGCGATGCGGCGGTGACGGGCGATTTCGAGATAACCGGCGGCAGTCTCGGCGAGCTTGTCTGGCGGCGAGAGGACCGGCCGGTGGCGAGCGGCCGTTTCGACGCTCGCGCGGATTTCGAGGCCACGGGGCGCACGATTGCGGC
>Ga0073934_10002795_pt1 | contig 34464 bp, 33 predicted proteins | sample LarsenN4metaG_FD_76834 | JGI IMG/M metagenome (GOLD analysis project Ga0073934, IMG submission 76834) | Hot spring sediment bacterial and archeal communities from British Columbia, Canada, to study Microbial Dark Matter (Phase II) - Larsen... ... | reverse complement strand
CCCCCCCCGGTCAGGCTGCCGATCGCCTCGATCCGCTGCGCGTGCTGGAGCTGTTGCGCAATCTGCTTGCGCTCGGTGATGTCGTCGACGACCGCCAGCAGGTATTTCGGCTCCCCTTTGTCGTCGAACAGACAGAGCCGCTTCGACAGGGCGGTGCGGGTTCCGCGACCCGGCATTTCCAGCGTGTGCTCGTCGATCACGGGCTGCCGGCCGGATTCGAGAAGTTGCCGGTCGAGCTTGGTAAGATGCTCGGCGGATGCAGGCGGCAGAATGTCGCGTGCGGTCTTTCCGATCATCTGTTCGCGGTCGATGCCGAAATAGCTCTCGCCTGCCTTGTTGATGAGGACATAACGGAAGTCACGCGCGTCCTTCACGACGATCGTCGTGGGAATGCTCTCTACAACCAGATCAAGCAGCGCCTGATTTTGATCGCGCTCCTGCTCGGCGCGCTTGCGCTCGGTCACGTCCTCGACGACGCTGACCAGGTATTTCGGTCGCCCGTCGCTGTCCCGGATGGCGTATTTTCGGGAGGTCAGAATGCGGTTGTCGTCGGCGCTCGACAGGTTCTGATGCGCTTTGAAGAACAGCGCTGCCTCTGACTGGGCGACCCGGTTGTCATCCGCGGCGATCAAGTCGGCGCGCGCTTTCGGAAAGACTTCGTGCGCGGTGCGCCCGAGGACCTGGCTGCGCGGAATCCCCCAGACCTGTTCGGCGGCGCGGTTGACGAGAGCGAACCGCCGATCGTGAGCGGACTTGACGATAATCGCGATCGGCACGTTGTCGACGATCTGATGGAGGAACTCGCGATTCTGGTCGCGTTCCTCCTCCGCCTTGCGCTTGTCGGTAATGTCCTCGTGAGTGGCGACCCAGCCGCCGCTTGCCATCGGCTGGTTGACGATCCGGATCCAGCGGCCGTCCGAAGTCAGGGCGACGTGATCCTTGGTCTTGCCGCAGGCAATGTCGCTCTCGATTTGCGCGCAATAGGCCTCCATGTCTCCCGTAAAGCTGCCGCAGTCGGCCCGGAAGTGAATGAGCTCGCGGATGGTCCGGCCGGTAAGGTCGACGTCGTGCGGCAGTCCATACATGTCGATGTATCGACGATTGGCGATGCGCAGCCGGCCTTCGGCGTCGAACATCAGCAATCCCTGGGACATGTTGTTGAGCGCGGTGTCCAGCAGCAGCTTCTGGTCCTGGAGAATCTGCTTCGAGCGCCGGATCCCCTGCTGAAGCTGGCGCGCGACCAGAAGACAAAACAGCATGACGACGAGCGCGACGAGAGCTGCGATGCCGAACAGCAGCAGCGCCTGCTTCCGCCATTCCTGGAGAATCGCAGCCACGTCGTTGCCGACGCCGATTACAATCGGATAGTGCTCCAACCTGTGAAGCGCCAGCAGCCGATCCTTCTGGTCCATGTTGCCAACAAGGCGAGCGACCGTGGACCGGCTTCCGCCGAGCGTATGGACACCGCCGCTGAAGCGTTTTCCCACGGTTCCATCGATTCGGGGGTGCCGCACGAGCAACAGGCCGTCTTCCCTCAGCATGGAGACCGAGCCGGCCGCACCCAGGACGATCGCGCCGAAGAACTTCTCGAAATAGTTGAGCCGCATCGCCCCCAGCACCAGGCCGAGAAATTGCCCGTCCGGTCCCTGGATCTTGCGAGCCAGGTAGATGGTCCAAGTACCGGTCCCGCGATTGCGGACCGGCTCGCTGATGAAGGACTGGAGATTCGGGTCCGCCTTCAGCGCCTTGAAGTAATCACGGTCGCTCACGTTGACTTTGGGAATGGGCCAATAGCGCGAGAAGTTGATCAGCTTCCCGTCGGCGTTGATGATCGTCACGGCGTCGACATGGGGCAGGCCGCTGACCTTGTCCCTGAGCATGTAGTGCGTGTCGCGCCCGGACATGTGCTGATCGAGATGTTGCGGAAATACGACCCCGATCGACGCGATCTGCTCGATAATGCCGGTCTGGACCAACTCCAGCGCCTGAAAGGCGCGGTCGCTCTGCTCGGCGAGAATCAGCGCCGTATTCGACAGCTCGCGTTCGCTGTCGGCCAGGGCGCGGTTGCGAAACTCCAGGACCAGGGCTCCAGTGCCGACCGCGATCAGCGCAATCAGAGTCAGCCCAAGAACGATCAGCAAGGTGATCGGGCGCAGCAGCAGTTTGAGCGCCCCCATGAGATTGCCGTGCTCTCGGCGGACGGGGGCCGAAGGCATATGTCCCGCAACCGGCTGCCGATTCGCATCGGAGCGGCCGGAAAACCATGACAGGATGCGCATGACGTTCATCTCCCCTCAACCGGTGCCGTGGCGGCGTCTACGGTGCCGACATCCACTGTCGCTATGCGGATCGACGTTGCGGCTCTTCGGGCGCTCGAGTGGTGCCCGATGGGGAGCCGCCGGCAATGGCGGCTGAACTCCTGGACATGGACTCCAGGAAAGCCTGGAACGGCATCGGCTTGGCAAAGAGGTATCCCTGCGCAACGTCGCATCGCATGTCCAGGAGCGTACGCAGATCCTGCATTGTTTCGACGCCTTCGGCGCAGAGGCTGGCGCCAAAGGCATGCGCCAGGTCGACCGCGGCGTTGCACAGCGACTGCTTGCCGGAGTCGAGCGAACAACCGGTAACGAAACTGCGATCCAGCTTGATCTCGGCGCAGGGCAGGTCGCGCAGCCGCGCCAGCGAGGAGAACCCTGCTCCGAAGTCGTCGATCGACAGCCAGACGTTGTAGAGCTTCAATTGGGCGGCGATCTCCTGGATGCTTTCCGGATTGTGGGTCACTTCATCCTCGGTGATCTCGATGATGAAGCCGGGGAACGTCGGAGCCTTGGGCAGCGCCTCCCGGATCGATCGGATGAAATCGGCCGCCTGGATCACCGACAGCGGAATGTTGACGGCCAGCTTCATGGAGGGCTGGTGCTCGGCCAGCGTGTTCCAGTCGACCAGGGCCTGCTGAACGACGAAGGTGGTTAACGGATGGTATAAGGGATCGCCGGCCGGCGGCAGGAACTGCACGGGCGGGATCAGGCCATATTGCGGATGCCTTGCGCGCAACAGCGCCTCGGCGCCGCACACAGTCAAGGTCTTGAGATCGATCTTCGGCTGATACCAGAGCTCCAGGCGCCGGTTTCGCAGTGCCTCCCCCAGATCGATTGGCGGAATTGCGGCTGCACCAGACGTGTCCGGACGTTCGACCTTGCGCGATTCCGGGGCGGCCTCGATGCTGCGCCTGAGCTCGTTCAGTCGGAAAGGCTTCTGCAGTGGCGGCAGCATTGCCAGGCCACGCGATTTTCCGATCTCCTTGATCTGATACAGCGTGGTTTCGTCGCGCCCGCTGATCAGCAGGACCTTTCCAGGATAGGCCAGCGTTTCAAGCTGGCGCATGACCTCGACAGCGTCGGACTCACCCAGCGCGAGATCGAGCACCACCAACTCGGGAGCACTCTTCTTCGTTTCTACCACGAAGGGTACAACGCTGTCGAATTGCCGGGCGACGAAGCCGTACGTCGTCAGCCCGTGGCAGACGATCGTTCCGACCTTTTGCTCGTCGTCGAGGACATAGGCGTATCTCTGGCCCATGGGATGTCTGCTGTTTGAGGCGCGCAGCGAGCAAACCTAGACCAGCACGGCTAAGTCAGTCCTAAGTCGAGCGGCGAGGCGTCGGGTGAATTGGCAGACAGGGTTAGCGTGCGCTTAAGCGCATCGCGAGCGCGATACGAAGCGCTTGCCGCGAATCACGTTCGTCCTACAGCTTTGCCGAGTACAGCGCGAACATCGTCGGGCGCATCATCGCCCGCCCACACGATATACTGATCCGGACGCACCAGGATCAGCCGTGCCTCGTAGGCTTCGCGGCCGTCGCGGGCATCGTCACGAATCACCTTGAGCGGCACGTTCAAGGCACGCGCTGCCTGCTCGAACGCCGTCACGGCGCGATCGTCGCCGTCAAAGGCGAGCAGGCTGAACTCCGGGCCCAGCTCCTCGAACACGTTGCGCCCGGTCGACAGCAGCCGCGACGGCAGATGATGGCCGGCGCGCGCCTTGAAGGTGTGGGTGCCGGCGGCGCTCGATCGTGCTCCGGGCGGCCCGCAGATGACCGGCGAGCCTTCATAGTGCGGCTCGTAGGTCAGCACGCGGGGGGCCGTGGTCTCCCCCATCGTACTCCAGGCCGCTTCGAATTCCGCCCGGTCGCGCGCGTTGGCGCAGCGCTCCAGGATGGCGCGGTCGGACTGGATGCGCGCCTCGATGAACTGCGTGGCGGTCTCCTTGAACACCGGGCGGCGCTCCTCGGAATACGATTCCAGCAGCGCATCGCTGCCCCAGCCCTGCAGCCGGGCCGCCAGCTTCCAGCCGAGATTGGCCACGTCGTCGAGCCCGCTGTTGAGACCGTAGCCGCCATAGGGCGGGTGCGAGTGGGCGGCGTCGCCGGCGATGAATACGCGTCCGACCTGGTATTTCTCCGCTACCGCGATGCGCAGGTCCCAGAAGCCGACATAGTCGAATTCGCACCTGAAGTCGAAGCCGGCGGCGCGCCGCAGCAGGCCGTGGAAGTCGTAATTGTCGCGCGTGGTGTTGGGCGGCACCGGCGCATGGAAGAAGAAACCCTCGCCCACGTCGACGCGGCCGAAGAACATCCAGTAGCCCTTGAGGTCCGGATGCATGGCGCGAAACGTGGAGCGCGGCGGGAAGCGCTTGAAGCCCTCGTGCAGTTCGCGCGAGCGGATGACGGCAAGCACCATGAGCTGGTCGAAGTCGGTGCCGCCGCGCTCGATGCCGATCTGCTGGCGGACCCGGGAATGGCCGCCGTCGCAGCCGACGACGTAGTCGGCTTCCAGAACCCGGCGTCCAGCGCCGCCCTCCTCCGCAATGGCGACGCGGGCCGCGCCGGCATCCTGGGTGACGGTTTCCGCCACCCAGCCGAAGGCCGTCTCCACATTGGGCAGTTCCGCCATGCGCGCGCGCAGGACCTCTTCGGTGAGGTATTGCGGCAGCCGCTCCTGCTCCTGGAAATAATAGTGGTTGACCAGTTCGCGCAGCGGCGGCGCGTACCAGTATTCGCTCATCAGGTCCTTGTAGGCGGTGATGCCGCTGGTGGGGAATTCGGGCGGCAGGAGCCGCACCGCGCGCACCTTGTCGGCGACGCCCCAGAAGTAGAAATGCTCCATCGAACGCTGGGTCAGGCCCTGGCCCTTGGGAATGCGCTGCGGCGTCAGCCGCCGCTCCACCAGCGCGACGGAGATTCCGCGCTGCCCGAGCTCGACCGCGAGTGCGACGCCGACCGGGCCGCCGCCGACGATGATGACCTGGTGGCGTGATTTCATGCGTTATTGTTTCGTTCGAGACGGAGTTCAGTCACGATGACCGCACGCAGTGGCGGCAACGCCAATTGCATGCAGCCGCTCATCGCTGCATCAAATCCCACCAGTAGAAACCGTTGGCGGTGCCGGTGCCGGCGGGCGAACGATAGCAGGGGACGTAGTCGATCTCGTGCATGTCGCCCTTGCAGTCCTCCAAGACGCCGGCGAGCGAGATCCAGGACTTCAGCTCCGAGGTTCCTGACTGAAGCTCGCTTAGCGGGATGGCGGTGAGGAAGTCCTTGTCGCGCGCCTTCAATGCCGCAACAAACCTGCGGTCGAAGTCCTCGTCGATGACGAAATGACTCATGCCGCCGGAGGCGAACACCGCCACGCGCTTGTCCGACTCCCAGGAGTCGATCGCCTTGCGCACGATCTGGCCGAAGCGGTACGAGCGCTTCGCGGTCGGCTGGTTGGGCGGGAAGAACGTGTTCTGGTAGATCGGCACGTTCGGCACCACGTTGTCGCGCATCACCTGCCGGTAGATGTGGCCGAACGCGTGCGAGGCGCCGTTGCGCGCATGCTTCGGCCAGACCTTCGATGCGGCCACGTCGAAGTCGTTCTCGATGAGCGTCCTGATGATGTGGGCGCCGAGTTCGGGCACGCCGCGATATTCCTTGTACGCTTCCGCGGCGTGGCCGTGCTCGCCCTCCGCCACGCCGGGCGGCAGCTTCTTCTTGTCGTCATCGGACTGCGGGTAGCTCGGAATAGTGTCCCCGAAGAACACCATGAAGGCCGGGTTGAGCTGGTCGGTCTGGTAGATTTCGTCCTGGTCGTTGCCGAGGATCACCGCGACGTCGGCGCCGGCGGCGTCCCATCGGTCGGCCAGCGCCTCCATGGCGGCGTGGCAGCGCGCGTGATAGCGGCGCTGCGCCTCCATCGACGATTTATCGTCGAGCCCCTCGGCGCGGCGCATCGCGACCAGTTCGTCGAACGAATAGACGCCGTTGCGGAACGGGTGCTTGCGCGCCCTGTCGGCCTTCACGCGCAGCTGCCATTGTTCGACCGTGGTGTGCAGCTGCGGCCCGTGGGTGGTGGCCATCGCCAGCACGATCTTTGCCATGGTTGCGCCCTCCGAAACGCGCCCGTCATACCTTCAGCTTGAACACCTTGCGGGCATTGCCTTCGAATATCGTCTCGCGGTCGGCAGCCGACAGCCAGTCGAATGCTTCGATGTGCGGACGGATGTGATCCATCGTGCGGCCGGTGTCGGGATCGACAGCGGAGCCGACGCCGGGGCATTCCGAGCCGAACAGGCAGCGGTCCGCGCCGACGGTCTTGATCAGCAGTTCCAGCGCCGGCGCGGTATAGAGCACGGTGTCGAAATAGAGGAGCCTGAGCCGGTCGCGGAAGCGGCCGGCGCCGCGGCCGCGCAACGAGGGCGCGTCGAAGCGTCCGAGCTGATACGGGATCGCGCCGCCGCCGTGCGAGACCACGATCTTCAGGCTCGGAAAATCCTTGAACACGTCGGAATTGAGCAGGCCGAGGATCGCGATCGTGCCCTCGTTGATCAGGTGCACCGAATAGCTCGCGCGCTCGGAGCGCGAGCTGGCGGTGTGGATGTGGGCGGGGATGTCGAGTTCGCAGAGCTTCTCGTAGAGCGGATACCAGTAGCGGTCGCCGAGCGCCGGCGGCTCGATCCCGGAATTCTCGTAGGGGTCGGGGTTGAGCAGGCAGCCGACGAAGCCGAGCTCGTTCACGCAACGCTCGAGCTCCGGCAGCGCGCGCTCGATCGGATCGCCGGCGGCCTGCGGCAGGCTCGCGACGCCGAAGAACCTGCCCGGAAACATCTGCGTCTGCCGATGGATGACGTTGTGGCATTCCTCGGCAAACCAGTGCACGAGCTTCGCCGGCTTCTCGGAATGCATGAGCTGGAACGGCCGCGGCGAGACGAGCTGCACGTCGGTGCCGTGATGCGCAAGCGCATCGAGATGGCCGCGCGGCCCGATCTCGGCGGCATTCAGCGCGGCGCGCATCTCGTCGTCCGTCACCTTGACGCCGCCGCGGCCGTGCGAGCCGCGCGACGCCAGCAGCACGGCCTTGTAGGCCCACAGCTGCGCCGGTGCGCTGACATGGCCATGGCAGTCGATGATCACCGTCCGGCCCCTCCCGTTCGTCCGGACAAGGGTACGACAGCCGCGTGGGGATTGCGACAAGGTGATCGACGCAGGCGGGCAAAATGCGTACCCTTCCCGTCGTTGTGGCTCGCAAGGGAGGAGTGGGTCATGCCGACAGTGTTTGTCCTGCAACGCGCGACATTTGCGGCGCTGGCCGTCATGGCGGTCGTCGCAGGTGGTGCGTTCGCGCAGACCTTTCCCAACCGCGTCATCAAGATCATCGTGCCGTTCGGGCCCGGCGGCCAGCCGGACGTGATTGCGCGCGTGTTCGCGCAGCATCTCGCGGCCACTGTCGGCACCACCATCATCGACAACCGGCCCGGCAACAACGCGATGATCGGCACCAAGGCCGCGGCGAGCGCGGAGCCCGACGGCTACACGCTGCTGTTCGGCTCGACCACGTCGCTCGCGATCGTTCCCCACCTGACCGCGAAAGCCGGCTACGACCCGGTGAAGAGTTTCAAGCCGATCGCGGCGATCTCGCGCTCGCCGATGTATCTGAATGTCGGGCCGTCGGTGAAGGCGAAGACCGTGGGCGAATTGATCGCCTTTGCCAAGGCCAATCCGGGGAAACTGAACTTCGCGGCGCCGACCGGCGGGCCGCCGCATCTGGCCGGCGAAGCCTTCCGGCGCGCGGCCGGCATCGATATCGTGCCGATCTTCTACCGAACCATGAGCCCGGCCATCACCGACCTGCTGGCCGGGCAGATGGACATCGTGTTCGACTCGCCGGCGCCGCTCGCGCACCTGCTGCGCGAGGGCAAGCTGCGGGCGCTGGTCGGGCTCGGCCCGCAGCGCATGGCGATGTTGCCCGACGTGCCGACCATGACGGAGAGCGGCCTGCCCGATCTCCAGGTGATCACCTGGAACGGGCTGGTCGCGCCGGCAGGCACGCCGGACGCGATCGTCGCGCGCCTCAACGCTTCCATCAACGAGGCTTTGAAATCCGATGCGATCAAGGCGACGCTCGCGAAGTTCTCGTCGGAGCCGATCGGCGGCACGCCGCAGGAATTCACCGCCATGGTCGCCAACGAATCGAAGAAATGGGCGGAGATCATCCGGCGCGCCGGGGTGAAGATCGATTGACGGGTGTCCAGTCCGGTATGCGCCGGCCGTTGCGACGTCATCCCGACACGCCGTGTCCCGCCGTGTCGCGCATCGAGGTCGGCGCAGAGCGCGCGGTTGACGGCCGACTGGTGCTGCGCTTCGTCGTCGCCGGCGAGACTGGCGCGCTGCGCATACCGGCGGCAACCGCGCCGGCGCGCGCCGACGCGCTGTGGCGGCACACCTGCTTCGAGGCGTTCGTCCGGAAGCCGGCGGAAGCGTCCTACTATGAGTTTAATCTCGCGCCATCGAGACAATGGGCGGCCTATCGGTTCGACGATTACCGGCAGGGGATGCGCCTCGCGTCCGGGTTCGGCGCCCCCAGCATCGAGGTGCAAGCGGAGCCGGGCTGCTTCACGCTTCTCGCCACGCTGGAGATGGCGACGTTGCCGGGCGTCCCGCGCGACGAGCCGTGGCAGCTCGGTCTGTCGGCGGTGATCGAGGAGATGAGCGGACGCACGTCGTACTGGGCCCTGGCGCATCCGCCCGGCCGGCCGGACTTCCATCATGGCGATTGCTTTGCGATCGCGCTTGCCGCAGCGTGAGCCCATGAAATTCGGCATCGATCGGCTGCTCGACGAGCCCGGCCTGCGCGCGCCGCTCAAGGGCCGGCGCGTGGCGCTGCTCGCGCATCCCGCCTCGGTCACGCAGGACCTGACGCATGCGCTCGATGCCTTGGCCGCGTGCGGCGATGTGCGGCTCACCGCCGCGTTCGGTCCGCAGCACGGGCTGCGCGGCGACAAGCAGGACAACATGATCGAGTCGCCGGACTTCCACGATCCGGTCCATGGCATCCCGGTGTTCAGCCTGTATGGGCAGGTGCGCAAGCCCACCGATGCGATGATGGACACGTTCGACGTGATCCTGGTCGACCTGCAGGACCTGGGCTGCCGCATCTACACGTTCATCACGACACTGCGTTACGTGCTGGAAGCGGCAGCGAAGCATCGGAAGGACGTGTGGGTCCTGGACCGGCCTAACCCCGTCGGCCGGCCGGTCGAAGGCCTGAGGTTGCGTGCCGGGTGGGAGAGCTTTGTCGGCGCCGGACCGTTGCCGATGCGCCACGGGCTGACGCTCGGCGAGCTGGGTCTGTGGTTCATCGAAACCCTCAGGCTCGATGTCGAATATCGCATCGTCGAGATGCAGGGCTGGCAGCCCGACGCCGCCCCTGGTTTCGGCTGGCCGCTCCACGAACGCGCGTGGATCAATCCCAGTCCCAACGCGCCGAATCTATGGATGGCGCGCGCCTATGCGGGCACCGTGATGGTCGAGGGCACGACGCTGTCGGAGGGGCGCGGCACCACGCGGCCGCTGGAACTGTTCGGTGCACCCGATATCGATGCGCGGGCGCTCATGAAGGACATGGCTTCCCTGGCGCCGCAGTGGCTGCAAGGCTGCCGGCTGCGCGCGTGCTGGTTCGAGCCGACGTTCCACAAGCACGCGGGCAGGCTGTGCAGCGGCGTGCAGGTTCACGCCGAAGGTCCCGGCTACGATCACCAGGCGTTCAAGCCCTGGCGCGTGCAGGCGCTCGCCTTCAAGGCCATCCGACGGCTGTATCCAGACTATCCGCTGTGGCGCGATTTCGCCTACGAATACGAGCACGACAGGCGCGCCATCGACGTCATCAACGGCGGCCCGCTGTTGCGCGAGTGGGTGGACGATGCCGCCGCCACGCCGCAAGACCTGGATGCGCTGGCAATGCCCGATGAGCAGGACTGGTACGGTGGGCGTCGGAAGGTCCTGCGCTATTGAAACGTCCGGTCAGCTGTGAAGCGCACTCACTTCGCCCTGGCGCCCGTCGCCTTCACCACCTTGGCCCATTTCGCGGTTTCGTCCGCGAGCAGCCTGCCGAAATCGGCGGCCGATCCGGGAAGCGTTGCCGCGCCGAGCGCGGCGAACCGTGCCTTCATCGCCGGTTCCGCCAGCGCCGCGTTGAATTCCTTGTTGAGGGTTGCGACGATGGTCGCGGGCGTCCCCGCCGGCGTGCCGACTCCGAACCACGTCGAGGCCTCATAGCCCGGCACGAAGGTGCCGACGGTGGGCAGCTGCGGCAACACCTCCGAGCGTGCCGCCGTGGTCACGCCGAGCGCACGCAGCTTGCCGGCCTTGAGGTAGTCGTGCATGCCGATCGGCACCACGAACATCACCTGCACCTGACCCGCGATCAGGTCGGTGAGCGCGGGCGCCACGCCGCGATAGGGCACGTGCACCATGTCGACGCCGGTCAGCATCTTGAACAGCTCGGCGGTGAGGTGCGGCCCGGTGCCGTTGCCGGGCGACGCGTAGTTGATCTTGCCCGGGTTGGCCCTGGCGTAGGCGATGAACTCTGGGATCGAATTCGACGGCACCGCGGGATGGATCGCCATCACCTGCGGCATGCGGATCAGCCCCGCAACCGGCGCGATATCGCGGAGGACGTTGAAGCTGAGCCGCTCGTACAGCGTCGCGTTGATCGCGCTGGAGGGGCCGAGCATGATCAGCGTATAGCCGTCGGGCGGCGACTTGGCGGCGGCCTCGGTGCCGATATTGCTGCCGGCGCCGGGGCGGTTGTCGATCACGAGCGGCTGGCCCAGACGATCGGCAAGCCACTGGCCCAGCGGCCGCGCCACGAGGTCGGTCGGCCCGCCCGGTGGGAACGGCACGATCCAGCGAATCGGCCGCGACGGCCAGACCTGCGCGCGCGCGGCGCGAATGGCGGCGAAGGGCAGCGCCGCGGCGCCCACCCGAAGAACATCGCGGCGCGTGCGCTTCATCGCGGCCAACCTACTTCGCCTTGATGCCCGCCGCCTTGATCAGCGGCCACCAGCGGTCGATCTCGGCCTTGTGGTGGACGCCCAGCGCCTGCGGCGTCAACTGCTCGGCCGGCGGAATCGCATGGCCGAGGTCGGTGAAGCGCTTGCGCACGGTGGCGTCGGCGAACGCCGCTCGCACCGCGCCGTTCAGGCGCGCGATCACATCCTTCGGCGTGCCCTTCGGCGCCCACAGTCCGTGCCAGAAGGTGATCTGGTCGCCCGGCAAACCGCCTTCGGCGAGCGTCGGCACCTCCGGTGCACCGAACCAGCGCTTGTCGGCCAGAATGCCGAAGATGCGCACCTTGCCGGCGCGATACTGCTGCAAGGTTTGCGATGCTTCGAGGCAGCCGATATCGATCTGGCCGCCCACAAGATCCTGCAGGGCGGGCGCGCCGCCCTTGTACGGCACGATCGTGAACTTGGTGCCGCTCTTGTTCATGAAATCGATCAGGCAGACATGCGCGGCGCCGCCGATCCCGACACTGGCCGCCGAGACCTTGCCGGAGTTGGCCTTCATCCAGCTCACGAGGTCCTTGGTCGTCTTCGCCGGCAGTGCGGTCTTGCCGACGATCCAGAGATAGGACGTCGTCAACTGGATCACCGGCTCGAAGTCGTTGATGACGTGGTAGGGCGTCGTCATCGCCGCGGGCGCCCCGACATTCGACGACCATTGCCCGACATTGAGCGTGTAGCCGTCGGGCGCCGCGCGCGCGACGCGCGCTGCGCCGATGGTGCCGACGGCACCGCCGACGTTCTCGACCAGCACGGTCTGTCCGAGCGTGCCTTTCATGTGGCCGGCGATCACGCGCGCGACGGTGTCGGTCGGCCCGCCGGGCGGGAAGCCGACCACGATGGTGATCGTCTTCGATGGAAAGGCCTGCGCGTGGGCGGCGGCGACGCCGGCCGCGGTGACGGCCAATGCCATGGTCAGCGATGCGACGATGTGCATGTGTTTCCTTCCCCTGGATTGAAATTTGTTTTGTTGTTCCGGCACGCAAGAAATTGCACGGGAACCGACGGCCCGACAAGTCAGGGTCGCTGTCGCGCGATGCGACGTGGCGATGCAGTCCGCGGAGCCGGATCAGCCTGCTGCGACCGGCGCCAACAGCGGCGCGTCGCGCCCGATCCGGCGGAACTGCACTGCGCCGGCGATCTCAAATTCCGGTGTGCCGCTCTTCTGCGGCGGGCCTCAATGATATACTCGGGCGGTGCGACGCCGTCGGCCGGCCGGCGTCCTGCTTTCAGTATGCGAGGGGAGCCCATGCAGCTCACAGGCAAAACCGCGCTGGTGACCGGATCGACCAGTGGAATTGGACTGGGAATCGCAACCAGGCTGGCGGCCTCGGGGGCCAATATCGTGCTCAACGGCATGGGCGATGCGGCGGCTATCGAGGAGATCCGGTCGGGGCTTGCCCGCCAGCACAATGTCGGCGTCGCCTTCAACGGCGCCGATATCGCCGACGGCGACCAGATCGCCGCCATGATGGCGATGGCCGAGAAGGAGTTCGGTGGGATCGACATTCTGGTCAACAATGCCGGCATCCAGCACGTGGCGCCGATCGAGGAGTTCCCGGTCGAGAAATGGAACGCGATCATTGCCATCAACCTGTCGGGCGCGTTCCACACCACCCGGCTGGCGGTGCCCCGCATGAAGCAGAGGAGGTGGGGCCGCATCGTCAACATCGCCTCGGCGCACGCGCTGGTCGCTTCGCCGTTCAAGGCAGCCTATGTCGCCGCCAAACACGGCATCGCGGGCCTCACCAAGACGGTGGCGCTCGAAGTCGCGGAGCACGGCATCACGGTGAACGCGATCTGCCCGGGCTACGTGCTTACACCGCTGGTCGAGAAGCAGATTCCGGATACCGCCAAGGCGCGCGGCATTTCGGAGGAAGCGGTGGTGCGCGACGTGCTGCTGGCGGCGCAGTCGACCAAGCAGTTCGTCAAGGTCGGCGAGGTTGCGGCGCTGGCGGCTTTCCTGTGCAGCGACGAGGCCGCTTCCATCACCGGCACCATGCTGCCGATCGACGGCGGCTGGACCGCGCATTGAGTCCGCGCTATTCGCGGAACGCCTCGCCCAGCGACACCGTGGATTTGGCGGCCTTGGCGCGGCCGTTCGGCTTCGGCCGCGCGGTCACGACCACTGCCGGCGCCGCGACGCCGGCAGGAATCGATCCGGTCACGTCCGCGACCGGCGTGCGCTCCGGGAGCCGCGTTCCCTCCGCCACCGCCGCTTCGCAGGCCTTCGGCAGCTGCTGCATCTCGCTCGACAGGACGCGGTTGGCGGGCGGCAGCAGCCGCGCGGTGAGACGGAACGCCTCCATATTGGCCTTGCCGGTGTTCTCCACCACCCGATAGGGATTGCCGTACTCCACCCAGGTCGGCACGTATCCGGCCGCGGTCAGCCGCGCCTTGCCGTTCTCGGCGCGCGTCAGTTCGAGCAGCGCGATCAGTGCGGAGCGGCGCGGCGTGCCGACCTGCGCGGAGATGAAATTGCCGAGCGAGTAGAGGATCAGCCCCTCGCGGCCGTCGGCCGTGGTGACCTTCTCCCACGGCTGCACCACGTGCGGGTGCGCGCCGATGACCGCCGTGGCACCGGCCTCGATTGCCTCGCGCGCAAAGCGGCGCTCCTGCGCCGAGGGCTGGTGCGCGTACTCGTTGCCCCAGTGCGGCGTCAGGATCACGGCATCGAACACCGGGTCGGCGGCGAGGCGGCGGAGCTCCTCAAGCACCTCGGCGCGCGGCTCGCCGCGGCGGCCGTAGCAGCCGAGCACCTGGCCGTGCGGATCGGGCATGCCGTTCAGCCCGTAGGTGCAGGCAAGCCAGGCGATGTTGAATCCGCGCGCGCGGGTCATCGTGTTCCACGGCCGGTCGTGCTCGCTCTCGCCGCGGCGGCGCGTGCCGGTGAAGGCGATGTTGGCGTCCTCCAGCGCGTCGATGGTGCGGTCGATGCCGAGCGGTCCGCGATCGGCAGAATGGTTGTTGGCGGTGGAGAGCACGTGGAAGCCGCCGGCCTTGACCTCGGCGACGGCGGCGGGGTGGAAATTGAAGATCAGCACCATGTCCTCGCCGCCGGCATAGAAGCGGCGGTCATAGACGCGGGCGTCGCTCTTGCCGGCATCGCGCAGTTCGCGGCCGCCGATGGCGACGCCGCGCGCAGCCGGTCCTTCGAAATTGCCGTAGACAATATCGGTACGCTTGAAGACGTGGCCGACCGGCTCCCAGAAACGGGCGAAGCTGCCGCCCTTGGCGAGCGCCTGCTGCTGCAGATTGAAGTGGAACAGCAGGTCGCCGACGGCGGCGATGGTGATGCGCTCGCCGGCCGTGCAGGCGTCGCGGAAATAGATGCCGGCCGGCTGCGCCGGCGCCACGCCGCACGTGGCACCCAGCGCCAACAGGCACGCGACGGCGCGCCATCCAGCCACGGCCAACCCCCGGGTTTACCCTGCGTTAACCATAAATCTTAACGATTGGGGCGGCCAGGGGCGCCGTGGATCAAGCCGGCTTCAATCGGCGCTTTCCAGCCGCAAGTTGCCGTCGAGTGACAGCGAGGCCGCGATTTCCGCCGGCAGGCGTTCGTTGCGCTGCCGCAACCGCTCCAGGAGCCGCGGTTGCACGGTGATCACCCGGACATTGCGGGCGTCGAAGGCGGGCGAGCCGGCGCGGGCCAGCGCGCCGATGAGGTCGAGCCGGCGCTGCTCGGCCGGCTGCTCCTGGTAGGCCAGCACCGCGTTGATGGTTTCCGCCGTGAGCAGGATGCGGCCCTGGGGCAGCGGCCGGATGGTCGAAGGCGGCGGCAGATGAGTCCGGATCGGCGGCGGTTCGAGTGTCTCCCCGATCGCCGGCGGGCGGGTCGCCAGCGGGCTCAGGTGCAGCGCGATATCGACGCCGACGGCAGCGATCGCGAGCGTGGCGAGCGCCGAGGTGGCGATCGCCAGCCGCGGCCGCGGCAGCAGCCACTCGACGACCGCCGCGAATCCGCGCCCGCGCGGTTGCGGCGGCGGCGTGTCCAGCGCCATGGCGCGTTGCAGCGCATCGGCCGGCGGTGCCTCCCGCCGGGCGGCCAGTTGGTCGAGCCAGGCGACGGCTGCGATCAGCTCGTCGCGCCGCTCCGGCGAATGCACCAGTTCGCGCTCGAAATCGGCGCGGGCAGCGGCGTCCAGGGTGCCGTCGAGATAGGCGGCAAGCCGGAGCGCCTCCTCGGCCGGGCCACGGTCGGGACCGGTGGAAGCCGGATCGCCGTCCACCAGCGCGCGCAGCCGCTGCGACAAGGCTCGCCCCTCCTCGGGCGTCAGCGAGCCTGCTTCGCCGGCCTCCGCCCGTCCGATGAGGCGCTCTATGATCGGTTCCATCGACATTGCCGCCGCCACTCCTCCAAAAGCCGTCAGACGGACAGGCGCAGACTTTTTATCGCGGGGTGTTCGCGCAGCGCCTGGCGCAACAGGCGGTCGGCCTGCTGGCGCAAGGCGTAGATGTCGGTTGCCGGACGCCCCATCCGGCGGGCAATGTCGCGCGGCGCCGGCGCCGGGTCCTCGGCCATCACGTGCTGAAGATAGAGACGGACGTCGCCCGGCAATTGCGCGATTGCCGCCCGCAGGGCGCCCGACGCCTGCGCCAGGGTGTCCTCGTGCTGGCGGGCGGTGGCCTCCTCTTCGGGGGTCGCCCGGTCGTCGGCGACTTCGAGCGGGTCATCCGCCGGGTTGGCAGCCACCGACATCGATACCATCCGCGGCCGGTCGTCATCGCCGGTCTTGAAATTCGCCGGCAGGGCGGCCCGGACCGCCTTTTCCGCCGCCGCAACCGCCTCCGGGCCGTCGACCGCGATGCCCTGGCCGCGCACCGCCGCAACGAGCTGCTCGGGCGGGCATTCCTCCCAGTAGCGTTGGCGGAAGACCTCCTGCTCCAGCGCGGGCAGCCGCTGGATGGCGGCCGGCAGGCGCCGCCGCGGCACGTCCCTGCGCAACAGGTCGACGCACAGGTTGTTGACGATGCGCAGCACGAAGCCGCCGAAACTGCCCTGCCCGTCATACGCCAGGATGCGGCGGTAGCCGTTCTCGATCAGCGCCATGACCACGTCGTGGTAGATGTCGCGCTCGCGTCCGGCTTCGGCAGCGGCGGGAAAATACCGCGTGATGATGCGGGTGATGTCGCGCTTGAAGAAATGCTCGAACGCCCGCCACCCGCGGTCCGGCGCGTCCACCAGGAGCCGCGCGACGCGCTGGCACAGCACATCCCGCAAGACCAGGCGCAGATAGGCGGACAGCGTGGCGCGGCCGTCGAATGCGCGCAGCAGCGCAAAGTCATTGGCGCGCAGCTGCGCCATGACGGCCACATACTCGTCCTTTGCCTGTGCTCCCGGAAACGCGATGCAGCACGCGGCATAGACGTCGGACTGGCACTGCTGCACGAACTGCGCCCATGCGCCCGGCCTGCCCGCGAGCACCGCGCGCAACATGTCGAGATCGGCTGCGCCTGGCCGTGGTGTACCGCTGACCATTGGTCCCCGGAAGCTCATGGGGCGGAAGGCGGGCGGGACGATGGGATGCCTTCGCCGGAACGCGAGGGCGATTCCCGTTCGCTCCCGGCGGCGATTATACGGATTTTGCCTTCGCCGTCGCCCCGGGCGTCGACCCCCGGCTTGGCGTTCCCACAGCCTCGGGCGCCGCGGGCCCCCTGCAAAATTCGCGCACCTTGTCCGTCTGATCGGGCAGCAACCCATCGGGGGGAGACGCTGTCATGCTGAGCTTTGCCAAACTCGCCAATCTCGCCGGCTACCTGTTCCTGGCGCTCGGGCTCACGCTCGCCAATGCGCGGCTGGTGTTCGAGCTGGATCCCGCCCGGGATGTGCTGGGACGCACCGGCTTCTACCTCGCCGCCGTCAGCGCCGTGCTCTTCCTGGTCGGGCTGATCGCACTGTTCGCCGGCTGGATCGGCGCGCGCGCGCCGGGCGGGGCCCCCTCGCCGTCGCCGGCGGAGTGACTGCGAAAATTCCAAGGCGTGTCCGTCTGACCGGGCATGCCATCCAACCCCGATCACGCGTTATTACGGACATCGCCATGCGAAAGCTTCTGACTGCGCTTCTCATCGTCATCGCCGCCATCGTGCTCGGCGGCGTAACCGGCGCGCTGCGTCCTGAGACCGCCGTCGCCGCCTATCTCGGCATCGTCGCGCTCGGCAGCACGGCCCTGATCCTCACCTCCCGGCCGTCATTCGCGCCGGTAGGCAGCGTTGCCGGCCGGAAGGACCGCGCCGTCCGTCACGGCGTGGTCGTGCGCGCCGCTGCTGGCGCCCGCGCCTGATCGCGCCACCGCCGCACGGGAGAGCCGCCATGAATTTGCTCACGATCGCAGTCGGCCTCACCTTCGCGATCACCGCGCTCGGCGCCGGGTTCGGGATCATCGCCGGCCATATCGCGGTCGCCGTGTACCTGATCCTGATCGCGCTGGCCGGCGCAACCAGCGTATGGGTGGCCGACGGAGGACGCACCGCCGGCGGCCGCCGGCGCGCCTGAGTTCATCGCGTGCCGTCACCCGGCGCTGCCGCGGAGGCATCCCAATGAAATCGATCGTCGTCGCGCTGAGCCTGCTGCTTGCGACCGTCACCGCCGGCGTCGCCATCGGTGCGGCGCTTGCCGGGGCTGAGCGGCAGGGGGCGTGTCAGCTGGCTTCCGCCAGCATGACGGCACCGTGCGCCACCACGGTATTGCGACCGCGGCGCTTGGCGGCATAGAGCGCGATGTCGGCGGCCTCGATCAGGTGCTCGGCGTCCTGACCGACGCCGGGAACGAGCGAGGCGACGCCGACGCTGATCGTGACTTGGCCGCACGGCGACGACGCGTGCGCGATGCAGAGCTCTTCGACCGCGCGCCGCAGGGTCTCGCCGACCTTCATTGCGGCTTCGACGTCGGCGCCCGGCAGCAGCAGCGCGAACTCCTCGCCACCGTAGCGCGCGGGCATGTCGTCGGCGCCGGCGGCTGCATCCTGGAGCAGCTTGCCAATCCGGCGCAGGCAGACATCGCCTTCGACATGGCCATAGCGGTCGTTGAAGAGCTTGAAGTGATCGACGTCGATCATGACCAGGCCGACCTGACGGCCGAGCTTGGCGGCGCGCTGCCATTCGGCGGCAAGCCGCGAATCGAAGCCACGCCGGTTGGCAAGGCCGGACAGGGCGTCGCTGGTCGCAAGCTCCTGGAGGTGGCTGTTGGCTGCGCGCAACTGCTGCTCGCGCTCGGCAAGCCGCTGCGCCATGTCGTTGAGTGCGGCGGTGAGCGGCGCAAATTCCTTGGCCCAGGCGGCACGTTCGGCGCGCGCGCGCAAGTCGCCGCGGCCGAACCGTTCGGCGGTGCGCGCCAGCGACCGGATAGGGTCGACGATCAGACGCTCGCCGCCGAACCACGCGACCATCAGGACGAGCAGCCCGAAGAAGAACAGCTGCATATAAGCGAGCGCGATCTCGCGGTCGACGCGCTGGAGCACCTCGGCTTCGTTGAGCCCGACCAGCAGGCGGACATCACTTCCCGGCACGCGCTGGAATCCGAAGATGCGGCGGATGCCGTCGACCCCATCGGCGCGGACGGTACCCTCTTCCCTGGCGCCGAGCGCCTGGTAGAGGGCGGTCCAATCGATGCGCCTGCCGAGCCAGTCGGCCATTCCGGCGTCGCCGGCCAGGATCGTGCCGCTGCCGTCGACCAGCAGCACGGTGGAGCCCGCCCGGCGTTCCAGCGAACCGACCAGCCGCCCGATCCACGCCAGGTCCACCGATGCCAGCACGGCGCCTTCGACGTTCTTGTCGATCGCCTGGGTCGGATAGATAGCGATCACGGCCGGCGATCGCCGCAGCCGTCCGACGAGATAGTCGCTCACCACGAAGTCGCGGGTCTCCTGCGCCAGGCGGTAATAGGCGCGATCCGAAACATCGACGCCGACCGCGTTCGCGGTGGTCGAGCATTTGATGCGGCCGTCCGGACCGACGATCGACATGCCGTTGACCCACGGCATTCCGGCCGCCAGGTCGGCGAGATAGAAATTGCAGGTGGTTCCGTTCGCCAGCATCCCGACATGGGCGCGCGCCATCACCTGAAGCATGGCCCTGGCCGTGGCGATGATTTCGCGCTGGCCTTCGGCACCGCGGCGTGTCAGATCGAGCGCCTCGGCGGCGGCATCGTCGATGCGCTCAGTGCGCGTCGTTTCGAGCAGGCGGACGCGGTCGAGCATCAGCGGCACGACCGCCAGCAGGGCCAGGATCACCAGCCGCGCACGGATGCTGAGGATCGGCTTGCTGATCTTCGCCGTGCTATGGGAACGACCCGACGCGTCCATGCGGAAAACCCCACCACCCGTACCGACTCTATCAGGCGGGCATGAAGGGGCCTTTGGCGCGAACGCTAAAGTTTTAGGGATATGCGACGCATGAGTGCGCCGGCGAGGATCGTCGACATCGCAGGCCGGCTCGCCGCCGTACGCGAGGAGATTGCGCGCGCCTGCCGCGACGCCGGCCGGGACGCTGGGTCAGTGACCCTGGTGGCGGTGTCCAAGACCTTCGGCGCCGAAGCGATCGAGACGGCCATCGCGGCGGGGCAGCGGGTGTTCGGCGAGAACCGGGTACAGGAGGCCAGGGCCAAATGGCCGCCACTGCGCGCGCGTCATCCCGGGACCGCGCTGCACCTGGTCGGGCCGCTGCAATCCAATAAGGCCCGGGAAGCGGTCGCCTTGTTCGATGCGATTCATTCCTTGGATCGTCCGAGCTTGGCTGAGGCGCTGGCCAGGGAGATAGCCCGGCAGGAGCGTTCACCACTTCTGTTTGTGGAGCTCAATACCGGCGGCGAGCCGCAGAAAGCCGGTGTCCTACCTGAGAATGCCGATTCATTTATTCGTCAATGCATTGAGATACATAGGCTTCCGGTCGCGGGCCTGATGTGCCTGCCGCCCGTCGGCGAAGCGCCGGCACCGCATTTCGCGCTGACGGCGAAGATCGCCCGCCGCAATGGATTGAATCTCCTGTCAATGGGCATGAGCGGGGACTTCGCCGCCGCCATCGCCATGGGTGCGACCCACGTGCGCATTGGCACCGCCATTTTCGGGGAGCGGGGCTAGAACTGAATCATAATTGTCGTCTTTGGCCCGAGCTGCGCCAGCAGTCTTCGTAGCGCCGCCGCCGGCATCGCCACGCATCCCGCGGTCGGACCGCGGTCGGAGCGCGCCACATGCAGGAACACGGCGCTGCCCCGGCCGGCGACCCGCGGGCGGGTGTTGTGGTCGATCTCGACGACGAGGTCGTAGAGGCGGTCGTCGCGCCAGAGCCGGTCGCCTGGCTCATTGGCCGACCGTCGGAACGGACGGTTGTAGCGGCGATCGCGCGGGTCCTCGCACCAGGCGAGGTCGCGGGTGATCCGGGTCGCCGGCAAGGCTGTCTGCGGGCGGGGCCCGCGGTCGGCCCGCCACCACAGCCGCAAGGGTCGAAACCGCCCTGCCGGCGTGGCGCCGTCTCCCTCCCGCTTGTTGGCTCGGATACCGGTGCGGCCCAGCACCACTGCAATCTGCCGGCCGCCGGCGATCAGAATGCCGCGACTGCGACTGCCGGGGCGGCTGCGCACCCTGATATCGCCCAGAAAATGTCGATGCGACGGGCGCATCCTGCGGTTCCTCAATTCCGTATAAGCGGTAACTGTCGCTTGCTCTTTTACGCCTGAATGCTCTATTTCGCGCAAATGCCGGTGCCGCGCGCGAGCCGCCCTGGGCCACCTTGATGACCAATGCCCGCAAGATCCTGATTGTCGACGACGACGCGGAGCTGCGCGATGCGCTGGTCGAGCAGCTTGCGTTGCACGAGGAATTCCAGGCGACCGCGGTCGAGAACGGATCGAAGGGCGTGCAGGCCGCCAAGGCCGGCCAGATCGACCTCGTGATCATGGACGTAGGCTTGCCCGACATCGACGGCCGCGAGGCGGTGCGCATCCTGCGCAAGAATGGCTTCAAGGCGCCGATCATCATGCTGACCGGCCACGACACCGATTCCGACACGATTCTGGGGCTTGAGTCCGGCGCCAATGACTACGTCACCAAGCCGTTCCGCTTTGCGGTGCTGCTGGCGCGCATCCGCGCGCAACTGCGCCAGCACGAGGCCAGCGAGGACGCGGTCTTCACCATCGGGCCGTATACCTTCCGGCCTAGCGCCAAGGTGCTGCTCAATGCCAAGGGCGGCAAGGTGCGGCTGACCGAGAAGGAAACCGCCATCCTGCGCTACCTTTACCGCGCCGGACAGCGTCCGGTGTCGCGCGAGACCCTGTTGCAGGAGGTGTGGGGCTACAATTCCGGCGTCACCACCCACACCCTCGAAACCCACATCTACCGATTGCGGCAGAAGGTCGAGAAGGATGCCGCGACCCCCGCCATCCTGGTCACCGAAGCGGGCGGCTATAAGTTGGTACCGTGACGCATATGCCCCGACCATGGGACCCGGCTTCGGATAGGATCATGCGCAAAGCGCACGACGATCCATGACCATTGAGGACGACATCGCCTTCTTCGAGCGGGTGCCGACCTTCGGCATTCTCGGCCGCGCCGCCTTGCGCATCCTCGCGATCGGCGCCGAGAGCCGCTACGTGCATTCCGGTGAGGTGTTGTTCAATGCCGGCGATCCGGCCGATTCGGGTTTCGTGATCCAGGAAGGCGCCTTCAGCCTGACCGCGCGTCCCGCCGAGGGCGGCGACAGCATCGTGGTCGGGCGCGGGACGCTGATCGGCGAACTGGCCTTGCTGACCGAAACCGTGCGGCCGGTGACCGCCACCGCCAGCGAACCGTCAACGGTGCTGCGCATCCCGCGCACCTTGTTCCTGAAGATGCTGGAAGGCTACCCGGACGCGGCCCGCAAGCTGCGCGACAACCTCGCCTCCCGTGCCGACCAGTCCACCCGCGACATCTACGGCGTGCGCACCATCCTCGACAGCGACGGGCGGGGGTAGCCAGGGCAAAGCGAGCCGGGACACGAGGGTTCACACATCCAATACCGCCGTCACCGGCACGTGGTCGGACGGTCGCTTGTCGCCACGGTAGCGTTTGGCGATGCTCAATTCGGCGACCCGGTCGGCGAGCGCCGGCGACGTCCAGACGTGATCGAGGCGGCGGCCGCGGTCGGCGGTTTCCCAGTCCAGCGCGCGATAGCTCCACCAGGTGTAGAGCTTGGCCGGCTCCGGCGTATGCACGCGCATGACGTCCACCCAACCGCCGGACGTCTGCGCGGCCTGGAGCTTCTCGCATTCCACCGGCGTGTGCGACACGACCCGAAGCATTTGCTTGTGACTCCAGACATCGTGCTCGAGCGGCGCTACGTTGAGGTCGCCGACCAGGATCATCCGGTCCGACCCGTTGCAGCGCAGCGCGGCGCAGTCGCGCATCTCGTCCAGGAACGACAGCTTGTGCTCGAATTTGGGGTTGACGGACGGATCGGGGATATCGCCGCCGGCGGGCACATAGAAATTGTGCAGCGTGATCGGATCGCGCAGGCCTGCACGCTCGCCGAGCGTCACCGAGACGTGCCGGCAGTCGGATTTGGCGCAGAAGTCCCGCTTGGCCGTCGCTTCGAACGGCAGCCGCGAGACTACGACTACCCCGTGATAGCCCTTCTGGCCGTTGAGGGCGACGTGTTCATAGCCCAGCCGCCGGAACCGCTTGAGCGGAAACCTGTCGTCCGGGCACTTCGTTTCCTGCAGGCACAGCAGGTCCGGCCGCGTCGCCTTGATGAACTTGGCGACGAGATCGATGCGCAGCCGCACCGAATTGATGTTCCAGGTGGTGACGGAGAGACGCATGCGTGCCGATCGGGCGGTCGTTTCAACTGCGGCCGAGCAGCTCTATCAAGACGCGCATGCCCGGGACAAGCCCGGGCACGCGGTGGTCGGGATCGCCTTGTGAATGGCGTCAGCGCGCCGTCACTGGTCGCGGCGGTAGTCGGTGTAGTCGATCTTGAACAGGCTCGGATCGGGACGCCGGCTCGAATCGAGGTTGGACACCGCGATGGTGGTGTCGAAGCCCTGCGGGTCGGTCACCACCCACTGCCGCAGCTCCAGGCTCTTGGCGTCGAACATCATCATCAGGCGGCTGGTGCCGATCAGCGCCTGCTTTTCTTCGACGACGATGGAGATGAACAGCTCGTCCGCGGCGACGGCGGTGACATGGGTATCGCGCATCAGGTCGATGCGATCCTGGAGCAGGAAGCGCAGCGGGGTCTGCGACAGCGGGTAGAGATCCTGGGTCGCCAGCCGGCGGTCGCGCACCACCACCGACGAGCCGTCGGCGATGATGTCGATCGGGCTTGGCGGGTCGTATTCGAAACGGACCTTGCCGGGCTTCTGAAGATAGAACTGGCCGCTGGCGCGACGCCCGTCCGCACCCATCTGTGCGAAGGTGCCGGACATCACGTGCACGCGCGACAGATAGGCGCTCACCCGGTCGACCATCGCGCGCTGGCGCGCATCGAAATTGGTCACGGTACGGGCCGAGGGCGGTGCCGATGGGGCGCCGCCCAGGAATGACGGCAGCCAGGATGGACCGCTCGGCTGCGGCGCCTGCGCACCGGGGCGAGCGGGTGCCGAGGGCGGCGGGGGCACCGCACCGCTGCGCGGCTGCGGAGCGGGCGTCGGGAGCGGCACCTGTGCCGCCGCCACGGCAGCGGTCGCCAGCAGTCCTGCAAGAACGGTTGAAACGAGTGCTGTCTGGCGTTTGCCAGTCATTTTTTTCCCTCTCCGCCTACACCGGGCCCCGCCGGAGCATTAGCCGCCGCCTGTGGCGACATCGCGGCCACAGACTCATAGTCTAGTCTATCCCTGGCCGGCCGTGTGGATCAATTTCGGGGAAGCGAAAGGCTCGGGCCGGAGATTACTCAATACCGCCCCTCGTGCTCCTCGCCCACCAGGATTTCACGCTTGCCGGCATGGTTGGCGGGCCCGACCACGCCCTCGTGCTCCATGCGCTCCATCAGCGACGCCGCCCGATTGTAGCCGATCTGCAAGCGGCGCTGGATGTAGCTGGTGGAAGCCTTCTTGTCGCGCAGCACGACCTGCACCGCCTGTTGATACAGGTCGGTGGCGTCGCCGGTCGCGCCCATCGAGGTGGCGTCGAAAATCGGGTTGCCGTCCTCGTCCACCTCCTCGTCGGCGGCGGTGACTGCTTCCAGGTATTGCGGGGTGCCCTGCGCCTTCAGGTGGCGGACGACCTTCTCGACCTCCTCGTCGGAGACGAACGGACCGTGCACGCGGCTGATCCGCCCGCCGCCGGCCATATAGAGCATGTCGCCCTGGCCGAGCAGCTGCTCGGCGCCCTGCTCGCCCAGGATGGTGCGGCTGTCGATCTTGGAAGTGACCTGAAACGAGATGCGGGTCGGAAAATTCGCCTTGATGGTGCCGGTGATGACGTCGACCGACGGCCGTTGCGTGGCGAGAATCACGTGCAGGCCCGCCGCGCGCGCCATCTGGGCGAGCCGCTGCACCGCACCTTCGATGTCCTTGCCGGCGACCATCATCAGGTCGGCCATCTCGTCCACGATGATCACGATGAAGGGCAGGGGCTCGAGATCGAGCTCCTCCTCCTCGTAGATCGCCTCGCCCGATTCCTTGTCATAGCCGGTGTGGACGGTGCGGGAGAGCTTCTCGCCCTTCGACTTGGCCTCGACCACGCGCGAATTATAGCCGTCGATGTTGCGCACGCCGAGCTTCGACATCTTCTTGTAGCGCTCTTCCATCTCGCGCACCGCCCATTTTAGCGCGACCACCGCCTTCTTGGGGTCGGTAACGACCGGCGTGAGCAGATGCGGGATGGCGTCGTAGACCGACAGCTCCAGCATCTTGGGATCGACCATGATCAGCCGGCATTGGTCCGGCGTCAGCCGGTACAGCAGGCTCAGGATCATGGTGTTGATGGCGACCGATTTGCCGGAACCGGTGGTGCCGGCGATGAGCAGATGCGGCATGCGCGCCAGATCGACGATCACGGGTTCGCCGCCGATGGTCTTGCCGAGGCAGAGCGGCAGCTTGGCGGCGGTCTCGGTGTAGTCCCGGGACGCCAGCAGCTCGCGCAGATACACCTTCTCGCGCGAGGGATTGGGCAGCTCGATACCGATGGCGTTGCGGCCCGACACCACCGCGACGCGCGCAGACAATGCGCTCATGGAACGCGCGATGTCGTCGGCCAGGCCGATCACGCGCGACGACTTGATGCCGGGCGCCGGCTCCAGTTCATAGAGCGTGACCACCGGTCCCGGCCGCGCATTGATGATCTCGCCGCGCACGCCGAAATCGCCGAGCACGCCTTCGAGCGCAGTGGCGTTCTCCTGGATGATGTCGTTGGAGAGCGTGGTGCGCTCGCGCGCCTTCTGCGCGGCCAGGAGGTCGAGCGCGGGCAGCACGTAGCCGCCGCTCGCGCGCCGCGGCTTGGGCGCCGGCGCCGCGCGCGGCTTGCGCGCACGGGGCGGAGCCCCGTCGTCGTCCGCAGGCGCGGTATCCGGCGCGTCCTCCATTTCCAGCTCGCGCAGGGCGGTCTGGTAGCCCTCGAAGCGCGGCTCGACGCGGCCGCGCGGCATTGGCGTCGGCTCGCGGAACGTGATGCGGTGGGTCCTGCGGCGCTCGTACCAGCGCGCGATCCGGGCCTTCAGGCTCAGGAAGCCGTGCACGATGAATCCGAGCGAGATCGAACCGCGCGTCTCGCGCTCGCTCTGCTCGCCGCCGTCGGCGTCCTTGCGCTCGTTGTCACGGGCGCGCGGCGCGGCGGTTTCGGCACGCTCGCGCCAGCCGAAGCCCAGTGTCAGCGCGACGGCCACTACGGCGCCCGCGCCGGTCACGATCCCCATGATGAGACGAACGAGGCCAAGCAGATCGCTGCCCACCAACCAGACCGACAGCCGCAGCAGGGCGTCGCCGGTCACGCCGCCGAGCCCGGCCGGCAGCGGCCAGGCCGCGGTCCGCGGCAGGCAAGCGGCGAAGCTTGCGGCCAGTAGCACGGCGGCGAGCCAGGCCAGCAGGCGGAGCCGCTCGCGATGAAGCACGCGGTGGGTCGCGAGCCGCCAGCCCCAGACCGCGATCGGCAGCACCAGGACGACCGCGCCGGCGCCGAACAGCTGCATTGCCAGGTCAGCGACGATCGCGCCGCCGAAGCCGAGCAGATTGCGCACCGGCGCATTGGTGGCGTGACTGAGGGACGGGTCCTGCACCGACCAGGAGGCGAGGGCGGCCGCCAGCAGCATCGCCAGCACGATCAGCGACAGCCCGGCCAGTTCGCGCAGCCGGCGGCGCAGCGCCTCGCGCAGGCTGTCGGAGAGGCTCAGGCTGTCGAAACCGCGGTCGAGCGCCGACATGGAGTTCCTTGCGCTCCTAGCTCAGCACCGCGACCAGGCGGTGCAGCGCCTCGGCCGTGGTGTCGCGATCCTGCACAATGGCGACGCGGATATAGCCGGCGCCGGGGTTGGAGCCGTCGGCCTGTTCGCGGGCGAGGTAGCTGCCGGGGATGACGCGTAGCCCGGCCTCCTTCCAGAGGCGGACGGTCACCGCTTCATCGCCGCCATGCGCCGACACGTCGAGCCACAGCAGGAAGCCGCCGGCCGGGCGGCGATAGCCGTAGCGGTTGCCGATGATCTGGTCCGCGAGCTCGAATTTCTGGATGTAGAGCCGGCGACTGTCCTCGACGTGCGTTTCGTCCGCATAGGCGGCGATCGCCACCCGTTGGGCCGGCACCGGCACTTGCGGCGAGGAGACGTTGCGCAATTCGAGGAAGCGGGTGAGGAACTTGCGGTCGCCGGCGGCAAAGCCGACCCGCAGGCCGGGCAGGTTCGAGCGCTTGGACAGCGACTGGAACACCACGACGTTCTCGAAATCGCGTCCGGCGTATTCCAGCATGCTGGGCGGCGGTGCCTGCGTATAGATCTCGGAGTAGCACTCGTCCGAGAACACCAGGAAGCCGAAGCGGCGCGCAAGTTCGGCCAGGCGCTTGAGATAGGCCGGGCTCGCCACCGAGCCCTGCGGGTTGGCGGGTGAGGCGAGGTAGAACGCCACGGTGCGCGCCAGGAGGTCGTCGGACAGCGAATCGAGGTCGGGCAGGAAGCCGGTGGCCGCGGTGGCCGGCAGATAGACCGCCTCGCAATGCGCGGCGACCGCGCCGGCCTCATAGGCACCGTAGAACGGATTCGGCATCAGCACCGCCGGTCGCCCGGCGCGGCCGGCGACCCAACGCTCCGCCGCGATGCCGGCGAGGAAGAGGCCCTCGCGCGAACCGTTCAGGATCAGCACCTCGGTGGCCGGGTCGACAGGCCGCGGCAGCGCGAAGCGCCGGCCGAGCCAGGCCGCGGCAGCGGCGCAGAACTCGTCGAGCCCCTTGTTCATGGGGTACTTGCCGAACTCGTCCAGGCAGGACGCCAGCACCGGACCGACGAACGACGGCACGCCGTGCTGCGGCTCGCCGACCGCCAGGCTGATCGGGGGCTTGCCTGGCGCGGTCGCCCCCAGGAGCTCGCGCTGCCGCACGAACGGCGAGCGCATGGCAAGCGACCCGGCGGACAATGCGGCAGGGCCGGCGGGGAAGGGCGACGGGTGGCGTTCGGCGGGGGTCATGTACATCGGTAAAGCGGCGCGCGCACCGCCGCACAAGGGATTTCGTAACCTTAGGGGGGCGGGGTTAAGGCGCGATTAACCAATGGCGGGCGGTCCATCCAACAGACCACGATGGCCGTCTCGGGACACTGCCCTCGGGCCCATCGGCGTTCCTTGAAGAAGTAGCCTCTGGAAGCTACATTTATGGCATGCGCTCGGTCGGATTGAAGCTGCTCAAGAACAAGCTCAGCGAATATGTCCGGCTCGCTGCCGCTGGCGAAACCGTGCTGGTGACCGACCGCAATCGCGTGGTTGCGGAGATCGTGCCGCCGCAGGAGGGCCGCGCTGCGCAACTCGCAGACGCGTTCCAAGCCGAAGGCGTGCGCGAGGGCTGGCTGGCGCCGGCGAAGGTGCGTCCGGGCAAGCCGCCGCCGCGCAGGCCGATCGCTCCATTCGACGAGCTGATGGACGAGCTGGAGCGCGATCGCGAGGGTCGGTGATCTATCTCGATACCTCGGTCGCGCTCGCGCACCTCTTTGCGGACAGCAACGCCCCACCCCCGGGCTTGTGGCGCCACTCGCTGATCTCAAGCCGCCTGCTCGAATACGAGATGTGGACTCGTATGCATGCCCGCGGGGCTGGGCGTTCGCACGGCGAAGAAGCGCGCGCCTTGATCAACCGCGTCAGCTTGCTCGAACTGACGCCGACGGTACTGGCGCGAGCGCTGGAACCGTTCCCGGTGCCGGTGCGGACCCTCGATGCGCTGCACCTTGCATCGATCGAATTCCTGCGCGGGCGGGGGCAGCCGGTCGAACTGGCGAGCTACGACCAGCGGCTGGTGGCGGCAGGTCGGGCGCTTGGGCTTTCGGTGTTCACGCTCTGAGGTCGTTCTCGGCGCGGCGCCACGCCGCCGATCGCCCGCGCGGCCCGTCGCGATCTTTGCGCGGCCGCCATCGACATAAACCTTTGTCATGCGCCTGCGACCGGCGCACAGGCCCGGCGGCCGATCCGGCCGACAGCAAAAGCCCCGGCTTTCGCCGGGGCCAGTTGCAGGGAAGCCAAAGCGGTTGCCGGCTGTGCTCAGTAGCGAGCGACCACCGCGCCGCCGCCCCAGCGATAGTTGATGCCGACCTTCACGAGATGCATGTGCTGGCGGAAGCGATTGTCCTCGCACTGCACCACCGCGACGAAGCAGATCGCCTCGGTGCGGATGCCGAACCGCGTGTAGTTGTACTCGACCTTGGCGGACCAGTTGTTGCCGAAGGCGTGCTCGATGCCGGCGCCCGCCATCAGCCCCAGCCGGATGAACTGATCGGTCTGCTGGGTGACGATCCCGGTGGGGCCGGCGATGAAATGCCGCTCGTGGATGAAGCCGACGCCGGTCTTGTAGTAGAGCAGGGTCCGGTTGAACGCCCAACCGGTCCGGAACGCGAAGCTGCCGACAATGTCCGCCTCGGTGCCGTAGGTGACCGCGGCCGTGCCGGTACCGACGGTGACCGATCCGTCGAGGTCGGCCCAGGCGGCCTGTCCTTCGACGCCGATCACCCATTGATTGTACTGCACCTGGCAGCCGACCTGCCCACCGACCAGGAAGCCGTCGATGTCGTGTTCGCGATCGATGAATTCGAAGCCGTTGCCGCTGTACCAGCGCTTGTTGGCCCAGGCGCCGCCGCCGTGGACGCCGACATAGCAGCCGGTCCAGGTGAAGATGGCGACTGCCGGCGGCGCTGCCTTGACCGGCATATCGGCCGCGAGCGAAGGTTGTACGGCGAGAACAGCTGCACCGATTCCTGCCAGAATGATCTGCTTGAGCATTGTATCCCCCCAAAGCTCGCAAATTGTCTGAGAAGACTATCGGAGCGGTCTGGCCCGGGACTAGTGCACAAGAGCAACACTGCTCAATTATTAGACGGCCGCCGGGCGCGGCTGGTCGGGAAATCTGTGGGAAAAAGGTAGGGGGCCCTGGATCGCTCCAGGGCCCCCCCGACGGCAAGGGCGGTGCCGGGTATCCGCCCTAACCGTATCGCGTCGGAGAGGACTACGTCGGAGAGGACTACATCGTGTAGGCGCGTTCCCCGTGCTCGGTGAGGTCGAGGCCCTCGCGCTCCTGCTCGACCGAGACCCGCAGCCCGACCAGGATGTCCACCACCTTGTAGAGGATGAACGAGCCGACACCCGACCACACCAGCGTCAGCAGCACGGCCTTGGTCTGCGCCAGCAGCTGGGTGCCAAGTTCGTACTCCGCGATCTTGCCGGCCGCATAATCCATGATGCCGGAACCGCCGAGCGCGGGATTGACCAGGATGCCCGTCAGGATGGCGCCGATGATGCCGCCGATGCAGTGCACGCCGAACACGTCGAGCGCGTCGTCGTAGCCCAGCATGTTCTTGATCGTGGTGCAGAAGACAAGGCACACCACGCCCGCGATGAGGCCGAGCACCAGCGCGCCCATCGGACCCGCGAAGCCGGCGGCAGGCGTGACGGCGACCAGGCCGGCGATGCAGCCCGACAGCGCGCCGAGCAGCGAGGCTTTGCCCTTGATCAGCCATTCGGCGAACATCCACGACAGCGCCGCGGCCGCGGTGGCGACGAAGGAATTGATCATCGCGATGCCGGCGCTGGCGCCGCTGGCTTCGAGCGCCGAGCCGGCATTGAACCCGAACCAGCCGACCCACAGCAGCGAGGCGCCGATCAGGGTCATGACCAGCGAGTGTGGCGGCATCAGCTCCTTGCCGTAGCCGGTGCGGCGGCCGATCATGATCGCGCCGACGAGGCCCGCGATGCCGGCATTGATGTGCACCACGGTGCCGCCGGCGAAGTCGATGGCGCCCCACTGGAAGATCAGGCCGGAGTCGGCGTTGACCGCGTCAAGCTTGGCCTGAAGCTCGGCCTTGGTGGCGGCGGTTGCTCCAGCCAGCGCCTTGGCGGCTTCGGTGATCGCGTCCGGGCCGGCCCAGTACCAGACCATGTGCGCGATCGGGAAGTAGATGAAGGTCACCCACAGCGGCACGAACAATGCGACCGCGGAAAACTTGATGCGTTCCGCAAAGGCGCCGACGATCAGCGCCGGCGTGATCGCCGCGAAGGTCATCTGGAAGCAGATGTAGATGATCTCGCTGAGCGGCACGCCGACCGAGAAGGTCGCCGCCGGCGATTCGCCGGTGACCCCCTTGAGGAAGATCTTGTCGAAGCCGCCGATGACGGAGGTGCCGCCGGTGAAGGCGAGGCTGTAGCCGTAGAGCACCCAGATCACGACCACGACGCAGACGGTGTAGAAGACGTGGGTGAGCACCGACAGCGCGTTCTTGGGACGCACCAAGCCGGCATAGAACAGCGCCAGGCCGGGGATGGTCATCATTAGCACCAGCACCGTCGCCGTCATCATCCAGGCGGCGTCGCCCTTGTTGAAGTTGGGTGGCGGCGGGGTGGGCGGCGCGGCGGCGGGCTTTGCAGCTTCCTCGGCGAGGCCGGGTACGGTCAGGATCAGCGCAACGCCGGCGAGCGCAAGTGCTGCCAGTCCCGCGCGTGTGAGTGTCTTTTGCATCGTTGTCGACTCCTTGGAGGGGGATGCGCGGGATTTCAGAGCGCGGCCACGTCGCTTTCACCGGTGCGGATGCGGACGGCGGTCTCGAGCGGAAGGATGAAAATCTTGCCGTCGCCGATCTGGCCGGTCTTGGCCGCGCCGGTGATCGCCTCGACGGTCTTGTCGACCTGATCGGACGCGACCGCGACCTCGATCTTGACCTTGGGCAGGAAGCTCACGGCATATTCGGCGCCGCGATAGATCTCGGTGTGGCCCTTCTGGCGCCCGTACCCTTTCACTTCGGTCACGGTCATCCCGTGCACGCCGATCGCGGTCAGAGCGTCGCGGACCTCATCGAGCTTGAAAGGCTTGATAATGGCCATGACGATTTTCATGGGTGCAATCCCCGCTTGAGCCCGCCCCTGCGGATGCAGGTGCGGGCGGCTCACCATTGCCTCGCCACACGAAAGGAACGCCTCCGCGGGCAATGCCGGAACTTGCGAATCAAGCCCCGTGCCAGTTCCGGAGATGCGCGCTAAACCATTGTTCGGAATTTGATTTCCTGGGATGCCGGGCCCAAGGCCGGGGCGGCGCATGAGGCGCCGCACAATCCCACGCCAGAACTGCCTATTATTTCGACAAGTCCGCTAATCGCCGCAATTGTCCGCGCGCTGCGCAAATCGCAGGCGCAAATTGGGCCCTCTCCGGGCGGAGAGGGCCCATCCTTGAGCGGCTGGGCGAGAGGAGAAACCGGCAACACGCGCTATTGCAGCGATTCCCCGTGCTGGGTGACGTCGAGTCCCTCGATCTCGCTCTGCTGGGTGACGCGAAGCGGAACCATGAACCCGATCACCTTCAGGATCACGAAGGTGCCGACGCCGGCCCAGACGATGGTCGCGACCACGCCGTAGACCTGATAGAGCATCTGCCCGCCGTTCCCTTCCAGCAGTCCCGCGGTGTCGCCGATCGCGCTGACAGCGAACACGCCCGCGAGCAAGGTTCCGGTCAGGCCGCCGATGCCGTGCACGCCAAATACGTCCAGCGAGTCGTCATAGCCAAGCATCCGCTTCAGTTCGGTGCAGGCCCAGAAGCAGAACGCGCCGGCAATCAGGCCGATCAGCAGCCCATGCCAGGGCAGCACGAAGCCGGAGGCCGGGGTGATGGTGCCGAGACCCGCGATCGCGCCGGAGATCATCCCGAGCACCGACGGTTTGCCGCGCACCCACCATTCCAGGACCATCCAGGTGAGCGCACCCATCGAGGCGGCAAGATGGGTGGCGACGATCGCATAGGCGGCGCGCGAGCCGGAGGCGAGCGCGGAGCCGCCATTGAAGCCGAACCAGCCGACCCACAGCAGGCCGGTACCGATCACCGCCAGCGACAGGTCGTAGGGCGAGAAGTTGTCGGAGCCGTAGCCGTGCCGCTTGCCGATTACGTAGGCGGCGACAAGCCCTGCGATGCCGGCGTTGAGATGGACCACGGTGCCCCCGGCGAAATCGAGGATGCCGTCCTTCTTGGCGGCCGCATCGGGCGTGAGCCAGCCGCCGCCCCACACCCAGTGGGCGATCGGCACATAGACCAGGAACAGCCACAGGACCGCAAACCAGACCCAGGCCGAGAACCGCATCCGGTCCGCCACCGACCCCGACACCAGTGCGACCGTGATGATCGCAAACGTCATCTGGTAGATCATGAACAGCATTTCGGGGATCTTGGTGTTCGGCGCGACGCCGTCGACGGCGATATTGCGCAGGAACAGCTTGTCGAGATTGCCGACGATCGCCCCTTCACCGCTGAACGCCAGCGAATAACCGGCGATCGCCCACAGCACCGAACACAGTCCGACGCACAGGAGGCTCTGCGCCATGGTGGCCAGCACGTTCTTCTTGCGCACCATCCCGCAATAGAACAGCGCAAGTCCCGGGACGGTCATCATCAGCACGAGCGCGGTGGCGACTATCATCCAGGCCGTGTCGGCCGCGTCGACTTTCGGTGGTGCCGCCTCGGCGAATGCCGGCCAGGCGCAACCGAGCGCCAGCGAGAATGCAGCCAAGCCGCTTGCAATGCGGACGGGTGACGCCTTCGTCATCGATTCCCCCCCTCGTAGGACGCCATCGACGGCGTCGCGAAATTGCGGCGCCGGGCGGCCCCCCACCCGGACGCCTGCCGATTAGACCTAGAGCGCGTCCGTGTCGGTCTCGCCGGTGCGGATGCGCACCGCCCGCTCGATCCCGTGGACAAAAATCTTGCCGTCGCCGATCTGGCCGGTCTTGGCGGAATTCGAGATTGCCTCGATGACCTTCTCGACCTGGGCGTCGTCGACCGCGACGTCGAGGCGAACCTTGGGCAGGAAATTCACGGCATATTCGGCGCCGCGATAGATCTCCTTGTGCCCCTTCTGCCGGCCGTAGCCCTTGACCTCGGCGACCGTCATGCCCTGCACGCCCATCCCGGTGAGGGCGTCACGGACATCGTCGAGCTTGAACGGTTTGATGATGGCGATGACCAGTTTCATGAATCGTCCCGCGGTAAGGCGGCCCGGCGAGCCGCGGTAAGGCACACAGTCGTTCAATGCCGACGGCCCCCACCGGGTCCAATGTCAGCACCCTGCGTACGATATCGGCAACCGGAACAAAAATTAAGCGGGATGTTGCGCAGCCGGTGGACCGTTCCAGAACTTTCTAGGCAATATTGGACAGTCAAGTTGACCCATCGGACCCGATCGTCGGGCGATCGCGTGTGACCGGCTCGCCGGGGTTCGTGGGGGACGTTTGCCAAGTGCGCGGACAGTGGGTATTCGAAAAACGACAGATCCTGAATGAACGCAACTTCTCCGAACATCCTCGAGATCGGCCTGATCCCGCTGATGCGCGCGGGCTTTCCCGGCGCGTCCGCTGCCTGCCGCGGAGAAGACGGCCTTTGTGTTCTTCGCCGGCCGCATCGTGGGCTCTGCGACCACGCGCGAGCACGGCCTCGACGAGGTCAGGGCCCTGCAAGACAAAGGCAT
>Ga0073934_10002792_pt1 | contig 34486 bp, 31 predicted proteins | sample LarsenN4metaG_FD_76834 | JGI IMG/M metagenome (GOLD analysis project Ga0073934, IMG submission 76834) | Hot spring sediment bacterial and archeal communities from British Columbia, Canada, to study Microbial Dark Matter (Phase II) - Larsen... ... | reverse complement strand
TCCGTCCTTGCGTCCCTTTTCCTGCTCCGCTGCCCCCAGCCTCGCCGGCTCACGCTGAACTGCCGCCTGCAAATACCGGCTCGCTTCTCCTCCCACCCCAAGCCCCTCCCAGTCGCTCCCCCACAGCCCACTTTTAACATCGCTCCCTCGTTCTTCCGAAATAGCTGACTTCAGGTCCGCACGGTTGCATAAGAGTTACCGAAACGCTAGAATAGACCACATCGCCCGCTAGCTAAGGGGCTTCGATTTACTCTGTTAAGCCGTATCGGAGGAGAGATGGGCAGCTGCTCTCGTTTCTTGCTTGCTGCGGTCTTGATTGCTTCCGTAACCCTTTTGTTTCCGCTTGCGCACGGCCAGAAGACGCGTGAGCCCCTGACCGAGGGCGACGTGATGCAACTGCTCCAGGGCGGCGTCGCGACGCAGCGCGTCGGGAAGCTGGCGCAGGAGTTCGGTATCGCATTTGAAGTGAGCCGGGCCGCCGAACGCAATCTTCGTTCTGCCGGTGCGGACGACCAACTCCTCCAGATCCTTCGAGAACTAGGGCCGGGAAAGGGCCCAGCGAACCCGAAAAACGAAACGCCGAAAACCGGCGCCCCTGCAGCCACAGGTATTTTGCTTATCACCACGGACGCCGCGTGTAAGCTGGCTGTGGACGGAGAGGATGCGGGCGAACTCGCCGCGGGAGCTTCCAAACGCCTGACCCTTCCTTTCGGCGAACACCTGGTACGTGCCGTCAGCAATGATGAGCCAACGGCATCGGTGGAATGGGCCGGGAAGGTGGAAAAACCCGAGCAGGCCTTAGTCCGGCTGGTGCTTGCCGAGAAAGTGGCGGCCATAAAATCGAAACCTCTGCCCGCTTCCGCAACTCCAACTCAGGCGGAGGTCGTTATTTGGAAGTCGATCGAGAACAGTACCCGCGTTGAAGATTTCAGGGCGTACATTCAGAAATACCCCGACGGCGCGTTTTCGACGCTCGCGCTCGCCCGTGTTGAGAAACTGGAAGCAGATGCAATGGCTAAAGAGACCGAGGACAAAAATAAGAGGGAAGAAGAGGAGCGACAGGCCGAAATCCGCAAATATACGTTCCCCGTTGTTCATCATCACAGGTCGGTTCTCACAAGGTGCTGGGGACACCTTCAGCTTACCGCAGATGGGGCGATATACCGGGGAAGTGAACACAATGTTACCTTCTCTAAAACCAACGTCGTTTATATCGACGAACGTTCGGGTGCGGCGTGCCTACGGTTCCACCTAATGGATGGTACAAACTGGTGCTTTTTGCTGGTTGACGAGGAGGATGTTCGAGACCAAAAGCTTAGGACGTTTTATGGCCCAAGTTCGCTGGGAAATAGGGTCGTGGAAAAGTGGGGTTTTATCTCAGCCGATAATGGCAAGCGGCTGCTGCCCCCTAATCAGGGAGGAACCGGCCAGCCTCCGCGAAGCCTACGGCGTTGAACAATCAACGTTGCGGGTGTGCCAGGCATTCACGAATTCGGGACGGATAAAAACCCCAAGGGAGGCGCGCCTTCGGCAAAAGAGTAGCCAGAGTTTGTGTGTGCGGTGTCATCCCAGAACAGCGCATCCATGCGTCTTGCTGCCTTTCGTATAGCGCACGATGCTGAACGCCGCGAACTTTTTCTTCTGACTTCTGACTTCTGACTCCTGACTCCTGAATTCTGAATTCTGACTCCTGTCTTCTGACTCCTGCCTCCCGCCTTCTCCTAATAAATCTCGAACCGCTCTTGCTGGACCGTCGGGGCGCTTTTGACGATGACGTCCTTGCGCGTGAGGGCTTCGAGCTCGGAGAGCTGGCGCCCTGGCTGGGGTTGAAGTTCCTTTAGCAGATGCAAGACAGGAAATAGCGTTCAGTCACCAGTAGCGTTATGCTTGCCGTGGAGGATGTCATGAGTACAGGACGCGGCAAGCGTCCGCGTTTCCGTGAGATCACAAGCGGCAACAATCCCTTGCTCAAGGTCTTCCGCCGCGCCCTGGCGGAGGGCACGACGCGCGAAGGCTGGCTGGCGGTGGAAGGGCCATTGCTCGTCGAGGAGGCGCTGCGCGCGGGGCACCGCGCCTCGATCCAAAGCGTGATTGTTTCCGAAGAGGTCTCGGAGCGATGGCAGGAGCTCGTCGCGCATCTGCCGGCGGAGGCGGAAGTGGCGCGCGTTTCGGAACGTTTATTCCGTCAGATGGCGCAGACGGAGACCCCGCAAGGGATCGCGGCACTCGTCGAGCTGCGGCGTCCCAGCCTGGACTCAATCCTGCGGGAGCCCGGGGTCTTGCTGCTGGTGGCCTGTGGCCTTCAGGACCCGGGGAACCTCGGCACTATCGTGCGCAGTGCGCAGGCTTTCGGCGCGAGCGCGCTCATTACCCTGGAAGAGACTGTCAGCCCATTCAATCCCAAGGCCCTGCGCGCTTCGGCGGGCGCGATTTTCCATGTTCCCACCTTTGCGGGCGAAAAGCTCGACGCCGTTCTCAAGAAGCTGCACGCGGCGCGCGTGCGTATCGTCGCCGCCGATCGCCACAGCCCATCGCGCATTTCCGACTCCGACCTGCGTGGTCCCCTGGCCATCTTGATCGGCCAGGAAGCCGCCGGGCTGCCGCCGGAGATCGCGGGCCAGGCGCATATGCTGTTGAGCATTCCGATCCGCGCCGGCATGGATTCCCTCAACGCCGCCACCGCCGCCAGCATCATCCTCTACGAAGCCGCGCGGCAGAGAGGATTCGTTTATTGAGTGATTGTGTGATTGAGTGATCGGGCGATCGAACGAACGGATGATCGAACAGGTAGAGCATTGGATTGTTACTCAACGGCTTCCTTGCACGCTATTCGACTCGCCCCTCAACGCGCCGTCCGTGCCTCAATTCACTCAATCCCCCGATCGCTCAATCGCTAAATAGCTATGGGCCTTTTCGAGCCACCCGCTACTGAAGGCTCTCCGGGCGCCGAGCGCCGCAAGTCACCGCTCGCGGACCGCATGCGGCCGGAGACGCTGGAGGATTTTGTGGGTCAGCTTCACATCCTGGGGCCGGACAAGCCGCTGCGCAAACTCATTGAGCGCGACGAGCTGCACTCCATGATCCTGTGGGGGCCGCCGGGTTCGGGCAAAACGACGCTCGCCATGATCGTCGCCCGCCGAACGCGCAGCGACTTCGTCAAGTTTAGCGCGGTGCTTTCCGGGATCAAGGAAATCAAAGACGTGATGGCCGCCGCCGAGAAGGCCCGGGGGTTTGGGCGCCGCACGATTCTTTTCATCGATGAAATCCATCGTTTTAACAAAGCGCAGCAGGACGCCTTTTTGCCCTACGTCGAGCGTGGCGACATCGTACTGATCGGGGCGACGACCGAAAATCCGTCCTTCGAAGTGATCTCCCCGCTGCTTTCCCGCGCCAAGGTTTACATGCTTTCGGCGCTCTCGACCGATGAGATTGTGATGCTCCTGGAGCGCGCCTTGCGCGACGAAAGGCATGGCTTGGGCAGCCAGCGAATTGCGATCGCACCGGAACTTCTGAAGCAAATGGCGGTCTTCGCCAATGGCGATGCGCGCGCAGCGCTCAATACGCTGGAGACCGCGGTCTCCGCGGCCTCCCGCGATGAGCAGGGCCGCGTGCTGATCACCGAAAAGATCGTCGAAGACGCCATCCAGCGCAAGATGCTCCTCTACGACAAGGCAGGCGAAGAGCACTACAACCTGATTTCCGCGCTGCACAAATCCGTTCGAAATTCCGACCCCGACGCAGCTCTTTACTGGCTCGGCCGCATGCTGGAAGCCGGAGAAGACCCGCTCTATATTGCTCGCCGGATGATTCGCATGGCGTCAGAAGATATCGGTCTGGCGGATCCGAACGCGCTCACCGTGACGGTCAATGCGATGCAGGCCGCGCATTTTGTGGGCATGCCGGAATGCGACCTGGCGCTCGCCGAAGCCGCGGTCTATCTTTCGCTCGCCCCTAAATCCAACGCGCTCTACGTCGGCTACGGCGAGGTCCGAAGCGACGCACAGAAGGCTATCGCCGAGCCTGTCCCCTTTCATCTCCGTAATCCCGTCACTGGTCTGATGGCGGAGGTGGGCTACGGCAAGGGCTACCAATACGCCCACGAGGCTCCTGACCGCCTCACCGATATGCAGTGCCTGCCCGACAACCTCAAAGACCGACACTACTATCGCCCCACCGATGAAGGCTTCGAAAAGCGGCTGAAAGAAAAAATGGCAGCAATCCGGGAGTGGAAGACGAAACGTCGCCAGAAGGAGTGAGAATCCCATTGACCCGGGGCGGGCCAGACGCGTTCGGGTCCATGCGTGGCACCCCTGAGATCACAAGCTACCCCCTTCATGATGATACAGAATGATGAGGTGGGGCTGCGATGGCTCGGCAGGACGTTGTCCGGAAACATGTAAAGCTGGAGGAAATGGCTCCCAGTGCGGGCAATGGCGAACCTACTGAAGACTGCGTATGGGAACCACCATCGTGTGTGCCGTCCCGCTCCCTCTCGTTGACCGAGGACCGGAGCGGGTCGTAGCGGACCCCCGGGTTTCAGGGAAGCTTGCAAGTCAGCTCAAAGCGCCTGTTCCGCGAGATACGGTCAAAGGTTGATAACCCATACACGGGATTGATAATCGCTGCGGATTCGATTAAATTCGGGCGCGAATTGCCCTATCGATGTCATGAGAGGTGGTTCTCCATGCGCCGCCCTTGTGGCGTGTTTAGCCTCTCCGACGCACGTCATCTCGCGCTTTGTCTGCTCGCCGGCACGGCAGCTTTGGTCGGCCAAGACCAACTCGCCAGCCACAAGGTGATTCTCGACCCGCAAGGCAAACTACTCTCCTGGGTTCAGCCGCAGCAGAAGGCCTATGATCGCGTGATGCGGCTAGCCTGGGACTTCCTCCTTCACAAGGTGCCCACGGAATCTAACGGACTCAAGGCCTTCTACTCCTACTGCTGCCTTGATCCGAACAGCCTGCGAGGCTCCGCGTGGCCACACAATCCCGCCGGGCTTTACGCGATGCTTGTAGACTCGGCGCTCCCCTATTATGCGTACTCGGGCAACAGGGCGGTTGTGGATCTGGTGGCAGGCGTGCTCGACTATCAGCTCGCGCATGGCACGACGCCTCCGGATTGGATGTGGGGAAGCGTACCCTTTGCCAGCGCTGACCACGGTGCGACCCAATATCGCGGTGCTCACGATTTTCTTTACGACAAGAAAACGCCTGGCCGCGGCGACGGCTACGGCGTCATCGAGCCGGACAAGGTCGGAGAATTGGGTTACGGCTACTTGAGGTTCTATGAGCTCACGGGCGAAGTTCGCTACCGTCGCGCGGCGCTGGCCTGTGCCGATGCGCTGGCCCGCCATGTGCGGCCGGGCGACGCCGAGCGCTCACCCTGGCCATTCCGCGTCTATGCCGAGACCAATATCGTGCGAGAGGAGTACTCCGCCAACGTCATCGGGCCGATTCGCCTCTTCGACGAATTGACCCGCCTGAATATGGGAGATGTCCCCGCCTATCGCCGCGCCCGCCAGATGGCGTGGAACTGGACGATGGCGTACCCGATTGAGAACAACCTTTGGGCAACGTACTTCGAGGACGTACCGGTTTTCGCAAAGCCGGAAAACCTGAACCAGTACAGTCCCCTGGAGACGGCCCGCTACCTGCTCCAGCATCCCGAGTGCGACCCTGAGTGGCGAAATCATGTCCTGCGGCTCATTCAGTGGGTAGAGAAAACCTTTGTCGTCGATGTCCCGCCGGGGGAGCCCAAGGAGCGTGCCGTGCAGTTTGGCGCCAATGCGGTTTCCGAACAGACCCACTACATGCCGAAGATGGGCAGCCACACGGCCCGCTATGCTTCGGTGCTAGCCCTCTGGCACGAAATGACAGGGGATGCGGAGGCGAAAGAGAAAGCCTTTCGCTCCTTCAACTGGGCGACCTACATGTGCCGCGAGGACGGCGCTGTGCAAGTCGGCCCGGTGCTGGACCGGAGCATCTGGTTTACGGACGGCTACGGCGACTACATTCGCCACTTCATGGCGGGCCTCGGATCGGTTCCCGAGTGGGCGCCCCCGAATGAAAATCATCTGCTGCGATCTTCCTCCGTGGTTCGGAGCGTTTCCTACCTGGAGAAGGAGGTCAATTATCTGACCTTCGACGATCACTCGACCGAGGTCCTACGCCTGGCCTTCACGCCGCGTCATGTTCTGGCCGATGGCCGGGAGCTGGCCAAGCGCTCCGACCTCGCGCAAGCCGGTTGGACGTTCGACGCCCGCACGGGCACCATGGTGGTCAACCACCAAAACTCCAGTCTGGTTCGAATCCTGGGGGAGTAAAGCGATGAAGCTTCTCGGCCGCGTGGCAGTGATTACGGGGGCCGGCTCCGGCATCGGCCGCGCATGCGCGTTGGAATTCGCGCGGGAAGGCGCGCGGGTGGTGATTGCTGATATCAACCCGGCAGGGGCGAACGAGACCCTCAGGCTCATCCGAGCGATGGGCGGCACCGGCATGGCCATCGAAACCGATGTCGCCAGCCCGGAATCCGTGCAGGCGCTGGTGGGGGAAACCCTCAGGGCCTTCGAGCGGGTGGACGTCCTTGTTAACAACGCCGCCATTCAGATCAACAAGACTGCCGAGGAGACGACGGTCGAGGAATGGAACCGCGAGATGGCCGTAAATGTGGGGGGCGTATTTCTCTGCTCCAAATACTTCATCCCGCACCTTCGCAAGACCCGCGGCAACATCATCAGCATGGCGTCAGTGAACGGTTTTTTCGTTGAGCCAATGTGCGCTGGCTATTGCGCCACCAAAGGGGCCATCATTGCCTTCACCAAGGCCATGGCCATCGACCACGGCAAGGACGGAATCCGTGTCAACTGCATTTGCCCAGGCTACATTGATGCCGGGCTGGCTTGGGGCTACTTTGAAGCTCAGCCGGATCCAGCCGCCGCCCGCGCCGCTGCGGGGAAGCTTCACGCGCTAGCACGCATCGGACGCCCGGAGGAAGTGGCGCGCGTCGCCGTTTTCCTCGCCAGTGACGATGCTTCCTTCATGACAGGCGCAGCAGTTGTGGTCGATGGCGGTTTCGGCTCGGGGTTGCCGCCCGCCCCTTGAGAGTTCAGTGAGCGAAATGACGTCTCGAGATCGCGTGTTGCACGCCCTACGGCGGGAGCCGCCGGACTACATCCCCTGCGCGTTCATGAGCTTCACGGCGCTGCGTCGGCGTTGTCACGAGGACTTCTACCAGCTTGTGATCGCCGAGCGCGAGATGGGACTGGATTCCTTCCTTTTCATCCCCGCGGCGCCGCGTCCTCAACGGCTGGACCATCCGGACTTGCGAGGCTTACCCGTGCGCTTCGCCCCGGACGTAAAGGTTAAGGAATGGCGCGAAGAATCCGCGGACGGCGCGATCCTCCGCAAGGAGTACGCGACGCCGGCCGGCAAACTGACGACCGGCGTGCGTCTGACCGAAGATTGGCCCCACGGCAATCACATTCCTTTTGTCGATGATTACCAGATTCCCCGTGCCATCAAACCTCTCATCACCGAGATCGGGGAACTCGACGCGCTCCGATTCCTCCTCACTCCACCGCAGGGCGAGGACATCATGAGGTACCAAGAGGAGGCCGAGCGGGCGCGCGCGTTTGCGCAGGCTCAGGGCGTCTTGCTGGCCGGCGGCTGGGGCGTGGGCGCCGACATGGCCAACTGGCTCTGCGGCATCGAGAACTTCACGCTGCTGGTTCACGACCAGCCGGACTTCGCCCGGGCCCTCCTCGACATGGTCTACGAGTGGAACATCCAGCGGATGTCCGTGGTGCTTTCGGCGCCGGTGGACCTCTACATCAAGCGTGCGTGGTACGAGGGCTGCGATTTCCTGATGCCCAAGTTCTTCCGCGAAGTCATGCTGCCAAAACTGAAGGCTGAGGCCGATCTCGCGCACGAGAATGGCGCGCTCTTTGGCTATATCTGTTCGAGCGGCACACTGCCCATGCTCGACTGCTATATCGAAGCGGGCGTGGATGTGCTGATCGGCGTCGATCCCATTCAGGGCACGCACACCAACATGGAAGAGATGAAGAAGAGAGCGGGCGAGCGGTTGTGCTTCTGGGGCGGCGTCTCGGGGGCGGTGACGGTCGAGATGGGCAGCGAAGAGGAAGTCCGCGCCGCGGTTCAAAAGGCCATCGAAACCCTCGGCCCGACCGGCTTCATCCTCTCACCCGTCGACAACATCACCATCGACGCGCCCCAAACCTGGCACAACGTCGATGTATTTATCGACGAGTGGCAGCGGCGGCGCGAGATTCCAATCAGAGATTAGCCCACCGGCCGACGTGGCAGGGGCGTCCCGCCCGTGAAGGATACGGAAACCACGGCCAAGATGGCCGTGCCACGACACCCAACACATCCCGGGCGGAGCCCGAACGCTATGCCGACTCCGAAAGTTCCCGTCCGATTCGCAGGGCCTCGAACAGTTCTCTTTGACGATCTGGTGGGACATTGGCTAACGCGGCATCCCAGGCCGCTGGGGGGAGCACGGGTGAGAGCGCGAGCCAGGCGGCGATTCCCGCCAGTGCCGCGCGGGCGGGTGTAGCGGACTTGCGCAGCGGCAGACGAACAATGCGGCCCGGAATGGGCGGCGCGTCCAATTCCGAATCCATCAGCACAAGAGTGTCGGGTCCGCAGTGCGCGAGCGTGCCATTGGCATGGAGTTCGCGAAGCCCATCGTCGCTCGCGATGATCACGACGTCGGGCACCTCCATGCCGGTGTACTCGATGGGCCGGGGGCTGAGGCAGACCTCCGAGAGCGAAAACCCGCTCCCCTGGGTCACGGGATTGTCGTTCTTCTGGGTCACGTAGAGGCCGCAGGCGAGCCCGGCCTGCGCGAGCATCCCGGCCGCCGATTGCACGCGCTCGCCGGCGCTTCCCGCCACGACGAGCCGCAATTCGCCCGCGAGTGTCGCGCCTTCGACCGAGGGCACACCCTGCCGCTTCGCCGGCTTGGGCGCGTGGGAATTGTGGGTGAGATGCCAGAACATCTCGCGGAAGGACGGTCGCTCCAGACTCGCATCAGTCTTCCCCACTGCGTAACCCTGCAGCTCGGCGATTTCCTTGAGCTTGCTGCCAGTGAGCTCGTTCCAGCGGGTGCCGTAGGCGGTGCACAGTTCAAGGATTTCGACCATGGCGAATCCCGGGAAGGCGATCGCTTCGGCGATCGTCTCATAGAGGTCAGAATCCGTCGCGAACTTGCGTGCGAGAAAACCGGCGTGCGCCGCGCGCAGGAGCGCCACCAGGTCGAGGGGTGGCGTCCAATTGCCGCCGGGCGTCGTGGCCGTGACAAAATCCAGCGGCGTGAGCGCCGAATGCTGCCCGCCCGTCATGCCGAAGAGGAAATTGTTGTGCACGAGCACCGTCACATCGACGTTGAGCTGCGCCGCGTGGACCAGATGCAACAATCCGATCATCGCGCCGCCATCGCCGATCATCACCACGGGCTTCAGGGGGCCGGAACCCAACAGGACGTCGGCAAGCGCCATGCCGGTGGCGAACGCCGTCGAGCGCCCGTGGGTGGTGTGGACGGTATGAAGATAGGGGAAGAGGGAGTCGGCCAGGCCGACGCACCCGATGTCGGTGGTGAGCACGATGGAGCGGGGCGCGAGCTCCAATTTCTCCAGCGCCCGGCTCAACTGGCGCACCACGCCCGCGTGGCCACAGCCCCGGCAGTAAGGCAGCTTGGCACTCGCGTCGAGATAACGGGCTTCTGCCATCAAGCCTCCGCGGCCCGCACGCTTTGAGCAATTTCGCTCGGCGTAATCATCGCGCCAATTTTGTTGATTCCAATAGCGCGCTTCCCATTCAAATACGGGGCGAGCACGGCGCGGTACTGTCCCGTCAGATTCTCTTCCGCCACGAACACCGTCTGCACGCCCTCGAGGGCCCGCGCGAGCGCCCGGCGCGGCACGGGAAAGAGCGTCTGCGGCTGGAAAAGCGACACGCGGAGGCCCTCCTGGCGCAGCATCGCCACCGCCTGGCGCGCCGCACGTGCCGTGATGCCATAGCTGATGAGCAGGTGGCGCGCGCCGTCTTCCAGATCAGCGCGAACCAGCTCTATCTCACTGGCTTGGGCTTCGATCTTTTCTTCCAGGTGGCGCAGCACTTCGATGACCTCCGGCGCGTTCTTGCGCAGGCGCCCTTGCTGGTCGTGCGCGGAGCCGGTGACGGTGACCTTGGTCTCCCCGCCTACGGCGGCAAACGCCGGAACCCCCTCCGAGCGTGCGAAGCCGTATGCTCGGAAAGGTTCGCCGCCCTGATACGCTGAACGCTCGATGACGGCCGGCGGGGCGAGCTGCGCGTCGTCCACCACCTCCGTGGTCATCCCCACTTCCTTGTCGGAGAGTACCACCACCGGGACGCGCAATCGCTCCGCCCAGTTGAACGCGTGCACGGTGAGGTCGTGGCACTCCGCAGCGGTGCTGGGAGAGAAGACCGGGATCGTGTAGCCCCCGGAGGTGGCGAACTCGGTCAACCAGACATCACCCTGCGCGCCTTGCGTCGCGCCCCCCGTGCTCGGACCGAGGCGTTGCACGAGAGCAATTACGACGGGCGTCTCGGTCATCAGGCCGTACTGGAGGGTCTCGATCATCAGCGCCCATCCCGGCCCGGAGGTGGCGGTCATCGCCTTGAGGCCACGCAGGCTCGCGCCCACGCAATAACAGAGCGAAGAAATCTCATCCGGCGCCGAGAGAGCCAGGCCCCCCCGCGCCGGCAACTCGCGCATCATCACCTCATAGATCTCCGATGCCGGGGTGATGGGGTAGCCCGCGAAGAAGCGGCAGCCGGCGGTCAGAGCCCCTTCGGCGACCATGCGGTTCCCGGAACACAGGCGTCGCGCCATAGGTCAATGATCCGACATATCCGCCCGCAAGGCAAAGGCCACGGGGAAGGGGGAGATGTTCGGGGAGCTCCGTCAACCACCCCTTCGCGTTGCCCGTCCGTCCAATCTGGGTGGCCGATTCGTACCTATTGTCCCCTGCATAGTTGGGTGACGTCGCTTCGCTGCGGATATAGCGCGCGATTTCCGCTATTGTCCCCTGCATAGTTGGGTGACGTCCTTAGCCCCACCCTCAGCCCCTCTCCCACCGGCAGAAGGCGGCCCAGCAGGCCGGGTGAGGGCACGAGAGCGAGCTGGAGTGCAAGTACGGTTGCAAGTCCAGGACGCAGTCCTCAGTAGTTTGCGCCAGCTCGCCCTTGGCGCGGGACGCGCCGCAAATTGGAAAGAGCGGGCTACATTGAATGGGTGAAAACTCCCTGCTAGAATCCGCCCGTCCGACTCGAACGCACCTCCGCGTTGTGGGAGGCATATTGTCATGACATCGCGCGAACGTGTGGCCCTGGCCCTGGAGCACAAAGAAGCCGACCGCATCCCCTTGGACCTGGGCGGCAGCCCCACGACGGGCATGCAGGCCAGTTCGGTCTACATTTTGCGGCAGGCTTTCGATCTCGACCCCCCGGGAACTCCCGTCAAGGTAATCGAGCCGTTCCAGATGCTGGGTGAGATCCAGCCCGACCTGATGGAAGCACTGGGCGTGGACGTGGTTCCGCTCTCCGCCCCGCGCGGGCTTTTCGGCTTCGAAAACAAGAACTGGAAAGAGTGGAAGCTCTTTGACGGCACACCGGTGCTCGTCCCGGAAGCCTTCAATACGGATCCTGAGCCGGATGGCTCGATCCTGATGTATCCGGAGGGCGACAAATCGGTTCCTGCATCAGCGCGCATGCCCAAGGACGGCTACTACTTTGACGCCATCATCCGCCAGCCCCCCATCGATGAATCGAAACTGAATCCCGAGGACAACCTGGAGGAGTTTGGCCCGGTCTCGGACTACGACCTGGCCTACTACGCCCGCGAGGTCGAACGGCTCTACCAAGGGACCGACAAGGCCATCCTGGGCAATTTCGGTGGGACGGGTTTTGGCGACATCGCGCTCGTGCCCGCGCCGTGGCTGAAACACCCGAAGGGCATCCGCGACGTCGCGGAATGGTACATGAGCACCGTCACGCGCCGCGACTACATTTACAAAGTCTTCGAGCGGCAATGCGAAATCGGGATCGCGAATCTGGAGAAGATCTACAAAGTGGTGGGCGACCGCGTTTCCGTAGTCTTCATCACCGGCACCGACTTCGGAGCGCAGCACGGGTCGTTTATTTCGCCGAAGGCCTACCGCGACCTCTACAAGCCGTTCCATAAGGGGGTCAACGACTGGGTCCACAAAAACACGAAATGGAAGAGCTTCATTCACTCCTGCGGCTCGGTATGGAACTTGTACGCGGACTTCATCGATGCGGGATTTGACATTCACAATCCCGTCCAGTGCTCAGCGGCGGGAATGGATCCGGGCCGGCTCAAGAAGACTTATGGGGAGAAGATCGTCTTTTGGGGCGGGGGGGTCGATACTCAGCGGACGCTCCCCTTCGGCACCGCCGACGAGGTCCGCGCCGAAGTCCGCGAGCGCATCCGCATCTTCGGCAAGGGCGGCGGCTTCGTCTTCAATACCACGCACAACGTCCAGGCCCGCATTCCTGGGGAGAACCTGCTCGCACTGTACGAAGCCGTGAAGAAGTACGGGACGTACCCCCTCCCTTGACTCGGCACGGCGCTCCCAATCAAGACGCCCAGATCAGATCCGACCCTCTCTGCGATGATGAACCAATCTGGCCTGGTGGCACGCGCGTCTCGCCTGCGACGGCTCACGGCCCGGATGGCCGTGCCACCAGGACCGGCGCTACGAGGACGGAAACGTCATCTCCTCCGCAAAAACGTCTTGGAAGGTGGGTTCGGTGTGGAGGGAGATGTGTTCGACCATGGCGCGCAGGGAAGGGTAGGCGAAAGCTTCCTCGCGATCATTGAACAGGGCGAGCTTGGCGCCGAGCAGGGCGGTGTTGCCGGCGGGTTTGACCATTTCCAAGGGGAAATTCAGCAGGCCGATGCGGCGGGCGCTCGCGCGGTTGATGTAGTTGCCGAAGGCGCCCGCAAGGTAGAGTCGCGTCAAATCCTTCGCTGCCGCGCCCCAGCGCGCGAGCAGTAATCGGATTCCCGCGGCGATGGCGCCCTTGGCCAGTTGGAGCTCACGGATGTCGGCCTGTGTAATCGCGACGGGTTCACAGAGCATCAGAGAGCCCTTTGAGCCATTGCACAGGCGGCCGCTGGGTTCGATCAGTCCAACGTCGAGGCTGGCGGCGACGGCATCGACCAAGCCGCTGCCGCAGATGCCGCGCGGGGTGGTCTCGCCCAGCACGTGACACGCAAGCCTTCCTTCCTCGACCGTCACCTTCGAAATCGCCCCGGTCGCCGCGCGCATCCCCATCGAGATTCGCGCGCCTTCGAACGCCGGGCCCGCCGCCGTCGAAGCGCACAGAATCCGCTCGCGGTTCCCGATGACAATCTCGCCGTTCGTGCCGAGATCGACCAAGCCGACCAGTGCGTCACTTTCATGAAGCCGCGTGGCGAGGATGCCGGCCAGGATGTCGCTGCCGACGAAGCCGCCCAGGCACGGAAGGAAGCGCACCGCGGGGTCACCGGCGATTTCCCAGCCGAGTTCGCTCGCCCGAGAAGTCTCCAGGCCGTCGCGTACGGGCTCGAAGGGGTACGCACTGAGCGGGGTGAGATCGATCCCGCAGAAGAGGTGATGCATGACGGTGTTACCGACGATGGTCACGGTCTCAATGGGTTTGCGCGAGACGTGCGCGGCCTCCAGCAATTCTCCAATCAGTCTTCCGATTTGGTTTCGCACCAGGCTCAAGAGTCGCTGCCGCCCCTCCTCCTTCAGCGCATAACTGACCCGACTCATCACATCCGCGCCGTGGCGCGCCTGCCGGTTGAGGGCCGAGCGCACCGCCAGCACGTGGGCATTCGAGAGGTCGAGCAACTGGGCGACGATGGTGGTGGTGCCCAGGTCCACGGCCACGCCCAGGCCCTCGCGCGGGGTGAAGTCGAAGACCGTGTTGTCGGCCAGAATCGCCGCTTCCCACTGGCCGAGTTCAAGCGTCAGGTCACTATCGGCTTTGGCGGTGCAGGCGAGCCGCCATCCCGCGTCGAGCTCTTCGCGCGTGAGAATTGCTTCCTGCTCGGGCGTGATGGGGATCGAGCCTTGAACCGTGCGCACACGGCAGCCCTTGCAGCGCTGGCGTCCGCCACAGGGAAATTCCACGCCGTGGGCGAAGAGGACATCCTGCAGCGGCGTCCCCCGCTCGAGTTCGAAGGATTCGCCGAGGGGTTGAAGTTCAATGCGAACGCGGTCAGCCATTAGATTCGGCGCCGGACTTTAGCCTGGCACCCTTGATTTCAACAAGATGCTGCCCGGCTGGGGGGTGAGCCTATTGAGCCCTGCACAATTGAGTGACGCCCCCCTCACCCCAAGCCCCTCTCCCGCCCGGAGAGGGCGGCCCAGCGGGCCGGGTGAGGGCATCAGAGCGAGCGAGACGACAAGCACAATTGTCACTCCACTACGCAGGCCTCAGTAGTGTGCTCGCGCATATCGGACAAGTGCCCGAACATTTTCGGCCGGTGTGTCGCGCGGGATTTCACACCCTGCGCCGACGACGTAACGCGGGCCGGCCTGGCGGTGACATTCAGCGATGGCTTCGGTCACCGACTCCGGCGTGCCATCCCGCAGCACGCTCACCGGGTCAATATTTCCCAGCAACACTTGCTCCGGGCCCATAGCCTGGCGGGCCTGGGCGGGCGGAACCATATAATCGAGGTCCACAATCTCACAGCCGAGCCGCCCCATGCCAGCGAGAATGCGCCGCGTATTGCCACAGATGTGCAGCCGCACCCGCGTGCCCAGGGCATGGAGGCTATCGACCATCTTCTTTTCGTAGGGCCAGACGAACTCCTCGTAAATGGCGGGGCCGACGAGCGAGGCGGCGGCGTCGCCCACACCCATCAGGTCGGCGCCCGCCTCCACCTGCGCGCGCGCAAAGCGCAACTCCATCTCCAGAACGAATTCGAAAAGGTCGCGGACAAAGGCCGGGTCATCGTAGAAGTCCGTCATCAGGGTGATGATGCCGCGCAGGTCGGCGGCTTCGGCGCATGGACCTTCAATCCAGCCTTCAATCAGCTTGTCGCCGCCCCGCTGCTTGAAGAGCGCGACGCCCTCGACCCGGTCGGTCATGCGCCCGCCGCCCAGCGGGTCGGGAATTTTCAGGGAAGCGAGCGAGGCCTTGTCGGCGAGGCGCGCATTGGTCTCATCGATGGCGGGAGGCTGATCCGGAAAGTATTTGATCGTGGCGCCGCAGTCGGCCGCCTCGCGCGCGGGGTCGGAGATGACGGAAACGTAGTCGAACTCGAAGTCCTCGGCAGTGCGGATTTGCGCCTCGACCAGGGCGCGATGGTCGGTGGCGTAACGCTGATACTTCACGCCGGCGTGGTCGGCGGCGAACATCATGGTGATGGGCATCGCCGGCAGGTGATCCACCGGCCGCCCCTCGATCATCCCCAGGATCCGTTCACGGCTGTTCACGTGAATATTCCTCAGCGGTTACGATTCCATCGTCCGCTTGCAGGCGGTCGAGCCTCTTGACGCTGCCGATATCGCGCAGGCCCTTCGGCAGAGATTCGTTGTCGCCGACGTGCGGCGAGGGCCGCACGGCGGCGCAGGTCTCGCGAAAGAAGATCTCGCAGCTAATCAGCTTCAGGTGCATCGAGTCTTGTTTTCCCCTTGCTCTGTCCCGCACCCCCACGGGGGAGGGGCGAGGCCGCGGGGTGAGAGGTCTCTAGCGCCGGCGCCAGCGGCGGGCTGTCTCGGCCACGGCGCGAATGAAATCGGGATTGGTGCCGCAGCACCCGCCGACGAAACTCGCTCCCGCTTGCAGCAGCGCCGGAATGAAACCCGCAAAAGCTTCGGGCGTCGTTTTATACACCGCTTTCCCATCTACCATCTCTGGCAGGCCGGCGTTGGGCTTGATCCAGATCGGCCGCGGGGTTGAGGCGCGCAGTCGCTGGCACACCGAGATGTAACCGGCGATCCCGTAACCACAATTGGCTCCGATCACGTCGGCGCCAGCTTCCGTCAGATCCTTCGCCGCCTGCTCCGGGGTGATCCCGGTCATGGTGCGGTCTTTGTTCTTTCCCGTGTCGAACACCATCGAAGCCACCACCGGCAGCCCGGTGGCGCGCGCGGCGGCGAGCGCCAGCTTGGCCTCGTCCAGGTCTGTCATAGTCTCGATCACGAGACCCTCCACGCCGGCGGTGGCTAGGGTTTGAATCTGTTCGGCGAAGGCACGCTGCAATTCGTCCTCGCCGGTTTCGCCGATCATCAACAACTTGCCGCTCGGACCGACGCAGCCGAAGACGTGTGCCCGCCCCGCCGCCGCGCGCCGGGCGATCTCCACACCCGCCAGATTCAGCTCCTCGACCTTGTCCGTCAGCCGAGTGTGTTCCAGGGCGAGGCGGTTGCTGCGAAACGTGTTGGTGAGAATGATCTCGCTTCCCGCCTCCACATAAGCGCGGGCCAGCTCCTCGACCGCAGCGGGCCGGGCGAGGTTCCAGGCATCAGGGCATTCGCCGCTCTCCAGCCCCCGCGCTTGCAGCTCGCTCCCCATGGCCCCGTCGGTGACCACGGGCGCATGTGACAGTAGCTCGTCGAGCGTCACGTTCATCCAACGATTCTAGCCCCGGTCTTCAGCGGAGGCGAGCGGCTTCGCCAAAACAAATCATGCGGCGAGCAGTTCCAGCTTGCCTTCCCGGTAAGCGCGAAGGTAGTTCGCGCACATTTCGTCGCGGCTGAGGAGGAGCTCCGCGGCGCGGATGTTCATCATCAATTGCCGGTCACAGGGATCCACAATCGCCGTGTCCAGTCCGTGAGCCATCAGCAGCGTCAGGTACGTCTGATTCAAAAGCTTCCGCTGCGGAAGACCGAAGGAGACATTGCTCACGCCCGCGCTTGTGTGTACGCCCGGGTGACGCTCCATGATCTTGCCGACGGCGTCTATCAGCGCCTTGCATTGTTCGGGCCCGGTGCTGGCCGGCAGAACGCAGGCGTCCACATAGATGTCATCCAGCGCCATGCCTTCCGAAGTGAGGCGGTCCACCAGGCGACTTGCAGTGGCCACGCGGTCTTCGACCCCTTTCGGCGGCCCGGCGGCGGACATACAAAGTGCAATCACCTTCGGGCGGTATTCCTTGATGAGGGGAAGCAGCCCCTCATAGCGTGCAGGCTCATCGGTGATGGAGTTAAGCATAGGTCGATGCTTGCACAGCGGAATCGCTTTCCGCAGCGCCTCCGGGTCGGCGCTATCCAGACAGAGCGGGATATCCACTGCTTGCTGCACAATGTTCACCAGCCAGGTCAACGTTTCCACCTCCTGACCCGGCAATCCGCCGTTCACATCCAACATGTCTGCGCCGGCAAGGACCTGGTTGCGGGCGATCTCCTGAATCTGCGCCGCGTCGCGCGCCTGCGCCGCGGCGCCGACTTTCTTTCGCGTACAGTTGATGAGCTCTCCGATAATCCACATCAGGTTTTGACCCCTTCCTGACTGGGGCGGGTATCGACCTCGAGCCACTGTCTCTTACTCAGGTTGTCTATACCCGCCAAGCGATTGGCCAAGGCATTAGTCCTGTCCAGGCCCCAGTCGCGCGGCGGAACCAGCGTGTGCGCAAACTTCCTGGGATTGTCGCCCGCCGCCAGCGTGGCTTGATAAATCGTATTCCAGATACACGGCAGCTCAGGGTGGACTTCGCAAGTGCCATCCACACGCGAACCCCCGCAGGGGCCGTTGCGCAGCTCCTTGTAGCACCAACGCACGACGCACCCGGCGTAGTTGACGTGCTCCTGGATGCAGTCCCCGCAACCCACGCACCCGAGCGTGGCCATACGGTAAAAGGTGGCCGGCTCCAGCACCTTGTACCAGAAGCCCGGCCGCACAGCGCCCTCGCCGGAGGCCCCGTCGCCGGCTCTCAGCCGTGGCGCAAGCAACCGCTCGGCCACCGTTCCTTTCCTGATGAGATGGTCGTGTATCCGGCGGGATAGCCGCTGCGTCCAAGTGGGATTCGGCCGCAGGCTGGTCAACTGGTACTCGCCCGCGCCGTGGCTCAAGCCCTGCTCACCGCGGGGCAGGAGGTAAAACTCGTTGGGGTATTCGAAGACGAGCTCATCCATCCTGCCGCGCCAGTCCGCGCCAATCGCACTCGCGCGCTCCAGAATGGACATGAAGTCCTTATGCGTCAGCCCGAACCCCCCAATGTGCGCGCCGGCGAAACCAAGACCCTTCGCGGCAGCCACCATGAGCGCGGCACGCTCCAGACGCTGCGGCTTCTTCTCTGCTTCCAGCCGCCGCATCAGTTCATCCGGAACGACACACCCGGCCAATTCTCCCGACTGCATCATCTGAGCAATCTTCGCGGTGGGCACATAAACGTTGGCGAACACGGGAACGTGGGCCAAGCCTTCGCGCACCATATACTGCCTGAGTTCATAAAGCTTGCGCAGGTTGAAGCCCAATTGCGGGATGATGAAGCCCGCCCCGGCAGCGATCTTCAACTCCAGTTTGAAGAACTGCATCATCTGATCCGGCTCGCGGACCTTGTAAGGATTCACCACGGCGCCCGCGAAGAAGTCGAAGGGCGTGGTGCGCACGGTTCGCGCGCCGAGGTTGTATTCAAGGCCACGGCGAAGAGCCTGGAGCAACCATAGAATCAACACCGAGTCCAGGTCGTAAACGGGCTTGGCTTTCCCGCTGAAACCTTCCTTCTGGGCGTCTCCCGTCAGGGCGAGGATATTGCGAACGCCCATTCTCGCGAGAGCGTGGAGGCGGCCCTCCAAAAAGGCACGGTTCCCATCTTTGCCGCTCAGGTGGGCCACCGGCTCGAGTCGATGTTCCAGGACGAAGGACGAGAAGGCTTCGGGTGGTAGCGCGGGATTGCCGCCCGGCAGGTCCGTCACACTGATGACGCGGATGCCGTCCTTGGTGGCGGCGGCTTCGCGTACGAAGACTTCGGCCTCCGCCACGGTGTGGTCACGGCCGAGCACCAACTCGGCCGTGCAGATGAACCTTCCCTCCTGGAGCGCCGATTTGAGCAACCCGACGCCTTGTGCTTCGGAGTCCATCTGGCCTTTTCGCGGGGCGGCTGCCACCCTCACGGGAGGCGGCGTGCTCCGAGCCACCACCCACTGCCCCGTCGTGCCCGCTTCCGTTCGACGCCAAGCGCCCTGTGCAGCCGGGGATGGGGCGCAGGCATGACGGTTGAAGCGGCGGCAGGCGCCGGAACGGCACGCTCCTCAAGCGGCAACGAGTCTGCGAGCGAGCCCAACCGCCCCGTTGGCGTTATCACTGTAGCCGTCGGCGCCAATCTCGTCCGCGTAGCGCTGGGTGACCGGCGCGCCGCCGATAATGACCTTCACCTGGTCGCGAAGGCCCGCCTTCTTCAGCTCTTCGATGACCACCTTCATGTTGGGCATCGTGGTCGTCAGCAGCGCCGAAAGAGCCACGAGGTCCACCTTCTTCGCTTTCAGCTCATTGAGAATCTTTTCCGCGGCGACGTCGACCCCCAAATCGATGACCTCGAACCCGGCACCTTCGAGCATCGACGCGACCAGGTTCTTGCCGATATCGTGCAGGTCACCCCTGACAGTTCCGATGACGACGCGGCCGAGCGGCTCGGCGCCCTTGGCGGCCAGAAGCGGACGAATCAATTCCAACGCGGCCTTCATGGCCCGCGCCGAAATCAGCAATTCCGGCACAAAGCAATCGCCGGTCTCGAATCGCCTTCCGATCTCGTCCATGGCCGGAATCATGTACTTGCTGACCAGCTCCTGGGGGTCAGTCTGGGCGGCCAAAGCCTCTTGCGTGACCGCCACGGCGGTCTTCGAATCGCCGTTAAGGATCGCTTCGGTCAGCTTTGAATAATCAGACATTTTTTCCTCCCCGCGGGATGGTGCCGTAAGTACCTCGCACTCAGGCTGCCAAAATGTAGATCAGGACAGGGCAACGTTATGTACGGCCAACCACCATCTTCGCACGACGATGCGGGAGGACCGTTATGTCCCTTGCTCGGTCTCCGCTCCAGCTCGGAGGGCTACACGCCGCATTTCGGGGGGCAAACCACCCCTCGTGGGGTTGCCCACGCCCGACGCCTGAGGCTTCACGGGCACTCAACCCCGTCCCATGCGCCGGGCCTTTTCGAGAATCGCTGGCCGCGCCGCCTCCATCGTCTCCCGCACGTCCTCGTAACGCAGGGTGCGCTGCGCGAAGGTTCGCTTCTCGAGCGAACGCAGGAAGCGTTCCTCGAATTCGCGGAAGTACGACCCGTAGATATGGTAGCTGTCCGCGATGTGGGAATAGCGGCCGACTCGCACCGGCCGTCCGGCGAGTTCCGCGACCCGTGCCGCAATCCTGCGCTGCATTTCGACCAGGGCGAAGATGTTCATGAAGGCCGCCTTGTAGGCATCGTTCGAGCGGAAGCGCACGTTCATGCTCAGAACCAGTCCGTCATCGGCCTCGGTAATCCTGCACCAGAGGCTTTGCAGGCAGGCCGGATCATAACACGCGTTGTCCTCCCATACTTTCCAGGTTATGGCCTGCGCGCGCCGCGTGTGGGGAGCTTCCGCCAGCTTCTGGCACATCATTTCGATCTGATTGATGGGGCCGAGGGTGGGCACCGAATAGCTGAAGAGCCGCTGGTGATAGGTGTACGCCCAGCGGCTATCATGAGGATTGGCTGGATCGCGCACCAGATGATCCTTGATGCCTTCGCAGACTTCCATCACGTATTCTTGCAGGTCCTCCAGGCCGCCGGGGAAGTCTTTGTGAATCATCGGCTCGCTCAGCGGCTCCAGGACAGTGATTACCATCGTGGCATCCTTGCTGGGCGGATCACCAGGTTTGTCGTATTGCGTTCGGATACTCGCGCCGTTCCTGTGCAGTTCGATCAGCGACTCTTCCCAGCCGCGCGCAATCGAGTCGGCTTCAACATGCAGGACCGGAATACCACTCATCGTTCCTCTCAACACTGCGAGGGCGGGAATGCCGGGCCATTCCCATTTGCGAGGCCGCTTCGGGGAAAAGGATTGTAGCTCAAACCATGTCCCGTGGAACCGCCAAGTTCAGAGGGTTTTCCCGTTCCGCTACAACATGGTCGGCGGGAATTCCCTTCTCGGCCCCGATATCTACCAGCAGGGGACGCTCTTCGCCGTCAAAGGGCGCGGGCGCATCAACGCCCGCGATTGGTTTTTCTGTAACGGCGATCGATGATCGCCGAGACGTCGTCGAGCGCAGCTCGCCGCCACGGGTGGCGACACCTTGACGGGAACCAAGTTTCTTGTTGCACGGGCACTGGGGCGGCCTGTAAGCTGGAGCGTTCGGAAATCCAGTCATTATTGAGACGGAGGAAATGCCATGGGAGTAGCAACGGCACCCATCACGCAGGTCAAAAGCGGTCGGAACACGGAGCGCGTGCGTGAGATTCTGAGTTGGTACGAAAGTGACAATCCCGGGACGAAGACGAATATCGCGCGCTTGCTGAACAGCGGCCGATTGGCGGGCACGGGCAAGCTGGTGATTCTGCCCGTGGACCAGGGCTTCGAGCACGGCCCGGCGCGCAGCTTCGCCATGAATCCCGCCGGATACGACCCGGACTATCATTTCGAACTCGCTATCGAATCCGGCTGCAACGCTTATGCCGCGCCGCTCGGCTTTATCGAGGCCGCCGCCGCGCGCCACGCCGGGGAGATTCCGCTCATCCTCAAAATCAACAACCATGACCTGCTGCACGACGAGCGGGATCCCATCCCGGCTTTGACGTCGAGTGTGCGAGACGCCCTGCGCCTGGGCTGCGTGGCGATCGGGTTTACGATCTACCCCGGCTCGGCGCACGCGCAGACGATGTATCAGCAGTTGCGCGCCGCCGCCGAGGAGGCGAAGAGCTGCGGACTGGCGGTGGTGGTGTGGTCTTACCCGCGCGGGTCAAGCCTTTCGAAGGAAGGGGAAACTGCGCTCGACGTGGCCGCTTACGCGGCCCATATCGCGGCGCAATTGGGCGCGCACGTCATCAAGGTGAAACTGCCCAGCGCTCACATCGAGCAGGCAGAGGCGAAGAAGGTTTACGACAAGGTGGGCGTGCCAAGCGCAACGCTCGCCGAGCGCGTCCGGCACGTCATGCAGGGAGCGTTCAACGGCCGGCGCATCGTGATCTTCTCCGGCGGCGCGAAGAAGGAAAGCGACGAGGCGGTGTTCGACGAAGCCCGCGCCATCCGCGACGGCGGCGGCTTCGGCTCGATCATCGGGCGCAACTCCTTCCAGCGGCCCAAGGAGCACGCGCTCAAGTTCCTCGAAACGATCATGAAGATCTACGCCGGAGAGATAAAGTAACCGGACGACCACCCCCGGGAAGCCGAGCGAGCAGCGGTGACCTCACTGCATCTTTGGTGGTCGGAAGGGATGGCTCAGGCTAAATTCGAGGGCGCGCTCTACCCAGGCGGAAACCGTGATGCCTTCGAAATCGGCATTCTTGCGAATCCGGGTGAGCAGATGTATGGGGAGTCGCCAAGTGATTGACTGCCGCGGCGTTCCACTCGTGTGTGGTCTTCCGGCGCGAGGTCTAAGTCCGCCTCTAGGCATGGGCCAGTTTCCCTTGGCTCACAGTTCGGGCGATTACCCCCTGCTGCACTCCCAACTGGAGCGACATATCCTTAAGCGCCAAGAAAAGAGGATCCTTGAGAACCTCACGATGCGAGTTCCGACCTTTGTAGATCGGAGACCTCATCCCGAATGCAAACTCGTCAAACGCAAGCCAACTCAAATTGCTGTGAAACTTCTTCAGTGCCTCGCGGTAGAACACTCGCTCCGCATTCGTCAGCCCGGACAAATCGATATTCACTCCAGTCTGCAAATTGACGTATTTCATAGGCGTAAACTCCGCAAGCGAATAGATTTTGCTGCATGACAATCGCCACCGGCTATCCAACCTCCTCAAAGAATACCGGGTGGTAGTCCAAATACATCTTTTCCTGTCGAAAACGCAACCTCGCCGCGTGGAGGAATTCCCGTATTTGATCGAGTGGAGCATCCTTGCTCGCCACGATCACAATCCAACGGTTCAAGTCCGAGTGCCCTTGCCACCACCCGGAGACGACTCCCATGTCTGTGAAACCAACTACGATCTTCGTTAGTTCGCTTCGCCACCAGTCCCACACACCTTCATCAAAAGGTTGGCCATCATTGTCAAAGAGCGGAAAGAGGAGATTGACTTTGATCCGGTTGTACTCGTCCATCAAGCACAGGATAACGTCAATCTATGAAAATGTCAATACATTTTCAAAAAGACCGTGACCCACGGCTCTTTGGCCGATCTTGATCACGAAGACAGGTTGGGGTGAGTCTCTTTGTTGCCATCCGGTCCCTTTGAGCGAGGGATGTGCGGGCCAGGGCCGTACGTCGCCCCTCCTCTCTCTAAGCGGACCTTTCGCTGCAGGGCCGGTCTGTGACCGGCGTGTTTCGTAACGAGTCCTTTCGTCGCTCCCCGCCCAGCGGGGCAGGAGCCGAGCGGCGCTCCCACAAGCGTCACGTTCCTTACCTTGCTATTTCGCTTTAAACGGCTTTCCGCCGCGCGGTGAGTACCTGTTCAGGGCAGACACCAGCGGCTGTGCGGCACCCGGTACCCCGACACCCTGGAGCATGATCTCTTCTGGCTTCAGTCTCCGTCCGTACAGCCGCTCGTTGCCGTCGTGGTCGTGTTTGATGACGGCGCCCTCCAGGGAGACTCCCGCAAAGGCGCCCCGGCTGCGCGAATAACTGAGAATTTCCGCGCCCATGGTGGCTTCGGTAGCCGCCGATGCGGTCCGCCCTTTCGGTCCGCCCGCCACCGAAGCGTCGGCGCCGAGTTTGGCGTTGGTGTGCGCCAGCTTGCCCGCGCCCTTGGCGTTCATGACCAGGAAGATGAAATCCGTCGCCTGCCCGCCAATCTGAAATCCGATGCTTGGGCCGCCGGTGGTGAACAGCGCCGGGCCGCCCCACGGGCCGTTGCCGCCGCGACGGCAAACGATGGCTCCCTTGCCGCCGCCACCCCCGATCCCCAGCGCTATCTTTTTGAAGGAAGGGATCACGCCCACACATACGGCCCGGTTGAGCAAATCTGCGGGAAGATCCTTTTCCGGAGCCCCCATGACCTCCTCGATCACAGCCGCGGCTTTCTCCAGCCGCTCGGCTTCCTTGTTTCTTTCCGCCGCGATCGCCGCGCCGCCCACGGCGACGGTCAGAGTAAGCGGAAGTAGAATCCTCATTACGTGCTCCTTTCTCGTGCCCATGGTTCTGTATCCCGATGCGTAATGCCCTTGCCGCGGGAATATTGTGCCACATGCGGGAGCCGGATGGCACGCAGATGTAGCGGCGGCCCCACGGCCTCTGCATGTCCGGCGGCCTCCTTGTCACGAACGGATGGGGTTCGCTAAACTGTGGGCCGCGATGCGCGCCATGGTGCTGGAACGCCAGGCTCCCGCCGAGGAGAGTCCACTTCACCTGCGCGACGTCCCTATGCCCACTCCCGGGCCGGGTGAAGTGCGTGTGCGCGTCCAGGCCTGTGGAATCTGTCGAACCGATTTGCACACGGTGGAAGGCGATGTGCCGCTGCCGCGCTCGCCGCTCATTCCCGGCCACCAGGTGGTGGGCGCGGTGGACGCGCTGGGCCCGGGAGTGAAAACTCTCGACGAAGGCTGCCGCGTGGGCGTCGCCTGGGTCTATTCCACCTGCGGCGAGTGCGTGTACTGCCGAAAGGGCTTGGAGAATCTCTGCGATCGCGCCCGCTTCACCGGCTACCACGCCGACGGCGGTTATGCGGAGGCGATAATTGTGCCTGAGTCCTTCGCCTACGCGCTGCCGGCGGGATTTTCAGACCTCCAGGCCGCGCCGCTGCTTTGCGCGGGCATTGTAGGCTACCGGTCGTTCCGCCTGAGCGGCGCCCAGCCCGGCGACCGCGTGGGACTCTACGGATTCGGAGCGTCCGCCCACATCATTCTTCAGGTGGCCCGGCATATCGGTTGCGAGGTCTATGTCTTCACCCGCACGCTAGTCCATCAACAACTGGCCCGAGCGATGGGGGCCGCGTGGGTCGGCGATGCGAAAGACAATCCGCCGGAACGCCTGGATGCCGCGGTCATCTTTGCCCCCGCCGGCTCGCTGGTTCTGGAAGCATTGCGCGTGCTGCGCAAGGGGGGCACGGTCTCGCTGGCCGACCTCACCATGAGCCCCATCCCCTCGATTGACTACGACAAGCTGCTCTACCACGAGCGCATTATCCGCAGCGTGGCCAATGCCACGCGCGAAGACGCGCGCGAGTTTCTGCGTCTGGCGGCCGAGATTCCGATCCGAACGGAGATCGAGACGTTCCGCCTCGAGGACGCCAATGCTGCTCTCCAGGCGCTCAAAGCCAGTAAGATCCGCGGCGCCGGCGTCCTGCAAATTCTGTAGCGCCGTCTCGGCGGCTGTGGCTTGGGTTTCATGCCAAAGCAGCGGCGTAGGCAGGATGCCCGCGCCATGAGGTGCGTGCCGGGCCCGAGCGGCGAGAAGAAGGTGGAAAGGGACAGGAGCGCCATCATGAGACGAACATCACGTCGTCAGATGCTTCGCGATTTGGGCGTGGTGGGAGCCGCACTGGCGATCGCGCCGCCTCCCGCCCCCACGCAGGAGACCGCAGCGGAATCGCTTGGCGCGAGCGAGGTCGTTTCGCTGAACGGGCCCTGGATGTTCCGGTTCGATCCCACGAGCGCCGGAGAATCACAGGGCTGGCATCGCGCCGAGACGACCACCGCCGACTGGACAACGGTCACCGTTCCGCATACCTGGCAGGCTTCCGAAGACCGGCACGCCTACCAGGGCAATGCCTGGTACCGGCGAACATTCCACGCGCCGGCCCACTGGGCGGAGCGGTTCGTGCGCGTGGAGTTCGAGGCGGTTTACCACACCGCAAACGTCTGGATGAACGGCTTGCGTCTGGGCGACCATTTTCGCAAAGGCTATACGGCCTTCTCTCTTGACGCCTCGCCAGCTCTCCGCCCAGGCGCGGAAAACACCCTCGCGGTGCGCGTGGACAACAGCTTCTATGACGATATGCTGCCGCGCGGGAAGTCTTTTGATTGGGCGCCGGATGGGGGGATCATCCGGCCGGTGAATCTCCTCGTCACGCCGCGTGTCTTTGTCGAAGGTCTCGCGGTGGACGCCCAACCCGATCTTGAATCCCGTCGGACCCAGGTAAGGGCCCGTGCGACCCTCCGCAACGCGGGGCCGAGCGAAGCCCGCCTCCGAATCAACTACCGGATCCTGGAAGAAGACTCGGGCCGGCAGGTCGCAGCGTTTCCACAAAGTCCGACCCTGGTGCTTGAGCCGGGCGCCCGGGAAGAGGTTTCCGTCACCGCCCCGCCCCTGAGCCTTGGGCTCTGGCACTTCGACCGACCGACCCTCTACCGGCTCGTTGTTGACCTCGGACAAGAGGGCAAGCTGATCCACCTCGCCAGTGACACGTTTGGTGTCCGCAAGTTCGAGGTGAAGGATTGCGCCTTCTTTTTCAATGGCGAGCGCGTTCGGCTGATGGGTGTCGAACGCATGGCGGGCAGTCATCCGCAATACGGCATGGCCGAGCCGTCGTCGTGGATCGAGCACGACCACAACGATCTCAAAGAGCTTAACTGCGTCTTTACGCGCGTCCACTGGCAGCAGGACAGACGCGTGCTCGATTACTGCGACCGGCAGGGAATCCTGCTTCAGGAAGAGGTTCCGGCCTGGGGGCCGGACACATTCAAAGGCATGACCGGCGAGCCCTCTGCCGCGATCATGCAGAACGGCCTCGAACAACTGCGGGAAATGATCGCGCGCGACCGCAACCATCCCTGCGTTTTCGCCTGGGGGTTGTGTAACGAGGTGGACGGCCAGAACCCGCCCGCGCAGAAATTCATCCGGCGCATGGCGGAGGAGGCGCGCAAGCTGGATCCCACGCGGCTGCTGACTTACGCCTCGAACACGCTTCAGCAGACGCCGGCGCGCGATGTGGCCGGGGAACTCGACTTCATTTCGTGGAATGAGTACTTTGAAACCTGGCAAGGCGGCAACCTGGACTCCGTGCGACAGAACGCGCGGGAAATCCATCGCGCGTTCCCCACCAAGCCGATTGTGGTGTCCGAATACGGGTATTGTGAATGCACGCCGGACCGCTTGGGCGGCGACGCGCGCCGGATCGAAATTCTGAAAAACCACACCGAGGTTTACCGGGAGTTTGATTACGTGGTGGGTGCGATCTTCTTCTGCTACAACGACTATCGCACGCACATCGGCGACAAAGGATTCGGAGCCCTAAAGCAACGCGTCCACGGTGTGGTGGACCTTCTAGGCCAGCGCAAGCCGTCTTTTGAAGCGCTGCGCAACGAGTCGAGCCCCTTCGCGGAACTCGCGGTCAGCATTCATGGCCGGTGGATCACGGCTTCCATCATGGCCCGCCAGATTCTACCCTCCTACCCTCTGGAGGGTTACACCATGCGCTCGATCGTCTATGGGTTCGGCGACCTGCCAGTGGAGCAGCTCTCCGTTGCGCTGCCGAGATTGAAGCCGGGCGAAGGTATCATTCAGGAAGTGGCGTTCGAGGAGAAGTCGCCCAGGCGAATTCGGGTGGACTTGCTTCGCCCGACAGGCTTCTCAGCCCTGACCACGTGGTGGAAGCCGCAGCCGTGAGGAGTGTGTCGGCTGAACAAACCAAAGGATCGGCTTTACGCCCGGATGCTTCGCTTCTTGCCCGCTGCCGACGGCAACTGCCCAGCATGACGCGAGACGTCGGGGATAGCATCCGGCTCGAATCCATGGCGCGAAATGGATGTATGATGAGCTAGAACTTACTGTTGACAGTTGGCGAGGTGAAGTAACCATGGTCCGTTCCACTTGGGCACTGCTAATGCTTGTCTGTAGTCTGGTCTGCGGCCCGACGCGCGAGGCGAGGGGCGGGGAGCGCGTCGAATTGAAACCCCAGGGGAATCAGGTGGACGTGCTCATCGGCGGCCAGCCGTTCACCACGTACTTCTTCGACCCCAAGATTCCCAAGCCCTTTCTGCATCCGCTGCGCACCGCCCAGGGAACCATCGTTACGCGCGGCTTCCCGATGCGGAAGGACATTCCCGGCGAAAGCACCGACCATCCGCACCATCGCGCGCTTTTCTTCGCTCACGGTGACGTGAATGGGGTCGATTTCTGGAGCGAAGCCGAGTTCGAAGAGAAAGCCCCCGTCCGGATCGGAGCGCGGACCTACCAGGCGTCTGAACACTTGCCCCACGGCCGCACTGTTTTCACAAGGCTGGACGAGGTCAAAAGTGGCCAAGACTCCGGTTCCCTGCGGGCTCGTTTCCACCTCGTAGATCAAGACGGCAAGGTCATCGCCGAGCAGACCCAGGCCTACACCTTCCGCGGTGACGCGACGACCCGCAGTATCGATTGCGAGTTCACGATTCGTGCCCTGGGCACCCCCGTGAAGCTGGGCGACACAAAGGAAGGCACTTTCGCCATCCGCGTGGTCAAGGGGCTGGAAGAAGCATCCGGCATGAAAATGACGGATTCCGAGGGGCGCGCGAGCGAGAAGCAGATATGGGGCAAACGTGCCAAATGGGTCGATTACTCCGGTATGGTTGAGGGGCGAGAAGTCGGTGTGGCGATTTTCGACAACCCTTCCAATCCCAAGCATCCCACCTATTGGCACGCGCGCGGTTACGGTCTGTTTGCCGTGAACCCTTTCGGCGAGCACGACTTCTATAACGACCCGAAACGCGATGGGAGCATCACCATTCACGCGGGCGAGTCCGTCACCTTTTGCTATCGTGTTCTGATTCATGAGGGCAACGCCAGCGCAGCCAAGGTGTCGGAGGCCTACGAAAAGTACGCCAGGAGCGAGTGACCCTATTCCTCGGCATGCAAGAGACGCCGAAGCTGGAGCTGGGTGTTCTCCCATGCAAGGGTCGCGAGCGGGGGTAATTTCGCGCTGCGTGAAAATGCTGTCTCCCGGCGAACCTCAACCAATACGCAACCGGACATCAGGAGCCTGTTCAGAACACCCCAACTGGTCCCGCCGAAGAATTCAGCAGTTGGCCTCATTAGCCTGTTGCAGGATGCGACAGTCGGCTTCGAGCTTCCGTACAAAATGCCCCACCCCGAGACGGGGTTTGCTACGCCGCCGATTTTGACTTTGGGCAAGTGCTGACCCTCGCAAGGCGCGTTAGGGCGTTCTCATTGGCCCGTCTCTTGCTGTCTTGCCGCACGGAGCGAGTGCGTTTGGGTGGCGCTCAATGTGTCTGATTGGTGGCTCCCCAGATCGCGCTCGCGAGGCTGCTTGGTTAGTTGCCACTCCCAGAGTCGCCGTCGGAGAACGGGAGGCGGAGGGATGGGCCATCCCAGTTTCTTCCCCAAGGTCAAACTCGAAAAAGAGCTGAAGCGTGTTCTCGCCGCCGAGGTCGTGGCCTGGCCCGGCGGGGTGAGGATTTTCTGCTCGCAATGTGGGGCCCGAGGAATTGCCCGCCAGGTCTCGGCCTACATGGATTTTACCCCCGACGGCAGATCGGGACACTGCGGGAGTGGTTCAAGGAAGAGGTGGGAAAGTATCTGGTTCCCCTGCATTGGGAGAGCGGGGAAAAGGTCTCGTGGCGCGCGAGCCCGCGGCCACCTGAGTCAGCGTACGCCAGATGACCGCTGCACCAGGACGAAGGCAAGAGGTCGACGGTAAGGAGGCACTATGAATGACGGTGATCGGATTCCCGGCTCACTTCCGGCCTCCGAGCAGGAATTGCGCAAAAGATTCTTGGAGGAGGCCCACCTCGTTCCCGGGGGAGAAAGAATCTCACGGTGTCTGCAATGCGGCACGTGCACGGGGAGTTGTCCCGTCAGCTATGCCATGGACATTTCGCCCCGGATGGTCATTGCCCTGTTCCGGGCGGGCCAAATCGAGGAGATTCTCCGCAGCCGCACGATCTGGATCTGCGCCTCCTGCTATATGTGTACGACCCGCTGCCCGCAGGCCATCAAGATTACCGATCTTCTTTACGCGCTAAAACGCACGGCAATGGATGCCAAGCTCTATCCTGACCGTTTTCCCGTGTATGTGCTCTCAAAAAGTTTCGTCCGCATCGTGAATCGCTTTGGGCGAAACCACGAGATCTTGCTGCTGCTGCTTTACTACCTGAGGCGAAATCCGCTTGAACTGTTGCGGCTTCTTCCCCTGGGGATATCGCTGTTTCGAAGGGGGAGGGTTTCGCTCTTCCCCAAGAAGATCAAGGGAGTGAAGGTGATCCGGCAGATTCTGGACGCCGCGGAGGTCTTGGAGCTGCCGCGGGAGAAGGAGCCGGTGGAGTACGTAGAAGGAACGGTAGGGTACCGGGCGGTAGGACAGGTTCGGGCCTGACGGATGCCTTGGGGAGACTGCGATGGAATACCTCTACTTTCCCGGATGCAGCCTGGAGTCGGCGGGTAAAGCCTACGATGAGAGCCTCAGGGGCGTGTTTCGCAGCCTGGGAGTCCGGCTCACCGAACTGCCGGACTGGAACTGCTGCGGCGCGACCATCTACATGAGCGTGGATGAGACGACGTCGCTGGCCATCACGGCGAGGAATCTCGCCTTGGCCGAACAGAACGGCGGCCACGCCGTGATTGCCCCGTGTAGCGCGTGTTACACCGTACTTCTGAAAGCCAACCGCTTCTTGCGCGACAGCCCGGAGCTCAAGGAGAAGGTGGACCGGATACTCGGCGGCGCCGGGTTGAAATACGACCTCGGCGTCGTGATCCGGCACCCGCTGGATGTTCTCGTGAACGATATCGGGATGGAAACCATCGCGCGGGCGGCCAAACGGAGTCTGGAGGGCATCTGCTTCGCACCGTACTACGGCTGTCAGATTGTGCGCCCGGAGCGGGGGTTCGACGATCGCGAGTTCCCCACGACGATGGACCGGCTGTTTGAGCGGCTGGGCGCCGCGAGTGCCTATTTCCCGCTCAAGACCCGCTGCTGCGGGGGGATGCTGATGACCACCTTCCCGGAGGTTTGCCTGCGGCTGGTCAAGGATCTGCTGGACTGCGCCGCGGAGAACGGCGCGCACTGCATCGTCACCACCTGTCCCATGTGCCAGATGAATGTGGAAGCGTACCAGAAGCGGGTGAATAAGACGTTTGGGACGTCGTATCAGGTTCCCGTGCTCTTCTTCACTCAGCTGCTGGGGCTCGCCTTGGGCTGCTCAGAACAAGAGCTGGGACTGCCAAGGAACCTGGTGGCGCTGAAGGCCCCTCTCGCCGCGGTGGCGGCCTAGAAGGAGGAGACCGATGGATCAGAATGGACATGTACGCACCGGCGTCTACATCTGCCACTGCGGGCTGAACATTGCCGGGACGGTGCACGTGAGCGAACTGCGCGACTTCATCGCCCGCGCCCCGGGCGTCACCGTCGCCCGCGATTACAAGTTCATGTGTTCGGATCCGGGACAGGCGATGATTCAGGACGATATTCGTCGGCTCAACCTCAATCGGGTGGTGGTGGCCGCCTGCTCCCCCCTGATGCATGAGCTCACCTTCCGGAGCGCCGCCGCAAAGGCCGGGCTGAATCGTTATCTCGTCCAGATCGCCAATATCCGCGAGCACTGTTCCTGGATTCACGACGATGCGCGAAGGGCCACGGAAAAAGCCAAAGCCCTGGTGCTGGGGGCGGTGCGGCGGGTCGCCTTGCACCAGCCGCTGGAACCGATGCGCGCCGACATCAAGCCCAACGTGCTTGTGGTGGGCGGGGGGATCGCGGGCATTCAAGCGGCCTTGGAGATCGCCGAATCCGGGAACACCGTCTACCTGGTGGAACGCGAAGCCACCATCGGCGGGCGGATGGGTCAGTTCGACAAGACGTTCCCCACCCTGGACTGCGCCGCCTGCATCTTGACTCCGAGAATGGTCTCGGTAGGCCACCGGGAGCAGATCAAGCTGTTGACCCTGAGCGAAGTCGTGGGCATCTCGGGGTACATCGGCAATTTCAAGGTGCGCATAAGGAAGAAGGCCCGCTACGTGGACGTCGCGAAGTGCACCGGTTGCGGCCAATGTTGGAATGTGTGTCCCGCGACTCGGGTGCCAACAAAAAGGACCATCAAGTTAGGGGACCAGATCGTGAAGCAGGTGGCCTAGTGAAACTCGAAGCGGTGCGAGACATTCTCGATTGTCGGGTGCTCGTCGGGGAAAACCGCTTGGACGAGGAAGTGGTGGTGGGATGTGGCGCTGACCTGATGAGCGATGTCCTGGCCTTTATCAAACCGGGCGCGTTGCTTTTGACCGGCCTGACCCACGTGCAGTCCGTGCGCACGGCGGACATCGCGGGCGCTCGTGCCATCGTGTTTGTCCGAGGCAAGCTGCCCGACAAGGAAGCCATCGAGTTGGCGGAAAGGAACGGGATCGTGCTCCTCGCGACGAAACTGCTCATGTATGAGGCATGCGGAAAGCTGTATGCGCACGGCCTGCGCGGCGGGAGCGAACTTCAGGAAAGCGTGAGCCATGTCGGAGGAACCCGTCTTCTTCCAACGCTTTGAGATCGCCGGGAGAGACTTCCTCAATGCCGGAAAAGCTTCGACCACGGTCAAGGCGATCCTGAAGGAGATCGGAATCCATCCGGCGGTTGTCCGACGGGTGGCCATCGCAGCCTATGAGGCGGAAATGAATGTGGTCCTGTATGCCCGCAGAGGCACCATGGAGCTGAGGGTCACTCCCAAGGATGTGCGCATCACGGTGGAAGATGAAGGGGACGGCATCCCCGATGTGCAACTGGCCATGCAAGAGGGATATTCCACGGCTCCCGAGGAGATCCGCGAGATGGGGTTCGGGGCCGGGATGGGATTGCCCAACATCAAGAAAAACGCCGACCATTTCACCATTGATTCCGTGGTCGGCAAGGGAACGACACTGGAAATCGTCGTTCGGCCGTAATATGGAACAGTACTTCCATACCATCCGCATCGCGAGCGAGGGCTGCCGGGGACGAATGGCCTGCGTGAAGGTCTGCCCGACGCAGGCCATCCGGGTGCGGCATGGCCGAGCGGAGATCCTCGAAGACCGCTGCATCGACTGCGGCGAGTGCGCCCGGGCCTGTCCCAACAATGCGATCATTCCCCAGACCAGTATCTTCACCGATTTCTCCCGGTTCAAGTACGTCATCGCCCTGCCCTCCCCCGTGCTCTACGGCCAGTTTCGAAAGGAGATTCTTCCGGCAACCATCCTGGCTGGCCTCAGGAGAATTGGTTTCGATGACACCTGCGACGTGGCGGCCGCTAGCGGAGCCGTGAGCGTTGCCATCGACGAGTACTTATCTACGTATCGAGGGCCGCTGCCTCTCCTGTCGCCGTTTTGTCCAACCGTGGTGCGGCTGATTCAGGCTCGCTATCCCAATCTCATCGACTTGCTTATCCCCATCGATTCGCCGATGGAAATCGCCGCCCGGGAAATCCGGAACAGGAAAATGAAGGAGCTTGGCCTGCGGCGCGATGAAATTGGGGTGGTGTATCTGACACCCTGCCCGGCCAAGATGGTCGCCATCAGGTATCCCCCCCGCAAAGGGACATCGCACATCGACGGGGCCATCGCGATATCGGACATTTACCACCCCCTGCTCGCGGCCATCGCCGACCTGAACAGCGATAGGCGCGAAGGCCAAGAGCCCGTGCGAGGCCTCGGTCTGGGCTGGCCGGTCCTGGGTGGGCAGGTCCTTTCCTTGCGTGCGGAGAGCTGCCTTGCGGTGGGCGGGCTGAGCAATGTGGAACGGATTCTGGAGGAAATTGAGAATGGGAAAATGGGTGACATTCAGTATGTGGAGTGTCACGCATGTCCGGAGGGATGTTGCGGCGGCTCACTCACCGTTGACAATGCCTATGTGGCGCGAAGCAAGATCCTGAGCCTGGTGGCCCACTTCGGCGCCGCGCCTTCGGAGGATCGAGAGAGGATTCGTGCGCTGTGCCATCAAGGATACTTTGCATTGCCAGGGACGATCCCCTCCCGGCCTTTCCCGCCCTTGGACAAGGACATTTCCCGGGCCATCGAGAAGAAGAAGCGCATCCAGGAAACCTATGAAACGCTTCCGCAGATCGATTGCGGAGCCTGCGGCGCACCGACCTGCCGGACCTTTGCCGAAGACGTGGTGCTGGAACGCGCCAGCATAGCAGACTGCCCGGTGCTGACGGCGCGCCTGCTGCGGAGCGAAACGGCCGTGTTGCCAAAGCTTACCGGCGACGCGGCGGCAACCCGAGGCGCCCGACGCGGCGAGGACTAAGGGAGATGAGAGTTCGCGACCTTGTGGAAAGCGTGGGGTTGCAAATCCTGACGGGCTACGAAGGCCTGGAGAGGGAAGTAACCGGGGGCTATGTCAGCGATCTCTTGAGCGATGTCATGGCGCATAGCAAGGCCGGCAATCTCTGGATCACGCTCCAGACTCATCGCAATGTCATCGCGGTCGCCACCTTGAAGGAACTGGCGGCCATTGT
>Ga0073934_10002791_pt1 | contig 34487 bp, 29 predicted proteins | sample LarsenN4metaG_FD_76834 | JGI IMG/M metagenome (GOLD analysis project Ga0073934, IMG submission 76834) | Hot spring sediment bacterial and archeal communities from British Columbia, Canada, to study Microbial Dark Matter (Phase II) - Larsen... ... | reverse complement strand
CTCGCCAGAGGACGCGCAATCCCTGGCAGGACCCGGGACCACCGTCAATCCCCGAGAGAGGGGAGGTCTCATTCTATCCCAATATTATCCGGATTGCAATGAGCCGGAAGTCCCGGCGCCCGACAATTGGGTTCGATGGATTGTTTACCGGAGGGGAACCGCCTGACCGTCGTTGAACCCAGGCGGCGGGATTTATCCTGTCGGGGAGGGCGAGGGGAGGGCCGGTGCTTCGGTCGGAGGCGGGGTGAGAGTCGGCGAAGGAAGCGGCGCGGCGGTGTCTGTGGCGGTGGGGGAGGCCGTGGGGCTGGGAATCAGGCTGGGGGTTGGGGAGGCCGTTGGGGTTGCCGGGAGCGTAGGAGAAAGCTCCGGCGTCGCAGTGGCAGGGGGGCGGGTGGAGGCAGGGGTGGGCAGGTCTTCGGCGCAGGCGCCCGGGCCGGTCTGTCCCAGGTTGTAGGCTTCCAGGATTTCGGTGAGGACAAGGGCCTGGTCTCGGGCGGGCGGGAGGGGCGCGCTGCCGGGGGGATGCGCCTCCAGCCACAGGTCAGCTGCCAGGAGAGCATCGAGGATCACAGTCGTATCCGCCCCCGCCGCTGCGTTCAGGCGGGCAGCGATCAGCTGCCAGGCGAGGAGGAGCGAGGCGTCTTCATCGGAGGCGGAGCCCAGGATCTCCAGGGCTGCCTGCCGGGAATACAGGCGGCCTCCCAGGGAGAGCTCCTTGAGCGGCCACTGCCTCGGGTAGACCAGCCAGTACGCCGGGGAGTGCGTACAGGCCGAACCGGGCTGCGCGGTCGGAGCCATGGTGGGGGTCGGCGGGAGCGTCTCGGTCGGGACAGGGGATTCCGTCTGGAAGTGCGTGGGGGTTGGTTCCTCAGTATAGGTGGGGGTGGGCGTAGTTGTGAGGGCGGGCGGCGGACCGCCGCCCTCTGGCGGGGCAGGTGTCGAGGTGGGGGACGGCGTGGGGGTCAGTGTCGGGATGGGGGGAGAAGAGGGGGGTTCGCCCGGGTCCTGCCGGATATTTTCATCTCCCTCAGTGGGCAATTGGGGGAGCTTAAAGCCGGTTTTCGGCTCAGGCCCGAAGGGGCAGGGGTCGGGCCCCGGACAGTGGGGGTCGCCCGGCAGCCAGCCGGCGTGGTTGGCGATCGTCACGCGGGCCAGGTTGCGGTATTTCGCCTTCTCGACCGGGAGGAACTCGATCTCGTAGGGGTAGCAGAACGACTCGCCCGGCGCGAGCACGGGATGGGCGCCCAGGTCCAGGGGCGCGGCCGCGTAATCGGCGAACTTCGTCGCGCCGATCTTGATCTGGACCACGTCGAGGATCGCCAGGCTTTCGGTGGGATTGTCGCCAACGTTCGCGACGCAGACCTGGCCACGGGCGCCGAAGCGGTCGCCCGATTCGGAGGTCTCCCAGAAGCCTTCGGCGGTCTTATCGGCTTCGAGGGAGGTGGCGGGTTGGGAGGGGACGTCCCAGATGCCGGTGGTGATGGTCATCAGGCGATTCGCCGTCGTGGAGAAGTACCCCCAGGTTTCACCGGACCGGGACGCCGCGAGCAATATCGCAGCGAGGAAGAGGGTCAGAACTACCGATCCCGTGAGGAACGCACCCAAACGCAGTACGATTCTCACCATTTGACTCCAGCCTCAGACGACCTTGGCCTTCTTCACCTCGATGACTATCTTCTTGATCTCCTCCCCGATGATCCAAACGGCGGGGATGATCACACAGATCAACCAACCGAGAGGCTGCCTTAAGAAGAAGATTAAATATCCGAGGTAAGGGATCCTGAAGACAGGCTCTCCGACAACATCAAACGTCTTAACCTGCCATGGATCCGCCGTCAGGTTATTGTCTCCCTTTGTGATCAGCGTATCACCGGAAATAGAAATCACTCGGTGGGTGATTAGCTTCCCCTGGTAGTTAAAACTGATGATCTGGCCTGAGGTGATCGGTCCGCTGAGCGGACTGACCCAAAGGACGTCGCCCGCTCGAAAGGTCGGCGCCATGCTGTCGGAAACGACCACTCTTGCCGGCCCCAGGAGCAGGATCAGCGCCAGCGTTGCGCCAAGGATACAAAGACCCAGGAAAGTAAAGAGATACCTCTTCCGCATCGATACCTGTTTCACTGCCTGGTGCGCGCTCTAGGCGCGCACCAGGCTTGATGGAGCTATTCTGTTTGTTGTGGAACCGATTCGATTCTAGTAGTTCGGGTCATCGTCGGTACCGGTGTCGGTCGGCCACGCGCTGTAATAGCTATCCTTATCCGGCATAGGGTTTGGACCATTGTATTGAACTGCGATCAGGTTCACGTAATCCGTGTTGAACTTGTTCATGTATTCATTGCCGGCGAAGGCGTTAAGGGTCAGCGTGATGCGGTAGTACTTCCGGACACCGACGCCGACATCGTTTGCGATCTGCCTGATCACAGAAGCAGAGTGGCCCGGATACAGGTTGCAGATCTGCTCATTGTTGATCCAGGTAACCATCGGTGTTCCACCTGCCGTGTCCAGCTCCTGGACCGTAACCCGGACAGCATTAAACCCCAAAGATCCCAGGCAGAAATTCAGATAAGCGGGGTTGCTCTCGTCGCCCGTCCAGCCGACCATCTGGGCATAGAAATCCGCCTCGCGGTTCCCGATATTCTTGGCGCTGAACTCGAGCACCTTCGATTCTCCGGGCAGCACCTTGTCAAAGTTGATAGGGAACCCCCCCGTTTCGCCGATCCCGATCAGCGCGGTCGTCAGAGTGGCTGTCTCGGTCGTATTGCTGCTGAAATAAGCCCAGGTCACCGTGGCAGTCAAGGCGACTACCGCCAGGATTACCAGAGCGCTCAAGAGTACGCTCTTTTTCATAGCAATTCTCCTCGTCTAATAATTAGCGAAAGGCAAGTCTGCTATCCAGACCATCTTGGAAGATCGAATTGATTTCGACTGAAGCGTTGACCTTCTCGATGTTTTTCAACGCAATCTAAGGAATGTATTGCCAGGGTGCCGTCGACGGTGCGGAGCCTCCGGTCCACTGCACGGCGTGAATGAACAGCGTGTTGCTCAGCCAACAGTCCTGGTAGGAATTGTTGACATTCACATCCAGCAGTACGCGGGTCCTGTAAGTCCAGGTGTGACCGGCGGGCATGTCTTCAGCAACCTTGTGCCAGCTGGCGAACAAAGGCTCTGCGCCTCCGTAGTAAATCCCCTGCCAGCTGCTCCCATCCCACCACTGGACATCGACCGTTAAGACATCCGGGTGGATCAGATCGCAGTTCCCTGAGACGTGTTTCAGCCCGAAGTACAGGTCTATGGGTATTGTGGAGGCATTATTGACCGTGGTTTGTTTGAAATCGGTCCATACGCCTGGCACGAGATTGAAGAACTGCAGTGGAAAGCCTGTGGTCGACCCGACCAGGACCTTCGCCGTCGTCATTTCGAGCGTTTCGGACTTCGTGTTCGTAAAAAACGCCCACGTTGTGGTCGCGGTCAGGGCAATTACCAGAAAGAGGACAAAACCGATCAGGAAAATGCTTTTTTTCATTGGTTATCCCTCCGATTTGCGACTCAGGATTGTTTGAATTGAAAAGTTCACCCATCTAATCCCTTATCCCACCTCCTTTCGCGGCGGTCATGAAAAATCTTGCCGGGATTCCCGTCATGGACCATGACTACGAACCCAGGCTGGCCTGACAATCCAACCGATGGTGGCACGAAATCACAAAGTGAATATAGCAAATAAGCCTGCGTGGCGAATTTATAAAATTCGTTGAAATTCTTAGAAATTTCTTTGAGAGGTATCAACCAGAGGGATCATCCCCTGCTGAAACGTGAAAGCCGCCTGGCCAGGCGACTTTCACGTCATGTTCGCTCGCTTCGGCGATAGATCTGATCAGAAGGCGAATTCAAGATCCCTCGTTCTCTCCGCGAACCAATACCCCCTCCCCCACTCCGTGCGGATGTACTCCGGCTCGCCCGGGTCGTCTTCCAGCTTCTCGCGCAGGTACCGGATATAGAGAGAAAGCTCCGCCACCGCATCCCCGTACGATTCCCCCCAGACCTCCTTCAGCAGCTCCTCGTGGCTGACCACGCATCCCTGCCGGCTGACCAGCGCCCGCAGCAGGCGGAACTCCGTCGGCGAGAGGTGCACCCGTTCGCCGTCCCGGTAGACCTGCCCGGCCCTCAGGTCGACCCGGAGGCGCCCGTCGTCGTAAACCCGCGGCGAGGGATCAGGCTGGGCGCGCTTGAGCAGGGCCTGTATCCGCATCTCGAGCTCCTGGAAATCGAAGGGCTTCTTTACATAGTCGTCCGCGCCGGCCCCGAAACCCCGCACCACGCTCTCCAGCGATGTCAGGGCGGTCAGCATGATCACCGGCACGCCGCTCAGCTCTCGCAGCCGCCGGCAGGTCTCGTACCCGTCCATGCCCGGCATCATGATATCCAGGATCACCAGGTCTGGATGGAGCTCGTAGGCTGCCCGCAGGGCCTCGCACCCGCTCTGAGCTGTGTCTACCCGATAGCCCTGGGCGACAAGCCTGGCCGCCAGGAGGCGTGCCAGATCCAGGTCGTCCTCGACAACCAGTATTTTGGCATCCATTGAACCTCCTCCCTGATGGTAATGGACGTCGCCAGATGTGGGAGATTCTCTATCGTGTCAGCTGCTATCCCGTCTTGCGCTCGACCCCTTAACGCTTTTCCGGTTGCCCTGTGAGGCGCTGTCAAGTGCTCGTGATGGTGTTACAGGCAAATACCGGCGTTGTTCCAGCAATAGGGTGGTCACCGACCCATAGTCTATTTATAGTTAATCATTTCAGATTAAATCAATTGTCTTTTATCACTTTGCATCCTGACGAATGTCAACAGTCGGGTCAGGGGTTCAACGAAATCACCGGTAAGTAATTGAATTTTTTTTCTATCGTTGTGTAGAACGCGCCCTTCCCTTGGGCCGGGATGTCCTCGCCCAGGCGGGTGGAAAGCTGCGGGTCTATCGAGACCGTCACCGCGCCCTCCCCCACGACAGAAAACTGGAAGGTGCACAGCGCCCCGGTCCCGCTCACCGCCGGGCTCGGGTTGAGCTGGGTCACCGCGTACCAGACAGTGCCGGCCTCGTTATCCGCTTCGTTCTTGATGACCCAGTCCGGCGAGAGCAGCTCGTCGCTCGGGGATACCTGCACGCCGGGGAGGTTCGGGTCGGCGTCTATCACCTTCAGGACAGCCGGGTCGAACGCCAGCTGGACGTCAGCTCCGTACAGGTTTTCGACATTCACGATCCGGACCTCCACCTGGATCAGCTCGCCCACGGCAAAGCCGCCGGTCGCGGGCAGCACGCGCACCACCGTGCCCGCCGTGTCTTCCCGGGCGAGCGATGGGTGGGAGAAAAAGAGGGGGATCATCAGCAGAGCCAGCCTGCTGAGGGTTTGCCAGAATGAAACCGTCATGGATCTCTTCTCCATTCACCTTCTGATCACCAGGATCACCAGGACCCCCGCCCCTGCCGCCAGGAGGAGCGCAGCTCCCAGGGCGAGCATCTCCACGGTTATCCTGGCAGGTGTATCCTCTGGCGTCGCTTCCGCCTCGATTTCGGGTAAGGCCTGTTCACCAAGTGCGCGGGTCTTCTCCAGCGTTCTCGCAGGATCGGCGTTGTCATTCTTCCCGACGTCGCGCGTGACGACTCCGATCGCCAGCGGCGTGAAGGGTTCCCCTGTCCCGCCTGGAACAAGGGTGGTTGTTAGCTCAACAACCGGCGTGGCTGACAGCTGCGGCATGGACGTCGGCGTCGGGGCAGCAGTCTGTGACACTCCAGGCGGCGTACCGGTGATCCCGGGCGCCGGCGTGAAGACCGGGGTATCTGCCGGTGGTCCGCCTGGAGGGGGGGTCACTTCAACGGATCCCGGCACGAGCGCCGCCGGGATCCCGACGCCGTCTCGCCGGGCGAGCAAGGCGTGAACCAGGGTGAGCGGCGCGGAGGCCCCCGCTTTCATCCCCCGCACCAGGACGATGACCAGCCAGCCCGATCCGCTCGCCGGCTCGCTCGGGTTCAGCTGGGTCATGGCGAATTCGACGACGCCGCTCTCGTTGTCGGTTCGGTTGACCGCGATGAAGCCCGGGTCGAGGAAATCGCCCTGGCTCACCTGAACTCCAGCCCTTCCGGGGTCGGCGTCGATGACTTCGACCACCTGGGGGTCGAAGCCCAGCTGCAGTTCGAAGCCGTACAGCTCCTGGACGTTCACCACCTCCACCGCGACCTGTGCGCTTTCACCCAGGCCCACCTGAAGGCTGGCCGGATTCAGGCGCACGACGGTCTCCTGGACTTCCTGCGCGCGGCCAGACGCCGCCGCCGTGAGGAGAACCAGGAGGACCAGAAACCCAGAAAAAACTGCAAGAAGATCTCGCCTGCCAAGCATAAGAAGGGCACCGCTAATCAGAGGATCGGCGCCCGCCGCGCCTCGCGCGGACGGCGGGCGCCGTGTCTCAGGGATGAAGCAGCGGGGCAGCTGGCCGCCGATGACTTATGGCGTCCACGCCACCGGGCTCGTCAGCCCGTAGTTGCCGCCCATCAACACCAGGTCGAGGATGTTGATCACCCCGTCGTTGTTGATGTCGGCGCTCGCATTCCAGTAAGTGTCGCCCGGGACGGTCCCGAAGGCGCCGCCGATGGCGGAGGCGTCGTTGATCTCGATGACGTCGTTGTCATCGACGTCGCCGCCGAGCAGTTTCACCGGGTTGAGCACGAGCGTCTCCCCGCTGATGCCGACCGTAGCAGCGGCATCCAGATAGCGGGCCATCTCGATCGCCACCAAGTAGCTGCCGTCTGTGATGTTGTTGATCCCGTACCGCCCCCAGGCATCGGTGGTGTCCGTCCCGCCGACGTAGAGCGTCCCGGGCGGGACGTTCACGACCGCCCCCGAGTCGTTGTCGCGCCCCTGGAGGTCGACGACGCCGGAGATGGAGGTCGTGCCCAGGATCGACACCTGTCCGTCCACCACCGAATCCACGAAGATGTTCACGCCGCCCTTGGCGCCCAGCTTCACCGTCCCGTCCAGGATGTCGATCGCGGAGACCGCCGGGCTGCTGCCGATCTCCAGGGCGTTGAACTTGAGGGTCAGGATCACGCTGTCGACAGCGTCGAACTCAGCGTCCCCATCGGCGCGGTTGCAGTTGAATTTCACTTTCCCTTCCGCGTTGGCGTTCGCCAGGCTGTTCAGGGTGCACACCGCGCCGGGGGTGCTCGTCTTGAAGCTGCCGATGGTCGGGAGTTCCGCCAGCTGCAATTTCGTCTTGTCGAAGGTCAGGTCGAACTGGACCCCGAACAGGTGGTGCACGTCCATCTTGACGTCGAGCGTGACCTGCTCCCCTTCGCGCACGCTGGCGCTGGATGGGCAGACATCGAGAGCGCCGAACACCCAGGGGGTGAAGTCCACATCGCCGGACACGCCGTCGCCCCCGGCGCCCGCAGGTCCGTCGATGCTCCCCCACTCGTTGTACTCGGCATCCAAGGAACCAGACCCGACAGAGACGCCGGCCCCGTTGTTGTTACGGAAGGCGTTGCCGTAGACCTGGACCGTGGCGCCGGTCGGAGCAGCATCGGGGAAGGTCAGCCCGTCGCCGGAGTTGTCGTGGATGTAGTTATCCACGATCTTGACATCGGTGTGGCTCCCGGCGAACTTGATGCCGCTTTCACACCAGTTCTTGACCTCGTTGTTGCGAAGCCAGGTCCGATCGGCGCCGGTTACGACGAAGATCCCGGGTTCGCCGCCGCCGCACCCGGTCCCATCCACGATGAACCCGTCGATGGTGACGTCGTCCGCGTCGATGATGATCGCCGAGGACCCATGGTGAATCACAGCTCCGCCCTCAGCCAGCAGGGTCAGGGCTTTGTTGATGTAGACGCCGCCTGTATAGGTCCCAGCCAGGACGTGCACGATCCCGCCATCGGCGGCGCCGATCACGCCGGACTGGATCGTGTGGTAGTATGCGCCGGGGTGCCCGCAGTCCCCGCTGGGGCAGACCCACACTTCCGCCTGGGGGCCACCGTACGCCACGCTGACCCCCCACAGGGCTTCAGCGGTGACCTCGTTGTTCTCTCCACCGCCGACATATCCCGGCCAGCCGCCGTTGGCGAGCTGGATGTCCAACAGGAAGTCCGCTGCGTCGAGGATATCTCCCAGGTAAGAGGTCCGGTTGAGTTTATCCAGGGCCAGGATGGCGTACGCCGTCTCCTGGGTGGTCTCGTCGCTCCCAGCTGCCATGTTTTCGGAATTCCAGGTGAAGCCCCCGGTGGAGAGCTGGTAGGAGGCGAGGATGGCTCCCAGGTCGGCCAGGCTGGAGGCTGCGGCGTGCTCGCCGGCGGTCGGGTCGAAATCCTCGCCGACGTAAGCCAGCCCGTACACCGCGCCCGCCAGGCCGATCACGTCGTAGTAGGCGCTGCCGTCCAGCTCGTCGATCTCGGCCTTGGTCCCGGAGATCCAGGCGCTGGGGTCAGCGCCTGCCGCAGCCGCGCCGACCAGGCCCATGCCCACATCCCAGGCGGCCAGGTTGGGGATACCCTGTGAAGCGCGGCTCGTGCGGATCAGGTTCACGTACCCGGCCGTGTTGTAGAGGGTGCCGGCCCCGTTGCGGTTGTACGTGCCGGCAGCCAGCGGGCCGTAGAAGTAGTTCATGACGTGAGTCCTGTAGGTGGTCCCGCCGAAGATGGCGTCAAGCGCGGCCGCCAGGTATCCGTCCGGAGGCGAGAAGGTGTTGGTCTTCGCCAGGAGCAGCCCGCCAGCGTCCTGCAAAGCGGACAGGTGGTCCGGGTTGCCGGTGTGCAGGTAGGCTTCCGCCAGGCCTTTCCCAATCGGGCCGATGGTATTCTGCGGGCTGGCGTTCGCCTGGTTGCCGTCATCCAGCGGCCAATCCCAGCCGCCGTCGTTGTTCTGCAGGGATGCCAAGCGGTCCGCGCCGGCCTGGAAGGGATCCACCCCCGTCAGAGCGAGGATCGTGGCGGCTGTCGTGGTTGCGCCCCCGTCGCCTCCGGAGGCGGTCGCATCGAAGGGTTCCGCTTCTTCCGGGCGGGGAGCCGAATCGGCGAGCACCGCCGCCGAAGGCACCGCCAGCAGGCCCAATATTACGAGAATTGCGGTCAGGTCGAACAAAAAACGCTTCATCTTGGTGTGCATCGATTGATCTCCTCGTCTACTCCACCCCATTCACAGAGGTGTTGAAGTGATTTCGCGTTTTGCGTCCTGCGTCGAATTGATCCTTTCCACCTCCTTCCTTCGTTCAGAACCACACGACACGGATTCACAGCAGAATTTTTCAACCTCTCCGGGTGTCTGGAGATCCGGGTTGAACTCCCCGGACTGCCAGGTACGCCGGCTCAGCTCCAGCGGGGAGTTATTGCGGTATTCCTGTTGATCAGGTGAGAGGATCCCCAAAAGAAAAAACCCCGCTTTGAGTGAGTGCCGTGCACATCTCCAGCGAGGCTTTTCGGCAGCCCGGCTATCTCCCGAAGGAGATCCTGGGCTTTGCGTCCCCACTTCGCAATGGGTTTGCCTTTATCGAAGCGCTCGTTATCGATCAGCCAAGCCGCTTCTCGTTTAGATAAACGATCTAATCGAAATTCGTTACTGGATGAATGTCACGTTATCCACCTGACATTCATCACGTCCCCTCTGCTGTCTACAGTCTCAGCCTCCGGGAGTGGGGGAAGGCTTATCGCTTCACCACCACTCGTCCCGGGATCGTCGATGTCTCGATCATGATCCCATCGCGGGTAGCCATGTCATCCTTCGTGATCTTGATTGCGCTTCGCCCCGGGTCCTTGGCGCGCAGCTTGATGTAGAACAAGACCCCATCACCGCTCTTCGCCGGACTGGGGTTGAGCTGCGTCATGGTGAAGCGAACCACGCCAGCCTCGTTGTCAGCGTAGTTGTAGACCGTGAATCCGGGGTCGAGGAATGGTCCCTGTTGGACCTGCACACCGGCTTTCAGCGGATCGGAGTCAATCACGCTGACCACGCGCGGATCGAAGGCAACGATGATGTCGACCCCATACAGGTCGACGACGTCTTCAACCCGGATGGCGATCGTCCTGGTCTGGTTTTTCTTGAGGACAACCCGGGCCGGGTTGACCCGCAGCTCTGGAAACTCTTCGCAGGCGCGCGCGGCAGAGAACGAAGAGAGAAACACCACCAGAAGGAGGAATGCGGAGAGCAATCTCCGCATGAGTTGATATCCTTTCCAGTTTGAGAAAGGTGTTTCAATGAAAAAGTCGGCGCGTTGCTTCATAGACCTCTCCAGGAATTATAGATCGTTGTCTGTTCAACATCGTCCCGGCTACTCCAGGTTTGCGACCCTGGGATCAAGCATCGAGTCATTCTCCGGCAACGATAACATGGATAAGGGTTAAACAGTCTTTCAGACCTGAAAGCTCGGCGTAAATTCCTGGTAAAAACCTGAGCAGTTAAGGGGATCCGGAGATCATCTGACTGCCAGCGCGACCCAGTCCCCTCTTCTGCGTTGGTCGAACAGACGCAGGTCCCGGGCACTCACAGCCGAGAGCACCTCCGCGACCTGGTATACCAAGATTCCAGAAAGGATCATCACCCCACCCGGCGCCAGGAGATCCCCCAATCCATTCCCGAGGAGCCTCACGAGAACCGGCGCCAGGATGTTGGCGACGACGATCTCCGCCTGCCGGAAGGTGAATTCCCCCGCCAGGACCTCCGAGACCGAGCCGAGGCCGACCTCCAGGCGCTCCTGGACGCCGTTGACGGCCGCGTTCTCGCGGGCGGCTTTCACCGCTCCCGGGTCCGTATCCACCGCCAGAGCGCGGCGAGCGCCCAGCCTGAGCGCCGCGATGGCGAGGATGCCGGAGCCGCAGCCGACGTCGATGACCGACAAGGGAAGCTTGGAAGGATGAAGGGGTGCATCGCCGGTCCTTTTGGTTCGGTCAGAGGAGGATATTTGTGCTCCCTCCAGGATTTCGTCCAGCAGCTCCAGGCAGAGCTGCGTGGAGGGATGCGTGCCCGTGCCGAAGGCCATCCCCGGGTTGATGCGCAGCACCTCCCGACCAGCTGGCTCGACCGCCGCCCAGGTCGGTGCGATCAACAGGCGCTTGCCGGCGGGAAAAGGTTGGAAGTGCTCTTTCCAGGCTTCTGCCCAATCGGCGGCCTGCACGAGCCTGAAATCTGGTTCTGAGATGGGCTGGATGCGCCCCAGATGCCAGAGCGCCTCTTCCAGCTTCTGTCGGACCGCGGTTAAGGAATCGTCGACCGGCAGGTACCCGCTGACCCGCAGCGGACCGATCGGCCGGCCTTCATTCGTTTCATCGCCCCATTCGTCGGGAACAGGTTCGATCCGGGTGCTCTCGATGACGACCCCCCCGCTGACGAAGCGTCCCAGGACCTCGGCCACGGCCTCCGCCAGCTCGCCGTCCACCAGCAGGGAGACTTCCAGCCAGGCGTCAGCCACTCAGCGCGTCTTTCAACCACTCGAGGAACCCGCGCTCCTGGGGGCGGGCTTCGCTGCCCAGGCTCTCGGCGAGCTTCTCGAACAGCTCGCGCTGTTCGGCAGTCAGGTGAGCGGGGATGACCACATTGACCATGACCAGCTGGTCGCCGCGCCCGTTGCTGCGCAGGTGCGGGACGCCCTTGTTTCGGATCCGCAGCACTTTACCGGGCTGGGTGCCGGGCGGGATGCGGAGCATCTCCTCGCCGTCCACGGTGGGCACGCGGACGTCTGCGCCCAGCGCTGCCTGGGCGACGTTGATCTCCAGATCCATCAAGATGTCGTGATCACGGCGGCGGAAGAATTTGTGCGGCTGGACGTTGATCAGCAGGTAGAGGTTCCCGTGCGGGCCGCCGTTGATCCCCGGCTGGCCTTCCCCGGCAAGGCGGATCTGGTTGCCGGTATCGACCCCGGCCGGGATGGTGACGACTTTCTTACGCGTCCGCCGCTCGAGGCCGCGCCCGTTGCACACCCGGCAGGGCGTCGAGATCGTCTCGCCGGCGCCGTTGCAGGTCGGGCAGGTCGTCACCTGGACCATCGAGCCGAGGATCGTCTGGCGGGCCTGGCGGACCTCGCCGCGCCCGTTGCAGGTGGGGCAGCGCGCCGGGGAGGTGCCCGGCTCCGCGCGGCTCCCGTTGCAGCGGCTGCACATCTCGTCGCGGGTGATCTCGATCTCTTTATCGACTCCGAAAACAGCCTCCTCGAAGGTCAGGTCGAGCCGGTACTGCAGGTCTGCGCCGCGCCGGGGGACGTTGCGCGAAGGGCGCGTCCCACGTCCAAAACCGAAGAACTCTTCGAAGATGTCGGCGAAATCGCTGAAATCGACGGTGAAATCCGGGACGCCGCCCGCGCCGCGCACGCCGGCATGCCCAAAGCGATCGTAAGCCGCCCGCCGTTCCGGGTCCGAAAGCACGGCGTACGCCTCGTTGATCTCTTTGAAGCGTTCTTCGGCGTCCGGGGCGCTGTTCACGTCCGGGTGGTAGGTGCGCGCCAGCCGCCGGAAGGCCTGCTTCAGGTCCTCCGCGGAGGCGTTGCGGGGGACGCCCAGGATCTCGTAGTAGTCTCTATCTGTCATGATACCGATAAACCGTTAGCACGGTTGAACGTTAGAACGTTGGAACTGCGCGCGAAGTTCACCTGCGGATGCCTTGGCTCTTCCCAGAAATTCAATAAACAGAGTCTGCGTTCGACTTTCGTATCCTTCAGCAATGTTGGACATGATCGATACTGCAGCTCTACGCATCTGATCGCGTAAACCAAAATCCTTTGCCAATGGGCCGAGCTTGGTCAATTGTCGCGCGGTCTGCCATGCTTCGATCTCTTCGAACCGAGTGATCTTCGCCATGCGATAATCTTATGCGTTTCAACCTTCAAATCTGATAGCTTGGCAACTTTCCAACCTGACAACCTGCCAACGAGAATCACTCGTTCCTGAACTCACCTTCGATCACGTCTTCACCACCGTTGGGGTTTTCACCGCCCGGTTTGGTTTCCTCGGTGGAAGGACCAGGGGCAGCTTCCGAGCCGGTCTGCTGGTAAGCCGCTGCGCCGACCTGCTGGACAGCGCTCGTCAGCGCATCCGTGGCGCGCCGGATGGCTTCGACGTCTTCGCTTTCCATCAACTTGCGCACATTGGCTGCCTCGCCCTCGACCTTGCTCTTCAGTTCAGCGGGGATCTTGTCTCCCAGTTCGCGCAGCGCTTTCTCGGCGGTGTAGACGGCGTTGTCTGCTGCGTTGCGGGTCTCGATGAGCGTTTTCCGTCGCATGTCCTCTTCTTTGTGCGCTTCTGCTTCCTTGCGCATGCGCTCGATCTCTTCTTCGCTCAGCCCTGAGGAAGCCGTGATGGTGATGTGCTGGCTGCGCCCGGTGGCCTTGTCCTGGGCGGTGACCTTCAGAATCCCGTTGGCGTCGATGTCAAAGGTGACCTCGATCTGCGGGACGCCGCGCGGCGCAGGCGGGATTCCGTCCAGGATGAACTTGCCCAGCGACTTATTGTCCACCGCCATCGGGCGTTCACCCTGCAGGACGTGGATCTCGACCTGGGATTGAGAGTCTGTGGCAGTGGAGAAGATCTGGCTCTTACGGGTCGGGATGGTGGTGTTGCGTTCGATCAGCGGCGTGGCGACCCCTCCCAGCGTCTCCACGGAGAGGGTGAGCGGAGTGACGTCGAGCAGCAGGATGTCTTTCACATCGCCGCCGAGCACCCCAGCCTGGATGGCGGCCCCGATCGCTACCACTTCGTCCGGGTTGACGCCCCGGTGAGGTTCGCGGTTGAACAGCTGGCGGACCGCCTCCTGGACGGCGGGCATCCGGGTCATCCCGCCGACGAGGACGACCTCGTTGATCTGGGAGGGCTGGAGGTCGGCGTCTTTGAGAGCCTGGCGGACCGGTCCGAGGGAGCGCTCGACGAGGTCCGCGGTCAGCTGCTCGACCTTGGCGCGGGTGAGAGTCATCACCAGGTGCTTCGGCCCGCTGGCGTCGGCAGTGATATAGGGCAGGTTGATCTCGGTCTGCATCAGGCTGGAAAGCTCGATCTTCGCCTTCTCTGCGGCTTCTTTGAGGCGCTGGAGCGCCTGGCGGTCGTTGCGCAAGTCGATCCCATTCTCCCGTTTGAATTCATCGGCGATGTAATCGATGATGCGCAGGTCGAAGTCGTCGCCGCCGAGGAAGGTGTCGCCCGAAGTCGACCGGACCTGGAAGACCCCCTCGCCTACGTCGAGGATGGAGATGTCGAAGGTCCCCCCGCCGAGGTCGTAAACGGCGATCACCTCGTCTTTCTTCTTGTCCAGCCCGTAGGCCAGGGAGGACGCCGTCGGTTCGTTAATGATGCGCAGCACCTCCAGGCCAGCGATCTTGCCGGCGTCCTTTGTAGCGTTGCGCTGCGCGTCGTTGAAATAGGCTGGAACAGTGATCACCGCCTGCGTGACCGGCTCGCCCAGGTAGGCTTCGGCGTCCGCTTTCAGCTTGCCCAGGATCATCGCCGAGATCTCCGGCGGCGAGTACTCTTTGCCGTCCAGGACGACGCGCACGTCGCCGTTGGGCGCCTCGGTCACCTTGTAGGGGATGCGTGAAATGGCCTTCTTCACTTCAGGGTCATTGAACTTGCGCCCCATGAAGCGTTTGATCGAAAAGACAGTGTTCTCCGGGTTGACCACCGCCTGGTTGCGGGCGACGCGGCCGATCAGGCGTTCGTGGTTCTTGTTGACCGCCACGACCGATGGGACCAGTCGCTCCCCCTCGGCGGAGGGGATGACGATCGGCTCGCCGCCTTCCATGACCGCCACCACAGAGTTCGTCGTTCCCAGATCGATCCCTATTATCCTTGGCATAAATGATTCCTCCGTAAAATCAACTCACCTGCTACTGGGCGACCCGCACCATCGCCGGGCGCAGGATCCGATCTCCCAGGCGGTATCCGTTCTTGACGACTTCAATCACATGTCCGCTCTCGTGATCGTCGCTCGGCTCCTGGGAGATGGCTTCGTGCAGGTTCGGATCGAAAGGCTTGCCCTCCGCCTCTAAGAGTTCCACTCCCTCAGCTTCCAGGATCCCGGCCAGCTTCCGGTAGATCAAGTCGATCCCTTCTGCCCAGGCGGCGCCTTCGCCGTCCTGGGGCCGATTCTTCAGGGCGCGCTCGAGATCATCGAGGACTTCCAGATAGCGACGGATCAGGTCGCCGGTCACGTTCTCTCTCATTTGCTCGCGTTCGCGCTCCATCCGCTTCTTGTAATTGGCGAACTCGGCCCGTTCGCGCTGCCAGCCGTCCAAATATTCCTCAGACTTCGCCTGGAGCGCTTCGACTTCCTTCTTGAGGGCAGTGAGTTCGTCCGGCTCCTCGAAGGCCTCTCCGGCGGGACCAGCTTCGGGTGCTCCTTCGTCTTGTTCTTTCGTCTGGATCTCTTCTCCGAGCGGCTGCTCTGCTTTTTCTTGTTCGTTCTTCTCGCCAGTCATGATTCCAGATTGCTCCCAACTGTCAAAGATTCACTCGATTGGATTTCCCTTTTGAAGAGGTGGCTATTCAAGATTCAGCTCCGTGACCAGGTCCGTGAGCAGATCGGAGACGAACCGCACAGTGGAGATCGTGCGCCCGTAAGCCATGCGGATGGGTCCGAGGACGCCGAGCGCGCCAGTCGCCAGACCTGGGACGCCGTAGCGACCCAGGACCATGGAACACTCGCGCAGCTCCTCCCAGGTCCCCTCGCCGCCGATGATCACCTGAACGCCGCCGACGCTGGTGGTCAGGACGGTGCGGGTGAGCAGCTCTTCCAGGAAGGCGCGTTCTTCGAACACCCGCAAAGCACGCCGTGCCAGGCCGACCTCAGCAAATTCAGGCTCCGATAGCACATTCATCAGACCATCCCGGTAGACTTCCCCGCCAAGCACTTCCACCGACCGCTCCATCTCCTCGAGGATCAGTTTGATCAGATCGTTCTCCAGGGCGTCCCATTCGCCGCTCAGGGCGGCGATGGCCTTCGCCGTAAGCCCCTGGCAAAGCCGGTTGAACCGGTTTGCCACTTCGCTCAGCCTGTCCTGGGGGACTGGTTCCGCCAGGGCCAGCATCTGCTGGCGGACTTCCCCGCCCGTCATGACCAGGACCATCAACACCTGCCTGCCGAGGGTGGAGATCAGCTCCAGGTGCTTGAACCTGGCCTCTTCGGGATGCGGGGCAGTGACCAGCGAAGCGGCCTGTGACTGGTGGGCCAGGACGGAAGCGGCGAGGCGCATCCACTGGTCGACGTCGTGACCTGCCTGGTAGAACTGGTGGGTGATCGTGCGCTTGGTTTGCGGCGAAAGGTCGGTCTGACCCATCAGCTGGCGGACGAAATAACGGTAGCCTTCCTCGGTGGGCACCCGGCCTGCCGAGGTATGCGGCTGGCGCAGGAAGCCGGCCTCGGTCAGGGCTGCCATCTCGTTGCGCACGGTAGCCGGACTGATATCCAGCCCGTAGTGCTCGACCAGGGTCTTCGACCCGACCGGTTGGGCGTGCTCGATGTAGTCGCGAATAACCAGTGCCAGGATCAGCTTCTGCCGTTCATTAAGTTCCATGGCGGTTCCCATTATTTAGCACTCTCGATATGAGAGTGCTAAAGTGCGTGAATACGATGATACCATGCCGGGTGGAGATCGTCAAGCGAGGCCTTTCTCACCCTGAGGATTCTAAGATAGAGTTAACAAGCCCGGATCTTCTTTGCAGCTGGACGCTACTTTCCTATCTCGCTCCGACGTTCCCTGTTAGAACGGATATCTGACGCGCCGCGTCTCCTGGCAGGATCTTAGAGACGAGAGTGTTCAGGAACTCCCCCCCAACCCCCCTTCCCACCGGGAAGGGGGGTTGGGGGGGATGGGCGAAAGAGACAGTTACCGAACGTTCACAGAGACAGATTATTCAAAAAGCGTGTGGCGGAGGCAGAAAAGAGTTGACAGGATATCTTCCGGGTAAGGCGCATGGAAAAGCTGTTTCTGCCCTGTCGCCGGGTGTTCCACTTCCAACGACCAGGCGTGCAGCCCCAACCGGCCTAACAGCAGGCGGTCGTCGCCGCGCTCTTTTTGGATGTCGCCGGCGATGTCCGAAAGAAAAATCCCGGCTCCGTCCCCATAAAGAGGATCGCAGGCGACCGGCGCGCCCGCTTCCCGCAGGTGGACGCGCACCTGGTGCGACCGCCCGGTCTCCGGGACGGCCTCGACAAGGGCGAACCGCCCGAACCGCTCCAGCACCCGCAGGCGCGTCACCGCGGGCTTTCCGAGGCGGGGGTCGACCACCGTGCGGTGCCGACGGTCGCCGTCCGCCCGCAGCGCCAGGTCGATGGTCTGGGCGTCCCAGGAGGGGTCGCCCAGGACCAGGGCGTGATAAATCTTTACCACACGGTGTTCCTGGAACTGGGTGTTTAGGTGGCGGTGTGCTTCCGCAGTGCGCGCCAGCACGGCGACCCCGCTGGTCTGCCTGTCCAGCCGGTGGACGGTCCACAGGCGACCGTAAACAGGCTCGAGGACCTTCCTCAGGTGGGGCGCTTTAGGGTTGTAGCCATCCGGGAGGGATGCCAGGCCAGGAGGTTTGTTCACGGCGATCAGTGAAACGTCGACAAAGAGGATGGGAAGATCGGTTGTGTGGGACATCAACGCTTGACGATTGGCGATGGATGGTTAGCGATTGGTGAGAAGGCTGTTCCGATTCTCGCATCTAAAATTTGGATTTCCCCGTTTCAAGCTGCTCAAGAAATTTCCGGTCCTCCTCCGAGAGCGCTGCAGTGGCGATCAGGTCCGGCCGACGCTGCCAGGTGCGCAGCAGGCTCTGCTCTCTGCGCCAGCGGGCGACGCGCGCGTGATCGCCGGAGATCAGGACATCCGGCACGCGCCAGCCACGGAACTCCGCCGGACGGGTATACTGCGGGTACTCCAACAGGCCGGAGGCGTGCGAATCGTCCCGCGCGCCTCCCGGGTCTCCCAGGGCACCCGGGAGCAGGCGCAGCACGGCGTCGATCACGACCAGCGCTGGAAGTTCACCCCCCGTCAGCACGTAGTCCCCGATCGAGATCTCGTCCGTTGCCAGGTGTGCGCGGACGCGCTCGTCGATCCCTTCATAGCGCCCGCAGAGTAAAGCCAGATGCGGGAGCTGGCTGAGTTCGAAAGCGATTTTCTGGTCCAGGAGCCGCCCCTGGGGGGTGAGCAGGATCACCGGACAGGCGGGCGGCGCGCCCAGCACCCCTTCCACCGCCGCAAAGATCGGCTCAGGCTTCATCACCATCCCCCCGCCTCCGCCGTAAGGTTCGTCATCTGTCACGTGATGCCGGTCGGTGGTCCAATCCCGGATGTTGTGTAGATGCACCTGGGCCAGCTCACGCTGAGCGGCGCGCTGCAGGATGCTGGTCTGGAGATAAGGCTGGAATACTTCAGGGAAGAGGGTGAAAACATCGATCCGCATAGGGACATTCTAGCCTGGACCCGGGAGCTTGACAAGCGGTTAATAAAACAATGGATAAATCCAAATGGTGAAAGCAGGGCTTTCACAAAGTATCTTGGTAAACGAGTAAAAGTGTGTTGGCGCTCCCTGAGCGGAGCGCTCTTTGCGTAGTCGAAGGGCGTAATCTAGCCTGGCGCCACATCCTTCAGCTTCGCTACGCTCCGCTCAGGATGATGGTTGCCTTTCTTGTGAAAATCCTGATGGTGAAAGATAACAGGCTTGACGCTCCGTCTACGAAAATGGTAATATGAAAGCATGTATCTGCGCGGCAGCAAGTGGAACATGACCCGCAGGCGGAGGCAGCGCGGCAGCCCCTGGCGGATCGGTCTGCTGCTCCTGCTGATTGGCGGAGCGCTGTACGTGAACCAGATCGTCGTGCCCGCCACGCCGCCCCTGTTCATCCCAACCCCCACACCAACCCGCGATCCCGAGTCGTACATCAGCGAAGCGGACGACCTTTTCGAGTCGGGAAAATTCATCCAGGCGATAGCCGCATACAAGCAGGCCGTCCAGGTGAATCCGGACAATCCCGCTGTCTATCTGTCGATGTCCCGCGTGCAGCTCTATGCGGGGCAGTACGAGGACGCCCTGGAGAGCGCCGAGCGGGCGCTGATCCTGAACAACAACAACCCCGTGGCGCACTGCCTCAAGGCCTGGGCGCTGGATTTCATGGGAGATTATACGCAGGCGGAAGCATCCGTGAAGACAGCCCTGGAGCTGGACCCAAACAGCGCTCTGGCGCACGCTGTGTACGCAGAGATCCTGATCGACAAAGCCCTCGCCGGGCAGGGGGACATCAACGCCATCGAACGGGCTGCCGAGGAATCTCGTCAAGCGCTGGAGCTCGATCCGAATCTTTTGGAATCCCACCGCGCACGCGGCTACGTTCTGTGGAACACGGGCAACTTTACGGAAGCCGTCCAGGAGTACCGGGCCGCGCTGGCGATCAACGACAAGATCGCCGACCTTCACCTGGCGCTCGGCTCCAACTACCACTACCTGGGAGAATACGACCAGGCAGTCCAGGCTTATCTCCAGGCCTATGCCCTCAATCCCCAGGATGCCCAGGCGCCGTTCGAGATCTCGCGCACGTACGCCACGGTGGGCGACTTCAGCCAGTCGGTCCAGTACGCCGACCAGGCAGTCAGGACCGATCCGGGCAACCCTCGCCTGCACGGGAACCTGGGCGTCATGTATTATAAGAACAACCAGCTGGGGGATGCGGTCCGCGAATTCAGCCTGGCGATCCACGGCGGCACGCTCGAAGATGGAACGATCGTGGAAGGCCTGCCCCTGGATTACGGGAGCGTCGCCGAATATTATGCGATCTTCGGGCTGGCGCTGGCCAAGCTGAACCGCTGCGCGGAGGCGGTGCCCATTTTCCGGGCGATACTCACGGGAGTCCCGGACGACGCGGTAAACACTTACAACGCCGAACAGGGTCTGATCCTCTGTCAGGAAAGTCTGGAAGGATCCCTGGCCGGATCAGAGGGCACAGAATCGCCGGAAGCGGCGGAGACCGCCGGTCCCACGGAAGAACCATGAACCGCGACATCACCGGGGAAAAGCCCCACTTCCGCCCGGTAAAGCGGGCGGTCAATCCCTATCGCCTGCTGCTGTGGATCGTCCTGATCCTGGCCGGTGTCTGGTACCTGCAGCAGATCGACCGCGGTCAGGTCAAGCCGCTCTTCCTTCCCACGCCTACACCCACTCGCACCGCCAACTCGTATGTCCTGGAAGGCCAGGCGCAGTTCGCGGCCGGCGATCTGGAAGGGGCGATCACGGCTTACCAGCAGGCCGTGGCGGTCGAACCGGGGAACGCGGATACCTGGGCTGAGCTCGCTCGGATCCAAACGTATTCCTCCAGCCTGCTGAGCACGGACGAAGAACGCTACAACCGGCTGCAAGAAGCGCTTGATTCGATCGAACAGGCGCTCGCCCTGAACCCGGATGACTCCGACGTCCACGCCATTCACTCCTTCGTGCTGGACTGGTACGTGGCAAACCCCTTGGTGCCTGCGGCGGAAGTCCAGACCCGCCTGAACGAGGCTGAAGCTGCGGCCGTGCGCGCCTTGCAGCTCGACAGCCAAAACGCCCTGGCGCTGGCCTTTTTCGCCGAGATCCTGGTCGATCAGCAGAAATGGGCGCAGGCCCAGGAAACCATCGAGCAGGCCGTCGCCATTGAACCCAATTCGATGGACGTGCAGCGCGTGTACGGCTACGTCTGGGAATCGCTCGGACAATACCGCAACGCTATCGAAAGCTACCAGGCGGCAGCAGCGATCAACCCGAACCTGACGTTCCTGTACATCTTTATCGGACGCAACTATCTCAGCCTCGATGTCTACAACCGCGCCCTGGAAGAGTTCGAGAAAGCCGTGCAGATCAACGAGACCCTCGGCGTCAAGGACCCGGTGCCCTACATCGAGATCGCCAAGACGTACACCCGCGACGGTGAGTTCTTCGCCGCCTCACTCAACGCCGAGAAAGCGCTGACCTTTAACCCTTACAACGCGAACACCTACGGGCAACTGGCGTCGATTTACATGAAGGCGCGCAACTTCGAAGGCGCCCAGATCGCCTTCAAATGCGCCGTGCGCGGCTGTAGTGCGGAAGAAAACCTGACCGCCAAGGAACTGCTGGGCGAGGAAAACGGCGTGGATGTGGTCGGTCTCCCGCTGACTTCCGGAAACGTTGCGTTCTATTACCTCCAGTACGCCTCGGTTCTGGCCGCCCTCAGCCGTCCCGACCAGAATTTCTGCTCTGAAGCTTTAGAGGTCCAGGAGGAAGTCCGGGCGAAATACCCCGCGGACGAAATTTTCAACGCCATCATCGCGGAGAACGAAGCGATCTGCAACCTGATAGCGAGCGGAGATCTGCCCAGGAGCACTGCGGAGCCTACCGAACCGGTGATGATGGACGACGGATAAGCGGCCAGCGCGTTCGGGAAAGAATACCAGACCGGCACGAGGGGGTGATTTTAAGAGGAATTTCCAAAATCCCCTTGACGCGGGAGAAAAAATTCGGTATGATCCCCCCGCCAGTTAGCACTCTAAGGCTTTGAGTGCTAACTTAGTTGCTTGTAACCTGTTAATAAACCAATCTCACCCTGATAAAGGAGGCAAGTATGTCGATTTCCATCAAACCTCTGGGCAACCGCGTGGTGGTTGAACCTATCGAGCAAGAAGAGGTCACCGCTGGCGGTATCGTCCTGCCGGAGACGGCAAAAGAAAAACCTCAGAAAGGGAAAGTCCTGGCAGTCGGCCCCGGCGACCGGGATGAGAGCGGCAAACGCATTCCCATGGAGGTCAAAGAAGGAGATTCCGTGCTGTTTGCAAAATACTCCGGCACGGAGATCAAGATGGATGGCAAGAAGTTGCTCATCCTGAGGGAAAGCGACCTGTTAGCAATCCTCGAATAAATCTGAAAATCATCTTAATAAAAAGGAGCAAGAATCTATGCCTGCCAAACAACTTGTATTCTCAGAAGATGCTCGCCGCAAACTGCAGCACGGTATGGATATCCTGGCGACCGCAGTTGTCACCACCCTGGGCCCGAAAGGCCGCAACGTCGCCGTCGATCGAAAGTTCGGCTCTCCCACTATCACCCACGATGGCGTCTCGGTAGCCAAGGAGATCGAGCTGGAAGACCCCTTTGAGAATATGGGCGCGCAGCTGCTCAAAGAGGCTGCCACCAAGACCAACGACATCGCCGGTGATGGCACAACCACCTCCACCGTGCTGGCGCACTCGATCGTATCCGAAGGTATGAAGAACCTGGCCGCCGGTTTCAACCCGATGCTGCTCAAATGGGGGATCGAAGCCGCCACCAAAGCAGTGGCCGAGAAGATCAGCGAACAGGCCATCGAAGTGACGACAAAGGAAGAGATCGCCAACGTGGCCTCCATCTCCGCCCAGGACCGGGCGATCGGCGAGTTGATCGCCGATGTGATGGACAAGGTCGGCAAAGACGGCGTAATCACGGTCGAAGAATCCAAGGGCCTGGAATTCGAGACGGAATATGTCGAAGGTATGCAGTTCGACCGGGGCTACATCTCCTCGTACTTCATCACCAACCCCGAGGCGATGGAAGCCGCCATCGAAGACCCGTACATCCTGGTGCACGACAAGAAGATCTCCGCCGCCACCGATATCGTTCCCGTGCTGGAGAAACTGGTCCAGGTCGGCAAGCGGGAGCTGGTGATCATCGCCGAGGATGTGGACGGTGAAGCGCTGGCGACCCTGGTGCTGAACAAGCTGCGCGGCATGCTCAACGTCGTGGCCGTGAAAGCCCCCGGGTTCGGCGATCGGCGAAAGGCCATGCTGGGCGACATCGCCATCCTGACCGGCGCCACGGTCATCTCCGAGGAGACCGGCCGCAAGCTGGAGACCACCACCCTCCAGGACCTGGGCCGGGCTGAGAAGGTCGTCGTCACCAAGGATGACACCACCATTATCGGCGGCAAGGGCGATCCCTCCCAGATCAAAGGCCGCATCGAGCAGATTCGGGTCGAGATCGAAAAGAGCACCAGCGATTACGACCGGGAGAAGCTGCAGGAGCGCCTGGCCAAGCTGTCCGGCGGCGTAGCGATTATCCGCGTCGGCGCAGCCACCGAGACCGAGCTCAAGGAGAAGAAGCACCGCGTGGAAGACGCCCTCTCGGCGACCCGCGCGGCTGTCGAAGACGGCATCGTCCCGGGCGGCGGCGTGGCGCTGATCAACGCCATGTCTGCCATCGATTCACTGAAGATGCAGAATGAAGATGCCCAGGTCGGCGTCAACATCGTCCGCAAAGCCCTGGAAGTGCCCCTGCGCAAGATCGCAGAGAACGCCGGCAAGGACGGCTCCGTGATCCTGGAGGCAGTCCGCCGCGAGCAGAAGAGCAAGAAGAACCACAACATTGGTTACAACGTGCTGTCTGAACAGTACGTCGACATGGTCAAAGACGGAGTGATCGACCCGGCCAAAGTCACCCGCGGCGCGCTGGAGAACGCTGCCTCCATCGCCGCCATGATCCTGACGACCGAGGCCTTGATCACCGAGGTGCCGGAGAAAGAAAAACCGGCTGCGCCTCCTATGCCCGAATATTAGACGAGCACCTGACTACACTGGGAAAAGGCTTCGGAAAGCGGAATTGGCTTCCGAAGCCTTTTTATCAATGAATATTCGCTTTGACAAACAGGGTTCCCCGTGCTACAATGAATTAAACAATGGCGAGCAACGGCTGGCCGGTTCAGTGGCCTGCTTATCAATACCGAAGCCTCACAGTCTGTTGGGGTGAAGTCCAGAATAAATCTTTCATGTTTGTGGATATCGGATAGAAGCAATTGCCCCGGCTGGTCTCATCCAATGGGGCCTTTATCTTTTAATTACGCTCCACCCGATTTGTGGGTCGGGTAAGAATGTCAGGTCGCCGTCCTCGCACTTGGGTCGGATGCCTGAAAGACGGAACAACCAATACAATTCACAACCGCCTGCTGCCCCACCGGGTTTTACAATCCGGCAGACAGAGGGTATGGTTGGATGAGGATATCTGAAAGTATGAGTACGAAGAAACTTCGCATTGTCCCCCTGGGGGGACTGGGGGAAGTCGGCAAGAACATGATGGCTTACGAGTATGGGGAAAACATCCTGATCGTAGATACGGGCATCATGTTCCCCGAAAACGACATGTTGGGGATCGATTACATCATCCCCGACTTCAACTATTTGAAAAACAAGAGCCACCTGGTGCGCGGGATCGTGATCACTCACGGTCACGAGGACCACACGGGTGCCATCCGCCACGTGATCGAGGAGATCAACGCTCCGATCTATGCCACGCCGCTGACGCGCGGCCTGCTCGAAGTGAAACTGTTACGCGGTCGCAAACTGGATGGGATCACCCTGAACACCGTTCAGGCTGGCGACCTGGTCAATATCGGTCCGTTCAAGGTGGAATTCTTCCACGTCTGTCATTCCATCCCAGATGGCGTTGGGCTGGGCATAACGACCCCGGCAGGGCTGGTGGTACACTCCGGGGATTATAAATTCGACCACACCCCGGTGGATGGATGGGCGACGGATTACGCCAAACTGGGCGAGTTCTCGGGACGAGGCGTGCTGGCCCTGCTCTCTGATTCGACCAACGCGGACAAGCCCGGCTGGACTCCGTCCGAGCGAGTGATCGACCCGGCATTCGACCAGGTCTTCCGGGCTGCCCCTGGGAGGATCATCATCGCCAGTTTCGCCTCCTTGATCTCGAGGATGCAGCAGGTCGCCAACGCGGCGGAACGGCATGGGCGGAAGATGGCGTTTGTCGGCGCCAGCATGGTCGAAAACGCCAAAATGGCGCGCAAGCTGGGCTACCTGGATATTGCAGAGGATCGGATCGTGACGATCGAACAGGCCCTGCGCATGGATCCCCGACAGGTTGTCCTGATGTCCACCGGGACGCAGGGAGAACCCTCTTCGATCATGGGGCGTCTGTCCACCGGGACGAACCGCCATTTCGACATCATCCCCGGGGACACAGTCGTCCTGTCCTCTCACCCAATTCCGGGCAACGAGGAGAGCGTGTACCGCACCATCAACCGCCTCTTCCGCCGAGGGGCAAACGTGATCTACGAATCCATTGCTCCCGTGCACGTATCCGGGCATGCCAGCCAGGAAGAGATGAAGCTCCTGCTCCACCTGGTTAAACCGAAGTACTTTATCCCCATTCACGGCGAGCTGCGGCACCTGAAACAGCACGCTGCCCTAGCTATGGACGTTGGCATCCCGGCTGGAAACATCGCCGTCGTGGAGAATGGACAGGCGGTCGAGTTCGAGAACGGCGAGATGAAGCTGGGGGAGCGCGTCCCAGGCGGCTACGTTTTTGTGGATGGCTCTCAGGTGGGAGAAGTCGGTCCGAGTGTCGTGCGCGAGCGGGAAGCCCTGGCGCGCGACGGGATCGTCGTCATCAGCCTCGTTCTGGAAAAGACCACCGGACGGATGATCGAAGAACCGGAAATCCTGACGCGCGGCTTCGTTTACCACCGGGAGGCTGACGACCTCCTGGCGGTGGCACGCCGGCGCATCACCGAAGCGATTGCCCGCGGCAACGGCAACCTGCAGATCGACATTGAGCAGACCATCAAGGCGTTCTTCTACAATGAGACCAAACGCCGGCCGATGGTCTTCGTGACGATAAACAGGGTGTAGGGGCACAGCTGGCCGAAAAAGGAGGCACGGACGAAGTTAATTCCAGTGTGCCTCTACTAAAGCCAATCCCAGGCGTCTTCTTTCCAGCCATGCGCCCCAATCAGGGGGACGAAGGCAACCGGCACTCCCTGCTCGCTTTCGAACTTCGCTCCGCGCCGCACCCAGCGTTCCAGGAACTGACCGCCTCTCCCCCCGACCGGGATCACCATGCGCCCCCCGTCGGCCAGCTGGTCGAGCAAGGGCTGCGGGGCACGCGGGGCTGCCGCGGTCGCTATGATCGCGTCGTACGGTGCGTTCTCGGGCCAACCCTGGGAGCCGTCGCCCACGTGGACGAAGACGTTCCTGATGCCCAGCGCTGCCAGTCTTTTTTCTGCCTGCTGTGCAAGGCGCTGGTACCTTTCGACCGTATGCACTTCCCGCGCCAGCAAGGCCAGGACAGCTGCCTGATAACCAGAGCCTGTCCCTATCTCGAGGACGCGCTCGTCCCCCTGCAAGGCGAGCATCTGGGTCATCAGCGCCACGATGTACGGCTGCGAGATCGTCTGGTTCAATCCGATGGGGAGGGGATTATCCGCATAAGCCAGGTGGCGGTGTTCGGGAGGGACGAACATGTGACGCGGGACCTTGCGCATCGCCTGCAGCACCTTTCTGTCGGTGATGTCTCGGGACAGGAACTGCTCTTTAACCATGCGCTCGCGTTCCAGTGCGAAGCGCGCTTCCTCGTCCATTCAATCTCCTGATCGCCAGCCAAGGAGAAACGTCTCCCAGAATCCGCCGCCATCACCTGGGGAGAAGGGGAGATAGAGCGCCAGCCGGTTTGCCAGACCGGCGTAGCGGTCTTTGAGCGCGCCCGCCAGCTCCTCAGGGCTGGCGAGCGTCGCGAACACTTCCAGCATCTCTTCGCGGATCAGTCCCGGCATTTCTCCCCAATCCTTGCGGGCCGCGAGCGAGGAAAGCCTCTCGGAGACGTCTTCCCAGCCGTGAAAAGCCATCACCGGTCGGTAGGAAGGTGTGGAGGCGTAGAAGGCGATCTGCCCCCGGACGAACTGGCGTTCCTCCGGAGTCGAGGCTACAAAAGGGGTGACGAAGACGGACAGGTCTTCCCGTGTTCGACCAGCGCTGCGGGCACCTGCCTCCAGGGCCGGGAGAACGACCTCGGCGAGGTAGCGGGTCGAGTGGAAGGGGTGGACGACGAACCCGGCTGCTGTCTCGCCTGCCAGGCGCGCCAGACCCCGGTTGACCCCCGCGATGTAGATCGGGATTTCCGGGTGCTCGATCGGCCCGGGGTTGAAGAACGGCGACATCAGGGTGACCTTGTAATACTCGCCCCTGTAGTTCAGAGGTTCCTCAGACTGCCAGGTGCGCCAGAGCGCGCGCATCACGCCGATCTGCTCACGGAGCTGCTTCACCGGGGAAGCGGGCCAGGGCATGCCAAACCTGCGTTCGATGTGCCCTTTGACCTGGGTGCCGAGTCCCAGGACGAACCTCCCGCTCGAAGCCTGGGCCAGGTCCCAGGCGGTATAAGCAATCGACGCCGGGCTGCGGGCGAAAGCGACAGCGATGGCGGTGCCGAACTTAAGTCTGGAGGTATGTTCCGCGATCGCAACCCCGGGCAGGAAGGGATCGTGGACCGTCTCAGACGACCACAGCGCATCGAAGCCCAGGGATTCGGCGGCGCGCGCGAGGGCTGGGACCTCTTTCAGCGCCACGGGGGGTAGCAGTGCGTCAAGATACATGTTGGCTTGTTTTTGCCTCTCCACCCAGGATAATGGGAATAACGGGCTTTCAGTTCAAGAGGTACGCCAGAACCCACTGCGTGGTTGCCAGCAGCGCCTCCTGGTGAGTGCGTTCGTAATTGTGGGAGGCGTCCACGCCGGGGCCGATCAGAGCGACCGCCACGTCGCCGCCGGCCCGCCAGTAAGCCTCGCCGTCGGAACCGTAGTAAGGATAAATATCTACCTTGTGTGGTATCCCGTACTCCTCCGCCAGCCGGCGCAGGCGCTGGCTCAAGCCGTGGTGATAAGGCCCGCCGGAATCTTTGACGCACAGGGTGGCGTGGAACTCGTCGGAAGCCTGCCCCTCCCCAACGGCAGCCATGTCCAGCGAGACCAGCTCTGCCAGGTCTGCAGGGAAGCCGGAAGCGGCTCCGTGGCCGACTTCCTCGTAGTTGCTGAAGTGAAAGGTCGTCGTCCGGGCAGGCTGAGATCCTGCGTCGTGGATCGCCTTGATCGCCGCCAGGAGGCACGCCACACAGGCTTTATCATCGAGGTGGCGCGAACGCACGAAACCGTTTGTGATCTCCACGCGCGGATCGAAAGCGACGAAATCGCCGACATTCACCCCGAGGTCGCGCGTCTCGTCAGCGCTCGACGTTCGAGCATCGAGACGCACTTCCATGTTGTCCTCGTCCCGCTTGAGGTCGTTAACCTGCCCGCCGTGGACGTGGCCCGAAGCCTTGGTCAGCAGGACCGATCCGCGCAGCGCATCGCCCCGAGAGGTAAGGACTGTGCACCCTTCCCCTTCAATGGTGTTCCAGGCGAAGCCGCCGATCCGCGAGAGCTTCAGCCTGCCGCTGGACTTGATCTCCTTGACCATGGCACCCAGGGTGTCGACGTGGGCGGTCAGCGCGCGCGGGGTCTCCTCCGATACGCCGGTCCATCGCGCCACCAGCGCGCCTTTGCGGGTGCGTGCGGTCTCCAGACCCGGGAAACGGGCCAGGACCTCCTGAATGAGCTGTATCGCTCGATCCGTGAACCCGGTCGGGCTGGGGGTATTCAAAAGGTCTACCAGGACATTCAACAGGAATTGTTCGTCGACAGAGGGGAGTTCGATCATAGGGAGTCCTTGGTTCAGTCGAGATCAGGATCCATGATAAATATATATTGGACAACGCAGTTTGTCCATACACTGGCTGTATATCGTGAACGCATCACGATTATCAGGTTTCAAATGGTCAGCAAGCCGAACACGCGTTACCGACCCGCAGGATGCGCGGCGTCCAGCCCCGGGTTCTCGGATTGATTATTCACAGAGAGACCCTCGAAAGCACCGATGGTTTCGCGCCAGGACTTCGGAAACGGCAGCGTCCGGTTCTCCCTGTAATCGTAAGCCACCAGCACGCTGCTGCCGACCGCCAGCTGCGCTCCGCTTTCCGCATCCTCCAGGGAGTACTCCATGGTCAGGCTCTTGTTACGGATCTCTGCCACACGCACGCCGACGCGGACCTGCTGACTGAAATACACCGGCGCCAGGAAGGTCACCCTGGCTTCCGCCAGGATGATGCCGATGTCCATGAAAGACCGTCCGTCCCACAGTCCCAACGCAATGATGTAAGCGATGCGGGCCTGTTCCATGTAAGTGAGATATTTAGCGTTGTTCACGTGCGCCTGTGGATCGAGGTCCCCGTAGCGCACTTCGATGGGGTGGTAGAAGCGGAACGCGGGCACAGGGGCATTATACCCCAGGGGGAAAAACCTCCAGCGGGATTAAACCAGGACCGGTGACCACCCAGACAACCTGTGGGAGGCAATCTGCGTTTACGGTATAATCGGCGCCATGGAACTTGATAACCAGGAAGAAACACAGACGATCCCTTCGCCGTCGGGTGATATCCAGCCGGTGGATGAAACCCGGCTCGTTCCAGCAGACGCGAACGCGGAAGCACTCCCGGAGAGCGAGACTCCCAGCCGTGTAGTCGAAGAGACCGTAGCTGTTCGGCTTTCCCCCGGCTCCGGCGGACCGGAAAGCCCGCCCGATCAGCCCGCCACGGGTGGTCTACCGTGGCGCTGGGTCGTCATCTTAGGACTGCTGGCGCTGTTACTGATCGCGGCAGTCAGCGCCTACGGTGGATACCGCTCCGGAATCGACCTGCGCAAGCAATTCGAATCGACGCAGATCGCCGTTAAAGTCGCTGAGCAGTTCCAGCTGGGGCTTCAGGATATGGAAGCCAGGAATTTCGAACTGGCGCGGCAACGTTTCGAATACGTGATCCAGCATGACCCGAACTACCCCGGCGTGACCGAGAACCTGGCGCTCGTCCTGCTCGAGTTGAACACCACCGCCACGCCGACCCCCGTCCCAACCCCGACCCTGACACCCACTGCCGACCTGCGCGGGGCGGAAGAACTCTTCTCCCAGGCGCAGGTCATGCTCGCCGAGGAGAGGTGGACGGAAGCCATCGACACCCTGCTCAAGCTGCGCAAAGACGAGCCGTCTTACAACACGGTGCAAGTCGATTCGATGTTCTACGTCGCCCTACGCAACCGCGGCGTATTCCGCATCCTGAACGAGGGAGACCTGGAAGGGGGGACTTACGACCTGGCACTGGCGGAACGCTTCGGCCCGCTCGACATCGAGGCGACCAACATGCGCACCTGGGCCGACCTATACCTCACCGGGGCCAGCTACTGGGAGCTCGATTGGAGCCAGGCTTCTTTTTACTTCAGTCAGATTGTGGCGGTCGCACCCAACCTGCGCGACAACACGAACATGACCGCCTCGGAGCGCTATCGGATCGCGACGATTAAATGGGGAGATGCGCTGGCGGCGAACAAACAATGGTGCCAGGCGCAGGAGGCCTACGAGGCTGCATACAACTTCAGCCTCGATCCCGCGCTGGAGCCCACGGTCGCCTTCACAGCGGATAAATGCCGGGAGGCCGAGCGGCCCGACCGCACGCAACCGCCGCCGCCAGCGGAGACGCCCACGCCCGAGGGCTCCCCGACAGCGGAACCACCCCCGGCAGAGACACCGACCCCGGGAGGCGAGACCCCAACTCAGCCTTATCCCGCGCCGACTCAATGATCCCGGCAGTCGGAGAGACGCCCACCTGGGCGCTCACCCTGGCTTACTGGCTGCACATGATCGCCACGGTGACTTGGATCGGCGGGCTGGTCGCGCTGAATACCCTGTTCATCCCGGCTGCCAGGAATGACCTGGCGGTTGAAGATTATACCCGCCTCCTCGACCGAATTCAGCGCCGCCTGGACCCCCTGGCGTGGCTGAGTCTGGCCGTGCTGGTGGGTAGCGGCCTTTTCCAGATGAGCGCCAGCCCGAATTACGAAGGGTTTTTCCAATTCACGAATCGGTGGTCGCAGGCGATCCTCGCCAAGCACCTGTTGTTCCTGGCCATGACTGGCGTAAGCGCCTACCTGACATGGGGCCTGTTGCCTGCCCTGCGCCGGACTGCAATGCGGCGGGATCGGGGGATGGATGCGCCGGCGATGGCGGTGCTCGAGCAGCGGGAGAGGAGGCTGTTGCGACTCAGCCTGATCCTGGGAATCGCAGTGCTTGGGCTGACCGCCCTGGCGCGGGCATCCTGAAGGCGGTTAACCCGTTCCGGCTTTGCCGCTTTCCGTGCCGCCGCTCCTGCGGTGCCGCCGGAGGCACGAGGGACGGAATTATTTTGGTCTGGTGAGGAATGTGTATGGCTCCTCCGGATAATAGTGGAAGACTTTGCGTTCCGGGAACGCCTCGCTCACCAACCTGTCGGCTTTCTCCCCACGGCTGTAGACGAAGATGAAGGGTGTGTCCAGGAACGGGTCTTGCAGTTCGAGCAAGACGCCGTAGTCCGTCCAGGCTTTGGGATGGACGACGATCAAAGCTGGAGCCATTTTCCGAGCAGACTCGGTCAGGAACGGTTGCAGATCGGCGCGCTCCATGCCGTACAGACCGTGCATGACCTCGAGCCGCTGGGGGGTGTAGAACACCAGGTTTGTCAGCACGAGAGCTGTCAAGATTGCGAAGACCGCCAGGGAGCGCACGCGCTTCCAGCCTGAACGAGGCGATGAGGCTGCGCCTGGAAAGAAAGCTGCCCCTGGTTCGAGCGGCCAGCCTGCCAGCCAGGCGATCCCGGCCCCGCTGACGATCGTCAGGCTGTACAGGCCCTCGTAATAATAGCGCGGCCCGAACAGCCACGCGCCCACCCAATACGCCAGGTGGAAAACAACCAGGGTCGGGAGGACGGCGGCGACCATCAACGTTTGCCAGTTACGGCGCAGGCCAGCAGCCAGCAGACCGAAAGGAAGGAAGATCCAGGAATACCGCCCCCAGCCAAACAGGTCGCTGTAGCCGACCTGGAGGTTGAACCGTGTATTGTTGCGCGCCAGCTGAAGGCTGTGACCCAGCTCGGCGCGCCCCACTCCGGGTCCGAAGCCGATTTTGTCGTACGGCCACCACAACGTGTAGGGGTTGAGAAGCGGATCGCCGGTAACAGCATACTGCCAGAGGAGATTCAACCCGCCGATTCCAAGCGCCAGCCCACCGACAGCGAGGACGTGACGCCGCGTCTCCCCATCGCCGCGCACCAGCAGGTACAGCCCATGAAACAAGAATGGGAAGCCGACCGCTGCTGCGGTGAAAGGCCGGGCCAGGGCGAGCACACCGAGCGCCAGCCCGGCGGTCACCGTGGGGAGCCAGCGGCGCGGGAGGCTCCGATCTCCAAATCCGTCAACCCAGGCCAGGGCAAAAGCTGCGCTCAGCACCAGCCCGAAAGGATGGGACAGCAGCGACCCGGAATTCATCAGGAAGAACGGCGAGGTCGCCATGAGGACGGCAGCCAGAATGCCAACCGTTTCCCCTAACAACTTCTGGGCCAGGCGGTAAGTCAACCACACGCCTAATCCGGCGAGAAACGGGTTCACAAAAGAGCGGAGTCCGAGACGCACTCCTACGGCGAGCAAGGCTGGCCAGCCGAGCGGGTATTTCCCAAAGCGCTGCCCATTGTAGTCCACAACGAACGGTACCAGGAAGCTGTGGCGTTCAGGGGGAGTGGGCACCGTCAGCCTGCCGCCTGCGATCGCTTCCGCCTGCCACACGTAAGCGATCTCATCCTCGAGGTGGGGGATGGCTTCGAAATAGCGCACGGCGACGTAATACGCCGCCAGGGCAGCCAGCAGGGAGATCAGCAGAGCGATGCGGTCGGCGCGGGACATCTGCCAGCCAGTGTAAAACTTAGGGGTCAGGCGGATATCGCCTGCAAGGCACGCAGAGCAGCGGGATGGAGATGGCCGTTGGAGGCCAGGATCCCGCGGTTGTTCGCGAGCGTTCTGCCGGTGGTAAAATCCAGCTCTTTCCCTTCCAGGTCGGTAACCCTGCCTCCTGCTTCTGTGATCAGGAGCGACCCGGCAGCCTGGTCCCAGATCTTTTCTCTGTAATCTGGCTGGTTGGGAGATAACAGTCGCAGGTATAGTTCTCCATGCCCGGCGGCGAGCAGGACGTATTTAGCCTGGCTGTCCAGCCTGACCGGTTCTGCAGCCACGCCCAATACGTGCGCAAACTGGTCGATCTGGCTGATATTTGTGTGACCAGACTCGAACGAACGCAGGATCCGGGCCTGGACAGGGTCGGAGATCGACGACACGGCCGCGCGGGCGAGATCCATGTCGCCGCCTTCCAGCTCCCCAAGCCATGCGCCCAGGCCAAGAGCCGCTACGGCCAGGGTGCCAGGACCGCCGACCTTGAGCCTGTAGCCATCTGCCAGGTTCGGACAGCCCAGTGCGCCGATCCGCACCTCCCCGTTTTCGATCAGCGCCAGGGCGACGGCGTACTGGTCGCCGCGCAGGAAACCTTTCGTCCCGTCGATCGGATCCAGCGTCCAGAATCTCCCGGCGGGTCTCCCGGCGCCGCGGTCAATCCAGCCGCAGACCGCCTCGGGAGATGCCCCGGGTGCAGTCCGGGAGACGAACTCGACGACCTGCTCCAGGGTGGCTTTCGATTCCGGCTTCCGGAGCTCTGTCGAATCCTCCTCCCCGACCAGGGTGTCGTCCGGGAAAGCGCGGTCGAGCAGAAGTGCAACCAGGGCCTGCGATGCGAAATCGGCGACGGTGACCGGCGAGCGATCGTCCTTGGTCAGCGCGGCGGGGACGAGCTCTTCCTGGACCTGCCTGACCAGGCGCGAGGCCCGGCGGACTGCCTCCAAAGCGAAGTGGATCTCGGGAACATCGATGTCAAGCATAAGGCTTTCCTTGTCCGTTGAGGAGGAGGGCGCGCTGGGTATCGACGACGCCGGTGAGGTCGTAAGCCAGCCCGCCGGTGATACGCACCGGGACCATCTCGCCAACAGGGATTTCTCCTTCGATGATCGTCAGGCCGTCGATCTCCGGGGCGTCGCGGTAAGTCCGCCCCATAGAAAGACCATCATTCGTGCCCTCCACCAATACGTCGAGGGTCCTGCCGACCTGGGACTGGTTCATCTCGAGGGAGATCCCGTGCTGAAGGCCCATGAGGCGTTCCCACCGCTCTGTTTTTACTTCCGGCGGGACCGGGTCGCCGTATACCTCGCTGGCGGTGCCGGGTTCGAATGAAAACTGGAAGGCGCCGACCCTGTCGAAGCGGATTTGCCGGAGGAATTCCAGCAGCGCCTGGAATTCTACCTCTGTCTCGCCGGGGTAGCCGACAATGAAGGTCGTCCGCAGGGCCAGGTCCGGCATGGCGGCGCGCATCTTTTCGAGCGTCCGGTGGACCCAGTCGATGTTGGCCGGCCGCCGCATGCGCCGCAAGACCGCGGGGTGAGCGTGCTGAAGCGGCATGTCGAGGTAGTGAAGGATCTGGGGGTGTGCAGCCATCACCTCGATCAGGCGATCGGTGACGTAGCCCGGGTAAGCGTACATCACGCGGATCCAGTCCACGCTCGTGTTCTGTCGAGCTGTCTCCAGGACAGCGACCATCTCCGAGAGCAAATTTGCCAATCCGTCCTTCATACCCAGGTCGTGCCCGTAGTCGGTCGTGTCCTGGGCGATTAAAATCAGCTCCCGGACGCCCGCCTCCTGCAATGCGATTGCCTCAGCCAGGATGGCTTCTTTAGGGCGGCTGACGGCGGTGCCTTTGATCAGTGGGATGGCGCAGAAAGCGCACGGGCGCCGGCAGCCATCCGCGATTTT
>Ga0073934_10002788_pt1 | contig 34539 bp, 31 predicted proteins | sample LarsenN4metaG_FD_76834 | JGI IMG/M metagenome (GOLD analysis project Ga0073934, IMG submission 76834) | Hot spring sediment bacterial and archeal communities from British Columbia, Canada, to study Microbial Dark Matter (Phase II) - Larsen... ... | reverse complement strand
GCTCGCCGGCGGCGCGGGACAGGACCTGCTGCTGGGCGGCGACGGCGACGACCGCTTCCTGGTGTCGGGCAGCAGCGGCGCCTTCGACAGCTTCGTGGGCGGCGCCGGGTCGGACACCGTGGTGGGCAGCACGGGCAACGACACGATACGCCTGCACACCCTCTCCGCCTCCGACTCGGTGGAGCGGATCGACGGCGGGACGGGCACCAACGTCATCGAGGGCACGTCCGGAAACGACGCCATCGACCTTTCCGGCACCACCCTGGTCAACATCGCCAGGATCGAAGGCGGGACCGGCGACGACACGTTGGCGGGCGGGGCCGGCAACGACACCTTTGACGGCGGCTCTGGCAACGACACGGTCGCCGCCGGGGCAGGCAACGACAGCATCGACGGTGCGGGCGGCGACGACAGCCTGGCTGGCGGGTCGGGCAACGACGTGATCGACGGCGGCGCGGACGACGACATCGTCGCGGGCGACGACGGCAACGATACCCTCAACGGGGCCGGCGGCGCCGACATCCTGGACGGCGGGGCCGGCAACGACGTGCTCGACGGCGGCGGCGGGAACGATCTGATGATCGGCGGCGCCGGGGACGACACCATGTTGGGCAGCGGCGGCGGCGACACGTTCATGGGCGGCGTGGGCGCCGATACGGCCGATGGCGGCGGCGGCGACGACCTCTTCATCTTCCGCGACGGCGACGGGCTGGACCAGTTCACCGCCGGCGGAGGCAGCGACACCATCTGGCTGCAAGGCGCAGACGGCGGCGCGATCGCCGGCGGCTGGACCATCGAGTTGACCAGCGGCTCCATCCTGGAGTCGCAGCCCGACCATATGGTCCTGTCGAACAACGCCGCCGGCGTGATCCACCTGGCCGACGGCAGCGAGCTCACCTTCCAGGGCGTCGAGAACGTGCAGTGGTAGCCCGCCCGTCCTAGCGCAAGGGCCGCAACCCGGCGTTGCGGCGGCGGCGGCGATCCGCGACACTGGCGTCCGCGCGGCGGGCCCGCCGCGCGCCCCGCCCGTCACGCTCGCACCAGGCCACCCCCATGTCCTATCGGATCGCCGTCATCCCCGGCGACGGCATCGGCCAGGAAGTCGTGCCCGAAGGCATCCGCGCCCTGGACGCCGCGGCCAAGCGCTTCGGCTTCGCCTTGTCGTGGGACCAGTTCCCGTGGGGCTGCGGCCACTACCGCGAGACCGGCCAGCTCATGCCGGCGGACGCGCTGGCCAGGCTGGAGCGCTACGACGCCATCTACCTGGGCGCGGTGGGCTATCCGGGCGTGCCGGACCACGTCTCGCTGTGGGGCCTGCTGATCCCCATCCGCCGCCATATGCGGCAGTACGTGAACCTGCGCCCCGTGCGGCTGCTGAAGGGCCTGGTCTCGCCGCTGGCGGGGCGCGGCGCGGCCGAGATCGACTTCGTCGTGGTGCGCGAGAACAACGAGGGCGAGTATTCGCAGATCGGCGGTCGCCAGTACGCCGGCACGGACGACGAGGTCGTGCAGCAGGTCACCATCTTCACCCGCAAGGGCGTGGACCGCATCCTGCGCTACGCCTTCGAGCTGGCGCGCAGCAGGCCGAAGAAGCACCTGACCTCGGCCACCAAGTCCAACGGCATCTTCCACACCATGCCCTTTTGGGACGAGCGCGTGGCCGCCATCGCCGCCGAGTATCCCGACGTGCGGGTGGACCAGTTCCATATCGACATCCTGTGCGCCCACTTCGTGGCGCATCCCGACTGGTTCGACGTGGTGGTGGGCAGCAACCTGTTCGGCGACATCCTCTCCGACCTCGGGCCGGCCGTGGCAGGCGGCATCGCCATCGCGCCGTCGGCCAACCTGAACCCCGAGCGCGACCGGCCCTCGATGTTCGAGCCGGTGCACGGCTCGGCCCCCGACATCGCCGGGCGCGGCATCGCCAATCCCATCGGCCAGATCTGGGCCGGCGCCATGATGCTGGACCACCTGGGCCAACCCCAGGCCGCGCGCGCGGTGGAGGCGGCCATTGAGGCCGTGCTGGCCGAGGGCCGCTGGCGAACCCGCGACCTGGGCGGCCAGGCCACCACCGTGGAGATGGGGGCCGCCATCACCGCGGCCATCGCACAAGGATCGGGCGGATGACCGTGCCGCCGGCCTCGCCGCTGCAGGCCTGGCTGATCGTTGCCGTGGGCTTCGGCGGGCTGGCGGCCTCGTTCACGGCGCGTTCGGCCCTCGGGCTCGCCATGCCTTCGTGGGAACAGGAGTTCGGCTGGTCGCGCAGCCTGGTCTCGGGCGGCGGAGCTGCAGCGCTGGCGGTCATGGCGCTGGCGGCCCCTGTCACGGGCGGGCTCGTCGACCGCTTCGGCCCGCGGGCCTTCATGGCGCTGGGCCTGTTCCTGGTGTCGGCCGGGATGGCCGCGACGGCGCTGATGGCCCTGCCCTGGCATTTCTTCCTGGGGTTCAGCCTGCTGGCGGGGCTGGGCTTCGGCACGGTCGCCATGCACGTCGTCTCCACCGGCGTGGCCGGAGCCTTCGAGCGCAACCGCGGCCTGGCCGTGGGCATCGCCACGGCCGGTGCGACGGCGGGCCAGCTCCTTCTGATGCCGGTGGCCGGCGGCATCCTCGAGGATCACGGCTGGCGCACGACCTTCCTGTCCCTGGCCGCGCTGACCGCCCTGGCCGGGGCCGCCGCGTGGCTTGTCCTGCGGCCGGCCGCCCCCGCAGCGCGGCAGGCCCAGGCGTCGCGCCCCGAGCCGCTTGCCGTCCGCCTGGAAGGCCTCGCGCGCTCGGGCGTCTTCTGGGCGCTGCTGGTCAGCTTCGTCATCTGCGGCTTCACCACCAGCGGCGTCATCGAGGTGCACCTGCTGCCCTATGCCGCCGCCTGCGGCTTCCCGCCCCAGGCCAGCGCCACCGCCTATGGCGTGCTGTGCGCCTTCAACCTGATCGGGATGGTCACGGCGGGCTATCTGTCCGATCGCATGCACCGGCCGCTGCTGCTGGGCCTGATCTACATTGTGCGCGGCTTTTCGTTCCTGTTCCTGATGAACCTGACCGACGAGCTGCCGCTGCTGCTGGCCTTCGCGGTGATGTTCGGCCTGTTCGACTACGCCACGGTGCCGGTGACGGCCAGCCTGGTGGCCAGCCACCTGGGGATGCGCGTCATGGGCCTGGCAATGGGCATCCTGTCGGCCGGGCACGCGCTGGGCGCCGCCGCCGGGGCCATGATGGGAGGCGTGCTGTACGACCTCTTCGCCCAGTACCTCTGGGTGTGGGCCGCCTCGGTCGTGCTGGCGATGGGAGCGGGCCTGGTGGTCTTCACCATCGCCGAGCGCCGCGGCCCGCACGCCGCCGTCCGGCACGCCTAGGGGCGGCGCGGGTGATCCACGATCCGCGGCGCGGGATCCTGCTGGTGGTCCTGTTCGGATTCATGATCCTGGGCATGGACACGCTGGCCAAGCACCTGACGGCGCTGGTGCCCATCACGGTGCTGATGTGGGGCCGCTACACCTTCCACGTGGCGGCGACGCCGCTTCTGGGAATGCCGGGCGGCATGCGCGGGCTGGTGGCCACGTCGCAGCCCTGGCTGCAGGTGCTGCGCTCGCTGTGCATGCTGCTGTCCACCACGTTCTTCTTCACGGCGATCAAGTTCATCCCGCTGGCGGACGCCATCGCCATCGGGTTCGTGGCGCCCTTCATCATCACCGGGCTATCCATCCCGATGCTGGGCGAGAAGGTTGGGGTGCGCCGCTGGGCCGCCTGCGCGGTGGGCTTCGCGGGCGCGCTGCTCATCATCCGGCCCGGCTTCGAGGACCGGCACTGGGCCTATCTGCTGCCCTTGTGCGCCGCCCTCAGCGGCAGCTTCTACGCCATCCTGACGCGACGCCTGGGCCCGCAGGAACGACCCACCACCTCGCTCTTCTACACGGCGGCGGTCGGCGCGCTCGTCATGTCGTGCATCGCGCCCTTCGATTGGGTGTGGCCCACGCCGGCAACCTGGGCAATGCTGGTGGCGCTCGGGGCGCTCGCCGCCGTGTCGCACCTCGTCCTGATCCATGCCTATCGCCACGCGCCGGCCTCCCTGCTGGCGCCGTTCGGCTATCTCGAGATCATCTGGGCCACGCTGTTCGGGTACCTGGCCTTCGGCGACTTCCCGGATGCGCTGACCTGGGCGGGGATCGCCGTGATCGTGGCCAGTGGCCTGTACGTCTTCCACCGCGAGACGATCCGCCGCAAGGCCCCGACGTGAACGACGCCCTGCGCGGCATCCTGCTGTCGATCGCGGCCACCTTGATCTTCTCGGTGAGCGACGCCATCGGGAAGCACATCGCCATGACCTACGGGCCGCTGATGGTCAGCTTCGCCCGCTTCGTCTTCAGCTTCGCCACGATCCTGCTGATCTTTCCGCTCCGGCTGGGCGAGGCCGTGCGGACGCGGCGGCCGGGGCTGCAGGTCGCGCGCTCGCTGGCGGTGATCGGGGCCAACACGCTGTTCTTCATCGGCCTGCGCTACAACCCGCTGGCCGACATGGTGGCGATCGGCGCGGCGACGCCCTTCATCACCACGATCCTGGCCATCGTGCTGCTGGGCGAGAAGGTGGGGGTGCGGCGGTGGACGGCGATGGGCATCGGCTTCGTCGGCCTGCTGATCATCGTGCGGCCGGGCCTGGAGGTGCGCGATTGGACGTACTTCATGCCGATCGCCTCGGGAACGTTCTGGTCGGTCTACGTCATCCTGACGCGCAAGGCAGGGGGCGTGGACCCGCCGTTGACCCAGCTCTTCTATGCACCGCTCGCCGGCAGCGTGGCCATGAGCGCGGCGGCGCCCTTCTACTGGGAGATGCCGCAGGGCCACGACTGGGCCCTGCTGGTGGTGATCGGAACCTGCGCCACGATTGGGCACCTGGTGCTCATCAAGGCCTACCGGCTGGCGGCGGCCTCGGTCATCGCGCCCTACGCCTACGTCAACATCGTGTTCGCCACGATCATCGGCTACCTCGTGTACGGCGACTTCCCCGACCACTGGACCCTGGTGGGCACGGCCGTCGTCGTGGGCAGCGGGATCTACGTCTTCTACCGCGAGGCGCAACTCGCACGTGCCGCGCGCGGCGGCAGCTAGGACGACCAGGGCGGGGCTACTGCGTTCCCGAGGTTCCCGACGTGCCGGTTGCGGTGGCCGTCGCCGTGGAAGCGTCGGTCTCGGAGGACGAGATGGCGAAGGCGAGGCCCAGGGCCGCCAGCGCCGCAACCCCGAGGTAGAGCGTCCCGTCGCCGATGCCGAGCCCGCCCTCCGACCCGGTCACCACGACGCCCTCCTCGGCGGCGGCCCCGGCCTCGGTCGAGGCGGCATCCTCCTGCGCGACGGTGGGCGAGGCCCAGGCCGCGGCCAGCGCCAGGGCGCTGGCCAGGGCGACGCTGCGGCGCGGAAGGGTCATGGCGCGGGTCTCCATGCGGACGCGAGGACCGGCCATCCCTAGCACGCCGCCGGGCGCGTCCTCAACCCGTGCGGTCTACTCCATCATGCCCATGAGGGGCTGCATGTCGTTGCCGTTGACCAGCATGCGCCCCTGGGTGTCGAGCTGGATGTCGTAGACGCTGACCGTGCGCCCCGACGAATCCTGCTCGGGGCGGCCCATCGCCTGCAGTACCGTCAGGGTGGCCGCCATCTGTCTGGCGTCCTCGTCGTCGGTCATGGCGTTCAGCTTGCCCACCAGCCAGTCGATCCCGACCGTGGTGAGCAGGAACGAGCCGACCGCGCCGGTCATGGCCGCAGCGTCGGCCTGCAGCGTGCCGTTCAGCGCGGCCTCCGCCTCGCCTGCGGCGACGCTGGCCTCGTCGACCCTGAGCACGGTCTTTGCGGCGGCCAGCGCGGCGGCGATGTCCATTTCGGGCGGGTTGGCGCCGGGTTCGGCGACGAAGGATTGCTGCACCATCACGCCGGCCAGATCGACCAGCTGATTGAGCGGGATGCGGTCGACGCCCAGGCGGATGGCGATCTGGCGCGGCACCAGGTCGGACGGCACGTCGGGGCCGCGCAGGTCCAGCGCGTCGTGCGCATAGTGCGCACTGAGCGTCGCCAGCGAGCGATCGACGTCGGCGATGGCGAACCCATAGGACAAGCTGCCCAGCATCACCTCGCCGCCCGCAGCGGTGTCGCGGAAGGTGAGGCCCTCCAGCTCGATGTCGACGCTGCCCGCGCCCAGCAGCTCGCCCAGGTCGCGCGGTAGGGCCGACAGCGGCGATTGGCCCTCGCTCTCCTCGTAGACACCGCCCATCAGGGCGGCCCGGCTGTTCAGGTCGTCGAAGTAGGCGCGATTGAAATCGCGCACCTCGGTGGCCAAGCTGGCCTTGGCGATGCTGGCCATGCTGGCGCCGTTCTCGCCCACCACGCGCACGTCCTCGAGGATAACCGTGGCCGGGCCGCTGACCCGGCCCTGGCCGCGCGCGGTCAGGGCCGACTGATAGGCGAAGGTGCCGATGCGGCCGCTGACGGCGCCGTTGTCCAGGTCAAAGGCGACCTCGTGATAGGCGATGTCGAGCGTGTCGAAGGCGAGCTCGGCCGATGACCACTGGCCGTCGAAGGCCTGGCGCCCGATGGCGACGCGCCCGGACTCCCTTCCCTCCGCGTCATGCACCGTAACGAGCTGCGGCAGCGTCATGGTGACGCGATAGAGGTCGGGCGCCACCGAGGTGAACACGGCGCGCAGCGTGCCGATCTCGAAGCGCCGCCCGGCGTCGCGCATGGTGAGCGCCACATCGTCGAGTCGCACCAGGAAGCGGCCCGATTCCTCGGTGATGGCCAGCGCGCCGTAGCTCAGCGCCGAACCGGGCGGTGCCGCCTTCTGCAGCGCGCTGCGCAGCCGCTCGCGCAGCTGCTGCGCGGGCAACGAGAGTTCCGGACCAAGCTCCTGGTCGGAGTTGTCCGCACCGGGCGGAAGGCCCGGAACCACGCCGACGAGGTCGCGGTTCTCGGGCTGCGCGGCACGGTCCATGTCCAGCACGGCCTGCAGCGCCTCGTCATCGCCCGTGGCGGCGGCCTTGTCGAGCCAGCGACGCGCCTCGGCCGGATCGGGCAAGACGCCGCGCCCGTCGCGGTAGGCCAGGCCAAGGCGCGTCTGGGCCGCCACGACGCCCTGCTCCGCCGCATCGCGGAAGTACTGGGCGGCACGGGGCAGATCGAGCGGCACGCCCAGGCCCTGTTCGTAGAGCATGCCCAGGCGGAGCTGCGCATCGCCGTTGCCGCGCTGGGCCGCCCGGCGGTACCAGTCCGCCGCGCGCGGGTAGTTGAGCGATGTTCCTTCTCCGTTCTCATGCATCAGCCCGAGATGGAACATCGCAACCGCTTCGCCGCCATCGGCCAGGTTCTTGAACTCGGCGTAGGCAGCCTCGAAGTTTCCGGCTTCATAGTCGCGCAGGGCCGATTCCAGGTCGGCCAGGGCGGGGCCGGCGGCGGAAAGGGTCGCGACCAGGACAGCCGCCAGCAGCGCACGTTTCATGGTCTGCGTCCGTCCCCTGCCGCTTCCCGCATTGGCCCGATCCATGCCGATCCGCGATACCATCCCAACCGCGTTAACTTTATCTTAAGGCCCTTCGCGGACCCTAGAACTGCTTGCAGGGTTCCGTGCCGCAGGCGGAAGGTGGCATGCGGCTTGCGTGGGACGGGGGCGTACAAGTCATGCGCGCTGCTAGGGTCGAGAGGCCGCGCCGAGCCAGGTTCGCCCGGGTGATGCCCGTCACCACAAAGATGGCGGAAGTGTGGTAGACTTCTTGGGTTCGCAAACGGGTGGAAACGTACTGGGTCTTGAGACGAGCTAGGGTCTTTCAACGAAGGAATGGAGATTCGAGAATGCTGAGCCGTGTCATCACGATCGCGAAGCAGAAGATTCGCGAGATCCGCAGCGACGAGTCGGGCGTGACCGCCATCGAGTATGGCCTGATCGCCGCGGCCATCGCCGTCGCCATCATCGCGGCCGTGTTCGCCCTGGGCGAGGACGTCGCCGGCCTGTTCCAGGAGACCGCGGAAGAGCTCGAGAACGCCGCCGAGTAGCGGCCCGCGTGCTTGGCCCGGCGCACGGCGCCGGGCCTGCGTGAAGGAAGCCTCCCGGCCCAAGCCGGGAGGCTTCTTTACCTTTTGGGGAGCGTGCTCAGACGATCGCGTAGACCTTGCGGATCGTCTCCTTGACCTCGCAGCGGCCCTTCCAGCCGGCGGGGAACCATGCCGTCATCCCGGGCCGGATCTCGATCGTCTCGCCCCCGTCGTGGGTGTAGACGCAGTGGCCGGCCAGGAAGTGGCAGAACTCGCTGCGGTCTACTTCGCAGCGCCACGATCCCGGCGAACATTCCCACACGCCGCTCTCGGGAAAGTCCTTGTCGCCGGGTCGGTGCAGGATGACCCCCCGCGTCTGCGAGACGGGTGCGCCCAGGGGGGATGCAACCGGCCCCCAGTCCTTGAGGTCGGAAGCGGCCAGACCGCGCGCGTCGGCGATTAGATCGATGGTCCTGGGGCTGGGCATTCGCTTCCGTCCTAGGTGCGGGCGAGCAGGGCGTCCAGCAGGCCGGCTGCCTTGCGGCGCCCGTCCTGGCTCTGCATGTGGGCGCTTGTGGCGCGCAGCTTGGCCTGCATGGCCTTGTCGGTCAGGACCCGCTCGATGGCCTTCCCGAGCTGCGCGTCGGTCCAGTCGTAGCGGTGCAGCTTCAGGCCGTGACCCGTCTCCTGCACGCGGGTGGCGTTGTCGTGGCCGTCCCAGCAGTAGGGCATGATGATCGCCGGCTTCCCGAAGTAGAGGCACTCGGTGAAGCTGTTGTTGCCGCCGTGGTGGATCGCCGCGTCGACTTGCGGGATGACCGAGGGCTGCGGGAAGAAGCGCGACAGATGCACGTTGCCCGGCACGTCGGCGTAGCTGTCGATGTAGTCGCCCACGTTCATCAGCACGCGGTAGGGCATGCGGCCGAAGGTGGCGATCAGCCGCTTCATCAGCTCGACGTCCGAGGCGCCCAGGCTGCCGAAGCTCACGTAGAGGATCGGCTTGTCGCCCTGGCTGGCGAAGGCCGGGATCTCGTAGGGCTTCTCCTCGCGCACGCAGCCTTCCAGGTACTGGAAGCGCTGGGGGTCCAGCGGATGGCGCCGCTTGAACTTCACCGGCTCGGGATACAGCAGCAGGTTCAGGCTGGGCGATGGCTCGAAGAACTGGCCCAGCGGATAGGGCGCATGCCCGGCCTGGGCGAGGAAGGCGTTGAAGCGTTCGTGCGTCGGCTTGATGACCGCGTTGAAGCGGTCGCGGAACGCCTTGAAGCAGGCGGTGTCGTTCTCGCCGCAGCCCGACAGGTGAGGCGGGATGTCGGGATCCTCGATCTCGTTCTCGCTGCACGAGATGATGCGCACCCACGGCACGCCCGCCCGCTTGGTGGCGGGGAACAGCACCACGTTGTCGATGCAGATGAGGTCGGGCTTGATGGCGGCCAGCGTGGCCGGAAGCTCCTTCTCGGCCCAGATCGAGGTCTCGACGATCGCCTCCCAGCACGCCTTCACGTACGTGTCGATCTGCTCGAAGGGGCTGGTGCGAAAGTGGGGCAGGTGGCCGGTGATGAAGTCCTGCCAGTACTTGGCCGTGGCCTCGGCGTCCATCGGCTCCGACATGTGGATCAGGTGCTCTTCGAAGCCATAGGCCGCGAAGGTACCGGCGAAGGCCACGTCGGCCACGAAGACCGGCTTGTGTCCCAGGTCGCGGCACGCCTGGGCGATGCCCACGGAATTGAGCGCCGGTCCCAGCGCCGCCTCCGGGAAGAAGACGATGGTCTTGCCCTTGGCCACGGTCGCGTCCCCCTCATGCCCGTTCGATGCCGCAGGCGAACCTAGCCGAGCGGGCCGCCCAAGCAAAGTGCGCCCGCCCGGCCCTCAGGGCGCGGCAGGAAGCTCGGCCTGCCACTGCTCGGCCAGCAGGCGGGCCTCGTCGATCTCGTCTGCCGTCATGGACTGGGCCACCAGGGCGCGATTGGCCTCGGCCTTGGCGTTCCCCGCATCGGCCGCCAGCTGGAACCACATGTAGGCCTGCACCAGGTCCAGCACCACGCCCTCGCCCGAGGCGTAGAGGGTTCCGAGGTCGTTCTGCGCCTCGTCGTTGCCCTGCTCGGCGGCGCGGCGGAACCAGTCGGCGGCCTGGGCGGCGTCCTTCCCGACACCGTCGCCCCGCGCATACATGAACCCGAGGTTGTATTGAGCTGCGGCCAGCCCGTGGTCGGCAGCGCGGCGGTACCAGGAGAGTGCCGTGGCCAGGTCCTGGGCCACGCCATCGCCCTGGTCGTACATGGCACCCAGCGCGAATTCGGCGCCTGGGTGGCCCTGCTCAGCCGCCTTCTCGTACCAGGCATAGGCCCGCATGGGGTCGCGCTCGACCCCCAGCCCGTAGTGATAGAGACGCCCCAGGCCGTACTGGGCGTCGCGGTCGCCCGCCTCGGCCAGCGGCTGCCAGGCGGCGAACGCGGCGCCAAAGTCGCCCTCCTGGTAGGCGGCCAAGCCGTCGACGTAGGCCGGCTGGACGGCGCCGGCCGGCGCGACGGCTGTCAACAGCGCCGCGACGGCAACCGCCGCGACCCGCCATGCCCAAGCTGCCTGCATGCGCCGCAGGCTACTCGAAGCGCCGCGGCCCCTCCAAGGGGCGGCCCTGGCCGCCCCGTCAGGCGGCAGCTAGGCGGCGGTGGCGACCTCGGCGTGGATGATCATGGCGCTCGCCTTGCTGCGCGGCGCGACGCCACGGATCTCGCGCAGCTTCACGACGCAGCTGCGCAGCGCGTTGTGCTCGCGCACGTCTTCGCGGTCCACGACAAGCATGTCGCTCAAACGGTTCTCAGCCATGTCGATGAGCAGGTCCAACTCGCGGGGCGTGAGAATCATGGAACCCTCCTGGCGCATGGCCCCAAGCGGCCACGAATCCAGGATTGGGCCCTGTTAACTAACAGATCGTTAACGCTAACGAGGAGAGGCCACAGGTGTGGCAAAAATGCATCAACTGGGAAGGTGACGCACCCTGTCGGCCGGGAAAAGCGCCGTCACCGCAGTCCCTTCCCCCACCTTCGACGTGATCGACAGGGTGCCGCCATGCAGCTCGACCAGTGACTTGGTCAACGGCAGGCCCAGCCCGGTCCCCTGGTGACGCCGGGTCATCACGTCCTCCAGCTGGACGAAGGGCGACAGGGCCAGCGGGATCTGCTCGGGTGTCATGCCCACGCCCGTGTCCACTACGGTGAGGGCGAGCGAGCCGTCGTCGCCCACCCGCACGCGCGTCGTGACCGAGCCGCCCTCGCCGGTGAACTTCACGGCGTTGGAAAGCAGGTTCAGCAGGATCTGCTTCGTCTTGCGTTCGTCGGCATAGAGGATCGGCAGCACGTCGGGCGCATCCACCTTGATGGCCACGCCGCAGCGCTGCGCCAGCTCCGACACCAGCCGCGTGCAGCGGTTGATAACGGCCGGCAGGTTCACCTCGGTCTCCTGCAGCGTCAACTTGCCCGCCTCGGCCTTCGAGAAGTCGAGGATGTCGTTGATGAGATTCAGGAGGTGCCGGCCGCTCTCGTGGATGTCGCGCACGTACTCGGCGTACTGCGGGATGTTCACCGCGCCGTACATCTCGTTCTTGATGATCTCGGAGAACCCGATGATGGCGTTGAGCGGCGTGCGCAGCTCGTGGCTGACATTCGCGAGGAAGGCGGACTTGGCCTGGTTGGCGGCTTCGGCCTCGCGCCGGGCCTCGCGCTGGATGCGCTCGGCCGTCGCGAGCTCGCCCTCGCGGCGCTTCAGCTCCGAGATGTCGGTGGCGACCAGCACCGCGCCGCCGTCGCGCGTTCGGCGTTCGCTGACCAGCAGCCAGCGGCCGTCGGGCCGCTGCTCCTCCAGCGGCTCGCCGGGCTCCACGTGCCGCTTCAGGCGCTGGGCCACATACGCCTCGCGTTCCTCGGGCGTCAGCTGAACGGCGTTGCGGGTGTGGCGGATCAGGGTCTCGAAGCGCACGCCGGGGCGCAGCAGCTCGGTGATCTCGGGGAACAGCTCGCGCATGCGGTCGTTGCACAGCACCAGGCTGTCGTCCGGCCCGAACAGGGCGAACGCCTCCGAGATCGAGGCGACGGCGTCGGCCAGGCGCATCTGTGCATCTGCCGCGCGGGCTTCGGCCTCGATCTGCTGTGTGATGTCGGTTCCGACGCCGCGATAGCCGACGAAGGCCCCCGTCGCGGGATCGAACACCGGCACGCCGTTCAGCCGGCTGAAGCGCACCCGCCGGTCGGGCCCCTGGGTTCGGTAGACCAAGTCGCGGAAGGGCGAGCGCGATTCCGGCGTGGGCGTCGTCGATCCGGCCTGGGGGAAGGTGCCCAGGTCGAACAGCGAGGCCCCGGTCATGGCCCGCGCCGGCCGGCCCAACGCGTCCAGGACGCGGGGCGAGACATAGGTGAAGCGGAAGTCGCGGTCGACCTCCCACACCCAGTCCGACAGCAGGCGGGTGAAGTCGTCCAGGCGCCCCGCGCTGCGCTCCGCATGGCTGCGCGCCGCCTCGACGGCGGTGACGTCGCGGTAGTGGCCGACCACGGCCGTGACCTTGCCGTGATCGTCCAGCACGGGGCGGTGGGTGATGCGGAAGCGCCGCGGCTGCCCGCCCACCTCAAGCTCCGCCTCGTCGGAGAGCGGCTTGCCGGTCTCCGCGACACGGGTCGCCTCGGGGGCAGCCAGCGGCGCGAGGGAACCCGGCGCGCCGCCCATCAGGGCGCGGTAGGCCGAATTGGCCAGCACGACGGCGCCCGCGGGCCCCGCCACGTACATGGGATCGTCCGAGGCGAGGAGCGCCTCGGTCGCCCAGTCGCCCAGGGCGGCCAGCGCGGACCTGGGCGCCGCGGCCTCGGCGCGCGCCCGCCTAGGCGGAAGCTTCGAGCTTGTTGAGAGCATACTGGTACTGCGGATTGCGCCGCCAGCGGCGCACTACGGCCTGGGCGTGGTTCGGCTTGATCTGGCGGTAGAGGCGGAGCGCGAGGTCGACCTCGTCCTCGACGTTGTCGCCCTTGCGCCGGATGGCGTCGCGCGACAGGCGGTAGATGGCGCGGAAGGTGCTCTCCTGGAACGCGCACGCCTTGCATGCCAGCGCGATGGCCTCGGAACCGCGCTCGAACAGGATCCGCCGAACCAGGCGGATTCGGATGCCGGCGATCGCGGCGAACGCCGCTTCGAAGAGCTGGACTTCGCCATGCTTGAGGAACTGCAGCATGGTCTGCTCGTCCAGCCGCCCGCCCATCTTGAGCTGCTGCACCACGCGCTCGGCGGGCGAGGCTTCTTCGTCGGCCGGGTCCTCGCCCAGCTCGGCGCGGGCCGTGCGCTCGATCGTTTCGTCCAGCAGTTCGCCGTCGAAGCCGTGGTTGCGGGCCAGGTCGTGGCGCAGCGCGGCCGACACCCACCACACCATCTTGCGGGCCAGGTGCTGGGGCAGGTCGGCGCGGCGCACCAGGGGCTCCTGGAAGCGGTCGACCTGGCGAGACTGCTCGACCAGGTACTCCATGACGGCGGCCGAGATCTCGGCGCCCTCGTTGTTCAGCAGCGTGGTGATGACGTCCTCGTCGCCGGTCTCGACCAGAGCCTCGCTGACGGCGGGGCTGATCGAGCGGCGCGAGGCGATGGCAAGCTGGTGGGACTGCGTGCGATGGCGGACGATCTCGATCAGGTCTCCGTCGCCCAGCACCGCGCTCGCCGCCAGGATGGGGTGCGCGACCTCGATGGCGTCGTTGGCCATCGCCACGACCAGCGCGTGAGGTGCGCGGGGGTCGCGGGCCAACTGCTCGGCCAGACTGCGGCGCAGGCTCACCTCCACGTCGGCCACCAGGCGGCGCAGGATGTCGCCCATCAGCGCGCGCTCGCGTTCGGTCAGCGCATCGCCGGTCTCGGAGAACAGGTCGCGCACGGTGGAGAACAGCTCGGCGCGGCCGTCACGCGACTTGCGCCGTGCCATGTCCAGCAGGGCATCCAGGTCGGGCGATCCGCCGGCCGCGGGACGCGCGGTGGCCGCCGCCGCATCCGGCCGGAGCCGCGCGGGCTCGTGGGCACGCGGGGGATCGGCGACGGCGGTGCGGTGGGGCTGGTGTCTGGGCATGGGTACGCGGTCTTGTGCGGGTGTGGCGGGAGGCTCGTCCCCGTCGCGCGAGGATGGGCGGACTCCGCTTAAGAAGCCCTTAAGCAACGGCTCGCGCGGGCTCCGGCCGGCTCCACCGGCAGTTGGTGAGGGCCCGCGATTGGACTAGGCTTCTGCCATGCCCTGGGCGCTTCGCATGCTGCTGGTCGTGCTGGCGATGGCCGCCGGCGCCGCGACGCGCCCCGCCACGGCCCAGCCCGAGGCCGGCCTCGTCGAGGCCCTGCGGGACGCCCGCACCGTCCGCATCGACGTCGCGCAGAGCTTCGCCTACCACGAGCGCGGGGCGATCACGGGCACACCCATCCCCGGCTACCACCTGCCCTTCGAGGAGCTGCTGGCCGACATCCTGGTGGGGGCGGGGCTGGAGCCGGTGCAGGCCGGCGAGGCGGCCGACGCCATCGTGACCGTGGACGCTGAGGGCGAGGCGCTGGGCGCGCTCTACTTCGAGCAGCTCAAGGGCTACCTCTACACGGGCGCCCTGCTGCGCGGATCGGTCGCCTTCGGGGTCGTCGGCCAGACGCCCTATCGCATCGCCTTCGTCGGCCGGGTCGAGCGGCAGCGCAACCTCGAGCGCAACCTGGGCTACGAGGAACCGGAGAACGCGCCCTTCGACGCCGCGCTGGGTGCCGCCGGTTCGTACCTGGACAAGACGACCGAGGCGATCGCGGCGCTGTACGGGCCCGATCCGCTGCTGGCCGCGATCCTGGACGGCGACCCCCGCATCCGCCCCTATGCCGCCCGCGTGCTGGGCGACCTGGGCGAGGCGTCCGCCGTGCCGGTGCTGATCGACGCCCTGGACGACCGCGATCCCAAGCTGCGCTGGCAGGCGGCCTGGTCGCTGGGCCGCATCGGGGACGAGGCCGCCATCGAGCCGCTGATCGACGCCCTGGACGACCGCGATGGCGACGTGCGCTGGTTCGCCGCGTGGTCGCTGGCCGAGATCACCGGCCAGGAGCTGGGCGGCGATCCCGACGCCTGGCAGGCCTGGCTGGGCCGGCAGGTGCGCAACTGACCCGGCGGTCTGCCTAGGGCGGATGGCCGGCCTGGGCGCGGAAGCGGCGGACGGCGCGCTCGCCCTCGACGCGGCACCAGGTTCGGTTTCCGCCGAGACCGCGGTTGTACCATTCGCGATCCACGGCCAGCGCGGCGGCGAAGCGCAGCCTGGCGAAGGCGTCCTCGCCCAGCGGATTGCGGGCGAGGTGCCAAGCGACCTCGTTGTGGAAGCCGCGGGCGACCTCGTCGTCGATCAGGCCACAGCTCTCGGCGACACCCATGCCGTAGAACGCCATCTCGAGCGGATCGACGGCGCCCCCGGATGCCGGTCGGCACGCAAGCAGCATCGCGGCAAGCGCTAGGCCCGGCAGGACGCGCATGGCGGAACCCTAGCACCGCTGGTCCTTGCGTTGACACCGCCCGGGCAGGCGACCACATTCGGCCTTCCCTCGCACCGGAGCAGACCCTTGTCCCTGCGCGCCCTTCGAGCCTTTGCCGCCGCGGCCGTGCTGGGCCTCGCCCTGGCGGCCCAGTCCGCGGAAGCGGGCCAGGGCGAGGCGTTCGTGGGCGGCGTGACCGACCGGCTGACCGGGTTCCTGCCCGCCCTGTCCGCGCCCGAGGACCGCTTCAACGCGGCCTACAGCCTGCTGGGCGATTCGCTGGATATGCCCGCATTGGCCGCCTTCGTGATGGGCCCCGAGGCGAGCGCCATCACCCCCGAGCGGCAGGAGGCGTTCGCCGCCATGCTGCAGGAGGTGCTGGCCCGCGCCGTGGCGCGGGGCGCGCCCAGCTACCGCGACGTGCGCGTGCGCTTCCTGGAGACACGGCCGCATGGCGAGGGGCTGGAGATGGTGCGCACCGAGGCGGAGAAGCCCGGCATGAGGCCGGTGGGCGTGGATTGGATCGTGCGCGCCGGCGCGGAGCCGCGGATCGTCGACGTGATGGTGATGGGCCTGAGCGTGCGCTCGCTGCTGCGTGCGGCCGCGGGGGCCGGCGCCGCCGAGAACGGCGGGGGGATCGACGGGCTGACGCTGTTCCTGGAAGGCCTGGTGGGCTCGACCGCCCAGCCGTGATCGGACGCCTGACGGGGGCGTGCGCCCGGCACCCCTGGATCGTGCTGGCCGCCGCCCTGATGCTGGTGGCGGGTTCGTGCTGGCTGGTGGCGGCGCGGCTGGGCATGAGCACCAGCACCGACGCCATGATCGCCTCGGACGTGCCCTTCCGGCAGGCCGAGATCGCGTTCGATCGCGCCTTTCCCCAGTTCATCGACCCGCTGGTTGTCGTGGTCGATGCGCCCGACGGCCAGGCGGCCGAGAAGGCGGCAGACGCCCTGCTGGCGCGCCTGCAGGCGGATCCGGCCCTGTTCCCCCATGTGGCGCGCCCCGATGGCGACCCGGCGCTCAAGCGCAACGGCCTGCTGTTCCTTCCGGCCGACAGGCTGGGTGCGCTGCTGGACCGGCTGATCCAGGCGCAGCCCTTCGTCGCCGGATTGGCGGCCGACCCGTCGCTGCGCGGGCTGCTCGCCACGCTGAACCTGTTCCTGGACGGAATTGCCTTGGGCCAGGCGCGGCTGGCCGATCTGGACCCGGCACTGGCGCCGCTGGCGGAAGGCCTGGAGGCCGCCGCGGCGGGGGCACCCCGGCCCATCGCGTGGGGCAGGCTGTTCCTGGGCGACGCCGACGCCGATCCGCGCGGGCCGCGGCGCTTGATCCTCGTGCAGCCGCGGCTGGACGCGGATTCGCTGGCGCCCGGCGCGGCGGCGATGGCGGCGGTGCGCGCCGCGGCCGTGGAGCTGGGCCTGACCGCCGAGGCCGGCTATCGCGTGCGGCTGACCGGCACGATCGCGCTGGCCGAAGAAGAACTGGCCGACGTGGCCGAAGGGGCGGCGCTGGGCACCGCACTGTCGTTCGGTCTGGTCGCACTGATCCTGGTCGCGGCGCTGCGCTCGTGGCGGCCGGTCGCAGCGGTGCTGGCCACGCTGGTCGCGGGGCTGGCCCTGACGCTCGCTTTCGCCGCCGCGACAGTGGGCGCGCTGAACCTGATCTCGGTCGCCTTCGTCATCATGTTCATCGGCATCGCGGTCGACTTCGGCATCCAGTTCGCGGTGCGCGTGCTGGACGAGCGGGCGACGGGCGCCGCCCCCTGTTCGGCCATCGCGGCGGCGGGCGCTGGCGTGGGCGGCGCGATGATGCTGGCGGGGCTGGCCACGGCGGCGGGATTCCTGGCCTTCCTGCCCACCGACTTTCGCGGCGTGGCGGAACTGGGCCTGATCGCGGGCGTGGGCATGCTGATCGCGCTGGCCCTGTACCTGACCGTGCTGCCGGCCCTGCTGGCGGTGCTGGGCACGGGCGGGCGGGCGGAGCCAGCCGGGCTGGCCTGGGCCGCGCCGCTCGGCCGTCTGCTGGCGCGCCGGCGCGGCGTGGTGCTGGCGCTGACGGCGGCGGCGCTGGTAGGCGCAGCGGCGGTCCTGCCGCGGCTGCAGTTCGACTTCGATCCGCTGCACCTGAAGGACCAGGCCGACGAGTCGGTGGCGACCCTGCGCGACCTGGCCGACGACCCGTTCGGTTCGGCCAACGCGGTCAACGCACTGGCGCCCTCGCTGGAGGAGGCGGAGGCATTGGCTGCAAGGCTGGCCGCCCTGCCCGAGGTGGCGCGCACGGTGACCCTGGCCTCGTTCGTGCCGGCGGACCAGGATGCCAAGCTGGCCCTGGTGGCGGATGCGGCCTTCCTGCTGGGTCCGGCGCTGACTCCGCCTGCTGTCGCGCCGCCGCCCACGGCGGCGGAGTTGCGCGCCGTGATCGGCAGCACGGCCGAGCACCTGCGCGCGGTGGCGGGCGGGGCGCAGGAGGGCGGTGCGGCGCGCCGCTTCGCCGCGGCGCTGGACGAACTCGCCGTACTGGACGACGGGGCGCTGGCGGCGGCCGGGGCCACGCTGGTGGAGGGCCTGCCGCAGCGGCTGGCGGCGCTGGCCGCGGCGCTGCAGGCGGACGGGCTGCGGCTCGCGGCCATGCCCGAGGGCCTGCGGCGCGATTGGCTGGCCGAGGACGGTTCCGCACGGGTGCTGGTGCTGCCCAGGGACGCGCTGGCCACGCCGGACGCGATGGAGGGCTTCGTCGACGCGGTGGCCGGCGCGACCGGCTCGGCGACGGGGCTGCCCGTGGCGGTGATCGCCTCCTCGCGCGTTGTGCTGGGCGCCTTCACAATCGCCAGTGCGCTCGCGCTGGGCGCCATCGTCGTGATGCTGGCCGCGGTGCTGCGCCGGGCCGCGGACGTGGCCTATGCCCTGGCGCCGGTGATCCTGGCGGCGGTGCTGACCGTGGCGGCCGCTGCTGCGCTGGGCCTGCCCATCACCTTCGCCAACATCATCGGCCTGCCCCTCCTGCTGGGCATTGGGGTGACGTTCCCGATCTACCTGGTGGCGCGCTGGCGGGCTGGCGAGGACGCCCTGCTGGCCAGCGGCACGGCGCGCGCCGTGCTGTTCAGCGCACTGACCACGGGCGCGGCGTTCGGCGCGCTCGCACTTTCGGCCCATCCGGGAACGGCGGACATGGGGCGGCTGTTGCTGATCGCCCTGGCGGCACTGCTGGTGAGCAACCTGGTCGTGCTGCCGGCCCTGCTGGCGGGGGCGCGGCGGGACCGGACCTAGGAACCGGCCATCTGGTCGCTCTTGCGCTCCAGCGCCTGGATCAGGCCCTCGGGGCCGCCCTGCTCGATGAGGGAACCGAATTCGGCCCGACGGGTGGCGAGCTCGCTGATTGTGCCCGTCAGGTAGACGTCGACGATGCGCCAGCCGTCCCCGCCGTTGCGGGTGACGTAGTTGAGTGTCACGGGCTCTCCGTCGCTCTTGACGATTCGGCTGTCGACCATGATGCCGCCATTGGCGAGCGGTCGCGTTCCCAGAACCTCCAGCTTCTCGCCGCTGAAGCCGTCGAAGCGCGAGGCATAGGTGGAGAGGGTCATCCTCGTGAAGGCTGCCACCAGTCGCTCCTGCGTGGCGGCGTCGAGCTTCGTCCACTGCGGCCCCACGGCGATGCGCGTCATGCCGGCGAGGTCGTAGACCTGGGCCACCACGGGGGCCAGGCGGTCGTAGCGGCCCTGGAAGCCCAGCGCCTGGGCCTCGTGCATGACGTTCAGCAGGGCGTCGTAGAGGCGGCGCACGAGGGCCGCGGCCTCCGCGCCATCCGCCGCGCGGGCGGCGCTTGGGAGCAGCAGCGCCGCTGCCAGGAACCCCACGGCATGCCGCCGCGTCAAGCCATGCCTGGCCATCCCTTCCTGTCCAGCCGGTTGCATTGGAGCGGCCGCCACGTTAACACAGGACGCAGCGACGGGCCGCCAGGTTCCGGCTAAGTCCCTATCGAAATTGCGGGTTTGGCGATGGGCGTGCCCCTGTTCCAGCAAGCCAAGGTCGGCGCCTATGTGGTGAAGCAGCACCTCATGGGCCGGCGCCGCTATCCACTGGTTCTGATGCTGGAGCCCTTGTTCCGCTGCAACCTGGCCTGCGCGGGCTGCGGCAAGATCGACTACCCGGCCCCCATCCTGAACAAGCGCCTGTCCGTCGAGGAATGCATCGGCGCGGCGCGCGAGTGCGGCGCACCGGTCGTTTCCATCGCCGGCGGCGAGCCGCTGCTGCACCGCGAGATTGACCAGATCGTGGACGGGCTGGTCGCCGACAAGCGCTTCGTCTACCTGTGCACGAACGCGCTGCTGCTGGAGAAGAAGCTTCATCTGTTCAAGCCGAGCCCCTACTACACATGGTCGATCCACCTGGACGGCGACCGGGGCGACCACGACCGTTCGGTGTGCCAGGAGGGCGTCTACGACAAGGCGGCCGCCGCCATCCGCCTGGCCAAGGATGCGGGCTTCCGCGTCAACATCAACTGCACGCTGTTCTCGAACGCCGAGCCCGCGCGCGTGGCCGGGTTCTTCGACGACGTCATGGCGATGGGCGTGGACGGCATCACGGTGTCGCCGGGCTATGCCTACGAACGCGCGCCGGACCAGGAGCACTTCCTGAACCGCAGGCGCACCAAGCAGCTGTTCCGCGACATCTTCGCGCGCAACAAGGGCAAGCGCTGGGACTTCGGCCAGTCGCCGCTGTTCCTGGACTTCCTGGCGGGCAACCAGACCTACCACTGCACGCCGTGGGGCAACCCGACGCGCAACGTGTTCGGCTGGCAGCGGCCCTGCTACCTGCTGGGCGAGGGCTACGCCAGGACGTACCGCGAACTGATGGACACCACCGACTGGGACCGCTACGGCACCGGCAACTACGAGAAGTGCGCCGACTGCATGGTGCACAGCGGCTACGAGGCGACCGCCGTGGCCGACGCCGTGCGCCGTCCCTGGAAGGCGGCCAAGGTGGGCGCCAGGGGCGTGCGCACAACGGGCGACATGGCGCCCGAGATCTCGCTGGAAGGCCAGCGCAAGGCCGAGTACGTCTTCTCCCGCCACGTCGAGGAGATGATGGCCGAGATCCATCGCCCGCGCGCCGCCGCGGGCGACGACTAGCCCCCTACCCTACCCCTACCCCCACAGCGGGGGGTGGCGACCGGCCCAGGGCCTTGCCTGCTCGAGCGCGGCCGCGAGGCGGAACAGCAACCCGTCCTCGCCGTGCCGGCCGACGACCTGCACGCCCACGGGAAGCCCTTCCGCGGTCCAGTGCAGCGGCACGGACATGGCGGGCTGGTGGGTCAGGTTGAACAGCTCGTGGAAGGGCGCGAAGTCGTACCCGGTCCCGAGCCATTGGTCCTTGTCCTGCGTGCCCGAGATGCCGCCAAGGCGCCCCAGCGGCAGGGCCACCCCCGCGGTCGAGGGCGTGACCAGCACGTCGAATCCCAGGAAATCCTGCGCGATGCGGCGACGGATGCGGTTGCCCAGCCGCCGCGCCGCCATGAGGGCGTCGAGCGTGGTGCGCTTGGCCCGCTGGTAGGTCTCGAGCGTCAGCGGTTCCAGCTCGCCCGGAGCAGGGCCCCGGCCCAGCTCGGCCGCGCGCCGGTCGATCTCGTCGGCGATGCCCGCCGTCCACAGCGGCAGCGAGGCGTCGAGGTACTCCATGCCCACCGACCATGCGTAGGGCACGATGTCGTGACCCATCGCGGCCAGCAGGTCGCGTGTCGCCTCGACGGCGGCGACGCATGCCGGATCCACCCGCTGGCCGCCAGGAGCGGCCGTGGTGACGGCGACGCGCAGGCGCTCTGCGGGCTGGCCCGCCTCGACCAGGTAGGGCCGCGCCGGTGCGGGCGGCGGATAAGGCGCGCCCGGATCGGGCGCCGCTGTGGCGTCCAGCATGGCGGCGCTGTCGCGGACGCTGCGCGTCAGCACGTGGTCGCTGTTCAGCCCGCAGGCGATCTCATCGCGGTCGGGGCCCAGCGGCACGAGGCCGGGCGTGGGCTTGAAGCCGAATACGCCGCACAACGAGGCCGGCATGCGGATGGAACCGCCCAGGTCGGTGCCGTGGGCCATTGGCACCATGCCGCTGGCCACGGCGGCCCCCGCCCCGCCGCTGGACCCGCCGGTGGACAGGTCGAGCCGCCAGGGGTTGCGGGTGGCGCCGCGCAGCGCGGGCTCGGTCGTGAAGTCGCCGGCCAGCTCCGGGGTGTTGGTCTTGCCCAGGATGACGAGGCCCGCCGCGAGCCAGCGCCGCGCCAGCTCGCCGTCGGCACGGGGCGGGCTTCCCTCGAAGAAGCGGCTGGAGTGGGTGGTGGGGAAGCCGGCCACGTCCTGGTTGGTGTCCTTGGCCAGGAAAGGCACGCCGCGGAACGGGCCGGCGGGCAGCGGGCCGTCGGCCGCGCGCCGGGCCGCCTCGATGTCGCGCATCACGACGGCGTTCAGCGCAGGATCGTGCCGCTCGATGACCGCGACGGCAGCATCCACCAGTTCGCGCGGTGAGACCTCGCGCCGCGCGACGAGGGCGGCCAGGCCGACCGCGTCGTGGGCGGCGTACTCGCTGGGCGTCATGGCGTGTCCTCCCACGGTTCGTCGGCGAGCGCGGCGGCGGCGGGCGCCAGCGCGGCCAGGGCCCGGCGCATGGCGAATCCTGCCCGCACCAGGTCGGGCACGGTGCCGGGGCTGCGCACAAGCAGGGCGAGCCCCGCATGCACGGAGACCCGGCCATCCGCCCTCACGGCACGGGCGGCCGCAGCCGGAAGCGCACGGTCCGCCGCATCGGCCACCGCGCGCACGGCGAGGAAGGCGAGCCCGCGCTCGCACGCCACGGCAGCCACGCGGTGGCTTTCCATGTCGGCGGCGGCGGCGCCAGTGCTGTCGAGAAGCGCCCGCTTGGCAGCGGGCGTGGCGGCGATCGCGTCGATGCCGGCGACGATCCCGGGCCGCGCACGCGGCAGGCGGCGCAGCAGGCGGTCGCGCCAGCCGGGCCTTGCCGCGAATGGCCCTCCCGGTGCGGCCACCTCGCACGCCAGGACCACGTCACCGGCCTCGAGGGCGGGGTCGAGCCCGCCGGCCGTGCCGAAGCTGACCAGGGCGCGGACACCCGCGTCGGCGAAGCCGCGGGCCACGTCCCCGGCGCGGTCGGGATCGGCGCCGCACGCCTCGGCGGCAAGGCCGGCGCGGCGGGCCACGGCGGCCTCGGCGGCCAGACCCGTGACGACGCCGATCGCCGTCACATGCCCCAAGGCACGTGCTTGCTGTTGCTGGACGTGAGGTTGCGATAGCGGGCCAGCGCCCACAGCGGGAAGTGCGCCCGGTAGCCGTGATAGCGCAGGTAGAACACGCGCGGAAAGCCCACCGCCGTGTAGGTCTGCTCGTCCCAAAGCCCGTCGTCCTGGCGCGTGGCCTTCAGATAGGCGATGCCGCGCGCCACCGCGGGGTGCCCGACCTCGCCCGCCGCCATCAGCCCGAGCAGCGCCCACGAGGTCTGCGAGGGCGCGCTTTCCTTGGCCTGACCGCGGGGTTGGTCGGACCAGTAGGAACGGCCGTCCTCGCCCCAGCCGCCGTCCTCGCGCTGGCGCTCCAGCAGCCAGGTCACGGCGTGGCGCACCTCGGGCGAATCGGGATCGATGCCGGCAGCGTTGAAGGCGCACAGCACCGACCAGGTGCCATAAATGAAGTTGGTGCCCCAGCGGCCGAACCACGAGCCGTCGGACTCCTGCTCGCGGCGCAGGAAGGCGAGCGCACGGGCCATCGCGGGGTGCTTGGCGTCGTAGCCCACCTGGGCCAGCATGCTGACGCACCGCGCGGTCACGTCGGCGGTGGGGGGGTCCAGCAGCGCGCCGTGGTCGGCGAAGGGGATGTGGTTCAGGTACGTGGCGGTGTTGTCGGCGTCGAAGGCGCCCCAGCCGCCGTTCTTGCTCTGCAGGCCGAGCACCCATTCCACGCCGCGCTCGATCGCACTCTTGTATCGGTTGGGGTCGGCGCGGTGCAGCGCCATGATGACCACGGCGGTGTCGTCCACGTCGGGGTAGTGCGGGTTGACGTACTGGAAGGCCCAGCCGCCGGGACGCACCGATGGGCGCTTCTCGGCCCAGTCGCCCACGGTGTCCAGCACCTGGCGGCGCACCAGCCATTCCATCGCCTGGCGCACGCGCATGGGCTGGCCGCCCGTCTCCATCAGGGCGTGGCCGGCCAGCGCCGTGTCCCACACCGGCGAGAGGCAGGGCTGGCAGTAGGCCTGGTCGGGCTTGATGACCAGGAGCTTGTCCAGGGCGCGGCGGGCCGTGGCCACATGGTCGGGCGCGATGCGATCGCCCAGGCAGTGGAACATCATCACCGTGTTGGCGGTGGCGGGATAGATGCCGCCCAGGCCGTCCTCGCGGTTCAGGCGCTCCAGCACGAAGTCGATGGCGCGCTCGATGGCGCGCTCCCGCGGCTTCTGCGGCAGGAAGGGCTCCACCCCCCGGATGACGCGGTCCGCCGCCTGGAAGAGGGATGCCAGCTTCGAGTTCTCGAGCCTGCTGCCCCAGCGCCGCTCGCGCTCGGGATCCTTCAGGAACAGCTCGCGGATCGTGATGCCCCGCGGGTTGGCGGCCTTCGGCCGCAGCGCCATCAGCACCAGCAGGGGCACCAGCACGGTGCGCGACCAGTAGGACACCTTGTTCAGGTGGAACGGGAACCATGGCGGCAGCAGCATGATCTCGACCGGCATGGCCGGGACGGCGCGCCAGGGCACCTCGCCGAACAGGGCCAGCTGGATGCGGGTGAAGACGTTGGCCGCCGCGGCGCCGCCGTGGGCCAGGATGGCCTCGCGCGCACGGACCATGTGCGGCGCATCCGGCGAATCGCCGGCGGCCTTCAGCGCGAAGTAGGCCTTCACGCTGCACGACACGTTGAAGTCGCCGCCGTGGAACAGGGGCCACCCGCCGTGGCTTGGCGCCTGGACCTGGCGCAGATAGTTCGCGATGCGTGCCTCGAGCGCGGGCTCGATCTCGCCCAGGAAATGCCGCAGCAGCAGGAACTCGGCGGGAATCGTCGCATCGGCCTCCAGCTCGAACGCCCAGTGGCCGTCGGATGCCTGGTGGCTGAGCAACGCCGCGGCGGCGATCGCGATGTCGTCGCCCCGCGCATCGTGGGCGGGCACAGGCGCGAGCATCAGCGCTTGGGCTTCCCTGTCGTGCGGGCTCATGGGGTGGATTCGCGGTGAGGTTTGTTGCGGAACCGTGGCACGGCCGAACATGCGGCAAGCGGGCCTGCGACTCAAGAGGGTCGCATGGAACAGATTTTCGCTCCTACAGGAACCCGTGGCGGACCAGGAACCAGAGCTTGACTGCCCTGGGGACGCGTACCGGTCGGTCTAGTGCCGTCCACCCGCGCCGCTCCAGCCGGTCGAGCGTCGCCATGTAGACGGCGGCCATCAGACGCGCCGGTCGCGAGGCTCCGCGCGGCGCCCGTGCCAGCATGCGGCGGGCGACGGCGAACTCGAAGCGCGCGGCGGCGGCAAGGTCTGCGCACACGGCGGGCAGGGAGGGGTCGCGGAGCACCGCCGCAGGAGCTGTAGCCTTCACCCCGTGCAGGTCCAGCAGCTCGCGGGGCAGGTAGAGGCGGCCCTGGCCCGCGTCCTCGGCCACGTCGCGCAGGATGTTGGTGAACTGCAACGCGCGGCCCAGGGTATCGGCGAGCACGTCGGCCTCGGGCCCGGACCAGCCGAAGGCGCGCACCGAGAGCCGTCCCACCGCCCCCGCAACCCGCGCGGCATAGAGGTGCAGGGTCGCCAGATCGGGCGGGCCGTCCCAGCCGGCGGCATCCATGCCCACGCCGTCGATGACGGCCAGCAGGTCCTGCTCGCGCAGGCCATAGGCGCGGATGGGCCCGGCCAGGGCGCGCGCGATGGGGTCGCGGGGACGACCCTGCACGGCAGCGGCGATCTCGGCCCGCCAGGCATCCAGCCGGGCCAGCTTCTCGGCGCGCGGCAGGGGGCCGTCTGCGATGTCGTCGACCTCGCGGCAGAAGGCGTAGATGGCGTACATGGCCGCGCGCCGGGCGGGCGGCAGCAGACGCATCGCAGCGTAGAACGAGGTGCCGGAGCGCCGCACTCGCTCGGCCATCGCGGCCGCATCGGCCCCGCTCAAGGCCGGCCCGGTGCCTGGATGCGCCCCTTCCATGCGCCTCCCCGTCCCCGCGCGTGCCGCCACGCCGACGCGAGCGTGGCGCCAACATAGAAGAGCGCCACGAGGGGCAGCAACGGCGACCATAGGGGCGAGCGCCCGTACTGCCGCAGCAGCGGCACGTAGGCCCTCGCCATCGCGGCCCAGGCGGCAAGGCCGAAAAGCATCGCCACGCCATCGCCGTGGAGCGCCAGCACCGGGGGCGCCAGGTAGACGATGGCCATGCCGGCGACGGTGAGCGCGAGGAGGACGGGCGAGAGGCCGAGTTGGGTGTAGGCCGAGCGCGCGATCAGGTTCCAGACGTCGGTCCAGCCGGGATAGCCGCGAAGGCTGTCGCAGCGGTCGGCCAGCGCCAGCCAGATGGCGCCACCTGGCTTGATGCGCGCCGCGAGCGCGCAGTCGTCGATCAGGGCGCCCCGGATGGCAGCGATGCCGCCGATGCGCGCGAGCGCGCTTGCGCGCACCAGCATGCAGCCGCCGGCCGCCGCCGCAATGGGACGCGCAGGATCGCGTACCCAGGCGAACGGATAGAGCATCGCGAAGAAGAACACGTACGCCGGAATCAGCAGGCGCTCGGCCCAGGTGGCGCAGCGCAGGCGGGCCATGACCGAGACAAGGTCGCAGGGTCCGGCTTCGGCCCGCGCGACCAGCGCGGCCAGGTGGTCCGCGCCGTGGCGGATGTCGGCGTCGGTCAGCAGGACATAGGTCGCTCCCGGCATCAGCCGCCGGGCCTCGGCCAAGCCGGCATGCACGGCCCACAGCTTGCCGGTCCAGCCCGGCTCGAGCGGCGGGGCGGCGAGAACCGCGAGGCGGTCCTCCCGGCCCTCGCGCACCGCGGCGTCGCGCGCGGCCTGCGCAGTGCCATCGTCGCTGGCATCGTCGACCAGCACGACGCGGAAGGGGCCGGGATAGACCTGGCGCAGCAGCGAGCCCACGGCATCGCCGACCACGTCGGCCTCGTTGCGAGCGGGTACGACGGCGACCACGGCAGGGGCCGCGCCCCCGAGCGGTGGCGGCGGGATGGGCCGCTCGCGCCAGAAGGCGCCGCGGAACCCGATCAGATAGACCCAGGCGCCGAGGGCGGCCGCTCCCAGGAGGAGCGCGGCGCTCAGGCCCGCGCCCCGCGCACGGTGGCCAGCGCCGCGTCGCGCAGCAGGGTGTGGTCGCTGCCGGCGATGACCAGGCGGTGGCCGCGCGCGAAGAGGGCCCTGGCGTCGTCGCCAGGGGCCGTGATGCCGCCCAGCGGCTTGCCCGTCGCCTTGATGCGGGCTTCCGCGTCGGCCAGCAGGGCCTTCGCCTCGGGATGGTCCATCTCGCCCGCGCGATGGATGCTGGAGGCGAGGTCGTTGCGGCCGACGAACAGCATGTCCACGCCCTCGACCGAGGCGATGGCCGGGATGCGGTCCAGCGTCGCCTTGGTCTCGACCTGGCAGATGATGAAGAGGTCGCGCCCGCCCGCGGCGATGAAGCCCGCGCGGTCGAGCCCGTAGCGCGCAGCGCGCACACTGCCCGGCGCGATGCCGCGGATGCCGGCGGGCGGCAGGCGGCAGGCGGCGACCACGGCCTTGGCCTGCTCGGCCGTCTCGATCATCGGGATCATCAGGCCGTCCACGCCGGTGTCGAGCGCGCGCTTGATGAGGTTGAGGTCGCCGCTCGCCAGCCGCATGAGGCACACGGCACTGCCCCCCGCCTTGACCGCCTGCATCAGCGACACCGCGTTCTGCAGGTCGCCGGGACCGTGCTCCTGGTCGATGATGAGCACGTCGAAGCCGGCCAGGCCCATGATCTCGGCGGAAATGTTGCTGCACAGGGTGAGCCATGCCGCCAGCAGGTTGTCGCCCGCCGCCAGCCGCTTCCGAAGCTCGTCGCCGCGCGCCATGCCGCCCCCTTCGCGTCCGCCCCGCACAGGCCGCCTGTCCTATCAGCGGCGACCGCGCGGGTAAAGCATCCCCGGGTGCGGGAACGCCGGGCACGCGGGCCGTGACGCGGATGCCCCGGATGGGTTAGACCGAGGCACTCGGCAACCGACGGACAGGCATGCTCTCCCGCTTCGAATCGCGTGACCGCGGCAAACGGCGGCGGCGCCAGATCGGCTGGCTGATCCTGTGGACGTTTGTCCTTGGGATCGTTGTGCTGATCGGCTATTACGCCTATGCGACGGGCGCCGACTTGGCCGCGCGGGACACCCAGAGGCTGGCCCTCGAGGTGGAGGGGCTGACGCAGCAGGTGGGTGCCCTGGAAGCGGAGCGCGACCGGCTGCAGGGCGAGCTCGACGCCGCCAACGCCAGCGTCGCGGACTGGCGGCAGCGCTACGAGGCCGACGTGCCCGCGGGCGAGCTGAGCGAGCTGCTGGCCCAGGTGCGCGCGCGCATCGCCGCAGGCATCACGGCGGAACGGCTGGCCTTCGTCATGGCGCACGCCACGGCGGGCAAGGCGTGCGACGAGGCGCCGCAGACCAAGCGGTTCCTGGTGCAGACACCCATCGCCACGGGCGCCGCGGGCTCGGTCGGCTTCGCCAACGGCATGCTGACGGTGACCGGCGAGGGGGCCTCGGCGGTGGACGGGGCCGGCAACCCGCTGGCTCGCTACGACCCCGCCAAGCCCGTGACGCTGCGCTTCACCGTGCTTGGCGGCGACGCCACGGTGGCCGCCGGCACGCTGCCGCTGCATCACTCCGTGGTGGTCGGCGACACGGAGTACCGCTTTTCGGCGGCCGCGGGCGAGGGCGGATTCGTCAACGTGACCGGCCAGTCCTGCCGGTTTCCCTAGGCCCTCAGGTGCGGTCGAGGGTCTGCAGGCCCTCGACCACGGCCTGGGCGCCGACCTCGGCTGGCTCGTCGGCGGCCGCGTAGTCTTCGGGCAGGACGAAGGGCGCCGGGTCCAGGAAGCGGTTCAGCACGTTCATCGTGATGCGCGAGACGTCGTTCTCGCATCCATTGGCCGCCATCGCCCCGCCCCAGCCGATGGAGCCCGCTGCGAACACCGCGCCGCCCGCCGGCGTTTCGAAGAAGACGATGTCCGAGCGCATCAGAGCGTTGGTCTCGCCGGAGACGAAGGTGTGGGTGGAGTTGATCTCCTCGACCACGCGGTGCCAGTTGCGCGAATGGCCGAAGGAGCGGGCCAGCACCAGCGCGTGGCGCGGCGATCCCAGCGCCACGTCGTGGCGGTCGACCTCGACGCTGGCGGCCCCGCCCCCCTGCAGGCCGAAGTCGCCGAACGTCTCGCCGCCCACCCCCGCCATGACGAAGGCGGCGCGCGGGTCGGCGGCGGCGGCCGTCTTGCGGTAGGCGGCGCCCCGGTCGAAGCCCTGGCCGGTGAAGCCCACGCCGACCAGGCGGTTGGGCGGGCGGCCTTGGCGGCGCCACAGCCCGCCGTACTCGCCCGTGAAGCCGAGGTACGCCTCGCCCGGCTCGCTTGACCAGGCGCGCGTGCCGCCTTCGGGCCGGCGCACCTCGAGGACTCCCTTGATCCGGGGATGGTAGGCCGCGCGCCAATAGAAGCCGTTGCCCCCCAGGTACATGAGCCGTCCGCCGCGATCGAGGTAGGCATGCACCGCGTCCCACATCCGCGTCGTCACGTACTCGGGCTGCTGGCCGGTGACGACGACCCGATAAGGCGCGAGCAGTGCGACGCCATCGGCATCCAGGTCCTCGTCGGTCAGCACGTCGACCGCCACGCCCTTGGCGTGGAACCAGGCCAGGAACAGGCTCTCGGCGTCGAACGTCCACAGTCCGCACTTGGGCGCCACGTCCAGCATGGGACGCAGCCGCGAGGCGTGGCAGACGCCGCTACCGTCGGCATGGACGTCGTAGGTGGAGCCGCCCAGCTCGGGATGGGCCGCCACCGCCAGATCGCGTGGGCCCAGCACCGAGAACCCGCCCTTCGCGGCCTCGACGGCCTCGTCATGCAGGCCCTTGGCGCCGTTCGCGTAGGCTTGGTAGGTGGCGGTGGCGGCCAGGAAGGCGACCTCGGCCGTGGGCCCGCCCTGGGGGGGACGGACGAAGAAGGGCACGTAGGCCTCCCCCGTCTCGCAGCGCAGCCACGCGGCGTAGCATCCGCTGGGCGTGCCCTCGGGCACGGTCCAGGCAAGGTCCGCCTCCCAGCCGCAGTCGTGCAGGTCGTCGGCATGGAAGTGGATGGCGGCGTACTGCTCGGGCGCATAGCGCCAGTTCATCTCGGCGCCGGTCCAGCGGAATCCGCGCACCGCCCGCGTGGGCATGTTGACGGTGGTGCCGTCGAAGCGGTTCGGGCCCACGTCCACCACGCGTGTGGTGCCGATCTCGCGCGCGAAGTCCCAGCAGCCGACGATCGAGCTGGCCAGGCCCAGCGGCGGGATGGGCAGGCGCAGCGCGTCGATCTCGGCGCGGTCCAGCGCCCGGTCGGCCACGCGCGGCGCCTCGATTCGGCCGTTGAAGTGCCCGCCGGCGGGCGGCTGGCCGGGCCGGATGCTGCCGTTCCACGCGCCGATCAGCAGCGCCTTGCCCCCGTCCACCCGGGCGCCGTCGAGCTTGGCGCCCACCATCACCGGCCGCTCCGGCCCCAGGCCCGGCATGGCGGGCTCCTGGATCAGCACGGCCTGGCGGGTGGCGTGATCGTAGGTCGCGGCAACGAAGGCCCAGGCGCGGGGCGACAGCGGCACGCCGGTGGAGACCGAGAGGAACGCGCCCGTTCGGCTGCCCAGGCGCAGGCCCAGCGAGCCGTCGTCCTCCACCACCAGCGCGAAGCCGCTGCCCATCCCCTGGGACCAGGTTCCCAGGATGGCCTGGGCGCCGGCGCGCGGCAGGGTGGGCCAGATGTAAGCCTGGAGCGTGAAGCTCTGGATGCGCGCGATGCGGGCGTTCTCGGGCACCACCACGTAGGACCCGGGGTGCACCGGTTGGAAGCGTCCACGATGCTCGCCGCCCAGCGGCGTGGGCAGCACCTCCTGCTGCAGCCCGGGTCCGCCGCGCGCATCGGCCGCGCAGTAGAGCCGGACGATGTCGGCCTGGTAGCGGTCCACGCCCTCGCAGCTGACCATCACCCGGATGTCGGCGCCGGGGCGCACGCTGATGGCATCGGCGTAGGCCAGGATCGGGCGGCGCTGGGGCAGCATCGGCCTAGCCCTTGCGCGCCGGGTTCACGAGCAGCCGGCGGATGTCGTCGGCGAACAGCACCTCGGAATCGTCCTGCGGCGCGTAGCCGATCACCTGGCGGGCATTGGCGATGCTCCAGAAGGCGCGGGTGTTGGCGGAGATCCCGTAGAACACCTGGAAGGGGATGCCGTCGGCGTTGCGGATATCGGGCGCCTCGATGGACTTCACATAGAGCTGCGTCAGGTCGCGCGGGCTGACGAAGGCGCCGAGGTCGCGGCGGTATCCCACCAGCTCGCCCTCGCGGCGGGGCCCGTCGATGGGCCGGGGAGCCCCGATGCGGATGAAGACCGATTCGACGGGCCGGCCGAAGTTCCCGCAGGCGAAGACGAACCCCAGGTGCTCGTAGCTGGCCTTCGCCCAGCCGTAAAGGTTGTCGGACAGCGGAAGGGTGTCGGGGGCAACCACGTCCATGCGGCCGTCGTGCAGCTTGGTCTCGTACCAGTCCGCCGCGTGGTTCGAACTGGCGATGACGACGCGGGGGATACCCTCCTCCACCGCGAGGCGCAGCACATGATAGGCCATGTCCAGGTTGGTGCGCTCGACCTGGTAGCCGTCCATGTTCGAGGGAAAGGGTTCGTTGCGCTGCTCGCGCGGCAGCCACTGCTCCTCATAGTCGGACTCGCGGGCGGGGTCGTAGGCGTAGGCGTTGTGCACGATGGCGTCCGCGCCCTTGAAATGGGCCCGGTAGGCGTCGAGGTCGGGGTTGGCGAGGTCGGTCACGATGACGTCGTCGAGGCGCCCGCGCCTCGATTCCTGGGTGACGTCCAGCAGGACCATGTCGTAGCGCCTGCGGAACTCGGGCAGAAGCTGCGCCGACACGTAGCCGGTCGCCCCCGTCAGCACCACGCGCCTGCGCGCCATCCTGGCCTCCCCCTCGCGCATCGGACGGGCGGACGTTACACACGAACCGGAGCGCGCGTACAGGCCCCCTAGGCCACGGGGCGGCCACGCGCTAGCCTGCCGTGCAGAAGGGGACCCGCATGACCGACGTGGCCTGCGTGCTCGACATCCGCGCGCTGCTGGGCGAGTGCCCGATCTGGTGCGCCGAGGAGCAGCGGCTCTACTGGGCCGACCTGGACGGGCGGACGATCAACCGCTTCAACCCGGAGACCGGCGGCAACGAGGTGTGGAGCCTGCCCGCGCAGGTGGGATCGTTCGCGCTGCGCGAGGGCGGCGGGATGCTGGTGGCGCTGCGCTCGGGCCTGCACACGGGGCGGTTCGGCGAGCCCGACCTGAAGCCCGTGGCCCATCCCGAGGCGCACCTGCCGCTGAACCGCTACAACGACGGCCGCACCGATCCGGCAGGACGGTTCTGGGTGGGCTCGATGCGCGACCCCCAGGACCACGACCAGCGCACGGGATCGCTGTACCGGCTGGGCACCGACGGCGCCATGACCCGCATGGTGGAGGGCATCGGCACCTCGAACGGGCTGGCCTTCAGCCCGGACGGGCGGACGATGTACTTCGCGGACTCGACGCCCCAGGTGCAGACGATCTGGGCCTTCGACTACGACGCGGAAACCGGCACGCCCAGCAACCGGCGCGTGTTCGCCACGACCGACGGCCTGCCCGGACGGCCCGACGGGGCGTGCGTGGACGAGGAGGGGTGCTACTGGTCGGCCAACGTGTACGGCTGGCAGGTAGTGCGCTACGCGCCGGACGGCCAGGTGGTCCGCACCATCCCGGTGCCGGTGGAGAAGCCGTCGATGGTGTGCTTCGGCGGGCCGAAGCTGGACGTGCTCTACATCACCTCGATCCGCGTGCCGCCCATCAAGCCTGGCCAGGACCGGGCGGGCAGCCTGTTCGCATGCGAGCCCGGCGTGCGCGGCATCCCCGAACCCCGCTACCGCGGCTGAGGAGGCAGGCATGCTGGCGTATGTGGTCGCGGCCATCGATATCGTCGAGCCCACGGGCTACGACGCCTACCGGTCCAAGGTGCTTGCCACCGTGCAGGCGCACGGCGGGCGCTTCCTGGTTCGCGGCGGGGCCATCACGGTGAAGGAAGGCACCTGGCCGCGCGCCCGCATGGTGGTGCTGGAGTTTCCAAGCCGCGCCGCGGCCGAAGGGTGGTACGCCTCGCCGGAGTACCAGGCGATCCTGCCGCTGCGCCTGCAGGCCGGCCGGGGCGAGGTAGTCATCGTGGATGGCGTGCCGCCAGCCTGAGGGGGTGCTAGGGTCGCGCGAGCAGGGTGCCGGGGGTTCCGTGAACGACAGGTTTTCGCTGAAGGGGCGCGTGGCGCTGGTGACCGGCTCCTCGCGGGGGCTGGGCTGGGAGATGGCCCGCGCCTTCGCCCAGGCCGGCGCGCATGTGGCCATCAATGGCGTCGACAAGGGCCGTGCGGAGGCGCGCGTCGCCGAGCTGAAAGGGGCCGGGCTTTCCGCGGAAGCGGCCGCCTTCGACGTGACCGATGCCAGGGCTGGCACGGCCGCCGTCGAGGCGCTGGCCGCGCGCCACGGACGGCTGGACATCCTGGTCAGCAACGCCGGGCAGGCGGTGCGCAAGCCCCTGGCCGCGTTCACCGACGAGGACTGGCGCTTCGTGCTTGGATCGCACCTGGACGCGGCCTTCCGCCTGGCGCGCGAGGCATCCAAGCCAATGCTGCGCCAGCGCTGGGGCCGCATCATCGTGACCGCCTCGATCATGGGCCAGGTCGCCCGCCCGACCATCCCGGCCTATGTCGCGGCCAAGGCGGGGCTGATGGGGATGGTGAAGGCGCTGGCCGTGGAACTGGGCCCGCATGGCATCACCTGCAACGCCATCGCGCCGGGCTATTTCGCCACCGACCTGAACACGGCGCTGCGCAACCAGCCGGACTTCAACGCGATGGTGTGCAACCGCACGCCGCTCGCGCGCTGGGCCGAGCCGCACGAGATCGCCGGGCCCGCGCTGATGCTGGCCTCGGATGCCGGGTCCTACGTCAACGGGCACACGCTGACCGTGGACGGCGGCCTGGTGGCGTCGTTCTAGGGGAAGAGCGCCATGCGGATCGTTCGGATCGCGGCCCACCGGGTGGACCTGAAGGTGCGCGAGGGCGCCTATCGCTGGGCCAAGGGCAAGGTGGTGGAAGGCTTCGATGCCACCGTGGTGCGCATCGACACCGACGCCGGGATCACGGGCTGGGGCGAGGTAACCCCGCTGGGGCCCGCCTACCTGCCGGCCTATGCGGCAGGCGTGCGCACCGGCATGGCCGAGGTGGCGCCCGCCCTGATCGGCGCCGACCCCACGCACCTGCTGGACGTGAACGCCCGCATGGACGACGCCATGCTGGGCCACCCCTACGTCAAGTCGGCGCTGGACATCGCGTGCTGGGACATCCTGGGCAAGGCGGCGGGGCAGCCCCTGTGCGTGCTGCTGGGCGGGCGCTTCGGCGAGGACGTGCCCCTGTACCGCGCCATCAGCCAGGACACGCCCGAGCGCATGGCTGCCAACGTGCGCGGCTATCGCGCCGAGGGGTACCGCCGGTTCCAGCTCAAGGTGGGCGGGGACGCCGACGCCGACATCGCCCGCATCCGCGCCGTGGCGGGCGAGCTGCAGCCGGGCGACCTGCTGTCGGCCGACGCCAACACCGGATGGCAGACCCGCGAGGCGCTGGCCGTGGCGCACGCGGTGCGCGACCTGCGCCTGTTCATCGAGCAGCCCTGCGTCACCTACGACGAGTGCGTCGCGGTGCGCGGGCGCATCGGCCTGCCCATGCTGCTTGACGAGGTGATCGACGGCCTG
>Ga0073934_10002785_pt1 | contig 34574 bp, 29 predicted proteins | sample LarsenN4metaG_FD_76834 | JGI IMG/M metagenome (GOLD analysis project Ga0073934, IMG submission 76834) | Hot spring sediment bacterial and archeal communities from British Columbia, Canada, to study Microbial Dark Matter (Phase II) - Larsen... ... | reverse complement strand
GCGCCGGTTGTAGTCGTGAATGTTCTTGGCCCCGGCCTCGTGAAACAATTCATACCGCCGTTCCATCTCATGAATCGCCCACTTGAACACCTGCGCCGATTCGCGGTTGTTGGTCACCACGGCGTGCCGCAGGTGGGGCAGCGCGTTGTAGGCGGAGAGCTCGACCATCTTGGGGTCGATCATCAGCATCCGGAGCTCCCGCGGCGTGTAGCGATACACCAGGCTGGTGATGATGGTGTTGATGCACACCGATTTTCCCGAGCCCGTGGCCCCGGCGATCAGAAGGTGCGGCATCTTGGCCAGGTCGGCGATGATGGGGTTGCCCTCGAGATCGCGCCCCATTGCGATGGGCAGCGTCCCGCGGGTGCGGTCCCACTCCGGGCTTTCGATCAGCTCGCGGAGGGTGACGATCCGGGCCGTGGGGTTCGGCACCTCGACGCCGACCGCCGCCTTGCCGGGGATGGGCGCCACGATGCGGATGGATTGGGCGCGCATGGCGAGCGCCAGATCGTCCGCCAGCGCGGCGATGCGGCCGACCTTCACGCCCGGCGCCGGCGCCACCTCGAACTGGGTCACCACGGGGCCCGTGGTGCGTCCCACGATCTTCCCCTCGACGCGGAAGGTGGCCAGCGTGTCGATGAGCACTTGCCCCAGCCGATCCAGCTCCTCCTCGCCGGCGTCGGCCTGGGCGGGCGGCGCGGCAAGCAGCTCGACCGGCGGCAGTTCGTCCGCTTCCTCCCCGGGCTTCGCTTCCTCCGTGCGGACGGGGCGGTCACGGCGCTCGGCGCGCCCGGGGCGCTCGCGCCGCGCTTGCTCCACGGCCTCCGGTGCGAGGCGCGTGATCACGCCCTCCCCTGCCGCTGCTGCCGCCTCTGCGGCTCCTGCGCCGCCCGCGGCCCCCGCGGCCCCTCCGGCCAGCCTCCGGAACGGATGCCAATCCAGCGTGACGATGGTAAGGCCCGACAGCGCCAGCAACGCCACGATCACGGCTCCTGCGGTCCCTATGACTGAGGTAACGCCGACGGCCGCCGACGCGGGAACCATGCCGACCAACCGCTGCGCCACGCTCCAGTGGGTGTAGTCGGCGGGGACGTCGCTCGCGACGCGAACGCCAATGACGATGGCCAGGGCAAACGGCAGGAGCAGGATCAGGCCCACGAACAGCACCGCGACCCGCCACAGCTCGGCGCCGCCGAGGCGCCCGAAGCCTGCGAGGCCCAGGGCGACGCCCAGGATCGGGAGGAGCGCCGCGCCGGCGCCAAGGGAGCGCCACAGGGATCGGCCCAGGGCGCCTCCGGCGGGCCCGGTGAGGTCGAGCGGCAGGAGCGTGAGCCCCACGAAGACACCTACCAACAGGGCCACGATGGCGATCAGCTCCTGCCGGTGGCGTGGGCTCAGCGGCATGCTACCCCCTTCGACCGCTCACGGCGTAATCCGCCGATCGGTGTAGACCGGCACCACATCGAACAGGTCCGCCTGCGCGGCGAAGGCCACATCCTCGGCGAAGTTCAGCTCCCGCAGATAGCGGGCGTGGGCGCTGGCGGACACCGCCTTCTTCCAGTCGGCGCCGAACTTCCGCACCAACTGGCGCGCGGCGATCACCGCGTCGTTGACCTCGAGGCTGCGGCGCAGCTTCCCCGGCACGATGGCCTCCACGAAGCGGCCGGCGGCGTAGGCGTCCTCCAGGGAAAACCCCTTCTCCCGCCCCGCACATAATATGGTCAATTGCCCGGTCTCCTCGAAGGCTCGCCGGGCCGCGGCGACGGCGGCCCGAAAATTGACGGCCGCCCCCATCAGCACGGGGCGGCCGTCCTCGGCGGCCAGCACCGCCTGGATGCCGTTGGTGGTCGTCATCACCAGCGTCTTCCCGGCCACCGCGTCGGCGGTCATCTCCAGGGGCGAGTTCCCCAGGGCGAAGCCCGGGATCCGCTCCGAGCGCCGCTCACCGGCCAGGAGCACGCTCCCCCGCTCCAGGTTTTGCGCCAGCTTGAGGGCGTCGTCCGCGCTGGCGGCGGGCAGGATCGCTTTGGCTCCATGGGCCAGCGCCGTGATCATGGTGGTGGTGGCTCGCAGGACATCGATCACCAGCACCGGCGTGCCGGCGATGTTGCCCGCGTTCACCCCGACAGGTGTGAAGTAGACCGCCAGCTTCATTCGGCGGCAAACAACTCCGGAACTCGGGTCAGGAACTTGGTATCCACCCGGCCGGCCTGGAAGTCCGGGTGGTGAATCACCCGCCGCAGGAACGGGATCGTGGTGGTGACGCCTTCGACGATGAAACTGTCCAGCGCCTGGCTCATGCGGGCCAGCGCCTCGGACCGGGACCTTCCGTGGACGATCACCTTGGCGAGCAACGAGTCGTAGTAGGGAGGGATGGTGTAGCCCGCGTAGATGTGCGTGTCCACGCGGACCCCGGGGCCGCCGGGAGGGTGGTACGCCGTGATGGTGCCCGGGCAGGGCTGAAAGCCGCGGGCGGGATCCTCGGCGTTGACCCGACACTCGATGGCGTGGCCGCGGAGCTGGCCGCCGTGGAACGTGAAGCTGAGTCGCTCCCCCGCTGCGACCCGGATCTGTTCCTTGACCAGGTCGAAGTTGGTGACCATCTCGGTCACCGGGTGCTCCACCTGGATGCGGGTGTTCATCTCCATGAAGTGGAAGCAGCCGTCCTCATCCAGCAGGAACTCGATGGTGCCGGCGCCCACGTAGCCGATGTGCGACGCCGCCCGCACCGCCGCCGCACCGATGGCCTCCCGGTGCTGCTGGTCCAGCGCCGGGCTGGGGGATTCCTCGATCAGCTTCTGGTGGCGGCGCTGCACCGAGCAGTCGCGCTCGCACAGGTGCATGACCCGCCCGTGCTGGTCTCCCATGATCTGGATCTCGATGTGGCGCGGCCGGTCCAGGTACTTCTCCAGGTAGACCTCCGCGTCGCCGAAGGCCGCCAGCGCCTCGTTCCGCGCCAGCTGAAACGCCGGGGCGAAGCTCTCGGGGTCGCCGGCCACGCGCATGCCCTTTCCGCCCCCGCCCGCCGCCGCCTTGATGATGACGGGAAACCCGATGGCCTTGGCGATCTTCGCCGCCTCCTCCGAGTCGCCCACCGGGCCGGGCGAGCCCGGGACCACCGGGATGTCGAGTTCCTGCGCCAGCCGCCGCGCCGCCGCCTTGTCCCCCATCAGGCGGATCTGCTCCGGCGTGGGGCCGATGAACGTGATGTTGGAGTTGCGGCAGGCCTCGGCGAACTCCGAGGATTCGGCCAGGAACCCGTAGCCCGGGTGAATGGCGTCGGCGCCGGTGATCTCGGCGGCGGCGATGATGCCCGGGATCTTGAGGTACGACAGGCGTGACGGTGGCGGACCGATGCACACGTCGTCGTCGGCGAACCGCACGTGGAGGCACTCGCGGTCCGCCTCGCTGTAGACCGCCACCGTCTCGACCCCGAGCTCCCGGCACGCCCGGATCACCCGCAGGGCGATCTCCCCGCGGTTGGCGATCAAGACCTTCTTGAACATGGCACTAACGCCCGGGGCCCTCTCGGTTCCCCTCTGCGGTCTCTGCGGTGATCAGTTGTCGGTCCGCCGAAGTCGAAGGTCACCGACCGGCGGGGCCCATCTGTTCCGCGAAGGTCCGATCCGATGTCCCTTCGATCCCGCTGATCCGCAGCGCGAACTCGTTCGGGTTGGACGAGTAGAACAGCGCCATCTCGTAGCTGATGGCCCCCGCCTGGTACCACTGCATCAGCGATTGATCGAAGGACTGCATGCCGTACTGGACGGTGCCCTCCTTGATCAGGTCCGGGATGTTGAGGGCCCTCTCCGCGTCACGGATGTTGTCCCGCACCGCGGCCGTGTTGATCAGCACCTCGCAGGCCGGCACCCGCGCCCGGCCGTCCTTGGTGGGCACCAGGCGGAGGCAGATGACCGCCTCCAGCGCGGTGGAGAGCAGGTTCCGCACCGCGTCGTGCTCGTGCGGCGGGAAGAACGAGATCACCCGGTTGATGGTCTGGGAGGCGTCCGTGGTGTGGAGCGTGGAGAAGACCAGGTGCCCGGTGTCGGCCGCCTTCATGGCCGTGTCCAGGGTCACCTTGTCGCGGACCTCGCCGATCAGGATCACGTCGGGGTCCTGCCGCAGCACGTGCCGCAACGCCGTCTCGAACGACAGCGTATCGGTCCCCACCTCGCGCTGCGAGATGTTGGACTGGCCGTCGCGGTGCAGGAACTCGATGGGGTCCTCGATGGTGATGATGTTGCAGGACCGGCTCCGGTTGATGTGATTGATCATCGCCGCCAGCGCGGTGGACTTGCCCGACCCGGTGACCCCGGTCACCAGCACCAGCCCCCGGGGCTTGAGCGAGATCTTCTCCAGCACCTTGGGCAGTCGCAGCTCCTCGATGGTCTTGATCTCATAGGGAATGGACCGGAACACGAACGCCAGCGTGCCGCGCTGCTGGAACACGTTGGTGCGGAACCGGCCCACCCCGGGCACCCCGATGGCGAAGTCCGCCTCCTTGTGCTCGGCGAACTCTTTCACCTGCCGCGGCGTCATGATCTGCTCGGCCAGCGCCTTCAATTCCTCGGGCTTCAAGGGTTGCTGCTGCAGCTGCAGCAGCTCCCCCGCCACGCGGATGGTGGGCGGCCGCCCGACCTTGAGATGCAGGTCCGAGCCGCCTTGTTTGACCATCTCGGTGATGGCCACCTTGAAGTTGAAGGGAGGCGCTTCAGCCATGGGGATCCACCCTGAACAGGACGTGACCGAATTCGACCGGCTGGGCGTCCTCGACGGCGATCTCCCGGATCACGCCGGAGAGCTCGGCGTCGAGGGGATTCATGATCTTCATCGCTTCGATGATGCACAACGTCTGGCCCACGCTGATCCGGCTCCCGACCCGCACGTACGGGTCGGCGCCCGGCTCCGGACGGGCGTAGAAGGTCCCCACCATGGGAGACTTGATCTCGAGCCAGTGCTTCCGCGCTTCCTCCACCCCGGCCCCAGCGGCCGCGGGAACGACACCTGCTGCAGCCCCTGCGGCAACTGCGGGCCCAGCGGCCGGCGGAGCAGCGAGGTGGTAGGTCACCGGCCCCGAGTTCGAGCCCGCTCCGCCCTTCGAGACCCGCACCGTGGTGGTCCACCTGCGAATCTCGATGGTGTCGGCATTCGACCGGTTGAGCAGGTCGAGCAGCTTTTCCAGGAACGCGAAGTCGATCATCCCGTGGACCTCAAATAGACGCCGTCGGACCGGGTGCCGTCAATCGCTGCGGGGCGGCGGTGGGCCCCGCTGGGGAGGGGCGTCTCCCAACGCGCGTCAGTCGAGCGCCCGCCTACGGCAGCTCTCGCAGCTCCACGTCCCCGTCCGTGAGCAGCTCCGGGCCGCCAGGACCCAACCACACATCGTCCTCCAGCCGCACGCCACCCCACCCGGGGAAATACGCGCCCGGTTCGATGGTGACCACGGCTCCCTCGGGGAGCGGCTCCTCGTTCAGGCGCGAGAGACGCGGGCCCTCGTGCACCTCGAGACCGAGACCGTGTCCCAGCGAATGGCCGAAGGCGTCGCCGAACCCGCGCGCTTCGAGCAGGCTGCGCGCTAGCGCGTCGGCCTCGCGGCCCGTCATCCCCGGCCGCACCCGCTGCCGCGCCGTCACCTGGGCCTCGCGCACCAACTCGTAGACCGTGCGCTGCCGTTCGTCGGCCGGCCGGCCCACCACCACACTCCGGCTGACGTCGGCGCAGTATCCGTCCACCTGCGCCCCGAAGTCAAGCAGCAGCCAGTCCCCGGGCTCGATCACCCGATCGCTGGTGCGCGCGTGGGGCAACGCGCTCCGCGGCCCGGACGCCACGATGGTGGGAAACGGATGCCACTCGCTCCCCCGGCTCCGGAGTTCCGCTTCCAACCGGGCCGCCACCTCCCGCTCCCGCTGGCCCACCCGCACGCACGACAGCGCGGCTGCCAGCGCCTCCGAGGCGAGCCGGCCCGCCGCCCGGATGGCGGCGACTTCGTCGGCGTCCTTCGAGACCCGCAACCGCTCGACCAGGTCCTTGACCGGCTGAAACCGGGTTCGGCCGTTCACCCGGGTGAATCGCTCAGCCTCGGCCACCGTGACTTTCTGCGCCTCGAACCCCACGCGCTCCACGCCGGGATACTCGGCCAGCACGCGCCACAGGCGTTCCCAGACGTCCGAGGGCGCGATCTCGACCCGCACCTCACCTCCCACCTCCGCCTCCGCCTGGGTGCGATAGCGGAAATCCGACACCAACACCGCGTCCTGGGGGAGCAGCAACACCACGCCCGCCGTTCCGGTGAACCCGGTCAGGTAGCGGACGTTGGGCAGATGGGTCACGATCAGGCCGCCCAACCCCTCCCTCGCCACCAGCGCCAACAGGCGGGTGCGCCGTTCGGCGAATCGGTGGGCCCACGCCATTCCCACGCGCTCCGCCACCGGTTCGCTCCTAGCGCCGCTCGGCGGGAGCCGAGCCGGCGCCCGCCCGCGACTCGAGGTGGCGCACCAGGGCCTCCAGCGCCAGGAGGTAGCTGGTGACGCCGAAGCCGGCCACCACCCCCACGGCGAGGTCGGCCAGCACGCTGCGCCGCCGCTCCGGCTCGCGCGCGAAGATGTTGGACAGGTGCACTTCCACGAACGGGACGCGCACGGCCAACACGGCATCGCGGATGGCGAGCGAGGTGTGCGTGAAGGCCGCGGCGTTAATCAGCGCCCCGTCCGCGCGGCCGGCGAGGCCTTGCACCAGCTCGACGAAGCGCCCTTCTTCGTTGGTCTGCTGCCACTCCAGCTGCGCGCCCAGCGACCGCGCCCGCTCGCGCACGGCGCGCTCAATATCGCCGAGCGTCGCCGTCCCGTAGATCTCGGGTTCGCGAGTGCCCAGCAGATTGAGATTGGGTCCGTTGAGGACGGTGAGACGCACTACGACTTGAGGCCCTTCAGCCAGCGCTTGAACTCGTCTTGGTCCCCCCCGCCCTTCTCCCCGCTGGTCTGGGCCCCCGCCGCCGGCGACTTCCGCTCTGCCCCGAAGAACTCATCGAACGAGAACCCCGATCTCTCCGCGGCCGGCTCCGGCGGCGCGGGTGCGGGCAACGGGGGCGCCGGCGCCGGCTCTTCACCGAACACGGCGGCCAGCGACACCTCGTCCGAAGCCCGGCGGGTGGGCGCGGGCGGGGCGACGCTTGAACTCGGGGCCGCCGCACCAAAGACCTCCGCCAGGAACTCGCGCGCGGACCGCGCACCTCTCGCGCTCACCAGCCCGGCACCTGCCGGCGGCCGCCGGCCGGCCACGACTCCCTCCAGCTGGTCGAGCCGACTCGCCAGTGCGGCATCCCCCGGCCGCGCGGCCGCCAGCTTGCGATAGATGTCGCGCGCCTCGGTCATTAACCCCTGCTTGATGTACAGCTCGGCCATGGTTTCCGTGACCACGGGCTCGGGCTCGGACCCTGCGGGAACTTCGGCCTCCCGGGCGGCCATCTCCGGGGCCGACTTCACTTCTTCGGGGAAGATCAACGGCAGGTCACCGCCTGGCACCCCCACCCCCCCGCCGCCACTCGGCACCCGCTCCTCCACCCCCACCGGCGGAACTTCCGCCGCCTCCAACCCCGGCAGCTCCCGGGCCGGGGGCTCCAGCGTTGCCTCGTGCGCCTGCTCCGCCGCTTCGAGGTCCGCCCGCGTGATCGCGCCGGACAGCCGTTCCCCAGTGCCCCACGCCAGCTGGTCGTCGAAGGGTTGCACGCCAAGCTCGCTGGGCGCCGATGGAACCGCCTCGGGCTCGGGGGACTCGAATGCCATGGGCTCGAGCTCGGGTGCGGGCGCCGGCGTCTCGGCGGCCGACGGCGGTTCGAACTCGACGGGCTCCAGACCCGGCCCCACCTCCTCCCCGCCGCCGGGAAGGGCCGCAGGGGCGGCAGGAGCGTCCGGCACGTCGGCGAAGGCACCCCCCAGCTCCAACGCGTCCAGCGAGGCCGGGCCGAGCGCCGGTTCCTCGGTGGCCCCGAGACTCTTCTCGATGGTGAACTCCGGCTCGACCGCTGGCCGCTCGGCAACCGTCGCCTCGAGGCTGCTCACCGGCTCCATCGCGGCGGGCCTGGCCGTCCCTGCCGCCGCTGCGGCTCCCGGCCCTTGTCCCGCCCCTGCGACTGCTGCCGCTTCTGCCCCCTCTGCCCCCTCTGCCGCCTCTGCCGCCCCTGCCGCCTTGGCCGCCGGGGAAGGAGGCGGCGGGGCGGAAGCCGCCGCATGCTTCAGCCTCGCCAGCGCCTGCTCGGCCTCGTCATTCATGGGATCCACTTCGAGAAGCCGACTCAGCCAGCGCATCGCATCCGGAAGCCGCCCCGCGCGCTCAGCCACCTCGCTCAGCGCCTTCAGCGCGATCACGTTTTCAGCGTCGAGGCTCAAGACCTTCTCGAACGCCTGCGCCGCCGCGCCATCGTCCGGCTGCTGGAGCAGACAGCGACCGAGCACGATATGGCCGCTCACGTAGTTGGGACGCTTCTCGAGGCCCGCCCGAACCACGTCCAGGGCAAGCTCGAGATTGCCGGCCTTGCGGTAGCTGTCCGCCAACGCGGCGAACCACTGATCCGGGTTCTCGCGGTAGCGCTGCTCGAGTTTCTCGATCTCGCTCTGATAGGCCATGGCAGTCGCACCAACTTAGTGCCCGCCGAGCCACACTGTCAACCTAAAACGGGATCCTGGCGCTTGAGTTTGTTCATTGTCCCACTTAGACTTAGGCCCCTTACCCCGGGCCCCCTCCCTCCCCCACGCAGGGGTCGGAGAGGGGGCAGAAGGCTACAAGGAGGATGCTCCCTCGGCCTCTTTCCGGGGGTAGGGCAGAGGCCAACACTCCGGAGGTCAGCGCCAGATGATTCGGGCAATGCGCTCCAGCGCCAAGTGGATCATGGGTGTGCTGGTGGCGGCGTTCGTGGGCTGGATGGTGTTCGATGTGGGCATGGACATCGGGGGCGGCACCTACCGTCCGGGTGACGCCATCGCCAGAGTGAACGGCGCCCGGATCGACCTCCAGACCTTCAACGACGCGCTGCGCAACGCGCAGGAGCGCCAGCGGCTCCAGACGGGGAGCGCGCCGCTCACCCGGGAGGACCAGCAGGCGCTGGAAGATGCCGTGCTGGAGAACCTGGTCCAGGAGATCCTGCTGCGGGAAGAGTTTGCCCGGCGCGGGATTACCGTCTCCGACGAGGAGATCGTGGCCGCCGCGCAGAATTCGCCGCCACCGGAGATCATGAGCGCGCCGGAGTTCCAGACCGAAGGCCAATTCGATCTCGCCAAGTACCAGCGGTTCATCGCCTCGCGCTCCGACCCCGACTTCTTGCGGGCCCTCGAGGCCCGATATCGGGAGGAAATCCCGCGCGCCAAGCTGTTCGACCAGTTGGTGGCCGACGTCTACCTGTCCGACGCCAAGTTGTGGCAGACCTACCGTGACCAGCACGACTCGGCCACGATCCGGCTGCTCGCTCTCTATCCCGACGCCGCCGTGCCGGACTCGGCGGTGCTGGTCACCCAGCGGGAACTGGAGCGGTACTACGACGAGCACCGAGAGGACTTCAACCGGCGGGCAGTCGCGTTCTTGAGCTACGTGGCCGTCCCGCGCGCGCCCAACGCCGCCGACACGGCGGCCGCGCGAGCCCGTGCCATGGAGCTTCGCCGCGAGATCCTCCAGGGCGCCGATTTCGCCGAGGTCGCCAAGCGGGAGTCGGCCGACTCGGTGAGCGGGGCCAGAGGTGGCGACCTGGGGGAAGTGACCAGGTCCACTCACGTATCGCAGTTTGAGGAGGCGGTTCTGGCACTGCGGCCAGGCCAGCTTTCTGAGCCGGTGCTCACACCGTTCGGCTTGCATCTCATCAAGCTGGAATCCAAGAGCGGCGACAAGTACCATGCGCGCCACATTCTGGTGCCCATCGAGCTGGTGGGCGCCCACCTCGACTCAGTAGACGCCAAGATCGACTCGCTCGACCGCCGCGCGGCGGAGCAGGTGGACGGCGCCGAGCTCGACTCCGCGGCCGCCGGGATCGGTGCCCGGGTGGAGGTCGCGACGCCGGTGCGGGAGGGGGAGCGCGTGCAGGCGGGCTCGGAGACGGTGCCGGACGCCGGGTTGTGGGCGTTCGAGGCCCGGCCGGGAGAGACCTCGCCCGTGATCGAGACGGAGCGCGGATCGTACGTCTTCCGGCTCGATACCCTGATCCCGGGCGGCACGGCGCCGCTGGATCAGATTCGCGACGTGGTGCACCGACTCGTGGCCCTGCAGAAAAAGCGCGAGGCGACGCGGCAGCTGGCCGAGGAGCTGGCGCGGGATGTCGCCGCGGGCCGCGCCACCCTGGAGGCGGCCGGGAAACGCTACGATGCGCCCTTGTCGAGGGTCGGGCCGTTCACCCGCCTCAACCCGCCGCCGGCCCTCCAGGAGGAACCCGCGATCGTGGGAGCCGCGTTCGGGGTTCCGCTGAACGGCGTGAGTCCACCCCTCGTGGGCCAGCGGGCGGTGTATCTGGTCCAGCCCATCGCGCGGCGAGCGGCGGACAGTACCGCGTTCGTGGCGCAACTCCCGGAGCAGCGGGAGCAGGCGTTGCAGCTGGCGCGCCAGGCGCGGGTCCGCCTGGTGCTCAGCTCCTTGCGGGACCAGGCGAAAGTGGACGACCGGCGAAAAGCGCTGGCCGCGGCGCAGCGCAAGGCGGCGGAGCAGCAGGAAGCGCTGCAGCGGACCCAGCAGGGAATTCGGTAGGCGGCAGAGGGGCGGTCCGTCCCTTCGCCCGCAGACGTGCCGCGCGCTCCCGCCTATTCGCTGAGCTTTTTCGGCCCCTGCCCCTCTCGCGGCGGCTCCAGCGGCTTGGGCGGAAGTTCCTGATCCGACTCAATGGTGTGCTCGATCTCGCGGAAGCTGCGCTTGAACTCCCGAATGCCTTTCCCCAACGACGAGCCGATGTCCGGCAACCGCTTCGCGCCGAAGACCAGCAGCACGATCAGCAGGATGACGATGAGCTCGGATGTGCCTAGACCGAACGGCATGTGCGCCTCCTCTCCACCATCAAACTAGCTCACCGCCCGCGGTGATGCAGTTCCAATGAACGTTCACCGTGAAACGGGAAGCGTGAAACGCGGCGGCCGCTTCGATTCACGTTTCACCCGTCACGTCTCACGCTTCACGCCTAAAACAGCTGCCGCACGAACAAGAACGCCAGGATCACTCCCACCACCGCGAGCAGCGATACGTCCAGGCTGACCGGTCCCAGGGTGAGCTCGAAGATCACCAGATTCAGGTGAACCGGGCCAACCGCCGGGGTCACGGTCCAGGTGAAGAGCTCCTTGGCGGGACCCGGCGGCAGGAACCGCCGGAGCAGGGCGGACAACAGGCCGCCCAGCACGAATCCGATCCCCAGCACCACCAGGTATCGGCCGGGGCGGCGTGCACCCGTCAACACCCGTCAACTCCGCCGCTCGATGGCGTAGGTCAGACAATCGCGCAGGGCGTCCCGTGCGGTCCCGGCCGGCACCTGGTCCAACTCCGCTTCCGCCCGCTGCGCCAGCTTCAGGGCCCGGTCCCGGGCCGCCGCCACGCCGCCCCGGGCCGACACCATCCCCACCACCGCGTGGATCAGATCGTCCGACGGCGTGGGATCAGCCATCAGCTGCTGGACCACCCGGCGCTCCTCGGGCGTGGCGCGCGGTAAGGCGGCGATCAGCGGCAGCGTGATCTTGTGCTCCCGCAGATCGTGCCCCGACGGCTTGCCGGTCACCGATTCGCTGCCGGTGTAGTCCAGCACGTCGTCCGTGATCTGAAAGGCCATGCCCAGGTACAGCCCGTAGCACCGCAGCGCCTCGCGCTGCGCCGGTTCGGCCCGCAGCCCCCCGATCTCGCACGCCGCCGACATCAGGGACGCGGTCTTGCACCGGATCAGCTGGCCGTAGTCCGCCTCGGAGTAATCCAGCACGTCGTGCGCTTCCAGCTCGCGCATCTCCCCCACGGTCATCTCGTTGGTGGCGCGGCTCATGACCCGGAGCGGCTCCAGGTCGTCCAGCTCCACCAGCTCGATGATGGCGCGGGAATAGAGATAGTCACCCATGATCACGGCGACCTGATGGCTGAACAGGGCGTTGATGGTGGGCTGGCCCCGACGCAGCACCGAGTGATCCACCGAATCGTCGTGGACCAGGGTCGCCAGGTGAATCAGCTCGACTACCGCGGCCAACCGCACGTCCCGCGGCGTGATGTCGTCGGTGGCGCGGGCCGACAGTAACACCAGCGTGGGGCGAAACATCTTGCCCCGCCTCCGCAGCAGGTGGTGGTTGACTTCGGCGATGGTAGGGAAGTCGGCGGCGATGATCCGGCACAGCTCGGCCGTGACCCCGGCGAGCTCCCGGTCCACCGGACGCTGGATCGCCGCCAGGCTGACGGGGGCGAGCTGTGGCACCGCTACCTGCCGGCCTTCGCCAGAGACTTGACGCGGTCGCTCACGTCCTGGAAGCGGATGTCCACGGCGAACACGCGCTGGTAGCAGGCCAGCGCTTCGGCGCCGTTCCCCAGCTCCTCTTCCGCGCGGCCCAACCAGTACAGCAAGCCGATCTTCTGTTCGTCGCCTCCCGGATCGGTCTCCACCGCCCGGCGCAGCACGGTCGCGGCCACGTTGAACTGGCCTTTTTCAAAGAAGCAGGTCCCTAGCGCCTCCGACGTGCGCAACCGGCCTTCGGCGCCGCGCAGCGCCTTCTGGAACTCGCCAATGGCCTCGTCGATCAGCCCCATTTCCTTGAACGCGATGCCCAGATCGTAGTGCGCCTGCACGTCCTCGGCCCCGAGGCTCGTCTCGATCCCACGCTTGAACTGGGCCAGCATCTCGTCGAAATCCCGCTGCTCGTCGCCGGTGGGCTCTTCGTCCTGCACCCGCAGCCGCGCGTCGCGCGGCCCCATGTCTTCCAGGATCAGCGCGCCCAGGTCCACGAAATCGCCGGCGGCCACCGGGGGCGGCGCCTTGAGCGTGGGTCCGGGCTTCTTCTCTTCCGGCGGCGGCTCCAGCGTGGACAGGGCGGACAGCGCCCGGGCGTTCTGCGGGTCGTGCTCCAGCACCCGCTGGTAGACCGCGCGGGCCCGCTCCAGGGCGCCGCTTCGCATGAGCGCGTCCGAGAGACCGAGGTAGGCCTCGATCAGCCGGCCCTTGTCGTTCCGCCGAAAGGCGTACTCCACCCGTCTCTGGTGGTGCCGCACGCTGTTGGGATCGAGCCGGAGGATCTCGTCCGCCAGGTCCTCGGCCTGGACCCAATCCTCCCGGGTCTCGAACAGCCCCAGGGCGATATCCAGTTCTTCCAACCCGCGCTCCCGCTGCCCGGTCTCGAGCAAGGCCTCGCCCAAGGACTGGTGGAGCTGAGCATCATCCGGGTTATCCGCCACCTGCGCTTCCAGCGTGGCGACGTCAGGCGGCCCCGCCGGCGGTGCGGCGGCGAACGGCTCGACCTCGATCTCCAGGTCCATGGCCGCGGGCGCCGCTGCGCCAAAACCGCCCAGATCCAGCTCGGGAACTTCCACCTCCCCGCTCTCGACCACGAGCTCTTCCGCCTCCGGCGCTTCCATGACCGGCGCTGCGGCGGCTGGCGCTGCGGCCCGCGGGGGCTCGGCCAGTTCGGGAACCTCGATCATCGGCAACCCGACCGGTTCCGCTGCGGCCGGCTCCTCCTCGACGGCCGTCGGCTCTTCCAGGGCCGTCGGCTCGAACTCCGCGGGCGGGGGCACGGCCGGCGGCTCCATCACCGCTCCAGTCAGGCCCTCCATCGTGCCCAACTCCACCCCGCGGCTATCGAACTCGTCGGAGGTCCGCCGGATCTCGAGCTCCTCCACCGACTCGGCCGGAACCTCCTCCTCCACCAGCGCGGTGGGTTCCAGCCCCAACATGGGCGGCGGCGCTGCGGGCGGCGGCGCCGCCTCGGCCGCGGGGCGCACCGGCTCCGCCCGCGGGCGCCCCGGTGCAGGCTTGTCGACCGACGGGCGCGCCGCGGGCCGCCGCGGCGGCGCGGGCGCCTCTTCCAGGTCCAGGAACACCAGGTCGTGGCTCTTTTGCGGCCGGAGCTTCACTTTGGGCGCCGGCGCCGTCTCCACGTCGAAGCCCGGGTCGATCGCCTTCATCTTCTCAATGGTGCGCCGGGCCCGCACCTCGCCTTCACGCACCTTGGTTTCGTGATACAGCTTGGCCAACTGCTCGCGCGCCTCGTCCGTGCGCGCCGCCGCCTTCAACTGCTCGGCCAGGAGCAGCCGAATCTCCTCGCTATCCGGCGAAAGATCGGCGAATTCCTTGAGCGCCTTGAAGGCCGCATCCAGCTGTCCGGCCTTCTTCATGCGCTCGGCGTACTCGAGCAGGTTCTGTTTGGCCTCGGCCACGAAGCCGCGTTGCACCATCAGCTGCGCCAGCTTCAGGTACACGTGGGTTCGGCCCGGCGCATTCCGCAGGATCTTGTTGCACAACGCGATCGCGTTGTTGTGGAAGCCGCCGTCCCCGTAGTGGTCGACCCCCCGTTCCCACATCTCGACGGCGGATTGGATGTTGCCGACCTTCTGATACAGGTCGCCGGCCTTGTTGAACAGCGCCAGCTCGTCCTCGAGGCCGGGGTCTCCCTCCAGGCCCTGCAAGATCTCGACGTAGACCTCGAGCGCCTTCTCGGTCTGGTTCTTGACCTCGAAGTTGCGGGCTTTCTCTTTCAGCTTGGCGACGTTCAGCGCTGACCTCTACCGCTGGGCGGGACAACAGGATACGCCCATCTCAAACAATGCAATCTAGGCCGACCCTCCCGAGGTGACAAGCCGCGCCACCCACCCATGCCTCGCGCACCAGATTGGTGCCGTACCAGTACGGCGCTTCGCGCCAATCCCGGACCGCGAGCAGCACCAGATCGGCGCGGAAGCCCGGGGCGATCTGGCCCGTGATCGCGGCCTCGCCCAAGGCGGCCGCGCCGTTCACCGTGATGGCCATGATCGCCTCCGCCGGTAGCATCTCCAGCTGCGACACACCCAGCATGGCCATGAGCGGGAGACTCATGCCGGGCGAGCTGCCCGGGTTAAAGTCGGTGGCGAGGGCGACCGCCGCGCCGGCGTCGATCAACCGTCGCGCCGGCGCCTGCTGGCGCTTGCCCAGGAAGAGCATCGTCCCGGGCAACAGCACCGCCACGGTCTGGCTGCCGGCCAGCGCCGCGATTCCGCACTCCGAGATCGCCGCCAGGTGATCGGCGCTCACGGCCCCGAGGGATACGGCCAATTCGGCGCCGCCGGAGCCCTCCAACTCGTCCGCGTGCAGCTTGAGCCCCAGGCCGTAGGTGCGGGCCGCTTCCAGGACCCGCCGGGTCTGATCCACGGAGAAGACGCCGGGCTCGCAGAAGGCATCGCAAAAGCGCGCCAATCCGTGCCGCGCGACCGCCGGCAGCATTTCATCCAGGAGCAACCGGACATACCCCTCGGGATCCCCGCGATGCTCTTCGGGTACCTCGTGAGCGCCGAGGAACGTGGCCACGGGGCGCGGCGCGCGGCCCTGCAGCGCCCGGATCACGTCCAGCTGCTTGAGCTCGTCCTCCACCGTGAGCCCGTAGCCGGACTTGACCTCGACGGTGGTAGTCCCGTTCCGCAGCAGGTGGTTGAGCCGTCGCACCGTGAGCTCGCGCAGCTCCTCGACGCCGCGGCGCCGCACGTCCCGCACCGAGCACAGGATGCCGCCTCCGGCTGCGGCGATCTCCTGATAGGTGACACCGCGGGCGCGCCGCTCGTGATCTTCCAGTCGCGGCGCGCCGAACACGGCGTGGGTGTGCGCGTCCACGAACCCCGGGAAGAGCACGCCCTCCACCTCCACCGGCTGTGCCCCAGCGGCGTACCGGGCGAGGCTCTGGTACGGCCCCACCGCGTGGATCCGGCCGTCGTCGGCGATCCATACGGCCGCGTCCTCCAGCACCTCGAGTTCGGCCATTTCCCGGCCCCGTCGGGCGCGTGCCGGGCCCCGGCAGGTGACCACCTGCGTGGCGCCGACCAGGAGGACGCTCAGTCCCGCACCTCGCGGAAGGGGATTCTGAGGCCGTGGCGCTGCGCCGCGGCGATGGCCTCGGGGTAGCCCGCGTCGGCGTGCCGCGCGATCCCGATGCCCGGATCGTTGGTGAGGACCCGCTCCAGCCGTCGCGCCCCGCCGGCGCTTCCCTCCGCCACGATCACCTGCCCCGCGTGGAGCGCGTTGCCGATCCCTACGCCGCCGCCGTGGTGGAAGGAGACCCACGACGCCCCGGAGGCCGTGTTCAGCAGGGCGTTCAGAATCGGCCAGTCAGCGATCGCGTCCGACCCATCCATCATGCCTTCCGTCTCGCGGAACGGCGAGGCGACCGACCCCGTGTCCAGGTGGTCGCGCCCGATCACGATGGGGGCCGAGAGTTCGCCCCGCTTCACCAGGTCGTTGAGCGCCAGCCCGAAGCGGGCGCGCTCCCCCTGCCCCAGCCAGCAGATCCGAGCCGGGAGCCCCTGGAACCTGACGCGCTCTCGCGCCAGGCGGATCCAGCGCGTCAGATGCTCGTTGTCCGGGAACAGCTCCAGCACCAGGTCGTCGGTGCGATGCAGGTCTCGGGAATCGCCGGACAGGGCCACCCAGCGGAACGGTCCCCTCCCCTCGCAGAACAGCGGCCGGATGTACTCGGGGACGAAGCCCGGGATCTCGAACGCGTCGGCCACGCCCGCATCCCGGGCCTGGGTCCGGAGGTTGTTACCGTAGTCGAAGGTGATGGCCCCGCGCCGCATCAGGGCCAGCATGGCGCGCAGGTGCGCGGCCATGGAGGCCCGCGAGCGCCGCACGTACTCCGCGGGATCGCTTACCCGGAGCCGAAGCGCGTCCTCCAGACTGATCCCCGCCGGCACGTAGCCGTTCAGTTCGTCGTGGGCCGAGGTTTGGTCCGTGAGGACGTCCGGGACCCAGCCGCGTCGCTCCATCTCGGGCAGCACCTCGGCACAGTTCCCCAGCAGACCCACCGACAGCGCGTCGCCTCGGCGGCGGGCGTCGTCCACCAGGCGCCAGGCTTGGTCCAGATCGTCGCTCGCCCGATCCAGGTAGCCCGTGTCGAGGCGCCGCCGGATGCGCGCCGGGTCCACCTCGACGCCCAGGAACGCCGCGCCCTGCATGGTGGCGGCCAGCGGCTGCGCCCCCCCCATGCCCCCCAACCCACCGGACATCACGATGCGGCCCCGGAGCGACCCCCGGAGGTGCTTGCTCGCCACCGCGCCGAAAGTCTCGTAGGTGCCCTGGAGAATGCCCTGCGTCCCGATGTAGATCCAGCTGCCGGCCGTCATCTGCCCGAACATGATCAGGCCGGCCCGCTCCAGCTCGCGGAACACCTCCCACGTCGCCCACCGCCCCACCAGGTTGGCGTTGGCGATGAGAACCCGGGGCGCGTCCTCGTGCGTCCGGAAGACGCCCACGGGCTTTCCCGACTGCACCAGCAGGGTCTCGTCGTCAGCCAGGGTCTTGAGCGCGGCGACGATGGCGTCGAACGCGCGCCAGCTGCGCGCCGCCTTGCCGGTCCCGCCGTAGACCACCAGCTCCTCCGGCCGCTCGGCCACGTCCGGGTCCAGGTTGTTCATCAGCATGCGCAAGGCGGCTTCCTGGACCCACCCGCGACAGGTTAGGCCGGAGCCCCGCGGCGCCCGAATGACCCGCGCACTCATAAGATGGCCTCCGCCGCGAGCACCGCGGCCACGCGTTCGATGTCCGGGGTGAGCGGCCGATCGTCGGTCAGCGGCGCCACCAGCTCGCGCACCTGGTCGTACACCCGGACCACGCCCCGGCCGGGCTTCAACGGCCTCAGGAACTCCAGCCCCTGGGCGGCGCAGATCAGCTCGATCGCCACCACCCGCTGGGCGTCCCCCAGAACGCGGCGCGCCTTCATCGCGGCGGCCATGCCCATGGGGACGTAGTCCTCCTGGTTGGCGTCCGTGGGGATGGACTGCACGCTCGCGGCGCCGCACAGCGAGCGGGCCTCGGCCACCAACCCCGCCGCCGTTACCTGCGCCATCATCAGGCCCGATTGCAGACCGGCGCGCGGTGTCAGGAACGGAGGCAGGCCCTGCGAGAGATCGGGGTTGAGCATGGACTCCACCCGCCGCTCCGCGATGCCCGCCAAGGTGGTCAGCGCGATGGTCAAGACGTCCAGCGCCAGGGCCACGGGCTGGCCGTGGAAGTTGCCGCCCGAAACGATCTCGCTCCCCAGCACCAGCGGGTTGTCGGTCGCGGCATTCAGCTCGACGTCGACGATGCGCGCCGCGAACTCGATGGCGTCGGACACCGCCCCCAGCACCTGAGGCGTACAGCGAAGGCTGTACGCGTCCTGCACCCGCGGGTCGTTGGTGCGGTGGGATTCCCGGATCTCGCTGTCTTGCAGCAGCTCGCGCAGCAGCTTGGCGGACGCCACCTGGCCCGGATGGGGGCGCGCCGCGTGGAGCCGCTCATCAAAGGCCACGGGCGTGCCACGCAGCGCCTCCAGGCTCATGGCCGCCGCGCCATGGGCGCTCCGCCACAGGCTCCGCGCGTCGGCGACGAGCAGGGCCAGGATCGCCGACTGCGCCTGGGTTCCGTTGATGAACGCGAGTCCTTCTTTGGGTTCGAGCACCACCGGCTCGATTCCCGCGCGCTCGAGCGCCGCCGCCGCGGGCACGTTTCCCCCTTCCCGTTTCCCGTCGCCCGCGACCTGGACTTCCCCTTCCCCGATCAGCGCCATCGCGACGTGCGACAGCGGGGCCAGATCGCCGGAGGCCCCCACGCTGCCTTGCTCCGGCACGATGGGATGAATCCTCGCGTTGAGCATCGCCGCGAGGCGCTCGGCCAACGCGGGGCGCACCCCGCTGGTCTCCTTGAGCAGTACGTTGGCCCGGAGCAGCATCAGCGCGCGCACCACGTCCACCGGCAGTGCAGGCCCCACGCCGGCCGCGTGGCTCAGGATCAGGTTGCGTTGCAGCTGGAGGAGCTGATCGCGCGGCACCCGCACACTGGCGAGTTTGCCGAACCCGGTGTTGACGCCGTAGACCGGCTGGTCCCCGGCCGCCGCCCGTTCCACCACGCGTCGGGAGGCTTCCACGCGCCGGGTCGCCGCCGGGTCCACCACCACGCGCGCCCGGCGCCGCGCCACCGACACCACGTCCGCGATGCTGAGCGATCGCCCGTCCAGCGTGACCATGGCGGACATGGGGGCAATATAGCCGGAAGCGTAAGCGGGAAGACAGTCGAGACGAACCAGGGAGAACAGGTAAGACGAACAACGAACAGATTCACCGCAGAGGACGCAGAGACCAAAGGGTGAGCCGGCGCGTCCTCTGCGGTGAATCTGTTCCAGGGTCAGGCCCTGGCGTATTAGCGACCCGGCCGCACCACAATCCCCTCGAAGGTGGGCAACCCGCCCCGAAGGCTCAGCTCGGGGTTGCCGGGGTCCGTCTGATAGCTCCAGTCGAAGATCATGTACTGGCTGCCGGCGTGCGTCACCCGCAGCGCCCCGAAGCGGGCAAACCCGTCGCCTCCAGACATCCGGAACACGTACCCATAGGTGGGCACCGCCTGGATCGCCGACCGGGCGTACCCGCCCGTGGGCGCCACGTCGATCGACGTGAGGTCTGCGACCGGTGCGGTGCCGTACAGCGCCACCTCGGTCCCCGCGCGCACCGGCGTGATCCACAGGTCGCCGGTGGCGTCGCGATCCACCCAGAAATCCACCGTGGGATTGTCCCCGGCCGCCACGATGCCCAGTTCCAGCGCGCCGGCCTTGCCGTCCCCGTTGGCGTCCTGGAAGAACCGGAACCCGCTCCGGTCCGGGTCCGCCTGGAACGGGAAGATCAAGACGTTCCGCGCATCCGGCCGAGGCGTGTCGGCGATCACCTCCGACCAGAGGCTCTCCCACCCCTCGAGACTCTCGGCGGATACCCCGAAGCAGCGGGAGACGCCGTTGGTGAGCGCGGACGCCAGGAACTCCGGCGAGATCGTGGTCCCTTCCAGTGACCAGACCTTGCCGCACTCGTCAGGCTGATCCAGCGTGTACGAGGCGCTGTAGACGCGGTACTGCTTGAACCCGCTGGGCGTGCTCTCGAAGGGGTTGTCGGACCAATAGAGGTGAATGGCCCCGTTGAGCGTGACACTCCTGAGCCAGGCCGGCCGGGCCAGCCGCAGCCGCTCGTCCACCCGAACCGCCTCGCTCGGAGCACCTTCGTTGCCGTCCGTGTCGACGCCCACGACGTAGTAATCAAGGTCCGGTTTCCCGGCGTCGTGAAAGGTGATCGAGGTCGTCTCTCCCCGGAGGTCGTAGGAGGCGCCGTCCTGGCCTCGGGAATACACCCGATACACGGCGAGACGCGCGTTGAGCACCGGATCCCAGCTCAAGATGAGGCCGGCCGGCGAGTCGGGATCGCCGCTCGGCTCCAACTGGTAGCTGAGGTTGCTTGGCGCCTCGAGCGCCGGTTCGATGATCCGATCACACGCGGCAACACCCAGAAGCGCCACGAGCGACATGCTCCGCCCTGTGATGGTACGCATGACGACGCTCACTGATCAGGTGGTCGCTACGCTAGAAACGCACGAGGTGTGCCAGTCCGTCCAGACGAGCTAACGCGTTGCTATTGGAACAGTTACGGAGTGGCGTCCAGACCCGCCTGGTGTCCGGAACTGGGGACACTAGATCGAGCGTGTACGCAAGGCGGACGCTTCGCGGAGATCAGACCGTCACTCCCTCACCGTTCGCTGGTCGTAGTTGAACTTGATGTCCGGTTGGTCCAGCAAGACGATGTGAAAACTGAACGCGAAGTTCCCGTTGGGCGACTTGACGAACGTGAAGTTGGCTCGCCAGCGTCTGAGATCGCGCTCCAGGTGCAGGGTGTGCTGGTCGAATGCGCTGGTGGTGAAGTTGTATTGCGTCTGCCAGGACAGGTTCCAGTTGCGCGTGGGCGAGAAACTGGTACTGAGCGCGAGCGTCCGGTTGCCCCGCGACCCCGGCGGCCCAGCCGTCGCGGTAGGCGACTCGCGGACCCGCTGGTCATCGTATCCCACGGACATGGTGAGGCCGCGCCCGGCGGCTCCTGCGGCGATGTCCTGGGTCCGGCGAATCCCGGACGTGATGCCGCCCCCGATGGGAGGAAGGGCGGGCCCCGGGGGAGGCGGCGCCGCCGCGGCCGGCTCGGGACCGGCGGTTGGAGCCGGGCCACCGGTGAGCAGCGCCAGCATCCGGCTGAACGTGGCCGCCGACAAGCTGAACCGCGTGGACACACTGGTGAGAAACGGGGCGAAGCGCGCCGTGTCGGAGCCGGCGGCGCCCAGCCAGAGGTCGTGGGACGTCGCCAGCGTAAAGCCGGGCAACAGGTCGCTGGTGAAGGTGTTGGTTACGGACTGGGTGGTCCAGCCGGTGAGCGAGTCTTTCTTGGCCCGCTCCAGGTCGTACGTGATCCCGCTGGTCTGGATGCTCAGGAGCTTGATCTTGCGCGGGTTCTGCGCCGCGAGCGTATCGCCCGGCGGCGGCTTGAGCTTGGCTTCAAAAGTCTGCGAGAGCGTAAAGGTTAGGCTGTGCACCGGGTCGCTGCGGCGCCCCGGTCGGCTCCCGGCGGGGTCGAGCGCGCGAGCGTAGTCCTCGGGCACCGACGCCGCCGGCGCGTACGCCCAGGAGATCGAGGGGGAGACCGCGTGACGAATCCGCTGGAGGGGCCCGACGCCGGGGAAGAACCCGAACAGCGTGGGCGAGATCCCCGCGCCGAAGTCCAACCGCTTGCCCTGCTGTACGAACCGGCCGCCGGTGTACTGGTTCCGCACCAGGTACGGCCCCCCGGCGGCATTCCGGATCCCGACGCGCGGCGCCAGCCGCCAGGTGGAGGAGAACAACACCGGCAGACTGATCGCGGTGTTCCAATCCACGCCGGTCGAGAAGCTCTCGGCGTAATAGCGAGTGAGCGTATCGGAGGGATTGTCCGGGTCCGGCAGGCGCAACGGAGCCCGGCGCTGGTCGTCCCGCTGGTCGTCCACGCTCACGTCCAGGGGCAAGTTCCATGACCCCACCCGGACCGGGGTCGCCAGACGGACGGAGGTGTTGCGGGTGTTGAAGCGCAGCGAATCGAATCGGGGAACGCCGTTCACCGGGGGGAGAGGCAGCACGCTTCCTTTCTGATTCAGCGTTTGGGTGCTGGTCAAGCTGAACGCGGGCGACCAGGTGACGCTGGGCGAGAGGTTGATGGGCTGCGGCGAGAGACTCAACGCCGGCAGGTTCTGCTGGATCACGCCGCTCGAGAGGTCCTGGCGCCGCGTGCCGCCCAGCTGGAGGGACCCCCAGCCGAACTGCTTGCTGAAGTTAGCGCCGCTCACCAGGCTCGCGGTGGCCAGGTTGGGGTCCACCGAGTTTCGCTCCAGCACCCTGGCGCTGGTCACGTAGTTGATGTTGGCGTTGAGCCGGGTTCGCAGGTTGAACTGCTGATTGTGGTTCAACACCAGCTGGAGCGAACGCGAGCCGGGCGCGCCGCTCCCGCCCGACTCGTAGATGCGCGAGACGGCGACCTCGCCGCGGACGAAGCGATCCAGCCAGTGGTAGCGCAGCTGCCCGTTGAGCTGGACCGAGTTCCCGGAGTACCAATCCAGGGACGCCCGGGCGTCCAGGTAATCATTGAACGCGAAGTAGTACCCCAGGTTGGTGAGCTGCCTCCGGTAGCGGCGGTTGGGCCGAACCAGGTCGTTGAGCCCAAAGCCCGGCACCAGGAGCCCGGAACGGCGCCCCTGGCGCATGTCCTGGAAAATGAACGGCAGCCATAGTACCGGGACGTCGCGGACGTAGAGGATGGCCGGGCGCGCCACCATGATGGTATTGCTGACCCACTTGATCTCGTTGGCCGAGAAGTGATAGTCGGGCAGCGGCAGGTCGGAGCTGGTGATCTTGCTCCCCCCGGCGTAGAGCCGGGTGGACGCCGAGTCCACCGCCAGCTGCCCGCGCAGGAACCACTCGACGCCGGACTGCCGGAAGCTGGTGAAGGCGTCGGCCACGATCCCGCGGCGCTCGCAGGTGTTGTACCGCATCCCTTCGCCCACCAGCACGGTCGCCTGATCGAACAGCTTGGGATCGCCCACCGCTTGCAGGCGGCACTCGGCCTGAAAGAACCGGACGCTGTCGGCTTCCAGGGTGCTCCCTTCCCGCTCCACCATGGCCCGGCGGTTGAGCACGATTTCCTTGGTGTCCGCGAACAGGGTCAGCGTGTCGCCGGCGTAGCGGGTGGCGCGGAACCCCGCACGCTTCAGCATCTCCTGGATCAGGGAATCCGCCTGAGGGAAGGGGCGCGAGGGTGCCGTGGGAAGTCCCAGCCTCCGTGCCGCCGCCGTATCGAGCGGCTGGCCCCGCCGCAGGCTGTCGGGTGCCAGGGTGTCCTGGAGCGGCTTCGGCGGTGGCGGCGGCCGTTGTTGCGCCTGGGCCCGGGCCGCGCCGCCCAGCACCGCCAGCACTAGGAGCGCCGCGGTGGCTTCGGACTTCAACTCGCGGGCCCGCGCCCGCCACAGCAGTCGCCCCACCAGAATGCCGATCTCATAGAGCAGCATCAGCGGCACCAGCATCAACATCATGGACAGCGCGTCGGGCGGCGTGAGCAGCGCGGCGGCGATGGCGCCGATCACCAACGCGATGGGCCGGTTCTTGGCGAAGAAGTTGGGGTGGATCACCCCGAACGCGGCCAGCAGGACGATCACCAGCGGCAGCTGGAACACCACCCCGAACGCCAGGATGAACAGGCTGGCGAAGGAGAAGTACTCGTTGGCGGTGATGATGAACTCCAGGTCCGGCCGCTGGAAGCTGAAGAGGAGCTTGAGCGCCGTAGGCAACACCCACAGGTACGCCATCAACGCGCCGCCCAGGAACAGGAACAGCCCGGCGATCAGAATCGGGATGACGAATCGTTTCTCCCGCTCGTAGAGGGCCGGCGAGAGAAACGCCCAGGCCTGCCAGATGACGACCGGCGAGGCGATGACCGCGCCCACCAGGACGGCCAGCTTGAGGGTGATGATGAAGGCGTCGGTGGGGCGGGTCACGAACAGCTTGCCCGCCGGCAGCAGGTCGGCGATGGGCCGCTTGAGGAGGGCGAGCACGTCCCAGTGCTCCACTACCCAGAACCCGACGATCGACCCGAGGACCAGCGCGGCGAGGCTCGTCAGGATGCGCCAGCGAAGCTCCTCGAGGTGGTCGAGGAACGGCATTTCGGCTCGGGGGGATTTCTTGCGGGTCATGGCGCCAGGCCGGGCGGGGCGCCCGGTTCAGCCGCCGCGCCCGGAGAGCTTGGTGCGGGCGAGCGCCGCTTCCTCGGAGCGGGGGTAGCCGGCGATGACACGGTTGTAATACACGCGCGCCGCCTGCTGGTTGCCCCGTTGCTCGGCCATCAGCCCCAGCTTGTAGAGCGCCGCCGGGGCGCGGGGAGAATCCCGATGCTCCTGGGCGATGCGCTGGTACAGCTTGGCCGCCGAGTCGGGACTGGCAGCGACCCAGCTCTCCGCCAGCTGGAACAGCGCGTCCGGCACCCGGTCGTGCTGCGGGTAGTCCGTCAGGAGCTTCTCCAGCGCCTGTCGCGCGCTCTGGGGGCTTCCGCCGCGAAGCTGGCGGACCCCGAGATCGTAGAGTTGCTCGGGACCCGGCTCCGCCGGCGGGGGCGCGGCGCGCGCCGTATCCCCGCCGACGGCGGGTTGGGTCGCGAGCTGCTGGCGCCGCTGCTCGAACTGGGCCCGAAGCTCCGACAGCCGCTGCTGGCTCTGGCCCATCAGCTCCTGGATCTGGACCAGCTGGCGCTGGACGTCGGTGAGATCGTTCCGCAGCTCGCCCTGGGCCAGGCTCAGCCGCCGCTGTTGCACGCTTAGCGACTCCAGCACCGCCCGCTGGAGCACCAGCACCTCCTCCAGCCGGCGCTCCAGCGACACGGCCCGCGCCGAGTCGGCGCGGGCCGTTTCCTGCCGCAGCTGGGCTACCTGGGTCTCCACCCGTCGCACGTCGCCCTTCAGCGCACAGGCGCCGACGGCCAGCGCCAGCGCGGGGGCGAGACGACGGATGCTCACATCCCCGGCGGCCGCATCAGCACGTCGCCGCCGGCCGTGATGCTGAACTCGTCGCGGCGGTTTTGCGCCCAGGCCGTCTCGTCATGGCCCGGGTTGAGCGGCTGCTCTTCCCCCATGGAGCGCGTAGTGATGCGCCCGGCCTCGATGCCGCGGGTCACCAGGTACTGCTTGGCGGCCAGCGCGCGCCGGTTGCCCAGCGCCAGGTTGTACTCGTCCGAGCCCCGCTCGTCGCAGTGGCCCACGATCTCGATTTGGAGATTGGGGTTGGCGTTGAGGATCCCGAGCTTCTGGTCCAGGATCTGCGCGTCGCCCGGTCGGATGTCCGACTTGTCGAAGTCGAAGTTGATCATGGTCGCCAGCACCACGCGCACTTCCTCGGTGGCGCGGCGCAGGGCGGCGAGCGAGTCCTCCCGCATGCGCGCGATGCGCGCTTCGGCCTCCAAGCGGGCTCGCTCGATACTATCGCGTACGGCTTGCTCCCGGGCCCGCCGCGCGGCTTCCGCCGCCGCGAGCGAGTCGGGGTTGGGCTGCGGGGGCGGGGGCGGGGGCGGTGGGGCACCGCCGCAGGCCGCGGCGATCACCAGCACCACAGTCCCCAGGACGATCGGCGTTGCGCGTCGCATGTTCACTCCACGGTCAGTGGTTCGTGAGGTCGGGAATCCGCGGGGACCACGACGGCAATCGGGTCCCGTCTAGTCTGGTCAACTGGCGTACGCGGCCCGTGTCCATGTCCATTACCCACAGCTGCCGCGTCCCGGTGCGGTCGGAGACGAACGCGAGATGGCGCCCGTCCGGCGCCCACGTGGGATCTTCGTTCCGTCCCGCGCTCGTCAGCTGCCGCACCGTTCGCGATGCCACGTCCATGACGAAGACCTGGAATGAGCCGGCGACATCCCGGTGGAAGGCGAGGTGCAGGCCGTCCGGCGACCACTCGGGAGCGTAGGAACTGCCGGTCACGCCGTAGTCGAACGGGGCGAACAACTCTTGCTCGGTCCCGTCGGCGGACATCGCGTAGATCTGCGGCGAGCCAGCCCGGGTCGACGCAAACGCGATGCGTCGCCCATCCGGACTGAATGTCGGGGACAGGTTATCCGAAAAACGTCCTGCCGTCAAGCGCTGTAAACAACAGCGCTCCGCGAGGTTATAGGCGTAGACCTGAGTCCCCTCTTCGTTGGCGCGGGCGAACGCCAGCGTCCTGCCGTCGGGCGACCAGGTCGGAGCGAAGTTCAGGAACTCGGTGGTGGGCGGCACGACGTCCCTCTGCCCGCTCGCCACCTCATGCACCACCAGCCGCCCCAGCCCGTTGGTGAACTCGGTGTACACCGCCCGGCGACCATCGGGCGCCCAGGTGGCGGAGAACGCTCCCGTGCCCCCCGGGGTCAGCGCCACTACGTCCGCCCCGTCCGAGTCCACCCGATACACCCGACCGCCATGCACAAGCAGCAACCGCGTGGCCGCGATGCCAGGGGTCCCCGCGGCGGCCCGCACCACTTCGTCGCTGGCCCGGTGCACCGCCATCCGGAAGTCGCGATCCGTCACGCTCGTGACCCGGACCGGCACCCCGCGTCGCACGCCGCGGCCTTTGACGTCGTAGACCACCACCGCCAGGCCCGAATCGGGACGGCCCGTCACGCCGACCGCGTAGTCCGCGCCCAGCGCCTCATAGAGGGGGTAGTTGACGAACGGGTTGCTAGAGCCTCGCGTGGTACTCCCGGTCCCGATCGCCAGCATCAGGCTGTCGCTGCCGGGGAGCGTGATCATCTCGAAACGGTCGCTGAAGTCGAGATCGCGCTCGACGATCGCGCGCACCGAGTCCAGCAACTCCTGCTGCGGACCACCCAGGACCAGCAGACCCGGCCGGAGTCCCGGCGTGTAGGTGATCCCCACGCGCACGCCTTCCACCGGCCGAATCGTGTCCTGGCCCCTGAGCGGTGCGCTCCAGCAGATCGCCGCCACGCCCGCCAGTAATGCCCACCGCGGCACCGGCGTTGGGTCTAACCGCGGAGACCGCAGAAGTCGCAGGGGGTGGTTGCCGGGTGAGAGGCCCCTCCCCTCCCATCGCTGCGGTCTCTGCGATCGCCGCGGTGAATACCCGACCAGATTCGCAGGCACGAAACGTCGGCTCACCGAACCGCGCCGGGGTTGAAGAAGAAGCTCACGGGCAGGACGTCCGCCGGGTAGCCGTCGGGAAGGGGTCCGAAGGCCTTGGCATTGCCGGTCGCCTCGATCGCCCCCTGCGCCTCCAGGTCGAACGCGAAGCTCCCCGATCGCTTGATGAACTGGAGATTGCTGACGGACCCGTCCCGATGGATAAAGAACAACACCTCGGCCTGGAGCGGCGTGTCGCCCAGCGGGCGATGCCACCGCCGAAACACCTCCGAGACCAGATTCCGCAGGTACTCCGGATACGGGAACGCGACGCCGGGGAGACTGACGCTGGCGACGTCGGTCCCGGTGGACGGCTGAACGCCCGGCGCCGGCGCCACGTCCGGCGTGGTCCGGGGCGCGGGCTCCCGATCGGTGGGCGCGGGCGGCGGGGCTTCCGTCGCAACCGACGTGCGGCGCGGCGGGCGCCGCGTGATGGCCGGCGCCGGCTGCGCCGCCGGACGCTCCACCACCTCGGGCGCGGGCCGGGCCTCGGGGGCCGGCGCCGGCGCCGCCACCAGCTGAACCGCATACACGGGCATCCGCGCCATCCTGCCCTCCGGTCGAGTGAACAGCAGACCGGCCACCGCGGCGTGCAGCACCACTGTGCCGCTCAGCGCCAGACCGGTGCCCCCCTGCCTCCGGGGGCGCCGCTTGAAACTTCGCCGCACCAGCGGCGTCACCGCGCGATCTCCTCCTCCGCCGCCACCAGGCCCACGTCGTTGACACCAGCCGCCCGCATGACCGCGAGCACCTGCACCACCCGCCCGTATTCTACCTGCCGATCCGCCCGCAGGTAGACGCCCGTGGGCCGGCGCCGCGTCACCAACGCCCCGAACGTGGCGCGGAAGTCCTGATATGACAGGCCCGTCTCATCCACGTAGATCCGCCCCTGCCGATCCACGGAGACGACTAGTCCCTCCTTGGCCGTCAGCGGCCGGGCCTCGGCCCGCGGCAGCTCGACGTCCACGCCGCCCTGCATGATGGGGGCCGTGATCATGAAAATGATGAGCAGCACGAAGGCCACGTCTACCAGCGACGTGACGTTGATGTCGGCCGTCAGGGGAAGTTCCCCGTGACCCCGTAACCCCATGCCTCCGGCCACCGCGTCACACCCTCCCTTCGCGCGCCATGGTGCCGATGATCTCGTGGGCGAACCCCTCCAACTCGCCCGCGAACAGCCCCAGCCGGCTGGCGAAGATGTTGTAGGCAAAAATGGCCGGAATGGCGACCGCCAGTCCCAAGACCGTCGTCACCAGCGCCTCGGCCACCCCCGGCGCCACCGCCGAGATGTTGCCGCTGCCGCCGGTAGAGATGCCGATGAACGCGTCCATCACGCCGAGCACCGTGCCCAGCAGTCCCATCAACGGACTCAACGAGCCGATCGAGGCCAACCAGGGTATAAACCGCGCCATGGCATCCCGTTCCGCCCCCACTTCCTTGGCCAGCACCATCCGCAGGGCCTCGAGCTGGGTGACCGTCAGCGGCGGCGTGGTTCCGTCGGTTTCGCGCAGGACGCCGGGCTGGAGTTCCGAGAAGAAATTGACGCCCTCGCGCAACAGCCGGCCGTAGGGCGAGGGGGGGAGCTTCATGACCGCGTGATACGCCTCCTCGAGGCGCGTGGTCCGCTCCAGCTCATTGAAGAAGCGGTTCCCCTGTTTGCGAACCCGGCGGAATTGGGACCACTTGAGCACGATGAGGAACCAGCTCAGCAGCGAGAACAGCAGCAGGACGATCAAGACGACCCACGTCGCCGTGCTGGAGGCCATGATCAGCTCCCACGGGGTCGTGGGCACCGCGCCCCGGACCTGCAGCATCATGCGGCAACCTCCCCAATCCAGTCGTAGGTTCGCCTCAGCCCCTCCGTCAACGACACGGCCGGCCGCCAGTCCCACAGACGCGCGGCCTTGGCGCAATCGAGCGCGCTGCGCTGCAGCTCGCCGGCCCGCGCGGGTTCATGCGTGACGGGCACCGTCGAACCCGATGCCTGGAGCATCAGCCTCGCGAGCTGGTTGACGCTGGTCTCGACCCCGGTGCCGACATTGAACGCCGCCGCGTCCACCGACTCCAGCGCACCCACTGGAGCGCGCGTCGCGGCGAGGTTGGCCCGTGCCACGTCTTCGACGTAGACGTAATCCCGCGTCTGCTCCCCGTCGCCGAAGATGGTCAAGGCTCTCCCCGCGCGCAGGCGGGAGCCGAAGATGGCCACCACGCCTGCCTCGCCGTGGGGATTCTGCCGGGGACCGTAGACGTTGGCATAGCGCAGCGACACCACCTCCAGCCCGTAGAGCCGCGCCTGCGCCGCGAGGTAGTACTCCGAGGCCAGCTTGCTCACGCCGTACGGCGACAGGGGCAGCTTGGGCGCCTCCTCTCGATGCGGCAGTGGGCTCCGCTCGTCGTACACCACACCTCCGGAGGAGGCGAATATCACCTGCCGCACGCCGCCTCGCCGCGCACCTTCCAGCAGGTTCAACAGGCCCAACAGGTTGATTCGGGCATCGAGGACCGGATCCGACACCGAGACGCGCACGTCCACTTGCGCGGCGTGATGGTTCACCACGGTGAAGCCGCCGTCGGTGAGGAGGTCTCGCGCCTCAAGACTTCCCACATCGGCGCGGACGAACCGGGCCTCCCGCGGTACGTTCTCGCGGCGACCGGTGGACAAGTCGTCCAGCACGGTGACCGAGAAGCCCGCCGCCAGGTAGGCGTCCGCCACGTGCGAGCCGATGAAGCCCGCACCGCCGGTTACCAGCACGGAGGTCACTGTGAGCGAGGCCCTTCTCCCGGAGGCGCGGGAGTTTCGCGCAATGGGAACAGCCGGCGCACCGCATCGGCCAGCTCCCGGTCGTTCCCGTTCCCGGCGGCGGCGCGCAACGCGAGCGTCGGCGCGTGCAGGAACTTGTTCATGAGTGCTCGGGTCAGGTATTCCACCCGTTCGCGGTCCGCCGGCTCGAGGTGCTGCAGCCGCCGGAGCGCCCGCTCCAGTTCCGCGGCGCGGAGCCCCTCGGCGTGCTCTCGGAGCTGCCGGATGGCGTCCACCGTTCCCCGCCCCGCGTACCAATCCCAGAAATACCGCAGCTCCTGTTGCACGATCCGTTCCGCGGCCGGCATCTCCCGCCGCCGCAGCCCGATGGTGGCCGCCACTACGCCCTGCAAGTCGTCGATGTCGTAGAGGAACACGTTGTCCAGGCGACCGACGGCGGGGTCCACGTCCCGCGGCACCGCGATGTCCAGGATGCACAGCGGGCGCCCGCCGCGGCCCGCCACCACCTCACCCACCTGCGGCAGGGTCACGACGGCGTGCGGCGCCGCGGTGGAGGTCACCACCACATCCACCTCGGCGAACAGGGGCCAGGCCTCGGCGTACTCGACGGCTCGACCCCCGAGCTTCTCGGCGATCTGGGCCGCATGGTCCAGATGCCGGTGCGCCACCATGACGGTCCGGACACCCTCCGATACCAACAACCCCATGGCCAGCTCGGCCATCTCCCCCGAGCCCAGCACCAGCGCCTTCCGGCCCGACAGGTCGCCGAAGATCTTGTGCGCCAGCTCCACGCTGGCCGAGGGAATCGAGGCCGCCCCCGCGCCGAGGGCGGTCTCCGCCCGCACCCGCCCGCCGGCCCGCAGCGCGCTCTGAAACAACCGGTGCAATACCGGGTCCGCGCTGCTCTGCGCCGCCTCCCACGCCTCCCGCACCTGACCCTGGACTTGCGACTCGCCCAGCACCAGCGAGTCCATTCCCGCCGCCACGCGGAAGAGATGTTCCGCCACGTCCCGCTCTTGCAGCACGTAGGCATAGGGATCGAGCGGCTGCCCCAACCGGGCGCTGGCTTGCCGCGAGATCACTTCCAGCGCCTGCGGAGGGCTCTCGGAGAGATAGAACTCCGTGCGGTTGCAAGTGGAGAGCAGCACGGCATGGGCTCCGCTGGCCCCGGCCAGCTTCTGCAACACGCCCGGCACCTCGGCCACCGGCCAGTACAGTCGCTCCCGGATCTCGACCGGGGCGCTGCGATGATTCAGCCCGACGAGGGTGAGTCCCATGACGAGTGGGCCGGACCTCCGCTATGGCAGGGGACGACGGTTCGACGGTTCGACGGTTGGACGGGCCGTGCGTTGTCCGAACCATCGAGCCACCGAGCCGCCGAGCCGCCGAGGCACCGACATCAGAGAAACCGCCGGAACCCATGCTGCAGGACCACCAGCGTGGTGTACGAGGCTGCAATCACCGCGAACCCCGCAATGGACCCGAGCGCCGCACGTCGCCCCCGCAACCTCCCAGCGATCCGCAGCCCCGCCATCGTGCCCAGCACCACCCAGGCGCCTAACCCCACGCCCAGGTGCGCCGGCCCAATGAGCCGCACCCCCGCTTCGAAACCCAGATATCCGGCGCCCAGCACCACGCCCAGCGTCAGCGTGGGGAAGCCCAGGACCAGCGCAATGTAGTTGATGCGGTCCAGCTGCTCGAGCGGTGGGAAGACCTGGAAGACGGCGCCGAACCGGCGAGCCTTGAGCTCCCGATGCTGGAGCAGGTAGAGCGCCGAGGCCGCGAACGCCACGGCGATGAGCGCCAGCCCAAGCAGGCTGGCGCCCACGTGCAGCACGAACCAGGCGCCCCGGCTGGACGCGCCCGTGGGTGAGGGACCGAACCCGGTGCTGAGCGCCGCCAGCAACAGCAACACCACCAAAGGTGCGGCTACCAGGGCGATCGCCCGTTCCCGAGTGAGCCACAGCACCAGCAGGGCAAGCAACCCGACCAGGAATCCCAGGGACGAGAGGGCCGGCGCCATGCCCGAGAGCGGCAACGCGCCCATGCTCCGAGCGTAGGTGAGCAGCGCGGCGAAATGCAACGCGACGGCGGCGGACGCGGCCACGAGCGCCGGCGCACCTCGCACCGTTCCGCCCGGCAACCGCAGGAGCGGGACGGCGACGAGCGCGCCGGTCAGCGCATAGAAGACCAGTGCGGCGAGGTGAAGCTCGGTCAGCACGCGGCCGCCCGCCGCCAAAGGTTACGGCATCTTGCGGACGAGCCGCACCGGCTGGCCCGGCTGGATCCCCGGTTGGTAGATCTGGGTGATGAACCCCGACGCCGACCGATCGCGCACGTGGACGATCTGCATCAGGGCGACTCGCTCGGGCACGTCCCCGTGGGTCGCCTGCGGATGCTCCCGCACCTCGAAGACATCACCCAGCACGATCCCCTGCGCGCGGCCCGCGTCGATGAACACGATGTTCTGCTGATTCGGGACCGGGTGAATGTCCCGCGTCTCGATCACGGAGGCGGTCAAACCGTTCTCAACCGGCACCGGCGTGACAAAGCCGGGATCGCGGAACGGTTCGAGTGGGATGGCCACCTGGCCATCTACCACGCGGTGGAACTGCATGACCACGTCCGCCAGGACCTCGCGCCCGTTGACGTACCGGACCCGCACGACGCCGCTCGGCACCACCACCTGGCCCCACCCCGGCACCGACCGGGAGAGCTGCGCGGTGAGCAGCGAGTCCCCCGGCTGATACGTGGCGCCGGCCGGCGCCTCCATCACGACCGTCTGGTAGATGGTGGCGGACGACGTCTGGATGCTGCGCTCCAGCGGCGGATCGCTCGCGTCCCCCAACACCCGGGCCCAGGGAAAACTGGCGTTTTCCGTCAGGAAGCCGGCGGACCACGACTCTCCTCGCCGAACCGGTCGGTAGCGATACACCTCGCCACCTAAGGTCTCAACCTGGGTCAGCGGCGCCCGCTGCCGCCGCTGGGAGAAGATGGTTGGCCCGGACGCGTCGGACGGCGGCGGCGGCGGCGGCGGCGGCGGAGCCTCGACCACCGGGGCCTCGACCGGCGGCGCTTCGACCGGGGCTACGCGCTGCATCGCCGCCTGAGAGGTGTCCCCCACCACCGCGGGGACTCCTACCATCGCCGTGTCCCGAATCATGGCCGTGTCGGGGACCACCGGAATCACCGCCACCCCCGGCGGCTGCGCCACGGGTGGTTCTTCCCCCGGCATCGGGGGCATCTGCGCCACGACCGCCGGCCCGAGCGCCAGCTCTTCACCCGGGAAGATCCAGTGCGGATCCTCGACCACGAGGGTGTTCAGACGGTAGATCTCCGGCCACAGCAGTGGATCTCCGTAGTACAGCTGGGCCAGGGCCCACAGGGTCTGCCCCGGCTGCACGATATGAACTTGGGGGCGCTGCTGCGGCGCCCCCATCTGCAGCGTATCCTGCGCTCGAACCTCTGGCGCGCCGAGCAGCAGCCCGGCAGTCAGCAGTAGGTCGATCCTAGAACGGGAGATCGTCGTCCTCCTCATCGAGCGCCTCCGGAAAATCCTCGTACGATTGGGACTTGGACTCGGCCGCCACGGCTTGCGCCGCGCGAACCGGCGTCTGCTCGTCGGCCTCCACACCCCCGCCACCGCCCTTGGACGTCAGCGGAATGAGCTCCCGAGCGTTGATTTCCGTAGCATACCGAGTGTTCCCCTCCCGATCTTCCCAGGTCCGATACTCGAGGCGCCCCTCGACATAGACCCGATCGCCCTTCTTCAGGTACTTCTCGACGAAATCGGCCAGCTTGGATACCCGGTTGTTCCAAGCCACGATACGGTGCCACTCGGTCTTCTCCTGCCGTTCACCGGCCTGATTGTTCCACTGCCGGCTGGTAGCCACCGAAAGGTTGGCCACCCGCGCTCCGTTGGCGGTGCTGCGCACTTCGGGGTCCGCCCCCAAGTTCCCGATCAGCATCACCTTGTTGAGACTGCGTGCCAAGACGACCTCCGGACGTTGGGGGTGGGACCCGGACGGCGTGAAACTATAGGTGCTTTAAGTCCTTTTGTCAACCAAAGATACGCGCTTCGTGGCGAATTTTTGCGGGCTACCTTTCCCCCAGCGCTCGCTGCAAGATCAGCGCGTCCTCCGTCGGATGAGTATAGTACCCCCGACGCCGGCCCAGCGATCGAAAACCCAGGTGCCGGTAGAAAGCCTGGGCCCCCACGTTGGACTCCCGGACTTCCAGAAACACTCGCCGGACGCCCGCCCGACCCAGGTCACCGACGAGGTCCTGCACCAGCGCCGATCCTAAGCCCCGGCGCAGGTGGCCCGGGTGGACTGCCAGGTTCAGGATCTCAGCCTCGTCCACAGCGCAGCGCGCCACGACGTAGCCAGCCACCGCCTGGGTCTCGGTCACGGCGACCCGGGTGAACGGGCCTAGCAGCTCCCGGAAGCCGGCCTCGGGCCAGGGATCGGGAAAAACGCGGCGCTCGATCTGCGCCAGCTCCGGCAGGTCAGCCGGTTCCGCCAGGCGGATGCGGTAAGGGGCGTCCGTGCGCATGCTCCCAGCGGGCCTGGGCCTCCGCCAGGCGACCGTACACCGGCTCGACCGCTCCCGGATCTTCCACCAAGGTGGTGGCCT
>Ga0073934_10002784_pt1 | contig 34577 bp, 40 predicted proteins | sample LarsenN4metaG_FD_76834 | JGI IMG/M metagenome (GOLD analysis project Ga0073934, IMG submission 76834) | Hot spring sediment bacterial and archeal communities from British Columbia, Canada, to study Microbial Dark Matter (Phase II) - Larsen... ... | reverse complement strand
CCCCGGAGCAGTTCCGCAATCCGCTGCAGCAGGTCCCATCCCTTCTGCCGCTTATCAGGCGCTCGAGGGAGGGACCTTCATTCCCTTTTCAGGTTGTCAAAGCCCCTTAAGTTGACAGTCTCGGTCCTCACCACCCGAAGCGAAGGTATTCCGAAGCCCGCACCTCGCGGGGCTGCGTGTCGGAGGCCAGCCCGAGGATCCTCGGCGTCTCGTAGGCGAAGTCGTCCAAGGTTCCCTGGTTCGGCGGCACGGGGCGATACCATTCGGCGATGTCCGCGTCTGGTCGGGAGATGAGGACCCCGCCCCGGCCGTGGGCCATCCGGATCACGCGGTCCGCGCCCTCGTAGAGCACGCGCCGGATCGATTTCCGGCGGTACAGCTTCGCGAGGCCCGCATTCGTCGCGAGACCGATGAACCCGTGGCGGGTCACCGCTTGACGGAGGGCTCGCAAGGACCGCAGGAAGAGCTGGTGGGCCTCGAGCCCGTCCACGTCCTCGTCCAGGTACAGCTCCGGGAGGCAGGCCAAGACCACGAGGCCCGCGTGGGTCTCCTCGACTTTTTGATCCAGCATATCCAATATTAATGTAGCCATCTGGTGGCAGGTGAAGGCCCGGGCCACGTGGACCCGCGGCAAGACCTCGTCCCGGGTAAGCCCCGCGCGCTTCCCGAGGGCGACCATGCCGTGCGGGTCGACGGAGTTCCCGCCGTCGAGGAAGACGACCTCCTCGCCCTCCATGATCGCCCGGACGCAGAGCAACGTCGTGAGGCGGAAGACGAAATCGCTTCCGCTGTCGATCAGCGTGATCCGACCCGCCTCAAAGGGCCCCAGGAGGCGGTCGAGGGTCGGCACGGAAGTCGTGAGGGCCTTGCGCCGCTCCTCGCGGATCTCCGGAGCGATGAGGGGCTCCGCAATCAGCGTGTAATCTCCTCCCCTCGTTTTTCATGGTCCCTTCAGTATAAAGACGGGGGCGGAGGGGAGGAGAGTGAAAGTACCTGCACCCGCACCGCCCGGGGGACGTACCGGCGCGGAGTAACCCCTATCTAGGCAGGGACCCTTCTCGATTTTCGGAGGGAACGCGATGCGTCCCGAGGCCCGCGCTCTCGGAATCGCCGCGAGCGTGGCGGCCACGATCTTCGCGATCATCGCATTCCTGGGACTCGATCCCATCTACATGATTCTCTCGGGCGGGACGGTCGCCGCGGCGGCATTCCTTGGGATCTTGTACCTGCCGAAGTACCCCGTCCGAGAGGTCCGCGCCGCGCCGGAGGACACCCTCGCGTACCTGGCGAGCCGTCTTCGCCTCGCTGGCCATCGGGTCGCGCAGTCACCCTCGATGCTGACGGTACGAATCGGCTCGTTCGCGGCGGTCCGCGTTTTCGCTCGGCCGACAGCGTCCGGCTCCCGTGTCTCGTACCAGCCGTATGCGACCCCATCCGGGTGGGGCACCCTAATCACTCTCGTCGTACTCGGCTGGACAGGCCTCGGGGGCCTCGCACTCGCCCTGTACGGCTTCGTCCGCGTGTGGTCATTCACATCTTCTCGGCTTGCGCCGACCCTGCCGGCGGATGGCGGGTTGCCCGCGACGCCGCCGAGCGACGAGACGAGGACAGCCCTGCTCGAGGCCATGTCGGAGGCCCAGCGGGTCGCAGCGGAGGCCCACGAAGCTCTCCGAGCTACTTACTGGGACTACCAAGCGATCGTCCTGCTCGCCGCGATCCTCGTGTGGGTCGTGTTGTTCATCGGGCTCGGCCCATCGATCCCGGAGCCCGATTTCCTCACGCGAATGCGGACTTCCGCCGTCCTCGCGACCGCGGTGACGGTTGGTGTCGCGGGGTCGACCGCGTGGCTCATCCGCCGGCGAATCCGGCCCCGGTTCCTCCGGCAGCGCGAGCGAGCGGAGCATCTCGAGCGCGCGTTTGCCCGGGAGGCCGCGCGGAAGGCTCCCGAGGGTGGCGAACCAAGCTCGTTCGAGCTACTCGTGGAGGCGTCGAACGAGGTCCCTACGTGGATTGAGACGTCCCGGCGCGGGGGGATCAGTCGGGATCCGGCCGCCGGGATTATCCTGGTGATGATTCTCGTGTGGACGTACGGCCTCGTGTCCGCGGCCCTGTTCTATTTGTGGGCCGACGTCGTCCTAGGACTTGTCCTCGCAGGTTTGGGCGTGGCCCTTGGCCTCGGAGCGTTTTGGTTTTACCGCTCCTGGCGCCGCCGATGGGATTCCGAGACCGTCCGAGCCCTTGGGGACTGGAAGCGTCGCCTCGCGGTGGTCCGTGCGCGCATGGAGCAGTACCTCGAGGACTTGTGATCCGATGGTTGATCGCGCGATCGACCGTCCGGATCTCTATGTCGTTGCGCGCCTCCTCGAGTGCTTGTGGCGAGAAGACGGACCGATGGTCAAGACGCGTCTCCAGGTTGCCGCGAACATGAACTACGACGTCTTCCAGCGGTACCTCACCTGGATGCTTGACCGAAGTCTCGTCGTCCTCGAGAATTCCGCAGGCGGACACGAGCGCGTCGTCCTCACGCCGAAAGGCCGCGAAGCTTATCGCAAGCTTGTCCAATGGATTCGTGAAGTCGTCCAGCGGCGCATGCCCGATGACTGACGACCCTCCCTTGCGTGTGGCCGAACGCGCCGAGCGTACTCGTGTACACCGCTGGGGACCCCGAGTTCGGCGACCAATTCGAGGACGTTCCTCGTCCCGTCGACGTTCACCGCCCTCGCGGGAGACTTGTCTTTGACGCCGATCTTGTACCATCCGACGAGGTGGAACACCCCATCGACACCCGTCATGGGGCCGCGCATGCTCTCGCGGTCCAGGATGTCCCCTTGTAGACTTTCACGCCAAGCTGCACGAGGTCTCCCGCCCTCGCTGGGTCCCTTGCGATCGCATCGACCTGGTGATCCACGGCTCGGAGGACGCGGGCGAGGTGCCCGCCGATGAAGCCCGTGGCCCCTGTGACGAAATACCGCATCGACCGTTGGGGGCGCCGCCGCTTGGCAAAGGGGTTCGTCGTCCCTCCCGGGCGAACCCGGCCCGGTTCCGGGTCTAGAATCCGAAACCCTTTGGCTGGGACAGGGAGGTGGCCATGGAGCATCTCACGGAGACGACGGTGGCGGGGGAGGCGGAGCTGCGACGGGCACATAAGCCCGCGCCCGGCGTCGCCGACGGATCGCCGTCGTCTGGAGGACCGCGCCCAAGGCGAAGGCCCCAAAGCCCGCGAGGGCCGCGATGATCGTTCCAGCGCCGAGGAACCAGAGCCCCGCGCCGAGGAGGAGCCCACCGATGGCCGCCGTGATGACCCCGATGAGTTCGTCGATGAAATAATACGCGAGGGCGAAGACCGCGATGAGGACGACGAGCGCAATCGCCAGCGCCGGGTCGATCTGGCCCGCCGTGAACCGAGCCGATCCCCGAAGGACGGAGTAAACGAGGGCCGCCGCGAGGAGGCCGACGAGGAAGGCGAGGCCCACCTTGACAAGTTTCGCGAAGAGGATGCCCCCGAGGATCGCTCCGATGACCGCGAGGATGAGGCCGCCGAGCTGGCCGCCCAAGGAAGCGCCGAACAGGTAGCCGACGGCGCCGCCGATGAGGGCGCCGAGGAGCGACATGAGGCTCGACCAGATCCCGTGGCCCCAGAAGGCGAGGAGGAGCCCCGCGACGACGAGGATGAGCCCGATGATGAGCGCGGCCTCGGGCCCGAAGGACGTGTGGAAACTCATTCTCGACGATACGATTCGGCGACCCTATAAGAATCCAGCGTGGCGAGTATCTGCCGGGGAAGTTTCACGGCGCGGGCCTAGCCGGGTCCGAGGACGTCATCCGCGCGCTTCGCCATCTCACGCATCGCGCCTTCGTCGAGGGCCTCGCCGGAGAGGATGTGCTCGCGGACCATGAGGTCGTCGTACTCGAGCACATCAAGGACGGTCGGAATCCGGATCGCGTCCCCGAGCACCGCCGCGGTCCGTAAGGGCAGCTTCGCGATGATGTTCATCCACATCGCTTTGTCCGGCACACCGGCGAGGGCCGATTCGACGTCGGAGGGCTCCTTGAGGGACATGACGAGGCGGTTCGCGAGCTGGCTCCGTACCTCGTCGTCGATCCTCGATGGCCGTTGGTCGATGAGGGCGAGGATCAGGTTGAACTTCCTCGTCTCGCGGGCGAGGCGGCTGAAGATCGAATATTGCACGAGTCCGGGATCGAGGAACTTGTGGGCCTCCTCGAGGAAGATCACAAGGCGCGGGTAGTCCTCCGTGCGCTCCGTGTACAGGTCGAATAGGCGGCGGGCGAGGATGTTCGCGACGAAGAGGTAGACCATCGAGTCCGTTCCGTAGTCGCCGAAGTCGAGGACGATCGACTTCCCCGCGCGGATGAGGGACAGCATCTGGTTGAACGCGTCCTTGCCAGCTTGCTGAATGAAGGGTAGGCGCTCGAAGCGCCCCATCCGCCGCTGGAGGGCCTGCAGGACCATGAGATGGATCTGCCCGGAATCGACCTCCACCTCCATGGGCAGTTTCTGTCGGATCGCGCTGATCAGGTCGACTTCGCGAGGCTTGGCGCGGTCGATCTGGTAGATATGGTCGATCATCGGCGGCGTGAGGTCCTGGAAGGCGATGATGAGGTCCTCGGGCGTGATCTGCCCCGCGTCGAGGACGAAGGGGCGGGCCTCCCGGTTCTTCGGATCCAGGGAGAAGAGCTCGACCTTCCCTGGGAAGAAGTACTTGAGGCCCTCCGTACCATCCGTCTTGCTGAACACGCCGTATTCGGAGTGCATGTCGAAGATGAGGATGGAGCCGACGTCCTTTGCGAGGATCCCCGTGCACACGATCTTGTTCAGGATCGACTTCCCCGTGCCCGTGCGTCCAAAGATCGCGAAGGGCTTCTCCACGAGCTTCTCGACGTCCAGGTGCACGAGGAACGGCTCCACGCCCGTGATCGTGCCGAGGGGCGCGGACTTCTCCGTCGGCTGGTAGATGAGTTCGACGTCCTCCCGGGTCGCGTGGCGGCACTCCGCGAAGTACGGCGGGATCGTCTGCGGCTCGCTGAGCCCCTTCGTCTCCTTGTCGATGAGCTGAATCATCCGGAGCTTTGCCTTGCTGTAGAAGATCGGCCCGCCGTAGCCCTCGTGGGTCTCCGGCCGCGGGACGACGGCGTCCGAGATCGAGGAGCCCGCGAGCTGATCCGCAATGTCGCTCGGCTCGTTCACGATGTCTTCCACGAGGCAGTAGAAGTCGTAGCGGGCTCCCTCGACGATCACCGGATAAGCGATCCGGAGATCCTCCGGGTTCCCGAGCTGGAGCTTCGCGACGAGGCCGTCGAGGACGGAGGCCGCCACGATCTCCCCGATCTTCATCGCAAGTCCCTCGCGACCTTGTCGAGGTACTCGTGGAAGGCGCTCCGCCGTCGGCCCTCGACGCCCGTGAGCCCATCGAGGACCGTGCGCACGTCGATGCCCATTCGGAGGGCGGCCTTGAGGACGGCCTCCTGGTACACGGACTTGAGCTGCCGCACAGTGACCGCCATGCGGTGGGCCTCGATCAGCGGCCACGGGTACCCGACGGACACGAGGCTCCGCGCATAGGGCGCGAGCTGCCCGAAGGCGGCATCCGGCCGATCTCGGAACGTGCCGAGGTCCACGCGGAACCACTTTCGGGCTTGGGGATGGAGTCGCACGTAATAGATGTCACCGTAGAGGAGGCCTTCCTTGACGGCCTCGGAGGCCTTCGGGGCGCGGACGTACGCGAGGGCAGCGTGCGGCAGGCGCGACTGGGACCGGCCGAGGTACTCCTCGTCCGTCAGGGGATATCCGAAGGCGTGGAGCTGGCTGTCCTTCGAGATCCCCACGAGAACGTGCCCTCGGGCCTCGCAGAGTTCCACAAGGCGCTCCATGAAGGTGAACTGCTTCGGGAACTCGGAGAGGGTCCCGTCGATTGCCACGATCCCGTCGTGGAACTCGTCCGCGAAATTGATCGCGAGTTGGCCCTCGATGAGGCGGCGATATTCGTTGACCATCGCCCGCGGCTGGTCCTCCCGGGCACCCCGCGTGAACTCGAAGAGGGCCCGGTGCAGGTCGTCCTGCTTCGCGACGAAGTCCGCGTAGGTCGACACGCCGACCATCCGCTGCGCGAGGCGCCAGTCCCGGCGGCGGAAGGCGGCACCGTCGAAGGAGTACCGGAGCAGCCCGACGGTGACGAGGGCGAGCCACCAACTCGAGAGGTTGAGGAGGAAAGAGTACGAACCGTCGACGGCGACCATGTCCTTCGGCGGATCCGCAGGCCGGAAGAGATGGAACTCGGGGGTCTCCGCGGCGGGAACCATCGCCTCCCGGTGGTGTCTCAAGAGGAGATCGAGTTCTCGGCGCAGGTCGTCCGCGAAACTCATGCTTGGACTTCCACCCGAGACTCTCGGTCTGGCGTCATCGTCACGCGGATCCGCCCGGGGAACTTGTCCGCGACCTCCGTGAGGTGCGTAATCAAGATCACCTTGTCGAAAAACTCGCCCATCCGGAAGAGCTTCTGGACGAAAAGTTCCCGGGAGACTTCCGTATCGAGGGAGCCGAGGTCACCCTCGTCGATGAACAGGGTTTTCATCCGCCCGTACGTCCGGCCGACGCCCGGCATCGAGGCGAGCTCCCTCGCGATCGCGAACCGCAGGGCCGCGTTGATCTGGGTCTTCTCGCCGCCGCTGAACTCGCCCACGTCGTGCCAGCGATCGTCAACGCCCTGGACCTGGATCCGAATCCCGTGGCCGCGGCCCTCCTCGTACGTCTCGAGCTTGATCCGGCTGAAGCGCCCGTCCGTGAGCTCCGCGAGATTCTTCGACGCTTCGATCTCGAGCTCGGGAAGGAGCTGATCGATCGCGTACATCACGACCCCCTTCCTGTGGAAGACTCGGTTCACGAGGAGCTCGTAGAGTTCCAACCGCGTCCGAAGTTCCTCCCGCTCCCGCTCGGATTCACGGAGCTTGCGGGCGTCCGCCTCGAAGAGTGCGATGAGGGACTCGAGCTGCTTCGCCTGGCCCTCGAGAGTGTGGAGGGTGCGACGGATCTCTTCGAGGGATCTCCGCTCCTCCTCGAGCGCCCCTCGGCCCGCTTGGAAGGCCGCCTCCTCGGGCTCGAGCCGGGCGAGCGCGCCCTCGAGCTCGATCCGCTCGGCCTCCAGCGACCTGCGCTGTTGGTCCAAGTCCCCGAGCACGGCGCTCACATCGCCCGCCTGTCGGAGGAGCGCGGCGAGCTCATCGATCCGCTTCCGCTTCGATGCCTTCTCGGGCACGAGCCGGCGGGCCTCTTCGAGCCTTCGCCGGTCCGCATCGGAGAAGGGGGTCGCGTCGAGCTGGCGCAGGGCATCGATTTTCGCGTCGTCGAGGGGTTGAAGGGTCCGGTGGCTCTCGTCCGCCTCGCGCCGCAGGTCTTCCTTGAGTTCCTCGAGTTGCCGTCGGTGTTCGGTGAGCACGAAGGAATCCTGGTCGATGGACCCGACCTTCCCCCGGACGCGCTCGAGGGCCTTCGCCGCCCGTGTCCGCTCCTCGCGGAGTTCCGCCACGAGCTCCGCCCGGTCCGCAAGCCAGTCGAGCTCCCGTTCGATTCGGGCCACGCGCTCCTCGAGGCGTCCCTCGTCGCGGAGCAGCTCGAAGGCCGTGTCCCGGTCCACCTCCGTCCGCAACCCGGCAATCTTCCGGTGAAGCTGGTCGATTCGATCCTTGATGTCGTCCCGACGTCGCTCGTGATCCCGCTTCGCCTGCTCGAAGAGGGCCACGGCGCTCTGGGCCGCAGATTCCCGCTGCTGGCGAAGCTGGGATCGCTCCTGGAGGGCTTCGAGTTCCTCCCGCAAGGTGTCGAGGTCCGCGACATCCCGTTCCAGGTCGGCGAGTTCGGTTTCGGCCGCCGCGACGAGCGCCCCTTGCTCGCGAAGCTGGCCGGCGCGGCCATCGAGCTTCTCGAGCCGCGCGATGCGGTCATCCCTCGAGGCCTTCGCCTTGACCCAAGCCTCGTGCTGCCTCTCGAGGGCCTTCAGCTTCTCTTCCGCAGCCCGGACGCGGCCCTCCTGGGAGGCGACGTCCTTTCCGCGGACGGCAATCTCCGCCAAGGTGAGGTCCAGTTGTTCGCGCGCTTGCGGCAGCTTCTGGAGGCCCTCCGCGCGGGCTGCGATCTCGGCCTCCTTCACTCGCAGATCCGCTTGGACCTGCGCGTTCTGCTCCTTCGCTCGCTCGAGGGCCCGCTCGAAGACTTCGAGCCGGAAGAGCTTCTGGAAGACGCCGAGTCGGTCCGCGCCGCGGGCCGAGCCGAGTTCTTTCATCTCTTCCTGGCGGACGAACGTCGAGTTCCGGAAGCCCGTGTAGTCGAGGCCAACGACGTCCCGGATCGTCTGCTCCTTCTCATGGATCGTCCCTTGGATTGCCTCGCCCTCCCGGGAGACCTCCAAGTACGACTCCTTCCGGGACGTGAAGCCGCGTCGGACCTCCCAACGGCTGTCCCCCTGACGGAAGGCGACGCGGACATATCCGCCCGGCCGGCAGACGTCGGCGATCTTTACGCTCTGGATGTCCGTTCGAGCCGTGCTCCCGAAGAGGGCGAAGGTGATCGCATCGAGGATCGAGGACTTCCCCGCGCCCGTGCGGCCCGTGATCACCGTGAACTTTTCCGGGAACCGCAGGGGCGGGGCCGTCTTCTCGAGGTAACGCATGAAGCCCCGCATCTCGATTTCCTCGAGGACGAAGCCCTCCGCGACGGTGGGCGGCTCGTGGCTCGGGATCGGCTCGGCCTCGGTCCCGCCCTCGCCTCTCACGCGAGGACCTCCCTGAGGATCCGCTGTGCCTCCGACCGAATCATGTCCTTCTTGAGGTGATCCGCGAAGGTTTTCTCGACGTACTCTGCGAGGAGCCGCAGGGGGTCCATCGTGAACTCCTCCGTCACGATCCGAGGTCGCTCCGTAGAGACGAACTTGACCTCGTAGTGGAACGCACTCCGGAGGCGGTCTGCGAGCCGCCGCTCGTCGAGCTGGCCTCGAAGTTCGTCCGGGACGCGAAGCTCAAGGCGCACGAGCGCGTCCTCCAAGTGTTCCGGCAAGGCCTCGAGGACCTTGGCCGTGACGTCGTCCCCCATCCCCGCCGCGACGTCGACCTTGACCATGGGCCGGGCGGGGAGCTCGACAAAGGACCAGGTGGCATCCGGCTGCACGACGACGAACCCCTTCGGGTCGAGCCGCTCGCCCCAATCGATCCGCTCGGGAGCCCCCGTGTACACGAGCTTGCGGAAGAGGCTCTGGTGGAGGTGGATGTGTCCGAAGACGGCGAGGTCGACGGCTTCGGGGAGCATGTCCCGGGTGAATGTGAAGTCGTGGGGCACGATCTCCGGGAGGGTCGTGCTCGCATACCGCGCTCCCTGAAACTCGAAGTGGCCGAAGAGGATCCGTCCGTCGGCGTCCCGAAGCTCCTCTGCCCGGTGGTGGATCCACTCCTTCCAAATCCGGCGGGCCGCTTCGTACGCTTCCTCGCGCGGGACCTCTTTGCCCAACACCTCCCGCACCCGCTCCACGATGTGCTCCGGATGCAGATATGGGAGAAGGATGAAACCGATTCGTCGTCCCGCAATCGTGCGGACTTCGGCCTTGGCGTCCCGGAAGACACGGACGTGCGCGTAGCCGCGGAAGTCGTCCAAGGACGTCGAGCGGGCGCTCCGCCGGGGCTGGTCGTGGTTGCCCGCGAGGATCCAGACCTCGATGCCGGCCGCGCCGAGGGGCTCGATGACGTCCTTCCGCACGAGCTCGCGGAAGATGGGTGCCACGTGCGTGCGGTCGAACAGGTCCCCGAGGATGCAGAAGAGGGAGGCCTTGTTCTCGATGGCCCAGCGGGCCGCCCTCGCGAAGTTCGCGTGGAGATCGATCGCGCGGTCGGAAACCCCCGTCTCCGGATCCACGCGGAAATCGAAGCCGAGTCCCTCATGTACATCGGCGACGCAGACGATCTCGTGCATCCTCTCCGCGTGGAAGGGCACGACGCTACTTATAGGCTCCACGTCCGGGTCGGTGAAACTAATCGCGCGGGGAGCATGTTATCGATCGAAGCTATCCGCGAACGGTGCGGGGATCACACCCAAGACGGCTGGCGTGACTCACCGAGCCAGTAGGGCCGGAGTGCGAATGCGGACCACGTTGCATCGACGGAGATGAGGTTTGCCCACTTCAGGTCATGGTTCCGGAGCGAATCCCAGCCTTTGTCCCACGTCAAATCCGTCTGGATATTGGAAGTGCCCTTGGGAAACGAGAGCCAGAGCAGGCCCTCTGGCTTCAATGCGCGCACCGCGCGAGGCAGCACGGTCTCCAGCTCCTTGCGGTTCTGCGCGAACACCTGGGCCCAGTCGAACGTTCCCTGCAAGGCCTCCTTGATCTCCACACCTGACGGAAGAGGACCCAGTTGCTCGAGATGCCCCGCAGAGGCGTTGACCACGGCGACCCGCCGTCCGGGCCGGATCTTCATCTTCTTGGCGAGGGGGCTTTCGGGGATCACGGCGCCCTTCCGGCCGAGGCCTTCCGAACGGGAAATATGATCTTCGCGTAGAGCATCGTCACGCCCCCGACGACCTCGGGGCGCTTCGCGTAGATCTCCATGGGAGGACCGGCGGTCGCATAGCCTTCTATGCAATCCAATCCTATAGCATCGCATAGGTCATCGCGAATTCGGTCCCGGGCCCCTTGTGGGACACGGTCGCCACTTTCATCGCCGGGAGCTTGCGGGTCTGCACCGTGCCGTCCCCCTTCGCGGTCCCCTTGAACGTGATGCCCACCTCGCTCCGGAGGTCCTCCGGCGGCGTTCTGGCCGGATCGTCACGGTAGATGGCCATCGGGTAGAATCCCGGCATGACCTTCTTCGCCTTCGCCCAGCCGTAGAGACGCTCAATGTGCTCCGGCCACGGAATCTTGTCGAAGGGCCCACGGTGCTCGATGTAGGCCAGTTGCGCGGCCGGTCGATCTTCCAGTTTGGGTGCGACCAACGTCCTCCCTCGAGCCGGAATCGTCCGGCCCGTATTGTGCGTTCCTCGAACCCCGAGGGCCATCGGGAAGGTTCTCATTGCGATGGCGGGATCTGCTGACCTCGTCTCCTTCCAGGCTAGGGCAGGCGGCTCCCGCGGCGCGCGGGGAACGGCGCGTCGGGGACCACCGACTCGTTTTCCTCAAAGCGAGAGGCGCGCAGGCTCGCCAATGGACCCGGCCTCCGTCCCGTGGCGATGAATTCTGCCAGGAGCCGACCGACTTCGGGTGAGAGTTTGAACCCGTGCCCGCTGAAACCGGCGGCGACATACAGCCCGTCGGGCCCGAGTCGATCTAGGATCGGGTACCCGTCCGGGGTCACGTCGTAGACGCCAGCCCAGCCTCCGCGGGGCTGGGCGCGGGCCATCGCGGGAAACCGCCCAGATAGCCGGGACCGCAGGTCCCGAACGGTGGCCCCCGGAACGGAGTCGTCTGCGAGGTCCGGACGGCGCAGGCTTCCTCGCGGTTCCATGTGCATGTAGCCCACGAGGACGTCTTTGTCCCCTTCGGGCCGCGAGTACGTGTCCCCGTAGAAGTCGAAGTGGATCTTCGGCGGAGGGCCGAAGTCCGGAGGCCGCCTCAGGACCGCGACCTCTCCCCGTACGAAGCGCACGGGCAGTCGTGGGCCCGTAGCCGCCGCAAGCCTCGGAGTCCAGTTGCCCGCCGCAAGAACCACGGACGTTGTCCGTATGACACGATCCCCTCGGAGACGGACGCCATCGACGCGGCCGTTCCGGGCGATCACCTCTCTGGCTTCGAGGCCTTGCGAGATTCGGGCCCCGTCCCGCTCGGCGGCGGAGGCGAGGCCCGTCGCCGTCGCAATGGGATCCGCGTAGCCCGCGTCGGGGTCATGGACGAGGGCGACGTAGTCCTCCGCCTGAAGCCGAGGTTCGAGGGCCTTGGTCTCCGAGGGCGTCAACCGTTCCGCCCGCACGCCCTCCGACCGCAGGAGCGCGACGAGGCCCTCGAAGGCCCGGAAGTCCCGCCGCCGTGTCCCGGTGAGGAAGCCCGTCGGGCGGAGGTCGCAGGAAGATCCGGTTTCCGCCTCGAATCGGCGGAAGAAGGCGAGGCTGTCCCGCGCGAGCCGGATGCCGACGCGGGTTTCGTAGTGCTGTCGCACGATGGCGCCGCTGTGGCCCGTGGCCCCCGAGGCGATTCGGTCTCGCTCGAGGAGCGCAACGCGGAGGCCGCGGCGCGCGAGATGGAACGCGACGCTCGTCCCCATGCAGCCGCCACCGACGACGACCACCTCGGCCCGCGTTGGCGGCGCCTCCCGTGCCATCGCACCCGGAACGCTCGACGCGATATCCGTCTTCCGGAATTGCCGATGGTTCAGGGAATTCTTATCTCGCCAGCTCCCGATGACGAGCCCGTGCCCGAGGCGTGGCGGCTCGGAGCCGACGAGGAGCGCGCGCGGGTCGCGATCCTGGGCTGCGGGGGCGCCGGATGCAACACGCTCCGCCACATCGCCGCGCCGCCAAACGTGGATCGGATCGCGCTGAACGACGCCCTCCATCCCGCGATGGCGGGGCCCACGAGGCGTCTCCTCCTGCGCCCCGATTCGTTGCGGGCTTTCGCGTCCATGGACGAGAGGGTCGTCGCGAAGATGGAGAGCGACGAGGAAAAGAGGATCGCGGCCGCGATCATGGATCGGGATTTCGTGATCGTCGTGGGCGGCTTGGGCGGGCAGCTTGGAGGATGGGCGATGTCCCTCGTCGGCCGCGTGGCTCGGATCCTCGGGGACGCGTCCCTCGCGGTCGTGACCCTCCCGTTCACGGCGGAAGGCGCGCTCCGGCGGGAGACCGCCTCGGCCCAGCTCGATCTCCTCCGGAGGAAGACGGAAGGCGTCGTCGTGTTCGCGAACGATCCGCTCCTCCGGCTCGTCCCGGACTTGCCCTTGGCCCGGGCCTTCGCGGTCCTCGGCTCCCTCATGGCGCGCGTCGTCGTCGGGCTTAGCGGGTCCCTCGGTCGCTCGGATCTCCCCGCGGTCCGGAAGATGATCGGTCGGGCGAAGGAGTGGCGGTTCGGCCTCGGGGCCGGGGCCGAGAAGCACCGCTGTTTCCTCGCCGTCGACGAGGCCTACCGGTCTCCGTGGTTCGCCGGGCGTCCCGAGGATATCCGACAGGCGGTCGTCCTCATGGGCCTACCTCCCTCCGGCGGAATCGAGGAGGAGCTCCTCCGGGAGGTCCGCGTCCGGTCGCCTCTCGCGGACATCGCGTGGGCCGTACTGCCTGAGTCCGTCCCCGAAGAGCGTGCCGTCGTCGAGATCCTCGCGGGGCGATGATACGCGGGGATCGAAGTCGGATGATAGGAATCGCTTCGCTGGGCCCGCCACGACCGGACCCCGTCCGTCCGTTGCGACCGAGGCCGGCTATGCCTCGGGTCGTGCCTTCGCCTCGAGTCGGCTTCCGCCGCGGGCAACGGCCCGCATCACGTCGTAGGCACTCAGGACGCCCACGACCTCGCGGCCGTTGAACACGGCCAGATGCCTCAGGTTCGCCCGCTTCATGAGGCGCGCGGCGTACGCGAGGGGGACCCCCGGCGTCACGGTCACGAGGGGGGCCGTCGCGACATCCGCGACGCGCACGACCTCGAGGTCCATCCGGTCCGCGATCGCGTCGACGATGTCCGTCGACGTGATGATGCCGTAGGGGTCTTCCTTCTCCTCAGGCCGGACGATGAGGCTGTTCACCCGTGAATCCGCCATCCGCTTGGCCGCCGCCTGGAGCGTGGCATCCTCAGGGATCTCGAAGACCTCCGGGGACATCGCATCCCGAACCCTCACCCGTCGAGCCATGCCTCGTCGCAGGCCCCCGCGATTGCAAAATGGCTGCGTGCGCACAATACGTTTTGTGCGGACGGATCGCCGGCGTGGCCCAGGGACTGGCGCTACATCCCTTGCTCTTCGAGACAGCAGTTCGTGACGACGAACCCGTCCCGGGTCTTCCGGACCGTAATCGAGTTCGAGGTCTGGTTCGTGACTTTGAAATCGCCAAGCGCGACGCTCTCCTTCGCCCGGACGCGGACGTCGGCTGCTTTAGACTTCGCCATCGAACGGGCGGCATGCACCCGCGAGATAAAAGGCCGCGGGTCGTACTGCGGCGAGGGGAGCCGCGACGGCTACGCGTTCGCCGATTCCGTGAAGACGGCTTGGTTGATTGCCGTTTCCGCGATATCCGCCGCGTAGCCCGCCGCACGTCCGAGGCTGTCGGCGATCGCCGCCAAGGCAAGGAGCTCCTCGCCCTTCTTCGCCGTGAGATGGTGGGACAGGGTTTCGATGAGCTTCTGGTGCGCGGCCTGGCGATCCACGGCCTCGTTCGCGGCGTCGATGTCCGCGGTCACGAAGGCGTTGAACGCCTTATCGAGAATCGAGATCGCCGATGCGTTGGCCACCTCCAGTTCCTTCGCGAGCTTGGCGTCGAGCCCCTTCGTGGCGATCGTCCCGCTCTCGATCGCGATCCGCTCCGCGTGATCCCCGACCCGCTCGAGGAGCTTCGCGACGAGGCGCTGGTTGTGAATGCTCCTGATCGCGATCGTCCCCGGGGGCGTCGTATGGGTGAGATGGTACTGCTTCGCGACCATCCAGTAGAGCCGGTCCACGTCCTGGTCGCGCTGGGTCACATCCTTCGCGAGGGACTCGTCCCCTGACATGAGGGAGGCCATCGCATCCTCGAGCATCGCCCGCACCGTCATGTACATGCGCCGAACGCACTTGTCCGCGCTGAGTTCCGAGGTGTCGGAGAGGTCTTGGATGATGACCGCGTTTCGGGTCTCCTCGATCACCTCGGGCCCGATGACCATGCGGCAGAAGTCCCGGGCGACCCGGCGCACGAAGGGCCCCTGATCAGGGCGGAAGCGAACCTCAATCAGTTCGAACCCGGAAATGTAGGCGCCGATGAGCTTCCGGAGGAGATGCTCCCGCTCCTCCTCGCCCTTCTCCTCGAAGACCTTTCGACGGGCCTCCGGTTTCGCCCCGGGATGCGCCCGGAGCGAGACGGACCCGTCCGGCTCGGTCTCCAGGAAGACGGTGTCCCCGGCTTTGAGACCCGAGCCGACGACCCATTTCTTCGGGAGGGACACGACGTAGGTGGATCCGCCCGTGAGCTGCAGCTTTCTTCCTTCCATATACGGTTTCCTCGGCCTTTCCCTACGAACTATTGAGTCATAAAGCCTCTGCTACATAAACTATGGTGACCCACGGTTGATACGTTATGACAGCCGAGTCTCCATCGGGAACTGTGATAGGGACCGCGATGAGTCCTCCGAATCAAGAAAACACCGAGGGCACAGCTGGGAATGAGCGCAGAAGAAACGAGCATCGAAAAAGGGGCCCGCCGGGGCGGCATCAGTCGGACCGCCGTAGCCATCATCGCCGCGGTCGTCATCGTCGCGGCCCTGATTGGGGTTGCATGGGCCGCGGGATGGCTGTCGCCTCAGATCGAGTTCGTCCGGATCGACGGGAGCAGCACCGTGTTCCCTATCACTTCTGGATGGGCGGCGGAGTTCAGCACCGGTCAGCGACAGGTCGTCGTCGGGTTCAGCGGCACGGGTGGTGGTTTCCAGAAGTTCTGCCGAGGAGAGACGGACCTCAGCGGCGCCTCTCGGCCGATCAAACAATCGGAGATCGACACGTGCACGCAGAACGGCGTCACCGGGATCGTCGAGTTCCTCGTGGCATATGACGGGCTGAGCGTCGTTGTGAACAAGAACAACAACTGGGTCGACAGCCTCACGGTGAGGCAACTCTGCCGGATCTGGACCGCGAACACGTCCGCGGACGCGTGCGATGGGACAGGCGGGCACGTGACGCGGTGGGTGGAGCTCAACGCGACCTGGCCGGACCGAGAGATTGACCTCTACGGCCCTGGGACGGACAGCGGGACCTTCGACTACTTCGTCGAGGTGATCCTGACTCCATTTGACCAGGACATCACCGCGGACTTCTTCCCGAGCGAGGACGACAACGTCCTTGTCCAGGCGATTGCAGCAGACCAAGACGGCCTGGGGTACTTCGGGTACGCGTACGCCATCGCGAACACGGCCACGTTGAACCTCCTGGCGATCGACAACGAGCAAGGCGCCGGCCCCATCTTGCCGAGCGAGGAAACCATCAAGGACGGCAGGTACGCACCGCTGAGCCGACCTCTGTTCGTCTACGCGAACAGCAAGAGCCTCGGGAGGCCGATCGTGAGGGACTTCCTCCGGTTCGGTTATTCGACCCGGGGGCTCGAGATTGTTGGCGACACGGGCTATGTCACCTTGACTGCGATCGAGGTCAGCGAGCAGGTCGCGAAGATTCCGCCGTGATGCGAAGGTGGCGCCGGAAGCTTGGTCAGCGAACTGGGAGGCACTCAGGCCCGGGCGAGGCTCAAGCAAGCGCTCGCCCCCCTCAAGCCCAAGTACGTCTGGGAGCGAGGGGAGACCCTCGTCCGGATCTTCCTTTTCGCTGCCGCCGCCTTCGCGGTCATGATGGTCATCGCGATTGGCTTGTCCCTACTCGTCCCCTCGCTCGCTTTCTTCTCCGTCGTCTCGCCCCTTGAATTCTTCACCGGCACGGTCTGGAGCCCTGACATTCCGATCGATGGGCAGGAGCGCTATGGCGTTCTCCCGCTCCTAGTGGGAACCCTGCTCATTGCCGGCGGTGCGGCCGCCATCGGCCTGCCTCTCGGCCTCGGGGCTGCCATCTACCTCCGGGAATACGCGCCTCAGCGCGTCCGGGAGGTCGTGAAGCCCATCCTGGAAGTCCTCGCGGGAATCCCGACCGTCGTCCTCGGGTTCTTCGCGATCCTCACGGTCAGCCCGATCCTGCAGGACTGGTTCGGCGCGAGCTTCTTCAGCGGCGCAAACGCGATCATCGTGATCGGCATCCTCATCATCCCGCTCGTCTCGAGCCTGAGCGAGGACGCCCTCACGGCCGTCCCCACGGACATGAGGGACGGAGCCCTCGCCCTCGGGGCCACGCGGTTCGAAGCGACGAGTCGGGTCGTCGTTCCCGCCGGGCTCTCGGGCATCGGCGGGTCCTTCATCCTCGCCTTCAGCCGGGCGGTCGGTGAGACCATGGTCGTCGTAATCGCGGCGGGCCTCAGCATCTACGTCACGTTCAACATCTTCGACCCGATGACGACGATGGCCGGTTTCATCGCGAAGCGCGCGACGGGTGACATCCCCGTGGGTTCAGTCGTCTACGAAGCCCTCTTCGCGGTCGGCTTCACGCTCCTCGTGATGACCCTCCTCCTGAACCTCGTCTCCGACTGGTTGCGGAACCGGTTCCGCGAGGTGTACGCATGAAGCCGAAGACCCTCCGCCGACGGAAGGCGACGGAATTCATGTTCGTCGGTCTCTTCATCTTGAGCATCGTCCTGGCCCTCGGCACGTTGGCCGTCCTCCTGTTGACGGTCGTCCTCAGTGCCATCCCCTACTTTCGTCCCGAGGTGCTCTACAACTATGCGGGCACGACGGACCCATATGAGGCCGGGTATGCCGCGGCCATCGTGAGCACCCTGTGGATCGTCGGGCTCACCCTGCTGTTCTCCTTGCCGCTCGGGATCGCGGCAGGCATCTACCTTGAGGAGTACGCGCAGAGGAGCCGGGTGTCGCGGATACTCCAAGCCGGAGTGGGCAACCTGGCCGGCGTGCCCTCCGTGGTCTTCGGGCTCCTCGGGCTTGCCCTGTTCGTACGGCTGCTCTACCCCATCACCCAAGGGGCGACGGTCCTCTCGGGGGCCCTCACGCTGACGATCCTCGTCTTCCCGTACGTCGTCGTCACGACCCAGGAGGCAGTCCGCGCCGTCCCCGCCTCGCTCCGGGAGGGATCCCTGGCCCTCGGGGCGACCCAGTGGCAGACGGTCCAGCGCCAGGTTGTGCCCGCGGCCGCGCCGGGGCTCCTCACGGCGACGATCCTCGCCGCCTCTCGGGCGATCGGAGAGACCGCGCCCCTCATCGTGATTGGTATGTTCTTCTTCCAGGCCTTTCTCCCTTCCGGGCCTCTGGATCCCGCCTCTCCGCTGCCGGTCCAAATCTACGGATACATCGGGTTGCCGGCCGACCCCACGCTCCCTTCCGGCGGTTTCCCAGGCGTCGCCGCCGCAGGCATCGTGATCCTGCTCACGATTCTCTTCGGCATCAACGCCGTCGCCATCATCGTCCGCAACCGGTTACAGCGGCAGAGGTGGTGAGGATAGCACGCCGTCTCTTCGCGAGGAAGGTTCCGCCCTCGCTGAGGCTCGAGGAGGTGCCCGCCGAGAGGGTGGATACCATCTCCCGGGAGCCATTCGCCGTCACGATCACCGATCCGGCCATCGTGGCTCGTGACTTCTCCGTGTACTACGGGTCGAAGGCCGCGGTCCGACACATGAACCTCGCGATCGGACGCAATCGGATCACCGCGGTCATCGGCCCGAGCGGCTGTGGGAAGAGCACGTTCCTGCGCGCGATCAACCGGATGAACGACACGATCCCAGGATGCCGGGCCTCCGGACAGCTCCTCGTGGACCGCGAGGATGTATACGGTTTCAGGGTGGACCCGGTCCTCCTCCGGCGAAAGGTCGGCCTCATCTTCCAGAAGCCGAACCCGTTCCCGAAGAGCGTGTACGAGAACGTCGCGTTCGGCGTCCGGCTGCACTACTACGCCTCGGAGGCCGAGCTCGATCGGATCGTCGAGTCCGCCCTGCGGCAGGCGAACCTCTGGGAAGAGGTTTCGGATCGCCTTCAGGAGAGTGCCTTGTCCCTCTCGGGGGGCCAGCAGCAGCGACTCTGCATCGCGCGGGCCCTCGCGATCGAGCCGAGCATCCTCCTCATGGACGAGCCCTGCTCCGCCTTGGACCCGGTGGCGACCGCGAAGATCGAGGACCTCCTGTTTGAACTCAAGAAGGAGATGACGATCGTGATCGTGACCCACAACATGCAGCAGGCCGCCCGCGTCGCGGAACAGACGGCGTTCATGTACATGGGTGAGCTCATCGAGTTCAATCGCACGAGGGATCTCTTCGAGAGGCCCCGCGAGACCCTCACGGAGAACTACATCACGGGGAGGTTTGGCTGATGCCCACGCCCGCCGAACGCAAGGCCCTCGCCCAGGGCCTGGCGAAACTCCGCGAGAACATGGTCACCCTCGCCGAGCTGAGCGAGATCGCGATCCGCAAGGCGATGGATTGCCTCGCCCGAGGAGACCCGGTCGTCGCGGGCGAGGTGTTCACCCTCGACGAGGAGATTTACGCCCTTCAGCTCGAGATCGAGAGGACCTGCGGGGACCTGATCGCGCTCCACGCTCCCGTTGCCCGGGACCTCCGGACGATCACGACCTCCCTTAAGATCACGACGGACCTCGACCGTATCGGGCGGTATGCCAAGGATATCGCGGAAGTCGCCCTTCAGGTCCACGCGGAGACCCGGGAGCACCTCGAGGGGCTCGTCGGAATCCAGCGCATGGCCGAGCTCACGATCCAGATGGTCGACAAGGCCACGGACGCCTTCGTCAAACGCGACGCAGAGTCCGTCCGGAGGATCGCGGAAGTCGACGACGCCGTCGACCTCCTTCACGATGAGATCCTCCGCGGGCTCATCGGGTCGATGGAAGCAGGTCGGACTCCGATCGAAGATGGCGTTTGGTACATCCTCGTGAACCGGTACCTGGAACGGATCGCGGATCACGCCGTGAACATCGGGGAGCGCGTCGTGTACATGGTCACGGCCGAGCGGCTCCCTCGCGTCCGGGGTGCGGAACGAGCTCCTCGGGAGGCCCCGTAGCCCTCCGGAGTCTCCGTCGATAAGGTCGATCGTCCGCGGACGCTCCTCCCCAACTGCCCCTGACTGGCCCCCGTCGCAGGGAGGTTCGCCTGGATGCGGACCTCCTGTTTTTCCATAGTCCTACGGAGGTCCAGGGAATCCGGTGCGCAAAGCCCATAGTCTGCGTGATCGTTCGTCATCCACGATGGAGGAACACACAACGAACGACGGCGCCCCCGAGTTCGATCTTTGGAAGCTCGTCCGGGACGCCGACCTAGAGACGCACCAGGCGGAATTCGCCGCGAAGTGATCGGGGGCGGTCGTCCCCGCGTTCACACCTTTTCGTTTTGTCGCTGTGGGTCGGGGGAACTGGCGCGAACGCTCCATCGCCGAGCTTGGGTTTTACGTATTCTGCGTACGGACATCCCAAAGCCTCGGGTCCCGAATCGCATCGTGCAGGGTGAACACATGTCGAGCCGCAAGAACCCGCCCATTGGGGCGAAGCCCGCCGCGGCGGTCTGTGTGCAGTGCGGCGCGGCGACCGAGCCCATGGAGGAGTACGGCCTGGACATCGGCGGCCGGGAGATCATGTTCTACGCGACGAGGTGTCCCGCGTGCCACAACGAGTACGTGAACGGGCCCGAGATCCTCCGGCCGGATTCGGAGCTCATGGACGCCTTCCAGCCCCAGGCCTCGCCCCTCGGGATGTTCCGCCGCATCGCCCTCGTCGCGAGCAAGGACTCGGAGTTCCGTCGCCACGTCGGCCACAAGGTCGCGGGGACCCTCCTCTGGTATCTGCTCCAGGAGGACGTCGCGGATGCCGTCTTCCTCGCCCACCACAGCGTGACCGAGGATCCCGTCATCGCCTTCAAGAAGAAGGATCTCTTCGACGCCTGGCAAATTCGGATGGGCCCGGGCCGGGCGATCGCCACGGGCGGCGGCCTCCGCGCGAATCTGCTGACCCTCTCGCAGTTGCGGAAGTTCGTGGAGGCGGATCGCGGGCTGCACCCGCGGATCGCCGTCATGGGCCGGCCGTGCCAGATCTACACGATGCGCAAGCTCCTCTGGGACGCCTTTGCCCCCGGTTATGAGCTCGCCTTCGCCCTCGGGATTTTCTGTTACGGGAACTTCGCGCCGGCGGGCTGGGGCAGCCGGAAGCTTGCAGAGGTGCTCGGCTTTGACGCGAGCGAGATCCGGGATGTGCGCTTCCTCGGGGACGTGCTCGAGTTCGTCTCCGTTCGGGGTGTCTCCAAGAAGGTGCCTCAGGAGGAGGTCGCCGGCCTCGTGAACGCGAACTGTCTCCAGTGCTACGACTTCAGCGTGCGCTTCAGCGACGTCAGCGTCGGCAGCGTGGACCCGGAAGACATGTTCGAGGCGGCCCTCGTCCGCACGGAGAAAGGCGATCAGGTCCTCGATCAGGCGATCAACGGTGGCTTCCTCGCGCCGTCCTCGCAGCTCTATGGCAAGTCGGACGCCGAAGAGGAGGCGCGTCGCGCGGAGAAATTCCTGAACGCAATGGTCGACGTGAAGTCGAAGCTCACGCGAAAGCTCCGCTAACGCAGAGAATCGTTCGAGGAGAACCGCGGCGGGAGCTGCCTCAGTGTGCGTGCGCGTGGGCCCGGTGCCCTTCCGTCTGGTCGGGGGCCTCTTGCCCCTTCGGCGAGAAGCTCTGCCCACAGCCGCAGGTGGACCAGTTGTTCGGGTTGCTCACGACGAACCCGCTCCCGGCGACGCTCTCCATGTAGTCCACGCTGGAGCCGTCGAGGTACGGCGCGCTCTGGGGGTCCACGACGACCTTGATCCCGCTCGCCTGGATGACTTCGTCCCCGTCGTGGAGCTTGTTGTCGAGGGCCATCCCGTACCGGAAGCCCGAGCAGCCGCCGCCCGCGACGTAGACGCGCAGGTAGGTGTTTTCGAGGGTCCCGTTCTTCGAGATGAGCTCGCGGAGCTTGCTCGTTGCGTTATCGCTCAGGGTAAGCTGGAACATGCGGGACCCCGTAGGAGCTGTACGATGAATACGCCGTTATTTAACGCTTTGGTGATTGCTCCGGCGACCGATTTTCATGACCCTCGTCGCCGAGATCCTTGCCCATATAGCGGCGCTCGGGGTGGAAGCCGAGGGACTCGTAGATGCTCCGAGCTCTCTCGTTCGTCTCGGCGACCTCCAGCTTGATCTTCTTGTAGCCCTGCCGCCGAGCCCATTCCGTGGCCCACTTCACGAGGAACGTTCCGACGCCTTTCCCGCGATGCTCCGGCGCGACCCACACGTCGTAGATGAAGCCGTATTGCTCGGGCGTCAGGAAACCTCCGCCGGGGCCAACGAGGAGGTAGCCGAGGAACGACGTGTTCGCGTCCTCGGCCACCCAGGCCTCCGTCCTCGAGCCCTCCACGTAGGGCTCGATCTTCTTGCGGAAGTGCGCTTCCCAACGATCGCGGTCGAGGCGGATCCGCTCGTCGCTCGGAGTATCGTCCCAGACCGTCTGGAGCGTCGCGCGCCAGATCGTCTTGTAGTCCGCGCGGCGGGCGGGGCGCATCCGGATTTCCATGAGCGCGTTCCCCCGAGGGCAGCGCGCCGCGGGGCGATGAAGGTGTCGTCAGAGGGACGGATGCCGCCCCCGCGGGATCCGTCGCCGTTTCATGTCGAAGATGTCCCATGCGGCCGCGAACGCGAGGACCCCGACAAAGGCCGCCCATCGCCAAGGCTCCCAGCCCAGGGCCCCCAGGAAGGAGGCCGCGATCGCCGCCATGAGGGCCGCGAACGAGAACCAAGCGAGGAGCCTCGACCGGACCGAGTTGTACGGCAAGTCCCCTCGCTTGTCGAGGTACCATGGGATCAGGACAAGGGGAACCACCACGGCGAACATCGTCGCAATCAGGACGAGGACCCATGTCCAAAGGCTCACGCGAAACTCCTCACCCGGTGTTTTTCGTGAAGCCGCAGATTATCGTCGACTAGCTTTTATATGCTCTCCCCATCATTCGAAGCCCCGTGCTCTCTACGCGCTGCCTGCGGTGCGGCGCGGCGAGCCGGGAACCGCTCTGCGCTTCCTGCCTGGACTACCTCGTCAACTACAGTCCTCTGTGGCTCGACCCCGCGCTGCTGTCCGGTCCGTCCCTGCTCGACCTCGTGGGTTCGCGGGAGACCGCGATCCTTTCCGCGGACCTATCGCGGATCGAATGGCGCGCAGCGCCCGTCGAGGCGAGGACCGCGGATGCGCTGCGGCTGATCGAGCTGCTTGGCCTGGACCGCGGGACCCCGGCGGTCCTGAGCGCGGGCGATGCCGACGTGCTCCACGCTTTCCTGGGGAGCGCGAAGCGCGGCGCCCCTCTCGACGCGAGCGCTCGAGCTGCCCTCGCGATCCTGTTCCGCTTCCTCTCCACGCAGGACTGGATTCCTCCCCATCTCGCGACGCAGTACGGGCTTCGCGCGAAAGGCCTCGAGGCGTTGGCGGAGCCTCCTCGTCCGTCCCAGGCCGCAGCGCGCGTGGAGTCCGTTGCGGAGGCCGAAGCCGTCCCCGTGGCACCTCCCGAACCCCTCCCGGAATTCCTGGAGGCCGAAACGAAACTCCCGGAGGTCATCGAGCCCATCGAAGTCCCGCGGCCGCCACCTCCTGAGGAAGTGGAAGCCGAGGAAGCTCCCACGCCCGAGCCCGCCCCGCGGCCGCAACCGGGGATCCCGCCGGAACCCATGCCCGGGCCGCCACCGCCCGTGCCCGAGCCGGAGCCCGAAGAGGCTGAGGTACCGACCTCCACGGAAGAGGAGGACTTGGAGGAGATGCGCGAAGCGCTTGAGCGAGAACGCGAGGCCCTCGACGCGTGGCTCCAGACTCAGAGCGTGGAGCTCGCGAAGAGGGCGTTGGACGTCGAGGCGAAGGAGCGCGAAGTGGAGGAGCGCGAGCAGGCGGTGACGGAGCGGCTCGTGGCGGTCGAGCGTGACGAGGCCCGCCGCGACGTGTTGCGATTCCTCGGGACCGTGCCCGGAATGACGGAAGCCCAGGCCGACGTCCTCGCCGCGGCCTTCCCCGACACGGCCTCCCTCGTGGCGGCGGACGTGCGCGCCCTCACCCAGTGCCAAGGGGTCACGGAAGGTCTCGCCCGCGCGATCCGATACGCCCTCGTGCCCGGTGAGGTCGAAGAGGAAGACCGGGCGATCGAGCTCAAGGAGCAAGCCGCGGCCTTCATGGAGGAACGAAACTTCGCCGGAGCCCTCGAGTGCTACGAACGCCTCCTCGAGGAACGGCCCGTGGACGTCGACCTGTGGTTCAACAAGGCGGAGCTCCTCGTCCTCCTCGATCGCCCGGGGGAGGCCCTCCCCTGCTACACGCGGGTCCTCGACCTCGACCGCGGCAACCGCCAGGCGTGGCTCGAGCGGGCGAATGTCCTGTTCGGCATGGGACGCTACGCGGACGCGGTCGACAGCCTGAAGGAGGCTCTCAAGATCGATCCCTCCAAGTCGGCGGACATCCTGTTGCGGGCGGATCAGCTTCGGCGCGACGGCCGGGCGAACGAAGCGGCGATCCTCCTGCAGACGATCCTCGATGCGGATCCGGGCAACACGCGCGCGGTCATCGCCCTCGGGGACGCCTTCCTTGAACTGGGGGACATGGACGCCGCGGAAGCCCTCTTCACCCGGGCCCTCGGCGAGAACCCGCAGATCCCGGAGATCTTGGTGCGGAAAGGCGTCCTCCTCAACCGTAAGGGACGCTGGGGCGCTGCGATCCAGTTCTATAACCGGGCCATCGCCCTGCACTGGGACTACCCCGATGCGTGGATCTCGAAAGGCGAGGCCCTCCTCGAACACGGGCGACGGGAAGAGGCCGTCGAATGTTTCGACAAGGCGATCGCCTTCGCGCCGAAGAGCGCCGAGGCTTGGGCCGGCCGAGCGCGGGCCCACGCCGCCTTGGGCCAGCGGGACGAGGCGAGGAGCGCCTTCGACCGCGCCGCGGCGATCGATCCGGATCATCCTTCGGTCGCAACCGCACGAGCCTCCGTGGCAGCGCTACCGGAAGAGCGCGAGCCGTATGCGGAGCCGCGTGCCCTTCCCGCGGACTTCAAGGCGTTCACTGAAGCCCTCGAACCGGAGAAGGAAGAAGTCGCTGTCCTCGTCGAGCTTGCGGAACTCGCCCTCGAAGGCGGCGATCCGGAGATGGCGATCCTGCGGTACGACGAGGCCCTCGCCCAGGACCCGCGCAGCCCGGACGCCTGGGCTGGGAAGGGCCGGGCTTACCAGCAGATGGAGCGGTATCCCGAGGCCCTCGAGGCCTACGAGCAGGCCCTTAAGCTGGCGCCGGACCATGCCGCGGCCCTCCAAGGAGCGGAGGCATGTCGGCGGCACCTGGAGGAGGCCTCGTGATCGGCTCCGCGGACGAGGTGAAGGAGCGGTTCCTGCCGAGCGTCGATCAGCTCGAGGCCGCGATGGGATCGGGCAAGCGCGCCCTCGACGCCGGCCGCTGCGAGGAGGCCCTCGCCCACTTCGACCACGCGCTCCGGCTTAAGCCGGAGTACGACGCCGCCTGGCTCGGCCGGGGTCACGCCCACCGGCGCCTCGGCGAGGACGAGGCGGCCCTCGAGGACTTCGCCCACGCCCTCCGGATCCACCGGGGGTCCGAGGACGGCTGGATGGGCCTCGCAGCTGTGCTCTGTGCCCTCGGCCGACACCGCGAGGAGGTGGAGGCCTACGACGAGCTCCTCAAGCTCCAGCCGCGGCTCGTGCAGGCGTGGATCAACAAGGGCGCCGCCCTCCATGAGCTCGGGGACTACCGCGGCGCCGTCGCCTGCTCGGATCGGGTCCTCGCCCTGCGTCCGGAGTACGCGCCCGCGTGGAACAACAAGGGCGCGGCCCTCCTGCGTCTTGGGGACGAGGCGGGCGCGGATCGTTGCTTCGCGGAGGCCCTCCATTTCAATCCCGACTATTACGATGCGATCGCGAACCGCGTCCTCTTGCTGGAGAAGCGAGGCCGCCCGGGGGAGGTCGTCCCTCTCGCGGAGCGCGCACTCCGGATCCACGAGGCCGCGTGGCTGTGGCACCTGAAGGGCATCGCCCACCTTCGGCTCCTCGAGTCGACCGCCGCCCTGCAGTCCTTCGAGCGGGCCTTGGCCCTCGATTCGGCCTTCAGGGAGGCGCGCTCGGGGGTCCGCCGCGCGAAGCTGCTCCGGCGCAAGGTCGATGTCTACCGCGGGGTCTACGAGTGCTTCGGCACGCACCTGCCCGGCGATCCGGGTTGCGCGGAGTGCGAGGTCCTCCAGCGATGCAGGGAGGTGACGCCATGAGCCTGCCTTCCCTCGCCGAAGTCGAGCATGCGGACTGGCCGAGCCTCAAGCGGATCGCTGGCGAGCTAGGCCTCAATCCGAAGGGTCGGAGCGAGGTCGTGCGCAGCCGCGTCTTCGACCACATGCGCCGAAAGATGCGGCCGGAGACGTGGACAGCGGCCGCGGAACACCGCGCGGCGTTGCTCACGCGGCTCGGTTTCCCCGAGGCGGCCGTCCAGCTCTGGGAATCGACCGTGCGCCTCGACGCACCGGCGCCTTGGATCGGCCTCGGAGCCGCGTACACGGCGGCCGGCCGACGGGAGGAGGCCGCGAAGGCCTTCGACCGGGCGGCCCAGATGGGCGATGCCGTGGCGCACCTCCATCGCGCGGAACTCCTCGGCGTGTCCGGGGACTTCGACGGTGCGGTGCACGCGTGCGACGATTACCTCGCGATCCTCCCTTGGGATGCCCGCGGACTGGCCCTCAAGGCGACGCTCCTCGCCCGCGGCGGATCCGTCGACGCGGCTATCGCCGTTCTCCGATCCGCCCTGGAACACCATCCCCGAACCGCGGAATTGCGGCGAGGCCTGGGGATCTTGCTGCTCAAGGCGCAGCGGTACGACGACGCCGCGGAGGCGTTCCTTGAGGCGATACGCGTGGACCCACGAGACCTGGACGCGCAGATCAATCGAGGCACGGCCCTCCTCCTCGCGGGTCGAACCCGGGACGCGATCGGAGCATTCCGCGAGGCCCTTGAGATCGACCCGGAGCGCGCGGACGCGCTAAACAACCTAGGCGTCGCATATCTGAGGGCAGGCCGGGAGAAGTCGGGGGTCGTGAACATTGAGCGAGCCGCGCGTCACCTCGAGAGCCCGCAGATTCTCCTGAACATAGCCCACCTTCGGGAGTCCGCCCATCGGAAGGCGGAGGCGCTCGAAGCTTATGAGGAGGCCCTTCGTTTGGCGCCGAGGGACAAGGAGGGCCTTGCGGGGCGGAAGCGTCTCGGGCCGAAGCCTCCACATAGGAAACGGACTGCGCGTCCGTCGAGGCGTGCAAAGCCCCGCGGCAGGAAAAAGCCGACACGGAAGCGGACGTCGCCGGCGCCTAAGGTTTCGAGGAAGCGTCGTTAGGCGTCGGCTCCGCGCTCGGAAACCTGATGAGCCGGCGACCGCTTCGTGCAGACGTGAGGATTCAGCCGACGGAATGGTCTGGTGTCTATTCCGACGGTTCCTGGCTCTATACCCGGAACCTCGTCCCTGGCGCCTCGGTCTACGGGGAGACCCTGCACGTCCAGGACGGCATCGAGTACCGTCGATGGGACGCGGAGCGCAGCAAGCTCGCGGCATATCTGAAGAAAGGAGGCCGGATCTGGCCCTTCCATCGGACGTCCTCCGTCCTCTACCTCGGCGCCGCGAGCGGGACAACAGCGAGCCATGTCTCCGATATCGTTGCCGAGGGGGCGATCACAGCCGTGGAGATCGCCCCCCGTCCGTTCCGGGATTTGGTGAACGTGGCTGCCCATCGTTCGAACCTGATTCCCATCCTTGCGGACGCGGCCCACCCGGAACAGTATGCAAGTCAGGTTGGTCGGGTGAGCATTCTGTACCAGGACATCGCGCAGCGGGCTCAGACGGCGATTTTCTTGCGAAACGTGGACTTCTTGGAATCGGGCGGCACTGGGATCCTGATGCTCAAAGCTCGATCGGCGGATGTCGCCGCTCCACCCTCTATTCTGTACGGGGAGGGAACAACGGCCCTCGCTGGCGCCGGAATGAAGATCATGGAAGTCCGCGCCCTCGATCCCTTCGCGCTCGACCATGCGGCGATCGTCGCACGCAGACCGTAGAGTCCTTCGCAGGTTCACGTCTCCCTCTTTCCCGATAGCCTCAATCTTTAATACGCCTACTCGGTATGGGCCCCCTCCCGAGGTTCTCATGGCGCGCCTCCATGCGAAGCGGAAGGGCAAGAGCGGCTCGACGCGGCCGTTCCTCAAGGCCAAGCCAGCCTGGGTGCCCCTCGAGCCGAAGGAGATTCAGGAGGAGGTCCTCCGGCTCCACGGAGAGGGTCTCGCGACGGCGGAGATCGGCGTGCGGCTTCGGGACGCCTACGGGGTCCCGAGCGTGCACCTCGCCACCGGGAAGAGCATCATGGACATCCTCAAGGCGAAGGGCGTCAAATTCGCCCTGCCTGAGGACCTCAGCGCCCTGATGAAACGCGCCGTCGACCTCCAGTCCCATCTCAAGGAGCACACGAAGGACTTGAGCAACGCTCGGGGCCTCCAGCTCATCGAGGCGAAGATCCGGCGGCTCTCGGCGTACTACAAACGCCAAGGCGTCCTCCCTGCGGACTGGGACTACTCCATCAAGCTCGCCGAGCTCCAGGTCAGGTAGGTGGTCCCGCGCCGCCGTTGGAGGACCTCGCGCCCCCGGGACTCGTGGACCGCGCGAGGCACGCGGCCGACCTCGTCGACGAGGTCTCCCGCGTGCGGCTCTTCTGCCACTACGACCCAGATGGGACGACGAGCGCCGCGATCCTGGCCCGGGCCCTCCTTCGGAGGGGCAAGCGGTTCCACGCGACGATGTCCCATGCCTTCGACACGGCCGCACGGGAGCGGCTCAAGGGCGAACAGAACGAGCTCCTCATCGTGAGCGACATGGGGTCCGCGCAGCTCGACCTCCTCGAGGACCTGGCGGTCCCGACGATCGTCCTGGACCACCACAAGCCCCTCCGAGATTCCGACCGCGTGGCCCACGTGAACCCCCATCTCTTCGGCGTGGACGGCGCCCGGGAGATGTGCGGCGCGACGACGACCTGGCTCTTCGCCCTCGCCCTCGATGAGGGGAACTGGGACCTCGCCGGCTTGGCGATGGCAGGGGCCATCGGGGACAAGCAGGACGTCGGCGGCCTCGTCGGCGTGAACGACGCGCTCTTCAAGGAGGCTGTCTCGCGAAAGATCCTCGTCCCCGAGCGGCGCCTCGCCCTGCGGGACGTGCCCCTCGCTCGGGCGATTGCCCTCTCCACCTCCCCCTACTTCCGTGGCCTCGGCGGGAGGCCCGACGATGCGGAGGCGTTCCTTCGCTCCGCAGGACTTGATCCCCAGGCGACGGTCCGCGACCTCGATGCCGCGGCCCGCCGCAAGCTCGGGTCCGCGCTGGCCTTGCGGCTCCTCGACCAGGGGGCCGCGCCCGAGGCTTTGGACGTCCTCGTGGAGGACCGCTACTGGAGCGAGCCGGATCAGATGTACGCGAACGAACTCGAGGCGTACGTGAACAGCTGCGACCGGCTCGAGCAGGAAGGCCTCGGGATGGCCGTCTGCCTCGGCGACCGGGAGGCCCTCGGGAAGGCCGAATCCCTCCGGGACGAGTACACGTCGCGCCTCCTCGGGCACCTGAGGAGGCTCGAGACAGAGGGGCTCTACGCGAAGAAGCACGTGCAGTTCTTCTACTGCGAGGAGCCCACCCTCGCGGGGTCCGTCGCGGGCGCAGGCATCCAAGGCTACTTCGATCAGGCGAAGCCGGTCCTCGGGCTGTCAGTGATGAACGGCAAGACGAAGGTCTCCGCTCGCGGGACGCGGACCCAGATGGCGAGGGGCATCAACCTCGCCGAGGCCTTGCGGGAAGCCGCGGTGTCCGTCGGCGGCGACGGCGGAGGCCATGACATCGCCTCGGGCGCGACGATCCCGAAAGGGCGAGAGGACAAGTTCCTCGGGGCCGTCGACGAGATCGTGGGCCGCCAGCTCGGCCTGGTGCCGAGGGAAGAGCGTCAGTAGGTATCCAGGAGGCGGCTGACTTCGCGGGTCTCGAGGTCCATCCGCACGGCAGGCGATTCGAGGACCTCCACATTCCGCTCGAGGAGGGCGAGTTCCTTCTCCTCCAGCGTGTCGGGGCTCACCGGCATGAGGAGGGCGGCCTTCTTCTGCATGATGAACTCGTTTACGTGCTCGACGAACATGAGCGTCTGCAGGAACCCGTTGTTGATGATGAGGTACTCGAGGCCGTCGAGGAGGACGACCCCCGTTCCGCCGTTGTCCTCGATGAACTTCTGGATGACCTTCGCCAGGGTCCCGATCGCCGTCGGATTGTGGAAGTCCTCCCCGGGGGTGTGGCTGAGCCAGATGATCCGCACGTCCGTGAGGCCCCGCTCCCGCCGCACGCGGTCCGGATACTGCCGGGTGACGCACAAGCCGGGGACCTTCGTCTGGAGCAGGAGTTCGAAGAGCCGGTAGCTGAGGTCGGGCTTCTTCTCCTTGACGAGGTAGCAGGCTCCTCGCTCGAGGTCCACGGGAATCTCGCGGAGGAGGTCGACGCCGGTCTCGGGTGCCCCCTCGTTCGCGTGCACCCATCCCATGGTTTTCTCGAAATCCGTCATCGCTTCTTCAACCCTCGTTCGATATTATCACATAGGATTTTGGCGGGGATCTCCGGGAGGGAGATGAGGGTCGTCTTCCCGACGACCCCCTCCCCGCTCAGCTTCGTGTCGATGAGCCCGAGGGCGTCGAGCTCCCGGACGTATTTCCAGAGCTGCGTGTGGGCCCGCGGCTTCTCCCGGAACTCCTCGCACACGAGCTCGTAGGACTCCTCCGCCTCGCCCATCGTGATGTGCGCCTTCTTCCGGATCCGGCGGGCGATCGCCAGGAGGACGAGCTTCTTCGGCACGTCGAGCTGCGCGAGGCGTTCCTCCACGTGGGTCGGGTGGACATGGGCCTTCGCGCCGCGCACGTGCTCGGGCGTCACCTCGTCCGAGGCCTCCTCGTCCGCGAGCATCCCTGCTTTCTCGAGGAGTTCGATCCCGTAGCGGGCGTCCCCGAATTCGGCCGCCAGATCGGCGATCATGCCGACGATCTCCGTGCCGACCGTGCCGCGATGCATCGCGAGGTCGACCCGGTCGCCGACGATGTCGTGGAGTTCCTCGCGGTCGTACCGCGGGAACTCGATCACGCTCGTGCGGCGGAACGTGCTCAGGGCCGCGGGGTCCATGTACTCGAGGGCATTGGGCCGCTGGGAGATGAGGATCATCGAGATGTTGCCCTTCGCGGCCGTGGTCTCCTCCGCGATGCGGGCGAAGGCGTAAATCAGGTCGGCGCCGGACTTCTTCAGGAGGGCGTCCACCTCGTCGAGGATGACGATGAAGTGGAGCTTGTACTTCTCGAGGTGGCGCCGGAGGGTCTCGAGCTTCTCCGCGACGGAGAACCCGCGGTCCGGGAAATGGGGATCGAAGTGGCGCACGAGGGCGAGGAGGACCGCGTCGTCGCCCATGCGCTGGCGGCAGTTCACGAGGTAGAAGTCGAGGGCTCGATCGTGGTCCCCCGCATACTTCCGGAAGTCGAGGCAGAACCGCTTCGCGCTGTGCGTCTTGCCCGTGCCGACGGGACCGTAGAGGAATGCGTTGCTCGACGCGCTCGCCTCGACGATGGGCCGCAGCAGGCTGAACATCCGCTGGATCTGCTTCTCGCGGTGGACCATCTTCTCGGGCAGGTAGTCAAAGGAGAGCTTGCCCTGGTCCCGGAAGACGGAGGGTCCGGCCCGGAAGGACACGATGCATCATCGGCGGCGGTTCGAATAAAGGCTTTCCTTTGCGCGGCTCCATCGTGCGCGCGGAGGCGACGGAGCCCGCAACGTTTATCGACCGCACGGGGCATCGGTCGGGCTCCATGGTGCCCGCGGCGCGGCCTCCTCCCGCCAAGGGGAACCCCTGGCCGACGGAGACGGATCGGGCCCGCGGGATCATCGCGGCCTGCGAGCCGATCGTCCGGGAGGCCGAGGCCTACCGCCTCGACGTTTCCGAGGCGAGGACCCTCCTCCGGCAGGCCCGGGACGTCCTCGCGACGGGGGACTCCACCCGAGGGCTCGCCTTCGCGCGAAACGCGGAGGACGCCGTCCTGCGCCTCGGGCCCCAGATCACGGAGGAGCGGCAGCGGAGGGGCGTCTTCAAGCCGATCCGAGGCGTCTGCGGCGTCTGCCTGTCCTATCGGCTGCGCTTCGACGACGACGGCTGGGGGGCCTGCCTCGAATGCGGCAGCGCCTTCCGATGGCGTCGCTCCCCGACCCTCGTCGAGCGGCTCAGAGGGCTCCTGGGGACGTAGACCGGCCGACCTGGCGCAGGAACCCGCGGAGGATGTCGCCCCGCGTCACGATGCCCACGAGGACGCCCTTCTCGAGGACGGGGACCCGATGGACCCGGTGCTTGACCATGAGATCGATGGCCCGCGCGACCTCGTCGTCCGGTCCGACGGACTGGACCCCGGGCGTCATGATGTCTCGCACGATCTTCGCCTCGACGTCCTTGAAGGCGGCGACGGCCTCGCGCTCCTTGATGACCTCGACGAAGGAGATGCCGAAGGTGATCTCGGGCGGCAGGAGCATCCGGAGCTCCTTGTGCTGGGTCTTGAGCGCCTCGAGGATGTCGACCTCGCTCAGCATGCCGATGACCCGGCCGGAATCGTCGACGACGGGCAGGCCGCCGACGCTCTCGTCCGCGAGGGTAATCGCCGCCTCCCGCAGGGTCGCCGTCGGCTTCAGGGTGAGCGGATCCTTCGACATCACGTCCCGGATCTTCATTCGCAGGACACCATCGGACGTTCCCTATTTGTAACTCGCCCCGCGCGGTGCCGCAGTCTTTTATCCGCGCCCCCGATTGCCGCACGATGCGCCGGGCCGATATCCTTCGCCGCAAGGTCGTGGACATTGACCTCACGAAGGTCGCGGGCGCCGCGGGCCTCGTGGCGGCCATGGAGCGCGGGGGCGGCTTCTCGGCGAAGGGCATCGCCCAAGGCGTCGGGATCCTGCGGACGATGTTCCGCCGGCGAGGGTGCGTGACATTCCTCTCGTTCCCCGCGGCGATCATGGCGACCGGCCTGAGGGGCGTCGTCCGGGCGCTCGTCGAGCGCAAGCTTGTGGATGTCGTGATCACGACCTGCGGCACCGCGGACCATGACCTCGCGCGGGTCTGGGAGCCCTACTACCACGGGAGCTTCGAGCTGGATGACGTGGCCCTTCATCGCCTCGGCGTGAACCGCCTGGGGAACATCCTCGTGCCGAACGAGTCCTACGGCATCGTCTTGGAGAAGAAGCTCCGGCCGATCCTGGAGGACCTCTGGCGCTCGGGTCGCCGATCGTGGTCGACGAAGGAACTCCTCTGGGAGCTCGGCCGGCGGACGCGGAGCCGGGAGTCGCTGCTATGGTGGGCGTGGAAGAACCGCGTGCCGGTGTACGTGCCCGCGATCACGGACGGGGCCGTCGGCTACCAGCTCTGGGCCTTCTGGCAGGACCACCGGGCGTTCGCCGTCGACGTGTTCCGGGACGAGGCGGAGCTCGCGGACCTTGTGTTCTCCGCGCGGGAGACGGGCGCCCTCATGATCGGGGGCGGCGTCTCGAAGCACCACACGATCTGGTGGAACCAGTTCCGGGGCGGGCTTGACTACGCCGTACTCATCACGACCGCGCCGGAATCCGATGGGAGCCTGAGCGGGGCGCGGGTGCGGGAAGGGATCTCCTGGGGCAAGGTCAAGGAGGCCGCGCGGCAGGTCACGATCGAGGGGGATGCGACGGCGATCCTGCCGCTCATGGTCGCGGCGGCCGTGGGCTCGAGACGCGCGCGGCGTCGCTGAACCTGCAACGCGGTCACTTGACGAGGTAGTAGCCGGCGGCCTTCTCGCGGGCCCTGCGCTTCACGTACCCCTTCGACTGCAGTTCCTGCAGGGCCTGGAGGACCATGTTCTTGGGCATCTTGGACATCTTCGTGATCGCCTCGGCATCGCGCATCTTCTCCTCGGAGGTGATGCCGGCGGCCTTCATCGCGTCGTAGACCTTGTTGGCCCGATCCGAGACGTCCATGAGAACCATGCTCGCGCCTCCAACGCGGGGATGGCGAGGTGTCATTAAATAACCTTTCGGAATGTGTTCTGCCGGCATGCCGGGTGTCTGCAAGGACCGACTCACGGACGCCTTTGAGCGGTACGGGCGCGTGCCGATCGTGAAACGGACGGTCACGGTCGACGCGGGCCACGCCGTGTTCCGGCGCCGAGGGGAAGGCCCCCACTGGGCTGCGGGCGGGCTCGTGTACGATGACCAGCGACGTGTCCTCTTGATCCGGAACGTCCCGGCGTCGGGGTGGGGTGACGTGTGGGTTGCCCCGGGCGGCTGGCTCGAGGAGGGCGAGTCCACGGGGGACGGCTTCCGGCGGGAACTCCGGGAGGAGGTGGGCCTCGAGGTCGGCGATCTCCGCCTCACGCGGATCTACAACGAGGCCTTCACGGACGGTTCCCGCGTCCTCCACGCGTACTTCGCGCAGTTCGTTGCGCCCGCGAAGTCCACGCAGGTGCGCCTCGCGCCGGACGTGCGGGAGGCGGCATGGTTCGAGGTCCAGCCGGAGGCGATGGCCTTCCGCGAGGACTACGCCGAGGACTTCCGTCGCGTGGTGGACGCAACCTTTTAGCGCGGGGCTTGGATGCCGCCTTCGGCGATGGCCCGGAAGCCGGCCCTCCTCGTCGTGGACATCCAGAACGATTTCTGTCCGGGCGGGGCCCTGGCGGTCCCCGAAGGGGATGCGATCATCCCGAAGGTCAATCGCGCCATCCGCATG
>Ga0073934_10002783_pt1 | contig 34595 bp, 27 predicted proteins | sample LarsenN4metaG_FD_76834 | JGI IMG/M metagenome (GOLD analysis project Ga0073934, IMG submission 76834) | Hot spring sediment bacterial and archeal communities from British Columbia, Canada, to study Microbial Dark Matter (Phase II) - Larsen... ... | reverse complement strand
GCGTCAGCGGCTTGCTCAGTTTGGACCGAATCGGCTTAGTCAAGGAAAGCGAGAACCCCTCTGGGAGGTTTTCCTGGAGGAGATTCGCGAGCCTATGATTTTACTCCTCCTGACGACGGGCGTCCTGTACGCGCTATGGGGGGAATGGAGCGAGACCTTGACCCTCTTCGCCATCATTTTAGCGGTCCTAAGCGTAGAGGTCTTCAACGAACGCCGCGCCGAACGAGCTATTGCCGAGTTACGCAAGCTGGCCGAGCCAACCGCCTCCGTTCGTCGCGATGGCCGATACCAGGAAGTTCCCACCGAAACCTTGGTGCCCGGTGACGTCATTTTGCTCCGGGCCGGTCAACGGGTCCCGGCGGACGCCCGCCTGATAGAAGCTTATGGTCTGGCTGCGGATGAGTCGTCGCTGACCGGTGAATCTGGACCTGTGGACAAGGAGGCAGATCTTATCCTCGCTGAGGAGACGCCTCTGGCCGAGCGACGTAACCTCGTTTTCGCAGGGACAACGATCTTACGGGGACGGGGTACCGCAATCGTAGTAGCTACGGGCATGGCGGCTGAGCTGGGCCGTGTGGCGACCTTAGCCCGGGAGATCCAGGAGCCCCGCACACCGCTCCAACAGACCTTGCGTGAGCTGACCCGAGGGATGGTCTGGGCCGCGCTGGGTTGTAGCGTGCTCGTCCCGCTACTCGCCTGGTTGAGAGGGAACCAGCCACCTCGGCAGATGCTCCTCACGGGCCTCTCCTTGGCCTTCGCAACCATCCCGGAAGAACTTCCCCTCCTGATCACCATGGTGCTGGCCCTGGGCGCTTATCGCCTCTCACAACGGAAGGCCATCGTCAAGCGGCTGCGGGCAGCCGAGACTCTGAGCGCCGTGACCGTTATTGCGACCGATAAAACCGGCACCCTTACCGAGAACCGCATGAAGGTAGATCGATGGTATCCTGAAAATCTGGGCCACAAGCTGCTGGAAATCGGCGCGCTCTGCAATAGTTCGGCGAACGATGGAGCGGGGGCCGTGGGTTATGGGCAAGAACCACGATCCGCGGACCACGGCCCCCGCCCCGCGCTCAAAGGCGATCCCCTGGAGATAGCGCTGCTACGGGCCGCGCAAGAGGCCGGGTTGCCTGTAGATGGGCTACGTCAGGCTTATCCTTTACGCCAAGAATTCAGCTTCGATAACGTCCGCAAGAGGATGTCCGCGGTTTACGAACGAGAGGGCGGGCTCTGGGTCGCTCTAAAAGGGGCTCCAGAGGAGGTGCTGGCGCGCTCTACACGTCGATGGGTCGGAGAAGGGGAGCGGCCCTTCTCGGAAGCCGACCGCCAAGAGGTCCTGACCACGACCGCCCGGATGGCCAACGAAGGGTTGAGGGTGCTGGCCTTTGCGGAAAAGACGATCCCCATGTTCCCATCCTCCCATTTTCCGGCCTTAAGTTCCAGGGAGGTTGAGTCCGATCTGACCTTCGTCGGCCTGATCGGACTGGCCGACCCGCCTCGTCCGGAAGCAAAGGAAGCTATAGCGACCTGCCGGGCTGCGGGCCTTCGGCTTATTATGATTACCGGCGACCATCCCTTGACGGCTCGGGCGATAGCCCGCCAGGTCGGGCTGGATGCGGAAAGCAACGGGCAGAAGACGGAAACCCCTCCTGAGCTGGACAGGCTCTCTGACGCTGCTCTGCGGGAAATGGTCTATCAGGTGGGTATCTACGCCCGTACGACCCCGGAACATAAGCTACGTATTGTGCGGGTCCTTCGTGAATCAGGGGAGGTGGTGGCCGTTACAGGGGACGGAATCAATGATACGCCGGCCCTGGCCGCTGCTGATATAGGCATAGCTATGGGAGAAACCGGGAGCGATGTGGCCCGGGAGGCGGCTGACCTGGTGCTGGCGGATGATAATTTTGCTACGATCGTTCACGCCGTCCGGGAGGGTCGCCTCCTGTTTGCGAATCTTAAGAAGGCGATACGATATTACCTGGTCTGCAAGGTGGCCCTCGTTTCAACGACCTTGCTACCCGCGCTCCTGGCCGTACCGATACCCTTTTCTCCCCTTCAGATGATTTTCATGGAGCTATTCATGGATCTGGGCGCTTCCGCAACCTTCATGGCGGAGCGGGCCGAGTCCGATTTGATGCGCCGTCCGCCCCGCAATCTTAAGGCCCCCTTCATGGATCGGACCATGGTGGTCGGTATCTTCCGTTCAGCGACCGGGCTTTTCGCTGCGGTGACGCTCGTTTACTTGATCACCTGGTTGAATAGCCTCGAATTGGTCAGAGCGCAAACGCTCGCCTTTGTAACCTGGCTGCTGGGTCATGTGTTCCTGGCCCTGAATCTGCGCTCGGAACGGGAACCGCTCTTCCGCCTGGGCCTGTTCTCTAACCCCTTGATGCTCCTCTGGGGCGCAGCAACGGTTATCTTCATCCTGCTTGCGACCCTGGTGCCGGAGGGACAGACGGCTTTTAAGACGGTTGCACCGAACGGCAAGGAATGGGCGCTAGCTGTGGGTGCGGCCTGGATGGGTACGTTTTGGATAGAGGTTCGTAAATGGTTTTAGTGGAAAGCGACCAGTTCCCGGTCGTTTCGTCATCTCAGGACAATTTCCAAACCCGGAGTCGCTATCTCAATACGCTCTGGATCCGGGATGTTCCTGGCCGAAGCTTCCTTTCGAGCCCAGCGCACCAGCTCTGGATCGGTGAGAATTTCCTGGCCCAATTGCTGATCCTCATATCCGCTATAATGGGTCAGGTAGAACTTCCTCGGGTTCCAGCGCCCCAGTAACTCTAGCCCATTGGAAGGTAGCGCCTGAAGGTCCGGTAGGGAGGTTTCGGAGACTCCGACGGTTTTGGCCACTTTGGCGCGATCCAGAAAGCGTAAGGGAGCTTCGAGGTCCGCTCTCCTCTTTTCGATGTCCTTAACTCCCCGCCAGGTTATCTTATGCAAATCCCCCAGGGATTTTGAATCGGAAATGCTGATATGCCAGCCGGTGGGAGACGGAAATCGTGTAGTGGAATCTATGAAAACGCAATCCGCCTGATAAAGCCACGCGTGCTCCGGCTGTAAAGGGGCCAGGAAGTCCCCCGTCAGGATTATTCGATACCCTTGATACTTCACGACAACCATGGTAGAACCGGGGGCGTAGGGGCCATGGTAGACCGGCAGGGGTAAGAGGGTCAGGCCTCCCGGAATCTCTTGAGGAATTCCATATTTCAGCTCCTTCCAATCTAAAAAGCCTTTAAGCCAGGGAAAGATTTGCCCGGTCACTATTTCCCAGCAACCTTGTGTACAATAAACGGGAAACCTGGCCGGATTAGGGGGGGGCGGGAAGGGATACCGCCTCAGGCTGTTCACCAGCCAATCTAACCCGGCAATATGATCGAAGTGGCTGTGGGATAGAACGATCCCATCGATCGGGCGGAAACTCTTCCGAAGGACTCTGGCCCGAAGAAGTGAATTGACCACTCCCAGGCCGACGTCGAAGAGGAGATGATAAACCTCCTGGCCCTCTTGCATCAGGATGAGGGAAACAGAGGCGTTGGCCATACGAAAGGGCTCTTCCATCAGGTTTGTGACGGCGCGCTCTGTACGTTCTTCTCCCAGCAGGACCGGCCAGGCGCTTCCATAGCCGTTAACGCGTAACATGAGGTATTGATCCATATTACCAGCATAAAAAATCCCCTCGCCTTTTGCAAGCTAAATTTGCTTTCCGAGGATGTCTTAAGGCTCATTTGTTCCCTTGACAATCCCTGCAAAATAAGCAATATTAACCCTATAGGTGTGCCGGGGACTGGTTCTTCAAGAGCGTTTCTCTCATACCGGGGAGCGGATCCTGACCAGAGAACAGAGACCACTGCTGTCCCTAAGGAAATTGGGTCAGCAGTATAACTCATGATGTAAAATTAAGTATACATGAAACCGGTTGTAAAACGGATACTAAAATTGATTATCGGATGGTTCTTCCTCATCTTGGGATTAGTTGGGGTACTTCTTCCGATCATGCCAGGCGTTATATTCTTTCCCATCGGACTCGCCATTCTTTCCACGGAGAGCGAAACGGCTAAGAAGATCTTAACCTGGTTTAAACGGAGATATCCACAAACTTACGCGCGGTTTACGCTGCTTAAGAGAAAGTTCCTCAAGAGATTTACCCATAAAACCAACTCCCATGACGAACGACAGGACTGCTAAATCGGATACCTTAGCCAGTAAACTTCATCGTTTACCGGAGGACCCCGGCGTGTATCTGATGAAGGATGATCAAGGGCGGATCCTCTATGTCGGGAAGGCTAGATCTTTAAAGAACCGGGTGCGTTCGTACTTCCAGGAATCCCGCTACACCTCCCCCAAGGTGGATACCATGGTTTCCCAGATCGCGGATTTTGAATACATTGTCACGGACTCGGAGCTGGAGGCTTTAATCCTGGAGGGAACCCTGATCAAGAAACACAAACCCAAATTTAATGTCATTCTCAAAGATGACAAAAACTTCCCGTATTTAAAGCTAACCCTCCACGAAGAATTCCCCCGCGTCATCGCCGTAAGGAAGATTAAGAAAGACGGCGCGCTCTATTTTGGACCTTATATCCCTTCCAATGCCATGTGGACCACCCTGAAGCTCTTGCATAAGATCTTCCCCATCCGCCAATGTACCTATAACATCTCCTTCAATTGCATGGAGCGACCCTGTCTGGATTATCAGATTGGACAGTGCATAGGGCCTTGTGCGGCCAAATGCACCCGGGAAGAGTATGCGCGCCTGGTTCAAGAGGTGCGTCTCTTTCTGGAGGGGAAGAAAGAGGATCTGATCGTAAGCCTTCAGGCCAAGATGGAAGAGAAAGCCGCCAATCTGGAGTTTGAGCAAGCAGCCAGGATTCGGGATCAAATCGCCGCCATTCAAAAGGTCATGGAGCGCCAGAAGGTCATCTCGATGGGGTTCGAAAATCAAGACATCTTGGCTTACGCCGTTCAGGGGAATTTAGTCAACGTTCAAATGTTTTTCATCCGAAATGGAGTGCTGGTCGGACGAAGCGATTTTAACCTGACACGCCCCAACGATCCTGAAAATACAGGGGTGTTAAATTCTTTTGTTAAGCAATTTTATGCCCAGGAGGTTTTTATACCCGAGGAGATTATCCTTCCAGAACCGATTGCGGATCAGGCCATTCTCTCGGAATGGCTCTCCCATCGCAAAGGAAAAAAGGTGCGCCTGATCGTCCCCCAACGGGGGAAAAAGAAGAAGCTGGTAGATATGGCTTTCAAGAACGCGCAGCTCGGCCTGCGCGAGGAAGTTGAAACGGGTCTCGGAGAGGGCCCTGAAGTTTTGGAGCGGCTCCAGAAAAGCCTGGGCCTTCGGAACCTTCCCGTCCGCATTGAAGCTTTCGATATGTCCAACATCCAGGGCGGGTACGCGGTCGGTTCCATGGTTGTCTGGAAGGAAGGGAAGGCGGCCAGATCTGAGTACAAAAAGTTTAAAATAAAATACACCCAGGGACCCGATGATTTTGGAATGATGCGGGAGGTGATCCGACGGAGATACAGTCGGGTTCTGAAGGAGGGGCTTGAGTTGCCGGATCTCATCGTTATCGACGGGGGTAAAGGGCAGTTGAGCGCAGCGCTAGAGGTGTTAGGAGAACTTCGAGTCCGGCATCCCGATGTGATCGGATTAGCTAAAGCCAAGGGGGTTAAATATTCGGAGACCGATCAGGAGAGAATCTTTTTAAAGCCGGAAGGAGATCCCTTGATTCTGCCCCGAGAAGCTAAAGAGTTACAGCTTCTCCAAAGAATTCGGGATGAGACCCATCGATTTGCCGTCACCTACCATCGAACCTTGCGGACCAAAGTGACCCTTCGCTCGGTTCTGGATGAGATCCCCGGCGTAGGACCTCGGAGAAAGAGGCTCTTGTTGAGGCATTTTGGAAGTATCCAGGCTATTAAAGAGGCCGCGATAGCCGACCTCCAGCAGGTGCCGTCGATCAATAAGAAATTGGCAGAGACGATCCGCCAGTTCCTTACAGAGAGGAAACCATGATAAAGAAAGACGAGTTTGAGAAAGACATGGCCACCATCGACCAAAATTTGCGCCAGCTGACGGTCCTGTACGAAGATTATTTTGCCCTCAAGATCTACCGGGAGCCTAAAGAGCTTAGGGCGCAAACGGAAGCCCTGATTCAAAAATGGCGAGTTAAACCGGTGGTGAGGGCTGCCTCTCGATTTAAACTCCAAAATCTCATCCAGCGGTATAACGCGTTCAAAGAAAAATGGGATAGGCAGCTTAGGATTAAAGAAAAGGAAGAGCGAGAGTGGTGAATCCAGTGTGGGAGGGGGGAAGCCTCTCCCATACTCCCATCTCCCCCTGCGCTCTTTACTCGCTGACCTTGACGATCAGGGGATTTTTTGCGACTATGGCAAATTTTTCCTGAAGCTCTTTTTTCAAACGCTCTGCTTCCATTCGATTCGTCAAGTTCCCAACGCGGACTCGATACCAAATCCCCTGGCTCCCCAAATTGATAGATATGATCGAGGCGTCATAACCTTTTTCCCGAAGCTGGTCCCGCAAGGCCTCAGACTCTTCCCGGCTTGGGCTAGAAACCACCTGGATGGAATAGAGAGCCGGTTCGGGCTCCAGGGTACTTTTCATAGAAAGGGGGCTGTCGGTTCTCCGGGAAGGTACCTGGGGCAACGTATCGGACTTTTTGGATTCTGAGGCGACGGGGTCGGACTCCTCCTTCCTACCTTCCCCTTCGATGAGGGCCGACTTCGACTCCCCGGACTCTGACCCGACCGGGGGCGGATTTGTGCCGGGTTCTGGCTGTTTGGTCCCCTGCTCTTTATAGTTCTCAGTATCCTGGAGCGCGGTATAATAACTGAGTTTTATATCTCGCTTAGATTCACCAGGTTGAGGAAGTGTCGTTTGTTTTACCTTGCTCTCTCCTCCTGATTTTTCTTTAGAAGTCCCTTCCATCTGTGGAGTCGTAGAAGGATCCTCCGAAGAGGAGAGCTGGAGGAGAGGGTCCTCTTCGATCTTAGCCGTTTCTTGAAACTGGCTTTCCTTGCCGATGAGAATCCCTAGCCAGAAAGTCAGCAAAATTAAAAGTAAAGAACACGCCCCCAACGTAATAAGCTCTTTATCATCAAAATGAAATTCCCTTTTATCTCTGATCTTATTGAGATTTCTCATACGTTCTTTGTCTATGGTCTGTAATCCGCGGCCAGGGGTAGCAGAAGGGATCCGCCGGGTCCCCCTACCCTAGGAAACGGACAACGAACCTAGGCTACATAGCTTCTGGAGCCGATACCCCCAACAGATCGAGCGCATTCTTTAAAACAATTTGAACCCCTCTCGCCAAAAGAAGCCTGGCATGGGTCAGACCTGGATCCTCGGTAATAAAGCGATATTTGTTGTAGTAACTATGGAAAATACCGGCCAGATCTTGGAGATAGAAGGTAATGCGATGAGGTTCCAGGGAAAGAGCGCTGTCTTTAACCACCTTGGGGAAATAAGCCAGTGCTTTCATCAAAGAAAGTTCCTCTTCGGTATTTAATCCAGTTAGATCCACCTCTTGGGGAGAGGGCAGCTTGATCCCTTGCTTTTGAGCCTCCCTAAAGAGGCTGCAAATTCTGGCATGGGCATATTGAACGTAGTACACCGGATTATCCTTCGACTGGCTTTTCGCCAGTTCCAAATCAAAGTCTAAGTGGCTGTCGGTCCGCCGCATGGTAAAGAAAAATCTGGCCGCATCTACGCCCACCTCCTCGATGACTTCAGACAGCAGAACAATATGACCGGCCCGTTTGGACATCTTAACCTGCTCCCCTCTCCGGGTCAACTTGACTAACTGGATGAGAACGACCGTTAAAACCTCTTCCGGATAACCCAGAGCTTTTATAATTCCTTTCATTCGGGCAATATACCCGCCGTGATCCGCCCCCCAGACATTGATCAGCTTTGCAAAACCTCGCTGAAGCTTGTTTCGATGGTAAGCGATATCCGAAGCCAGATAGGTGGGACGTCCATCCGAGCGGATGACCACACGGTCTTTATCATCCCCAAACTGGGTAGACCGAAACCAGATGGCCCCTTCCTGCTCGTAGATCAGCCCCTTCGATTTAAGAAACTCCAGGGCCTCATGGACCGTGCCACCCTGGTAGAGCGATTTCTCACTAAACCAACGGTCGAAGGTTACCCGGAAGGTTTCCAAATCTGACCGGATCTGCTTTAAGATGGCCTGGGAAGCAAACTCTGTAAAATAGGGGAGCGCCTGCGCCGGATCTTTCTCTACCCACTCTGTCCCCTTCTGCTGGACGATTTCCCTGGCTATATCATAAATGTAGTCCCCGTGGTAGCCATTTTCCGGAAACTCCACTGCCTTCCCCTGTAATTCCATGTACCTACACCAGACAGATCGGCCCAACAGCTCCATTTGATTCCCGAAATCATTGATGTAAAACTCTTTTTCCACCTGGTATCCGCTGAACGATAGAATTCGTGCCAGAATATCTCCAACGGCTGCGTTTCTTCCATGCCCAACGTGCAACGGGCCGGTTGGATTTGCACTTACAAATTCCACCTGGACACGAGCTCCTTGACCGATATCGGAGGATCCAAACCGCTCCTGACGGTCTAAAATCCATTGGAGCTGACTGTACCAGAAGGAAGGGGATAGATAAAAGTTTATAAAGCCAGGTCCGGCAACCTGCTGCTTTTCGACCAGGGAAGGCTCGGGATGCAAGTATTTCAGAATAATGTGGGCAATATCCCGGGGAGCTCTCCGCTCCTGCGAGGCCAGATTCATTGGAATGGTCGTCGTAAGATCCCCGTGATTTTTATCTTGAGGCCGTTCGAGAACGACCTCGGGGAGTTGCGTATACTTTAACTCCCCAGCTTCCCTGGCGCGCGCCAGGGCTTCCATAATTAACTCTCTCAGTTTATCTTCCATGATAACTTGCTTTCAGGCGTTTTTATTCGTAAACCATGATCAATCCAACGATGCCAGATTGCACGATACCTACAGGGTTCCCCTGCGTTCATTCCCACCGTCTCCGGATCGCTTCAGGCTTTAGCCTTACTACCACAGCACGAAAGTTCTGTCAAGAGGGAAACAAAAACATTTAGATGTGTCCTGGATCCCCCTGGGGAGGTAAAGCCTGCTTTTTCCTTACGATGAACAAATTTTAAACCAAAAGCTACTATCTTAACGCAACCTATATTGACATGGGTCCAGTTCTGTTTTAAAGTATGTTAATAGAATTGGTTATTGAACTTTTAAGTACACTCCGCTGCTATCTGAAATATACGCGCTTTACTCTCTACGCACAACGATTTTTTATAGAGCAGGTAAGTTCTTGGACTGAGCCTGGCATTTTGGACCGCGTCTCGTTCCGGGAGGAAGCCTGGCAATGTATCTGCTGGAGGCCCGGCTTCTCCCTCTAAGGCGAGGCAGAACCTCCGGGTAGGCCCTCCCAGGCTGAAGTCTGGGAACGAGAAATGATCAAGAAGGGAGAGGATTTGTGAACGCCCGTGTGAGGTGGAGAGGGGTTTTTTTCCGGTTGAAGAAGGTTCTTCTGCGCCTGCGGGTCGCTTTCGAGTATCCTGGGTTTTTATGAAAGTGCTGAAGAAAGAGGAGGTTTTAAAGAACCTGGCCATTTTAAACTTCCATGGTATCTTTGATGGGAGCAAGGAGGTCTATTGCGTGGATACCGAAGGTGCCGTCGACGCGAAAGGCTGTATTAAGGCTGTCCTGGAGGCTCACCCCGAATTGAGCCAGGGCGTCTATGAGGTTATCGTAGATTTTCCCTTCTCTGAGGTATCCGAAAGCTATCGGGTCTTAGAAGGGAAGATTTATTCGGTTGAACAGCTCCGGCAAATCCTCTCAGAATAAAAAAAGAGCTGGCAGGGCGGCCTTACCTGCTGGGGGCGAGGCGGTTGCTGATCTCCCGAACCTGCGCATCCTCTCGCCCCTACTCGAGTATTTCTAGAATTACTTTCTTTTTTATCTTACCACTTGCTGCATTAAGAATCGTCCTGATCGCCCGCGCAGTCTGGCCTTCTCTTCCTATCACTTTGCCTGTATCTTCGGGCTTGACAGCAAGTTCTAAAATAAGCGTCCCTTCCCCTGTCAATTCCTTTATCTCGATTTCCTTCGGATTATCTACAAGAGCTTCAACGATACGCTGTAACAACTCTCTCATAGTTCTTAACGCATAAGGCCCTGAGAGTTTCTAAAGATCATCTCCAAGGGCTTTATTCAAAAAGGCTTCTCTAGAAACCAAATTTACCCAGACTTCTGAAGCATCTATCGATGACATTTAATCTAATCTAGCTATAAATTAGAACACAATAGGCTTCTTGTCAACGAATAGTTCCTTTAACTTTCTTAACGGGTCCGTGTGAAAAAAAGAAACCAGGTTGACGTGATATGGATAAGGGTGTTCTTTATAAGAATAACTAAGTTTTATATACCTGAGATCTCAGGTAAGTTGTAAATCAAGGTTATAGAGATCCTGGCGGGTCGTTTTGTCATTGATGAATTTATTGGGGTATAAACATGAGTCATAAAAAAGTTCGGGATTTTGAGTGTGAGGTCGTGCATGAACCGGTCCAGATTTACCTGAGAGATAAACGAAACGTAGGGCTAGAGAGCCATAGGGCGTATTTTGTACAATGCAATCAAGGGGACTGCCAATACGTAGAGGAGAACAAGCCCCCATGCCCCCTTAATCTGGCCATGTTTACGGAAGAGCTCAAAGAGCGTGAGGAAAAGGCACGGCGGCGTAGGGAAAGTATCTAGGGGGATTCGTGCGGTCAAGGTCGGTTAAAGATAGGTCTTCTCTTCATGAGGCATGGCCCTCGGCCTATACGATAGGGAGTGCTGCTAGCTGGGCGTCGCTAGCAGCTAATTGAGGGCGTAACAAAAATCTTACAACCCCTGGAGTCTTACCAGCGTCCCCCTCTTTGGCTGCCTCGGCCTCGGCTCCCGCCCCGATTCCTGTCTCCACTGCTTCGGTCGTTACGTTTAGGCCGCGCTTCATTGACGACCAGGTCTCTGTCTTGGAACGTCTTACCGTTAAACAGGCTGATGGCCTGCTGGGCTTCTTCCTCTGTGGACATTTCCACGAAACCAAATCCTTTGGACTGCCCGCTGTATGGGTCTTTAATAATATTGACAGATTTAACCGTCCCCGCCTGAGCAAAAAGGGTTTCTAAGTCCGCAAGGGTGGTCTGATAAGAGAGATTGCCTACATATAGGTTAGTGGCCATGAATTATTCTCCTAAATAAAAAAGCCCTCAGAGTTTTAAAAGATGACCTCTGAGGGCTTTATTGAAAATTATAAAGCGATCAAAAACGGTCTCTACACTGAGCTTCTTCCAAGCTTTTAGCTATCCTAGCTAGAAGCTGATATCTAAGCTAGTACCTAGTCCCTTTCATTTTGATTCATAGAATCCCTCCCTTACGGGATTGGCTCAGATGCGTAGGTGACGCAAGTCCTCAGAACCGCGACCGTGAGGGAGCGGTTTATCAGAATGAACGGGACGATGTACTAGAGGCTGATCTCTAATTCAGCTAGGTATAAGATATAACCTACTTAACTTTATGTCAATAAATAGTTCCTTATGGAACTTTTTCACCCCGACTTCTTTGGCTTCCCCAGAAGCTTTTTAACCCTTTCCTCCAGTCTGATAACTTGAGAGGGATCGTTAAACCAGTATTCTTCCAGGTAGGGTCGAAGGGTATAGTTCCAGATAAGTTGGAGCTTGTCCCTATCCAGCCTCTGATCCATAAAGTAGCTGAAGCCTATCTTGAAGTGTCTATCTTCGATAGCTCGGTCGAGGAGGATAAAAATGTCCATCACCGATTCTGCCATGGCCGGGCAATTTTTCTCAAGCCAACGTTTTAAAACGGCGGGGTTCGCATCAAAGGGAATAAAGTGGAACCGCCGGCGCAGCGCGAAATCCACCAGGGCAATGGAGCGGTCCGCAGTATTCATCGTGCCCAGAATATACACATTGTCGGGAATGGAGAAGCGTTGCCGGGAATAGGGAAGGACGATCTCTTCATCTCGATACTCCAGAAGATATAGCAGCTCCCCGAAGATCCGGGAGATATTGCCCCGATTGATTTCATCGATGATAAAAATATAAGGGTCCTCCCTTTTACGGGCTTCCTCACAAAACTTTTTAAAAAGACCTTCCTCCACCTCATAAGTTACCTCCTGATGACCTTCTCGAGTTTGCACGACCCGAGGCCGTATCCCTTCCATAAATTCTTCGTACCCATATGCCGGATGAAACTGGATGAGCTGCACCCGACCCTTCGGCCCTTGGAGATATCTGGCAAATTTCTGAGCCACGTAAGTTTTCCCGGTTCCAGGAGGTCCTGTAAAAATAACCTGCTTTTTCGCTGTGCTTAACAGGCTTTCAATATTCTTGAGGAAAGATTCCTCTAAGTAAGTCTCCTCCAGGAGCTGTTCGAAGGTATAGATGGGCTCCGGAGAGGATACCATTGCCTCCGCCCGTTGATACGCCGGAGGTCCCGCTTCTTTAACCCAACCTTCCGGGGGAACTTCTCTGGGAGCGGGCGATACGCCCATCCCCTCTGCCTGGCTATTTAATTTGGAAACGGGGTCTGGCATCGTCGTAAAAACGTAGAGGGGATAGAGATCCTCAAAAATAGCCTCGATGGTCTGAACCAGCTTGGGTTGATATACAATTTGCTCCTGAGGGTCAAACTCTCGAGCTATGGTCAGCTCCTGGGCGTGAATCCAGGTCTTTAAAGCCTCCAGATCCTCAACTTCTGGAAGAGGATGGGGGATTTTCTCGGATTTCTTCAAGGTCTCGAAGAGGTAGGGCCCCTTCGAGGTAAGCTCCTTGAACAGGGACTGAAAGAAATGAGAGCTCTTTTTGACATTTTTTTGAAGGCGAGACCACACCGGTTTAGCTTGGGGCCCTACATGAAACCCTACCCGAACCTTTTCAGGATGAATTCCGACGAAAAGTTGCGCGTCGCTCTGTTTATCTCGACCCCGGCGATAGAAGGCTCCCCAGTAGTGGGTGTAATACATATTAGCTCCCGTTCTGCCCCGAATATGAATCCGGGAAATGCACTTTCCCGTCTTAGCTGCCACCTCCCATTTGAAGGCCGGGAAGGTCTGGGTCATGAAGGGGCCCAAATCTTTAAAGAGGGCCCGCAAGGGCTGATCCAGATAGAGGTGGAACTCTTTTTTATGAGCTTCGAACCACTCTCGGGTATTATGAGCCCTCAAATCCTTGAGAAAGGTAAAGGTTTGAGGAAAAAATCCTTGAAATGTTTGAGTGACAGAAGGTGGCATACTTCTATTTTCCTAAAAACAACCTGAAGTGTCAAGGGTCAGGATACTTTTGGTGTCCGCGCTCCTTGAGCGGGAACCTAACCCTTCCGGCTCCCCTTCCCGACGCGGGAAAGGGGAACCCGTGGAAGGTACGGGCCTTAACTCTCCCTTTTCCTCGCAGGGAAGGGGAGCCGGAAGGGTTAGGTCAAAAAAGAGCCCCTACCTCCGCGCCATGGAGGCAGGGCCTGGGAACGAGACGCGGACCAAAATGTTATACTTAGGTCGGGAGATCTTTTAAAATTTTCATGGAGATTCTTCTTGACACCTCCATGTAAATTCATTATCCTGTCCCTCAATTTTTTAGGTCCTTCCTCCCTATCTCCTTATGGAATAGGACTTTAGAGATGCAAACAGGGAAGGAATGAGATTTTTTTGGTTACTGTAGGAAGTTAAGGAGTTGCGTATGTCTTTTTATCGTTTATGGAAATTTAAGCCCGTCTTTGTAACCCTCTTTTTTCTCCCCTTCTCCTATCCAGCCTTTGCGGCCATGGTGCTTCTGGTCGACCTGGATGAAATGATTACCAGGGCCGATAGGATTTTTGTAGGCACCTGTCTCTCCGTGCGTCAGGGCCTTATCTCCGTAGGAGGGGGGACTCTGCCGATGACCATGTATACGTTCGAGGTCTCAGAGCCCCTCAAAGGTCTTCCCCCCGGACAGGTGACCTTTAAACAAGTTGGTTTAAGCTCCGCCCAGGTCCACGTACTTCCGGAAGCTGCTCCGGGAAGAACCTTCCAGAGTCCCCTCCATATTTTAGGGATGCCGGAGTATCGCCCGGGGGATGAGGTTTTGCTTTTCTTGACGGCAGAGAGCTCCGCCGGCTTGACCGCGCCGGTGGGTCTGTTCCAGGGGGCTTTTTTTGCCAGAAAAGATGCCCTCTCCGGTAAAAAGTTTCTCAGCAATGGTATTCAAAATGCAGGGCTGGTACCCGGCCGTTACGGCCCTTTCCTCTTCGAGGATCTTTTAGCCCAGATTCGAAGCCGCTTGAGGAAGTAAGGGAGGAGGTAGATCATGCTTTCCAGGTCGATCCAAAAGTCCCTGTATGTTCTGGGACTGTGCCTGATGTTGTTATACACACCGTTAGCCCACGGAGGAGGGGCTTTAAATTTCAACAAATCTACCGGAGTCCCTTACAGGTGGAACGTGCAGAGTCCCATCCCTTACCAAACCGATTTAGGGAACCTGGGGCTGCTAAATAATGCCGCCGCAACCTCTCTGGTCGATACAGTTTTTCAAAGGTGGGCGGGGGTTTCTACAGCAGCGGTCTCCTTCAGCAGGGCGGGTAATATCCGGAACCCTTCTACCGGGCAGCCGGTGGATGTGAACCTATCCAATTTCAGCACCTTTCTGTCTCCCGGCAGCCCCCTCAACCAAAATGTCGTTGTTTTTGACGTGAACGGGGAGATTTTTAATATTTTATTTGGAGCCAACTCCGGGGTATTGGGGTTTGCAGGGCCCACCTGGATCAGCGGAGGAACGATCATCGAGGGGCAGGTATTTCTGAACGGCGCTTTTCTGGATGGAAATTTCTCCAACGGAGAGGTTTCTCAAGCAGAGTTTGAGGCGGTTATTTTTCATGAGGTGGGGCACTTCAATAACTTAGACCATGCCCAAATCAACGGGTTCAAGAGGATATCTGGGGCGGCTCCGGCGACTTCTGTTGAAACCATGTTCCCCGCGCTTGTAACGGACGAGCAGAGGTTTCCGGCTAAAGATGATGAGGTGGCTTTATCTACCCTCTATCCGAGGCCTTCCTTTGTTTCAACCACCGGAGCCATTTCAGGGACCATCTTTAATCCCACGCTCGCTGGAAATAACCCATTTACCGGGGCGAATGTTATTGCAAGGAATATAGCCAATCCCTTTGATGATGCAGTCTCTCAGGTCTCCGGAGCTACCCTGGTTCCGGCAGGAGTGTATACCCTAAACGGATTAACCCCCGGGGCTAAATATACGGTAGAAATTGAGCCTATCGATCCATCTTTTACCCAGGGCTCTAGTGTGGGCCCCCTGGATCCTCCTATCCGTCTACCCGGCCCTGCCGAGTTTTACAATGGTCCCAATGAAGCCAGCAGTAACCCCCCGGATAATCCCGGCGATTCTCAAGCGATCACCGTTTCCGCGGGAATGACGGTCACCGGAATTAATATTTTAATCAATACAGGGGTTGTACGGCCCACTCCTACCCCTAACCCTGCGCTCACCCCGACGCCGACGGCCACCCCAACTCCCCCTCCGGGTTCAACGCCGACGCCGATGCCGACGGCCACCCCAACTCCCCCTCCGGGTTCAACGCCGACCCCGGCTCCGACGCCGACGGCCACACGAACCCCTTCCCCAGGTTCAACGCCGACGCCGACACCGACGGCCACTTCGGCGCCTCCTGTAGTTCCTCCGTCTCCGGTGAGCTGGGGAATCCCTGGAGATACGTCCGCGCCGGGGGATTACGATGGGGATCACAAAGCGGATATAACGGTTTGGAGGGCCAGTGAGGGAAATTGGTACCTGTTGTTGAGTTCCAGCGGCAGTCCTTTCATTCAATCCTGGGGGGTATTAGGGGATAAAATCGTACCCGGTGACTATAATGGGGATGGGTGGACGGATCTTGCCGTGTGGCGTCCTTCTACGGGAACCTGGTTCATTCAAAATTCTTTCGGGAGCGCCCGAATGGAAAAGTTCGGGAAGCCTTCAGATGTCCCGGTCCCCGGGGACTACGATGGGGATGGGGTTACGGATATAGCCATCTTTAGGCCCTCCCAGGGTGGGTGGGGGATCAAACCTTCCGGTGGAGGGGCCCTGATCAAGAAACAGTGGGGGCAGAACGGAGATATACCGGTGCCGTCGGATTATGATGGGGATGGAAAGACAGACCTGGCCGTCTGGAGGCCCATAGAGGAAAGATGGTACCTCCTTTTATCAGGGGGAGGTATCCTCCTTCAGTCCTGGGGAGTATTGGGAGATGAGCTGGTTCCGGCGGATTACGACGGAGATGGGCGGGCAGACATGGCCGTGTGGCGCCCCCAGGAGGGAAATTGGTATATCCTTCGATCTTCTGGCGGCTTTATCGTCCAAACTTGGGGAATGGAGGGGGACGTCCCGGTGCCGGCAGACTACAACGGGGATGGCAAAGTGGATATAGCCGTATGGCGCCCCTCCAACGGATTCTGGTTTATTCTGCCATCCTCCCCCACCTTTGGTGCGCAACGATAGGAACAGCGGCTAAAGCGACTAAACCGGCTAAAGGGAGCTCACGTTGGTTTCTCAACGCCGGCTCCTTTTAGTCCCCTTGCAACCTTTAGCTCACGAAGATAGACCCCTCTTGGATCCCCTCTCCATTACCCTGATGGGACAGGCATCTGAACTTGGAGTTATCTCCTTGCCTAACCTTTTCGCCCGCACCTCGTTCCAGGCGGGAGCCCGGGAACGTAGATTCTGGAGGCTCCACCTCGCTCCTTAAGGGGAGACAGAGCCTCCAGACAGGCATTCCCAGGCAGAGCCTGGGAGCGAGAAAACGGGGTTATGGACCCAAAGGTTAGGCTGTGAAGGATGAACTTCTCGCCGTCCTGGACCTCATTTATTTATTTCCCAGAAACGCGCGGAGGTGGTATATTAGCGTAGAGGTAGGAGCGTCTCGTTTTAAATAGATTATCCCCTTCCCATGCGGAAATATAGCCTAAACTGTAGGGGCTGCTCTGTTTAGGGGCGACCCATAAGTTCGCCTTACCTTATCAGGCAGCCTCTTCATAGCGAATGGGTCTTAGACCCGTTTGCAGCTAACCCCTAGTGTCTACGTCACGAGTTATCAAATCTTCAGGGATCGTAAGCCTGGCCGTGATGGGTAGCCGGGTTTTCGGCCTGGTGCGAGAGCAGATCTTCGCGGCCTTTTTTGGGGCGGGGCTGGCGTACGATGCCTTTACCGTCGCCTTTCGCATTCCGAACCTTTTCCGGGATTTACTTGCCGAGGGGGCTTTAAGTTCCGCCTTCGTAACGACTTTTACCCAATGGCAGGTGGAAAAAGGGGAGAAGGCTGCCTGGCGCCTGGCCAGTCTGGTTTTAAACACCCTGACCCTCTTTCTGGGAGGGATCGCCCTCCTGGGCATTCTCTTCTCTAGCCAGATCGTCGCCCTTATGGCTCCGCGCTTTCACGATATCCCAGGTAAAATGGATCTGACCGTCAAACTGACTCAGATCATGTTCCCCTTCCTCCCCCTGGTTTCTCTGGCTGCGGTAGCTATGGGGATTTTAAATACAAAAGATCGTTTTGCAATCCCCGCCTCGGCGTCGACCTTCTTTAACCTGGGCTCCATCCTGGTGGGAGTAAGTTGTGCCCATCTTATGCCTTACCTGGGACAGGAGCCCATTGTGGGGATGGCGATCGGTACCCTGGCCGGAGGCGTGCTCCAATTTCTCATCCAGGCTCCTTCCCTGTATCAGGTTGGGTTTGCTTATCAGCCCCTTGTGAGCCTTTCAGATCCAGGCATCCGGCAAATTATGAAACTCCTCGGCCCGGCCGTTATCGGCCAGGCGGCTGTGCAGATCAACGTTTTTGTCAATACTTACTTCGCTTCGACCCAACAAGGATGGGTATCGTGGTTAAACTATGCCTTCCGCCTCATGCAATTTCCCATCGGCGTGTTCGGGGTCGCCATCGCTACGGCCACGTTGCCGGCTATCTCCAGGAGCGCGGCTCGTCAACAGGTCGCCGAGTTTCGCCAGACCCTGGCCTCTTCCCTCAGCCTGGTTTTCTTGCTGACCCTCCCTGCCTCGTTCGGGCTTATGGTACTGGGAAACCCTATCATCCGCCTCATCTATGAACATGGTCGATTTACAAGTTTTGATACCCAGGAAACCGCCGGAGCCCTGGCTTTCTATGCCCTTGGGCTTTCAGCCTATGCCGGGATAAAGGTGCTGGTGCCCGCCTTTTACGCCCTTCAAGATACCCGAGTCCCCATGATCACCAGCTTGATCTCGATATTTAACAATCTTTTGCTGAACTGGCTCTTGATAGATCTTCTGGGCCATCGCGGACTCGCCCTCTCCACTTCCCTGATGGCTCTATTTAACTTTGTCTTTTTAACCTCGGTTCTGCGGAATAGGTTGGGGGGAATCCATGGAAGAGCTTTATGGAGCTCTTTTTTAAAGATTGCCGGGGCCTCTTCGATTATGGCTGCGGGATGCTGGCTGGTTCAACGTACCTTTACGGCCTTTTTCCCCCCCTCCGGCTTATTTATAAACTTTATCTTGGTGGGCGTCAGTATTATGCTGAGTATCGGGCTCTTTTACGTGGCCTGTAAAATCCTTAAAGTGCAGGAACTGGAGCAGGTGATGGGGGTCCTAAAATTACGGATGAGGAAATAGGACGACTCCCTTACGGGCGCGGCTCGGATAGGCTCCATTGAGCCGCGCCCGTAAGGGAGCGGTTTAACCGCTGGAGTATTTATCGGAATCGGTACTAAGTCTGGGCGCTGAGCAGCATATAAGCTCCCGATGAAGCGAAAAGGACGTGGGAGATCCAGGCGGACAGAAGGGGGGGAAGCAACTGGGCATGGCCCAGGGAAAGTCCCAGGTTGAGGATAATCCAATAGGTGAATCCGATGAAAATACTCAGTCCAATACTCACCGTAGTGCCACTCCGTGGGGATTTTAAGGCAAAAGGAAATCCAATAATAACCATCACCATGCTTACAAAGGGAAAAGAGATCTTTCCATGTAAATCCACCACGTACCGGGAAGCATCGTATCCGGTACTTTGAAGCTCCACAATATACCTCTGGAGCTCCCGATAGGTCATATCCTCGGGGTCCTTTCGAATCCTCTGGAATTCCTCAAAGGTGGGTTGAATTGGGAATTTTCTTCTCTCGGCGAAGGAGGTCTGGCTCCCCCCAACAACTCCGGAGTTGAAGGCCCTTTGGGAGCCTGCGTACAAGATCCACTCTCCGTCTAGATAACGTGCTTTTGTGGCGTCGATCCGCTCTTTAATATTAAAATTGTCATCCAGAACGTAGATGGTTAGGCCCTGCAGTTCCTTTTGGATCGGGGCCAGGAGTTTGATATTGTAAATTCTATTTTCCCTGGGGCTGCGAAACCAGACGCCACTCTTGGGTATCAGACTGGCCGGGGGTTTTCCCTTTATGATCTGCTTGCATGCATCGGCTTGTTGATTGGCCCAGGGAATCACGGTTTCGTTGAAAATAAACACCAGGGCGCTGACCATGAATCCCAGAATCAGCAGGGGGATCGAGATCCGATAGATGCTGATCCCGTTGGCGAGCATGGAAATGATCTCACTGTGCCTGGATAAGGTCCCCAGCGTTAGTAAGGTGGATAACAAAATGGAGATAGGTATGGTCACAAAGAGGATGGAAGGAATCTTCGCCAGAAAGTAAGTGATCACAACCCCGAACGGGGGCTTAGATTTAACGATATCATCCACCCTCTCGAAAAGGTCCACCACCGTAAACACGCAGATCAAAGCGATCAGACCCAGAGAAAAGATTTTCAGAAATTCTCGGATGATGTAACGGTCCAGGATTTTCATAGCTTCTGAAAACTCTCCTCAACCCCCTGCTGGATTATTGCCTCGCCATCCTGGTGAGGAGAACAGCTCCGAGCCCCCCCAACAGGAGATTAGGCGTCCAGGTGGCTAAAACAGCCGGTATTTTCCCTTCGTCCCCCAGGTTTTCCCCCCCGGTTATAAAGATATAATAAATGAGAATCAATCCGATGCTGATGGCAAACCCGCCAGATTTCCCGGCCCTCCTCGACCTGATCCCCAAGGGAGTTCCGATCAGGCCGAAAATAAGGCAGGCGATGGGGATGGAGAACCTTTTATGGAGCTCGATCAGATACGAGTAATACCTTCGTCCCGCTTGTTTTTCTGCCTTGAACGTTTCATAGAGACGGCTTATCGGCATATCCCGATCGGATTGGGGTATTTCCATGATTCCGCCGGTATCCTTCTGGAGGGTCAGGACAAAATCCGAGACGGGAAAGTTTATGATCTTGTATCGGGTCGCCCGGGTGATATACTTGGGATGGCTGTTGGCTTCGTAAAGCCTCAGGATCACCTTGAGGGAGTCCGGGTCCGAGATCAAGACCCCCCGCTTGGCAAAAATAACTTGAGGGTTCTCAGGGTCTCGGGAATCGGCGATCATAACCCCTTTAAACGAGTTGTCCGAGGCCACCTCATCCACATAAATATCCAATCCCTCGAAGGTAGAATTAAAAACCCGCTCCTTAATTCCGACGGCGGCCTTGGATCTGGCCAGATTAAAGAGGGTCAGCCGAAAGGAATAATTCCCCCAGGGGAGGGCCTTCACGTAGATGAAGAACGTCACAAACGTGGCTACCAGAGAAAACAAAACCACGGGGACAAACAAACTATAAAGGCTCACCCCCGAGGCTTTCAACGCCGTGATCTCGCTATCGGTAGAGAGCCTGCCAAACGCCATGAGCGTAGCAACCAGGACGGCCATCGGGATGGTCAATACAAAAAAAGAAGGGAGCAGGTAGAGGATAAGCCGCCCCACCACCGCAACGCTCACCCCTTTATTAATCACCAGCTCGGTAAGGCTTAAAACCTTGTCCATTAAAAGGACAAACGTAAATATAGCCAGCCCCGTAAAAAAGGGGTTGATCATCTCCAGGATAATGTATCTTCGAATAATTCTCATGGCCGTATCAGGGTCCCTCAGGGAAGAAGATAACACCCTCGTTTTTTTTAGTCAAGGAACTTGCACGATCTTCTGGGTTGGGTTACCTTATGATCTAGGTAAGCCCATGACCTATTTGACCGATGATTCATCCATTTGGAGGAGGAAATTATGGCGTTAAAAATAGGAGATAAAGCCCCAGATTTCAAATTACTCGGTGTGGACCATAATACGTATTCTCTAGATTCGTTTAAGGACAAGAAAATTTTAGGGGTCCTGTTCATTTGCGTGCATTGTCCTTACGTAAAGGCCTGGGAGCCGCGTTTTCTGCAGATTCAAGAGGATTATGCGGCTAGAGGCGTCGCCTTGGTAGGTATCACTTCCAACGATCCGGTTAAATTTCCGGAGGACAGCTTTGAGAACACGAGGAAGTGGGCCAAGGAGAAGGGATACAATTTCCCTTATCTCTATGACGAAGACCAATCCGTAGCCAGGGCCTATGGGGCGGAGCGAACGCCTGAGATTTTTGTGTTCGATGAACGTAGAGCCCTACGTTATCATGGCCGGATAGATGATAACCATGAAGACCCCAGTAAGGTCAAGGTCCATTATCTCCGGGATGCGCTGGATGCCTTGTTGGCCGGAAAGTCCGTTCCCATCACCGAGACCCCGCCGGCAGGGTGTACCATTAAATGGAAATAAGTCAAAAAGTTGCCATCGTTACGGGAGCCTCTTCCGGGATCGGAAGGGATACGGCCATTGCCCTGGCGCAGCGGGGAGCCCGGGTTGTCCTCTGCGCGCGCTCGAAGGAAAAGCTCGAGGAGGTAGCGGCGAATATTCGGCAGAATGGGGGAGAAGCTCTGCCCATTCCTGTAGATGTGACTCAGCCCCTAGCCGTAGAAAATATGGTGAAAGCTACGTTAGCCCAATTCCGGCGCGTCGATATCCTGGTCAACAACGCCGGGATCGGCTATTTTGGGCCCTTCGCCTCCATGGCCCTGGAAGACATTGAAAAAGTCCTGGCCGTGAACTTCTGGGGAGTTATTCATTGCACGCAAGCGGTGCTCCCTGCGATGATGGAACAGAAATCCGGGCAGATTATTAATGTCTCCTCCGTGGTCGGAAAGCGTGGGGTTCCCGGCCTGGCCGTTTATAGCGCCAGCAAGTTTGCCCTGGTGGGTTTAACGGAAGCGCTTCGCGGCGAGGTGGCCGACCATGGAATTCAAGTTATTTTGATCTGTCCTACGACCACGGATACGGCCTTTTTTGAAAATGCAGGCTCCGATGGCAAGGCCAGCAAGAAGCCCAGAGGCCCGTTCATGATGAGCTCAAAGGCCGTCGCGGAGGCTATCGTGGAAGCTTCCATCAAGGGCAAACGGGAGGTCATCCTCTCCGGCTCGGCAAAATTTATGCTGGCGATGAACGCCCTTTTCCCGAGTCTGGTGGATTGGGGATTGCGGAAAGTGTTCAAACGCCGCTAGTCGGGCAGAAGGCCCGGAACGACGGTTCCGGGCCAGGCCATGAATTGCGGAAAGTGTTCAAACGCCGCTGGTCGGGCGGGGGAAGGGAAGTGGGGGAACTATGAAAATATAGTGGCCTCTATGCTGCTCCCGGACCCTTTCCCCTTATACTCCTTTCGGTTTTCTGCCCGCGGTTTTCTGTTTCCTATGCCCTGCCTTTTGAGGGGGCGGGCAGGAATTCTCTGGCAATATTCTTGAGCAGGAACTGGACGTTGGCCGGTCTCTCGGCCAGCCTCCTCATGAAGTAAGGATACCATTCTTTGCCGAAAGGCACGTAAATGCGAAGGTTGTAACCTTCCCGGACCAGACGCTCCTGCAAATCCCTTCGGACTCCGTAAAGCATCTGGAACTCGAATTTTGTCGAGGGAATCCCCTTCGCCTTCGTAAATTCCCTGGCAGCCTGAAGGATGGCCTCGTCGTGGGTTGCGATGGCTGGATAATTTCCCTCTTCTAAAAGCCACTTCATCAAGCGCAGGTAGTTCTGATCCACCTCCCGCTTGCTCTGAAAGGCGACGGTTTTAGGCTCGCTGTAAGCGCCTTTGCATAATCGGACCCTGGCCTTGAACGCAATGAGGTCCTTAACATCCTTTTCACTCCGATAGAGGTAAGCCTGGATGACGACCCCTACGTTGGTGTAGCCCTTCTCCCGGAACGCCCTGTACATATCGAGGGTGCGCTGGGTGTAGGCAGAGCTTTCCATATCGATCCTCACGAAGTTATCGTAAACCCTGGCCTTTTCTAAAAGGGCCCTTAACTGTTCCTCGCACAACTCCCAACCGATATCCAGCCCCAACTGAGTTAATTTAAGGGAAATATTCGAATTCGCCTGGGTCTGATGGATTTTATCCAGAACGCTCAGGTAGCGCTCTGCCGCCTGCCTGGCCTCGACCTCTCGGGTAACATTTTCCCCGAGCGCATCTAACGTCACGAGGAACCCCCCTCGATTTAAGCCCAGAACGACCTGAAGGGCTTCTTCCAGGGTCTCTCCTGCAATAAAACGTCTGGCGAACCCAGACTGAGGGGCCATGCCATAAGCGGTGATGACCTGCCGCATGGCCTCATTGTGGGCCAGGTATAGTAAGAATTTTCGAGATAACGCTGAAATCATACGGCTATTTCTTCTCCCTCGGCAGGCGCATTCCTAGATTGACCTCGTCCTGGACGACGACTTCCAACGGGTTATCCAGGATGTTTAAATAATTAACCTCGTCCCCAGGTCGATAAGAAGATGGAAAATAAAAGTGAATTTGATACAGGTGACGTCCTTTATCCACGGAGAGCAGGTCAAAAAGATACCCGATGCGCGCAGAAAGGAGGCGCGTCTTTTGATCCGGGAGAAGAAGGGTCGTATCTAAGTAGTAAAGGGTATCTTTCAATTGGTCAAGGGTAGGTCCCCATGTAAGGCGGGTCAGAAGGGTCCCTTGTTGACCGGTAAGGATCGACCAGCTATTACGGCTTCGATCAAGATTTTTTTCGGCCTCCGACATCACCCCATCCAGAACGACCCCTTGTGGGTTATTGGAGTTATAAAATTTCATGCCGAAGGCGTTCTCATTGAAATCCAGAGTCCCGAGCACGGTAGCTTGTGAACAATAGCGGCTTATTTTCACCGGGCTGTGGATGATATGGGTGGTGTATAATTGGTTCACATAATAGATAGAATCCACTTCTTCAGAGGGGAGCTTCTTGCCCATGATAAGCTCCAGCTCAGGCTTACCTCGCAAAATAATCCGGATCGGTCCGTCCTTATAAGCGGTAATGTGGAATTCGATATCGTCTTCATCTCGCTTAAACGTTTTAATGGCGCCCAGCAGGAAAAACCACTCCAATCGTACGCGCCCCTCGATCCGAGTTTTTCGGATCAGGTTTTGACCGTTACCGCCCCCGACTTCTGTCACCAGGAGCTTTCGGTAGTAAGCGCTCTCCGGTGAAGAACTCACCAGGTAGTTCTCTGTGGAGACCGTATTTTCTGTGGAAGTAAGGATATATCTCACATAATCGACGGGAGATCTGGCCGGAGGATTAAGGAAATAAAAGATATAAGCCCAGCCCCTGCTATCGGTGAGAGGATCCTGGACCTCGATCTCTAATCCTACTTCATAGCCAGGGATCCAGTCCTCCTTGGCGACTCGATCCCCCAGATCCTTTGCCATGAGGACCAGTTCATCGTTTCCATCCAGCCGCCCCTGGTCTCCGTCCAGATTAGGTCTCGGCCCTTCGGGTAAGGCCAGCCTGTTGGCCAAATCGCGTTCATCGATCTGGTAAGGGATCGGAGCCAGAACCCCCCGTTGGGCGGCATAAACTCGTAGATACTCAATGGGCTTACCGAGAAGTGCTTTAAGGTTTTGACCCTGTATCATCACGGGATCGGCTGTCCGCGTCAGAGTTTTTTTCTCAATGGGCATGGACTTCTGCGGACAACAGCCGTGGGAGTCGGCGTGGGCCAATTTCACAAGTAAAGCAGGAATATAAAGGACAAAGAGCAAAATCTTCCAAATTCGAATAGGTCCAAAAAAACTAATGACTCGTTGTAGATGCATGGAACTTTTCTCCTTTAAGGTTTTGATTTCTGACTTAAAATTACCATGTTGGAGGCATCTTGTCAATGCTTTCGCAGATTAATTAGTTTTCTGAATAACAACGGCCCGCACCCCCCTACCCTCTCGCAAAGCCTCCGTCGGATCGAGGATAAGTTGTTTATCTCCCCATAAGCCGAAGATACTCTCTACCCTGGTGCCGTAATCTCGCCCAGGTTCGACTTTTTGATGCGGGGGCCAGGGGGGGGGTAACGACCTTGACGGGCAGAACCAGGACCAGGCTTAACGCTACATTACTTTGGAGAATCGGTATTATTTAATAAAAAAGCTCGAAAGTATTCACTTTCCATTACTTTCAGGCTTTTTAAGTTGGCAGGTTAGGCCTTTCTCAGGTCTTCCACACGGATGGGCAGTTTCCGAATTCGCTTACCGGTGGCGGCAAAAATGGCATTCACCACCGCCGGAGCGATGGGGGGCACGCCGGGCTCTCCCACGCCGCCGGGGGCTTCTGGGCTGGGCAGGATATATACCTCGATGGTCGGCATTTCCTCCATGCGCAGCATTTCATAATCGTGGAAGTTGCTCTGTTTCACCCGTCCATTTTCGATGGTGATTTCCCCCTTGAGGGCCGCTGTCAGGCCATAGACGATACCACTTTGCATCTGCGCCTCCACCGTATCGGGATTGACCACCCTGCCGCAGTCCACCGCACATACCACCCGATGCACCCGTACATGGCCGTCTTCGGTTACGGAGACCTCGGCTACCTGCGCCACAAAGCTTCCAAAAGATTCATGCACTGCGATACCACAGTATCTTCCCTCCGGCAGAGGTTGACCCCAGCCCGCCTTGGCCGCTGCCAGCTCCAGCACCGCTTTGTGCCGGGGCGCTTTGCTCAACAATTGGCGGCGGAACTCATAAGGATCTTTACCGGCTGCTGCCGCTACTTCATCCAGAAAGCTCTCAGTGATGAATGCATTTTGGGAGCTTCCCACGGAGCGCCAGGCGCCGACCGGAACACCTGGATCTTTCATGACGTAATCCACATGCAGATGGGGGACGCTGTAAGGTAGGTTAGCGGCTCCTTCGACCGAAGAGGGGTCAATGCCATTTTTGATCGCCTCGGGCAATCGACGGGACATAATGGACGGGCCGACGATGCGGTGGGTCCAGGCCACCAGCGTGCCCTGCTCGTCCAGGCCGGCGTGCAGGAGGTTGTAGGTCGCCGGACGATAGAAACCCTGGCGCATATCCTCCTCCCGCGACCATATTACTTTGACAGGGGCGCCGATGGCTTTGGAGATCTCCACCGCATCGGCGACATAGTCTGCTTCCAGGCGGCGTCCAAAGCCGCCCCCTAAAAGGGTTGTATGGATCTTGATGGCTTCCGGGGGCAGCCCGGTAATTTTCGCAGCCACATTTTGCGCCCGGGTCTGGGCCTGGGTCGGCGCCCAGATCTCACAGCCATCCTCGCGCACGTAGGCTGTACAATTCATCGGCTCCATGGGAGCATGGTCCAGGAAGGGAACTTCATACACAGCTTCTATGGTTTTAGCGGCGCACTCCAGGGCTTGCTTCGCATCCCCTTCATGGCGGGCGACTGCGCCCGGTTGTTCGGCCAGTACCTTATACATTTGGGTGATGCCAGCGCTGCTGAGCGTCGCGTTCGGCCCTTCATCCCACCGAACCTCTAGAGCTTCCAAACCCCGCTTTGCCGGCCAGTAGCCATCGGCGACCACGGCAAGACCCCGGCTTATCTGTACGACCTGGCGTACTCCCGGGATAGCTTTGGCCTGGGTGGCCTCGTAGCTGGCGACTTTGCCCCCAAATACCGGACAATGGAGGACTGTCGCGATGAGCATCCCGGGAACCTTAACGTCGATCCCGAACACGGCGCTTCCATTCACCTTGGAAGGGGTATCCCGCCTGGCCATCCGTACCCCGATGCGTCGAAAATCTTTAGGATCTTTGAGGGAAACCTCTTTAGGCAACGGCATTGTCGCGGCTTTCTCAGCGAGAGCTCCGTAAGACAGATGCCGGCCACTGGAGGGATGAATCACCTCCCCGTTCCTGGCCTGGCAGGCCTCTATCTCGACCCCCCACGTCTGTGCGGCGGCGGCCAGTAACATCTGGCGCGCTGTAGCTCCTGCCTTACGCAGTATTTCCCAAGATCCCCGGATGCTTCGGCTACCTCCGGTAATCTGCTCGCCCAAAGTCGGAGAGCGCCACGTGTAATAGGCCTTGTCGGCTGGGGCAAATTCAACGCGGATCTTGGACCAGTCTGCCTCCAACTCTTCTGCCACCAGCATCGGCAACGAGGTCATGATGCCTTGCCCCATCTCGGATTTATGAAGCATGACGGTCACTGCGCCATCGGAGCCGATTCTAAGCCATGCGTTGGGCACAAAGGGTGCTGCCGATTCTGTCACGGCTTTGGCCAGATCCTCGCGAAGCGGAAGGTAAAAACCCAACAGCAGTCCGCCGCCCAAAGCGGCGCCGACCTTAAAAAAATCACGCCGGCTCATAGCAAGAGTCTCGCTCATTTTGCACCTCCTTCTGTCATCATCTTCGCCGCCAGATGAACGGCACGACGTATACGTTGATAGGTTCCGCACCGACAAATGTTACCGGACATCGCCTCGTCGATGTCGGCATCGTTAGGGTCAGGATTCTGGGCCAGCAGGGCTGCAGCGGACATGATCTGTCCCAATTGGCAATATCCACACTGTGGGACTTCTTCGGCGATCCAGGCCTTCTGCAACGGATGGCTGGCGTCGGAAGACAAGCCCTCGATGGTGGTAATTTTCTTCCCGACAACGGTCGATACCGGCGTGACGCAGGAACGGATCGCTACCCCGTCCAGATGGACCGTACAGGCCCCACACAAGGCCATACCGCAACCGAATTTGGTACCGGTCATACCCAGTGTGTCCCGCAGTACCCAGAGTAAGGGGGTATCAGGACTCACATCTACGGTCTGTTCTTTGCCATTAACAAGGATTGAGATCATGATTTCCTCCTTTTGTAATTATCGGGATCAGGATTGGTAACCCTGGCCATGGTTTCGATCCTTTTGAGGTTCCTCCTGATATGCCTATCTACCTCCCGAGCTTTGAACCGGCAACGTAGATGTCCTCGTGCTAACCCCCCTAAACGCAGATTCATCGGAATTGGTAAGGCTGGCCCTATCAGGATTTCTTCTCAAGAGGTCCACTAACTATCGAAGTCAAGCCAGATCGAATAACAATATTTCCGATGGCTCATCGGCGCTTATTTCAAGAATTTCCTCCCCACTTATCGCAGCGCCGTCCCCTTCTTCCAAAGGATAGCCATCGGGCATGGCCGCGCCTTCTCCGTTTCTCCGTTTCTCCGTTTCTCCGTTTCCTTCTTTTAAGGGATGGCCGTTGAGCACGATAGCCCCCCTGGCCACTTGCACCCAGGCATGGCGATTTGGTCTCAGCCGATGGGTGATCCTTTCTCCGGGGGCCAGCAAGGTCGCAAACACATCCACATCTTGATGGACCGTGACGGCCCCCTCCCGGCCATCCCTGGAGGCGATCAAACGTAGTTGACCCCGTCTTTCTTCCACCGGGAAGGTGCGCTGCTCATAGCCGGGTTTAAGGCCTTTCTGTTCCGGGAGCATCCAGATTTGCAAGAAGTGCACCGGATCGACTTGAGAAGCGTTATATTCGCTGTGACTGATCCCCGTTCCCGCGGTCATGCGCTGAACATCGTTCGGGTAGATCACCGATCCGGTGCCTAGACTGTCCTTGTGCTCTAAGGCCCCTTCCAGCACATAGGTGAGGATCTCCATATCGCGATGCGAATGGGTTCCGAAGCCCGCGCCCGGTTTCACACGGTCATCGTTGATCACCCGCAACTGACGAAACCCCATATGCTGAGGGTCATAATACTCCCCGAAAGAAAACGTGTGATAACTATCCAGCCAGCCGAGCTGCGTGTGCCCACGCGTGTGGGCGGGTCGTAGTTTAATCATTCTGATACTCCTTTCTTTAATTTTTCATCCTGGTATTCAAGATCCCTCCGTACTAAGCGTTCGTCTGTTTCTTTAAAAGGGCAGGAGGAAGGGGGTTTACCAGATTGCAGTTTCATTCGGATTAGACACAACTTTCGGTTCCACCGGCAGACCGGCTGCTTGCCAGGCCTCCCAGCCACCGGTCAAGGCGCGGGCGTGGGGCCACCCCCCCTGTCGTAGTTCCCGCGCCACCCGGGCGCTCGTCGCCTCGTTGTGTCAGGCACAGTACGCGACAAGCCAGGCCTGGCGCGGCAGATTAAGCTCGGCAGCCCGTTCTGTAACGTGATCGGGGGGTAGGCGCACGGCCCCCCGGGCTTGTTGCTCGCTATCCCGATAAGTGCGTTCGGTCCGCACGTCGAGGATCAGAACTGGCTGGCCAGACTGCCAGAGCCCGTGTAACTCCTCGATGGAGATACGATCCTGGGGGAAATTTTCTTTTGGAGCGCCGGAGCGACCATCGGAGTTAGCGGCCCCCGTTAGGGGGGACGGATTCGCCGATGGGGGGTAGTTATGCCGGATGGGGAGGAGTTAGCGGAGGTACCAAAGATCGAAGAGGGTGGATCAAGGGCCGGAATTCTATCTTCGACCCCTGGGGGTTCCAGCATAATCTGCGGTGGCGCGGGCGCTGGGGGCCGGTCGCCTGTGCCCAGGGGGGGCTCCTTAGGGGCTGGCCGGCGGGTATTACGCATGAGCAGCATCAGTGAGCCGCTGTGCAGTGCTATGGAAACCAACACCACCAGACAGCAGAGCGCAAATAACCGCTCGCTACCCGGCAGTCCCGCAAAGACGGGGAGTAGCACCAACAGCAGCGAGCTCAGCCCGCGTGGCCCAAACCAGGCGGTCAGAACTCGGCCCCGTCGGTCTAAGCCGGTGCGTAGCAGCAGGGCGAGGAAAACCGCAGGCCGCCCGAGTAAGGCGATCACGGTGAACAAGAGGGCTCCCCCGCCGAGCACCGAAAAACCGCTCCAGATCAGGGAGCTGCCGAACAGTACAAAAGTAAAAAGCAGGGCCATCTCCGCCGTGGTCTCCCCATACTCCAGAAAGCAATCGCAGAGCTCGACATCCAGAATGATGATGATCATTCCGGCGGCGAAGGCAGCCAGGAAGCCGCTACCATGCACCGCCTCTGCAGCCGCGTAGGCTGTGAACGCCACCCCCAACGAGTAGAGCGATTCGTAATCGCGACGTACGCCGACCCGCCGCCTGACCAAATCCAGCGCCGCTACCGCCAGCAGTCCTACGGCCACCCCGGCACCCGGTCCCAGCACGAAAAGATCCAAGCCCAGATGCGCCCAATCCATCGCGCTAAGGGAGGTCTCCCGTTTGAGAAACGCCATGGCCACCAGCACGATCGGGAGCAGGACTACGTCGTTCAGCCCACTTTCCAACCGCAATGCCAGGCGAGAGGCCTCAGGGAGATCTCGGCGATGCAGCAGGCCACGCAGCAACACAGGGTCCGTAGAGGCGAGCGAAGCTCCGAGGATAGCCGCTGCCGCCGGCGCCAGGCCGAGTAACCCCCAACCGGCCAGGGCGATCAGCGCTGCCGAGAACAGGGTCCCTGGACCCAACACCAAAAGCGCCAAGGCACGATAACGCCGTACCTCCGTAATATCGAGGCCGATGGCATCGGTGAATAAGACCAGCACCAGGCTGAGCGTGGCCACAACGTAGACCGCTGGTGACTCCAGGGTAAAGTTCAACAAACCCAGTCCAGCCGGACCTAGCGCAGCGCCCAGGATCAAAAAGATCGCCACCTGCGGCAACCCACTGCGCTCCACCAGACCGGATAACAAAGCCGCTACCAGAATAATAATACCGATCAGGGCCAGCGAAGCTCCAAGAAATTCGGGACTAAACATGTTCGTATACCAAGCTTCCCAATTTGGAATACTATTTCAATCAACTTTCTCTGTAGTCGTTTAATATATCATGTACTTGTAATCTCCCAATGTCAAAGCAAAACTTCGTCCTTTATCGAAAGGCCATCCCCCCCTGGCCATTTTTCCAGGTACCTGCCCTCCCCATTCGGCGGATGCGCCTGTTTCCCCCACGTATTATACTTAAAGCAAGCAGGGAAGATTATTCCATATAGCCCTGAGGAGTTTCCTGCGCAACTTTTTACCCCTTTCGCGCTGTAAACGCTGTAGGGGCCTATAACCGTGGCCCCTAGGGAACAAAATGGGCATGCGCGCAGATGTGTCTCATCACTTATAAGCCCTTTCACATGGCGTGCATGGGAATAAATATTGGAGGATTTAGATGGAAACGTTATCATCTGAGACGGCCAGCGGATTGCTGGCACTTACCAACGAGTTGGCCGGTGCTGTCGAACGGGCTGGCCGCGTCGTCGTTGCAGTTAACGCGCGCGAGCGGATCCCCTCCAGTGGGGTTCACTGGCGCCAAAATGTAATTGTCACCGCCGCTCACACCGTAAAGCGCCGCGAGGAGATTACGATAACTCTCCAAGACGGTCGCACGGTACCCGCCACACTGGTCGGCCACGACTCTGGCACGGATCTGGCCGTGCTCAGGTTTCAAGGTGTAGAGATGCCCACAGCCGAGATGGGGGATGCCTCACGGCTCAAGGTAGGTCATCTTGTGCTCGCTATCGGGCATAGTGGGGAAAGCGGCCTGAGCGCCAGTCTGGGTGTGATCAGCGCCTTAGGAGGCGCCTGGCGCACCTGGCGCGGTGGCCAGGTGGATCAATTCGTGCGCCCGGATCTGACGTTTTACCCCGGCTTCTCAGGCGGCCCGTTGATAGACGTACAAGGCCGCCTCTTGGGGATCAATACCTCAGGTCTTTCACGCAGTATCGGCGTGACCCTCCCGGCCTCTACGGTTAACCGCGTGATCGATGCGTTGCTAGCAAAGGGGCATGTCGCGCGCGGCTTCCTCGGTCTGAGCATGTATCCTGTCCGCCTACCCGACGCCCTCAAGAGTAAGTGGAACCTGCCCGGCCATGGCGGCGTAATTATTCTCAACATCGAGCCCGGTGGCCCTGCTGACAGGGCCGGTTTACTTATCGGTGACGTATTGGTAGCCCTTGACGGTAAGCCTGTGGGCGATACCCATGACGTGCAGGCGCTATTAGGCCCTGAATCCGTGGGTAAGGTCGTTACCGCCTCCCTTATTCGGGGGGGGGCGCCGGCGGAACTGGCGATCACAGTGGGGGAGCGACCTTCGTGATCCAAACCTTCTTTATGATTTTATATCTTTTACTATGCATAACCTGGTTGTTCGTACCCTGCGCACCTCGTTCCCAGGGAGGGCCACGATGGCGTTAAGTGACGACGTGTTGATCGGGGTCAACGGCCAGCTCTTCAACCAACTGGATGAGCTGACCGGAACAATAGGGAGCTCGGAATCCGGTTCTATCTTGCGGCTGGATCTCATGCGCGGTGGGAAGCGTATAGTCCGCAATGTGGCCCTCGGCCCAGGAGCGGGCGAGGGGGAGGTAACGTGATGCGCGTTTTGGTTGTTGCTAGCTCCGAGATCCTGCGAGCCGGCTTGGAATCCTTGCTTGCCGCGATTCCTTCGCTTTCCCTGGTGGGAAGCTCCCTAGATGTGAACTCGTGGGCGCAACAGGTTGAGGACTTACAGCCCGAGGTCGTGCTACTGGAGTTAGGGCTACAATCGGACGAGTCTTTAGCGATCCTAACCCCCCACATGGGGCTGCACAACTGCGCCATAGTCCTCCTGGTAGACGACCCTCCCGATCTCTGGGTAGCCGAGGCATTACGCTCCGGCGCGCGCGCTATATTGCCCCGCGATGCCACCGTGAGCGAGATGGTGGCCGCCCTTGAAGCCGTCGCAGTTGGGCTCACAGTGCTACATCCCGGTATCATTGACTCTCTGCGGACCCTCCTCTCCCCCGTCGAACGGGTTTTACCTGCTTCCCAAAACCAGATGCTAACTCCCCGGGAGATTGAGGTGCTGGGCATGCTGGCGAATGGATTGGGCAACAAAGAGATCGCATGGCGCCTGGGTATCTCTGAACATACGGTCAAGTTCCACGTCGGTTCCATCCTGACCAAGCTTAACGCTTCCAGCCGCACCGAGGCCGTTACCGTCGGTATCCGACAGGGTTTGATCATGGTTTAGGTCAGGCGTTATTTATACATCGGGCCCCTCCCCTAAAAAATAGGGTTATGGACGAAGCTGTCCCACAAAGCCAGCCGGAGACCTTTTTTAAACCATCGGGGGAAATTTTGTTGACACGGGATTTGGGGGTACACTATGTATAACTGGATAGTTACGTCTCATTAAAGAAAGGATAAGGCTAGAGAGGCGTTCAAAGAGAGGTAGGCGAGTGATCGATTCCCAAAGCGCCTGGGAGCTAGTTCTCTAGTTTCACCCATCCTGATGAAGGACAAGATAAACAGGTGGAGCTTATGAAAAAGATCCTTATAATTACCCTGTTCCTTACCGGTCTTATGATCCTAGCGACTCCGATGGATAAGTCTGCCCAGCAGACGGACAGTAGGATTACAAAAGGCTTTGCGATTAATCCGGTTCCCCTCAACCTGGAAAAGAAAAACCTTGCCCTCGTAGGGTTAGGCAGTTATATCATCAACGCGCACGGTGGTTGCAACGATTGCCATACCTGCCCGTCTTACACGCCGGGGCATAACCCGTTTGCGGGTGGAGATGGACAGTTCAATGCGGCGAACTACCTTGCCGGAGGTGTTCCATTTGGGCCGACCCTCGCGTCCCGTAATCTCACCCCGGACCTGCAGGGGAGACCCGCCGGGTTGACTTTCCAGCAGTTCCGACACACTCTGCGGACGGGCCAGGACCCTCACATTCCCGGCAGGATCCTCCAGGTCATGCCATGGCCGGTGTTCCGCAACATGACCGATGACGATCTCCGCGCCATTTACGAATATCTTCGCGCCATTCCTCCGGCAACGCCTGGGGTTTGTTCTGGAGCGGGAGAATGATCCCGAGGCGATGAGAGCGAAAGGAGGTTAAGAAACTTATTGGATATTTCCGAGCTTCGCAGAGAGTATACCCTTACCGACCTGAGGGAAGGCGATTTAGATCCGAGCCCTTTCAGGCAGTTTGAGAAGTGGTTCCAGCAGGCCATATCGGCTCAGCTGGCCCTGCCAGACGCCATGACTCTGGCTACGGCAACGAAGGACGGCAGGCCCTCGGCAAGAATTGTTGTGCTCAGGGGCTTGGATGAGCGCGGTTTCGTTTTTTATACAAACTATGAGAGCCAGAAAGGGAGAGAGCTTGCGGAGAATCCGCACGCTGCCCTGGTTTTTCACTGGGCTGAGCTGGAGCGGCAGGTCCGTATTGTAGGTCAGGTCAGCAAGGTTTCTCGGGAGGAATCCGAAAAGTATTTTCAAAGCCGTCCGTTAGAAAGCCGCTTGAGTGCCTGGGCTTCAAGGCAAAGCGAGGTGATCGAGAGTCGAGAGGTGCTGGAAAGCAGGCTGGAGCAGCTTATGAAGCGCTACCGGGATAAAGAGATTCCGCTGCCCCCCT